>Ga0137375_10001302_pt1 | contig 28704 bp, 28 predicted proteins | sample SagtaG_24_FD_104936 | JGI IMG/M metagenome (GOLD analysis project Ga0137375, IMG submission 104936) | Vadose zone soil microbial communities from Sagehorn Ranch, Mendocino, California, USA - Sage1_R_113_16 metaG | ecosystem: Environmental > Terrestrial > Soil > Vadose zone | place: USA... | reverse complement strand
TGGTGTCGGGGCAGGTGAGGCGGTCAAAGGTGAGACCGCCATCGGTGGAGACCGATGCGCCGGAGATGTTGATGGGACTGGCGAAGCGGCCGCGCGAGTCGTTGTAGGCGACGACGACCTGGTTGGGGTTATCCGGGTTAGCCGTGCTGAATGTCTCCGACTGGGTAATGTTTGGCGAGGTCTCCGGATGGTTGATCAGGTCGACATCCGCGGCGCCGTACGCCAGGGGTGTCAGCAGTTTTTTGATGGCTGAGGGCAGCGGTAGTTTCTGGATAACCTGTGCGACGATGCCGCCACCGGAACCTGAACCGCCCTGTGCCTGGCCGCAGGCAATCATGATGGCGCCGGCCCGCAAGTTCTCCATCTTGTCGATCCCGAGCTCGTGAATTTTGGAACAGTCAAATCCATTAGGGACGAGCGGGTCTTTGGAGTTAGTGATAATTTTGTGTTTCTGCAGCGTCTGTGCGAGTGCGGAGAACGCGCCAAGGCCTCCCAGCGCCAGAAAGACGCCGGCCAGGACTATAAACAGGCCAGTTAAAATGCGGAGATTAAAGAAGGCTGATTGTGAAGCGGATTTCTTTTTCATGAATGGTTATGATGTGGATGGAATTTGAGTGTGAAACATCGCTTATAGCTGAAACGCCAGAAACGCGTCAACACTTTTTTTGGCTTTTCGGTATGTGGTTCTCCGGGTTTAACGAATTTTGAAGGGGGTGGCAAGCTTTTTTTTGTCAAACGCGGATGACGCAGGCGAACGCGTGATTTCGCGTCAGCAAATGAAGTTCCTAAGAGGCAAACTGGCCGCGGCGGGGGTACCGGAAGCTCGTGTTCTATTTGGTAACGACGTTGTTACTATTTTGGCGGCGCAGAAAGCAATCCCGGAGGGATGTTGAATATTAGCCGGTGGTGCGAACCACCGGTCGCTGGTATGAAGCAGCTCCAAGCCCCGGTAGGAGCGTCGGATCAAACGTAACGCTCGTCGAACTCGACGCCGCTACGGCGTAGCAATTCCAAATACTCCTCACCAAACGTGCGCGTCCGATGGTGCTCCGCTTGTTGCTCGATGTAGCGACGCACCGCTCCGCGTTGTGAAGGGCTCACAGTGAACGCGCCGTAGCCTTCCTGCCATGCGAAAGCACGCAGGCCAATTTGATCGTGAACCCAACCGGAAGAAACCGATTTCAGCTCGCGAAGCAGATCAGCGAGGCGGTGCGTCGCGCGCAGACCGATCAGCAGATGCACATGATCGGCGACGCCGCCGACGTTCTCAGCAATTCCCCCAGCCGTGCGAATGATTCCACCAAGGTATGCATGCATGTCGCTGCGCCAGGCAGGTTGGATCAGCGGTTGGTGATCTTTCGTTCCGAAAACGATGTGATAATGCAGGCTTAGATGAGTTGATGACATACGGGATTGGTTTACGACGCCCCTGCCGGGGCTAGGGTGTTTTATCCCATTACCGGTGGTTTGCACCACCGGCTAATTTCCGAGCGACCCTTCGGGTCTGGGCGTTTGCGTTTTTTATCCGCTCGCGGCACGAACCGCTTTGAACGTGCCGTGCTTCGAAGGTCTCTCCCCAATGAGCGGGGAGAATTCCACCTCGCCCGTGATCAAGTCTGGTGTTTCAAATTTTCCGTTGAATACCAATGTGCCTGGGTCACGCCCGACGTTTCCGATCATAAATTCCACGGGACCCGAGAAGGTGACCGACTTTCCTTCGCCCCGGCTCCACTTCGCCTCCGAAGGCTTTGCAGACCCCCAAACTTTAGATTGTGGGTCCGTCGCCATCAAAGTGCCCTTTCCGTCGCCTTGCGCGTCGAAGCGCAGTGAGCGGTGGGCGTCATTCGCGAAGGTGATCTCGATGTTCCATCTGCCAATCACATTCATAGACTGCGCCTGACTCAAGGCAACGCAACACGTTTGGAAGATCAACATCAGAATCACACGGCAAGAAATGACGAAGCACGAATGACGAATGACGAAAGAAGCACGATCATTCGCCATTCCTTCGAGCTTCGCCGCGTATAAGCGACCTAAAACGCGGACGACGCTTGAATATTTACGCGGCTTCGTCATTCGGATTTCGTCATTCTCTTTGGCCACGCCCAAATGTTGCACGCCTGCTTAACAAGATGAAGACGTTTTTAGAACTTTGAGATCTCTTCTTCGGTTTTACCTTCCTGGCGCCGGTTTCGAACAAAATGATTACGCGCAGACAGATTCGTTCTTTTCGAGCCGAACTGCTCTGCGCCGGCGCAGTCTTCGTCGCTACGCTTTTGCTTTATAGTTGGACGCTCGCTCCAACGGTCACTTTGACCGACAGCGGGGAGTTGATCGTGGTCGCTCATGGCCTTGGGGTCGCGCACCCACCGGGCTTTCCGTTGTGGATTATTCTTGCCCATCTCGCATCGCTCGTGCCTCTCGGAAACGTTGCCGTGCGCATCAATTTTGCTTCCGCTCTCTTTGCTGCGCTCGCATCCGCAATGCTCACTCTTGTCGTGGCAGAATTAATGATTACGGCTTCGTATCTCACCGCACCAAAGCGAAAGGGGAAAGGTGCGGCGCGTGGAAAGAAAACTCCGGCCTACGCTGCTTCGGGAGGAAAAGACGATGATTCGGGCGTCGGCCGGCTCTTGGTACTTGCGCCTGCGCTCGGCGCGGGCTTGCTGATGGGATTCTCTCGGACGCTTTGGTCTTATGCGACGATTGCCGAGGTTTATACTCTCAACACGCTGCTCATCTGCGTAATTTTCTTTCTGATGCTTCGATGGCGGCGGAGCATCATCGCAGATAGAAGGCATATTGGCGCGCCGGTGACGGATTGGCGTAGCGCAACCGCAGACACTGCCCACGACGTTTTCCTTTACGCAGCTGCGCTTACATTCGGCTTCGCGCTAGGGGTCCATCATGTCAGCGTGGCGCTGATACTTCCAGCTCTGGCTGTCATCGTTTACAGAACCGAGGGCGTTCGGCTCTTTACGAGCAGACGGCTGATTTATGCTGCCGTGATCTCGGTTGCCGCTCTGGTAGCTATCTACACCTACCTGCCGCTTGCAGCGGCGCACACTCCGATCATTAACTGGGGCACTCCACGCTCGCTGCAAGAAATCTGGTGGCACGTCACCGGCCGGCAGTATCGAGTGTTCTTTTCCTTTACGTCGAAAATAATTGGAGAACAGTCTCTGGAATTCCTCAGGCTGCTCTTGCGCGAATCCGGTTGGTCCTGGCTGCCATTAACGCTCGTCTTCGCTTTCGCGGGCTTCGCCAGCGTTTTCAAACGTGACCGCACAACCTTTTGGTTTCTCTTGTGCGTGGTCATTGCCGATTTGGCTTATTCGTTCAGCTACGAAATTGCCGAGGACAAGGATGCATATTATCTGCCGACGTTCCTTGCCATCGCGATTGCCGCCGGGTTCGGCATCCGTTGGTTAATTCAGTGGGCTGTCTCCAAGCCGGTACTGATTGGGAGAACTTACCTCATCGCTGTAATTGCCGTCCTAGTCCTGGTCGCGATCGAAGTCACCGGGAATTGGCCCTTCAACAATCGCAGGCATTACTTCGTTGCGCACGATTATGTCGAAAATCTCCTCAGCGCGATCGAGCCTGATGGCCTCTTACTGACATCCGATTGGCAGGTCGCATCGCCGATGCTCTATGCGCAGGAGGTGGAACAGCGCCGGCGCGACGTGAAAGTTGTCGACATCAATCTCCTGCGGCGCTCGTGGTATTTTGATTATCTGCGGCACGCTTATCCTGGTTTGATTGAGCGGTCGCGCGATAAAATTGAGACCTTCGTTGCAAATCTAAAAGAGTGGGAGCGCGATCCTCAATCTTTCGCCACCAGCGAGACGCTTACTCGAAGGATCACCGCCGCATTTGAGGAGATGATCCGGTCAATGGTGACGAACGAGAATCGCGTCGGGCCGGTTTACATCACGCGAGACGTGCTATTGACCGACGCAACTGGTCAGCAACTGTCCAGGTGGATCACTCAAAACTTTCAGCTTGTTCCGGAGGGACTCGTTTTCCACCTCGCGAGCGACCAGAGCTTTCACGACTTGCCTGACGTGCGCCTGCAGACCCGTGGTCTGGCTGATGGCACCCTGCGGTTTGAGAAAGAAGACGTAGTAAACCTTAAGGTGCTGCCGGTCTACACGACCATGCTGGTCAATCGTGGACGGTATCTCGCTGCATTCAATCAGCACGAGCGTGCCGTTACTCTCTTCAGCCAGGCGCTCGCGCTCGATCCCGGGCTCGCCGCTGCGCAACAGGGGTTGGCGGAAAGTACGGCTAAGCTGCCGAGCCGATAACACTAATAGCCGCCTGCACATTCTGATTGTCTCCCGCGAGAACCCGGCAGGGAGAGAACGCCGAGGCGTCTTTAACATTGAACGCCGAACGTCCAACATCGAACATCAACCACCGAATGAGAATTCTCATGATCAGCGCGGAAGGTCCGCCTTTGCAGCGCGCGGGGGCACTAATTGACGTGATGGACGCGCTGCCGCGCGAGCTGCGAAAGCGCGGGCACCAAGTAAGCGTGACCCTGCCGTATCACCGCGAAATTCGAGAGAATTCAAAATTTAAGACAAAGCGAACCGGCATCGCGGTTGATGTGCGGGTTGGGGCCAAGACTTACGTTGCTGAGTACTTCGAAGGGCGAAGCGCAGGCGGGGTACAACTGTTTCTGGTTCGCTGTGACGATTTTTTTGATCGGGCGGGAATTTATGGCGAGCACGGCCAGCCGTACGAAGATAACGCGGCGCGGTTTATCTTTTTTTGCAAGGCAGCGTTGGAACTCGCCCGGCGATTGACGCCGTCATTGCAGATCCTGCATATGCACGATTGGGCGGCGGCACTGGTGCCGGTGTTTGTGCGCGCGCACAACCTGCCGTTCGCAACGGTGCTGACAATCCATCACCTCGCTGACCAGGGCAGTTTTTGGGGATTGGACTTCAACCTCACAAATCTACCGGAACGATTTTTCACGCTGCATGGCGTCGAGTTTTTTGGACGCGTGAACTTTCTTAAGGGCGGAATTCTCTACACTGACAGGATCACAACGGTGAGCGAACACTATCGGCGCGAAATATCCCGCCACGGCGGGACCGGTGGCCATGGTCTTGACGTGGTGCTGCGCGAAAATGCGCATCGGCTCACGGCGATTTTGCACGGGGCGGATTACACACGCTGGAACCCGGCCTCCGATCGTCTACTCCCGGCACAGTATGACGCGAGAAGGCTGCGGGGAAAACAGGCCTGCCGTAACGCGTTGTTGAGAGAAATGAACCTCACATCTGCGCCGCGCGGTCCGGTCTTTGGCATGGTGACTCGGGTTGTTGAGGAAAAGGGCTTCGAGGTTCTTATGCCTCTTCTGGATCGACTTCTTTGGGATGACGTCCGCCTGATTATTCTCGGCGAAGGCGACCCGGCGTATGAAACCGCTCTGGCCATCGCCGCGAGAAAATTCCCAGGCAAGTTCGCATATCAAAAGGACTACGACGAAAAACTCGCGCACCTGATTGAAGCAGGCATGGATATCAGCCTGATTCCGTCCCGCTTCGAACCGGCTGGTTTAAGGGCCATGTACGATCTGCGATATGGTGCTCTCCCGGCAGCGCGGGCTACCGGCGGCATTCAGGAGATCATCGAGGATTACGATCCTGCCATGGACCGGGGTTATGGTTTTCTCTGTTATGAATATTCAAGCGAGGCTTTCTGGGATACGATCAAGCGTGCACGGGAAATTTATCGCGACCGCAAGGTTTGGACGAGGCTGATGAAACGGGCGATGGCGCGCAATTTTTCGTGGGATGCGTCGGCGGGGCGCTACGAAGAGCTTTATACAGAGCTTGTTGGGGCAACTGACGAAGTCGTCGTTGCTTGATCTTGCATCTCAGAGCCGCGTCTAGCGGAGCGAAACGGCTACAGCTCCGCGGAGCGACCTGATCCAAAAACGTTTTCGTTTTTGCGCATGGCATCCCGCGAAAGGCGGGATAATTTCCAGCGTGCGCCAATATCATGATCTCCTCCGGCTCGTGCTCGAGCATGGACAGCCGAAAGCGGATCGCACCGGCACAGGCACATTGTCGATCTTCGGCGCACAGACGCGGTTCGATTTGCGGGAGACGTTCCCGTTATTGACGACGAAGAAACTCCACATCAAATCGATCATTTACGAGCTGCTCTGGTTTTTGCGCGGCGACACAAACGTTCGTTATCTCAACGAACACGGCGTGACTATTTGGGACGAATGGGCCGACAAGGAAGGCGACCTCGGCCGGGTTTATGGCGCGCAATGGCGCGATTGGCGAGGCCAGAACGATGTCCACGTGGATCAGATCGAAAATGCGATCGCGCAGATCAAGTCAACCCCCCAAAGCCGGCGACTGATCGTGAGCGCATGGAATCCGGCGGAGATCGACAAAATGGCGTTGCCTGCCTGTCATGTGCTCTTTCAATTTTATGTCCAGGACGGCGAATTGAGTTGCCAGCTTTATCAGCGCAGCGCCGATCTTTTTCTCGGCGTCCCGTTTAACATCGCCTCATATTCGCTGCTCACATTAATGGTTGCGCAGGTATGCGACTTAAAGCCTGGAGATTTTGTTCACACATTCGGCGATTTGCATCTTTATCGAAATCACCTCGAGCAAGCGCACGAACAACTTTCTCGCGATTTTCGACCTTTGCCGCAAATGAAACTGAACCCTTCGATCAAAAACATTCAGGATTTCCAGTTCGAAGATTTTCAGCTCATCGGTTACGACCCGCATCCGACAATCAAAGCTCCCATCGCAGTGTAAGGTGACTGCAGAGGCAGGCGTGCCTGCGACGCCGAAGTCCGGCGAAGGCGAGTCGCCTGCGAGTCCTAAACTAAGCAGCCGACACGGCTGCCGCTACAGAGACGAAGCGCGCGTATTGCGACTTTCTCGCATCGTGCGGGTTTAACGCTTTGTGAGAATCGGGGTTTTGCTGTCGATTTTTATCTGGGCAGCCGCATCGTTGCGGGCCGAAATTTCAGTCGAAATCGATTTGGAAGAACAGACCGCTTATCTGCTAAGAGACGGTCGGCCGATGTTAGCATCGCCGATTTCGAGCGGTCGTTACGGGCATCTCACCAAAACGGGGTCGTTCAAGATTCTGGAGAAGGAACGAACTCATTACTCCAGCTTGTATGGCAAAATTGTTGATGCGCGCGGAAACACAATCGTGGCTGACGCGGATGCGGACATGTCGGTTCCACGGGGAGGAAAATTTATTCCGGCGCCGATGCATTACTTCATGCGGTTCAATGGCGCGGACGGACTGCACGCTGGATACCTGCCGGGCTACGCTGCCTCGCACGGCTGTGTTCGCATGCCCCAGGAATATGCCATTGCGTTTTTCAATTCCATCAGTGCCGGAACTCCAGTCACTGTTTTTGGCAGAACACCCGCGAGTCGTTACTGGAGCCAATCGGGGTCCAAGTTTCCAAGAGACCGTGATCGATTTGCAGATCCGCGCTTTGGTCCACGTTTTGATCCGCGCTTTGCGCCACCGCCACCAATGTGGTGGCGGTGAAATGTAGTGGCAGAGCCTGCCCTGAGCGAAAGCTGAATGGGCATATCGCCTGCGACTCGCCGATAGGCAGCCGACACTCCGAAAGTGTTCGCGAGCGGGCGGCTGCCGCTGCAGGCCACTACAGAAAACGGACGCCGGGCGCGACGTGACTAATTAGATACTACGGTCGCTGCGCGGGCGACTTATCGACGGTCGCGCTTGCTGTCTTTGGTCCGCGCGAAAGATCAACGAGATCCGCCAGGATGTTCAATGCCTCATCCCGAGCGGGATCGATGGCCGGTTCTTTCGTGCCGTCCCCGGCTGCACCGCCGATCAAATCCGAATCTGCATCCGGGGCGGCTTCAGCGTCAACCTTCGGCACGACTCCGTTCTTCTTCGCCTCGGCCAGTTTTCCGGGATACATGATTAATTGGAGATTCGGCTTATCCACCGTGTCGAGTGTCAGACGGTAAATGCGCGGTTCTTCCTGGTTCCGTGCCAGACGCTCTTTCGAACGCATTTCTTTGCGCAGCTTATCGTCCGCAAGTTCTTTTTTTCGAGTATCTTCGTTCAGCGAAACTCGATTGTCGTCGAGCTTGTGACGCAAGCGGTCGATGTCCTCCGTCACGTAGTGAAATTCAGGGTCGTTCTTGATGCGCTCCTCCGAATGTATCTTCAATTGATCGATAAACAGCGAATGTGTGTCGGACCACTTCGTATATTTCGCCTTCGGCACTTCGTCGTAGGGAAGCGGGCTCTTCAACGAGCCTTCGCCAAATTCCGGCATGTCACTCAAGCTCGGCAACATAACATCGGAGGCCACGCCGTGAAGCTGCGTCGAGCCGCCAGCGACGCGATAGAACTTCTGGATGGTCAACTTCAATGCCCCGTCCTCGTCGGACTGGCTGCCAAGCAGCGACGCGAACCGCCCAATGGGGAGAATCGTCTGGACCGTGCCTTTGCCGAACGTGTTTTTGTCGCCGGCAATCACCGCGCGTCCGTAATCCTGGAGAGCAGCGGCAAAAATTTCGCTCGCCGACGCGCTTTGCCGGCTGGTCAAAACCAGCATTGGTCCCGAATAAGCAATATCGGGGTCCGGATTGGACGAAATCCTGATGCTTCCATTATAATCTTTTGTTTGGACGATCGGGCCCGACTTCAGAAACAGGCCGGTAAGGGAGAGCGCTTCCTCCAATGAGCCGCCACCATTTCGCCGAAGATCAACAACCAATCCGGCGATGTTCTCTTTCTTGAGCCGTTTGAGCAGCGCCAGCACATCGCGCGTCGTGCTCTTCTGGTGCTTGTCCATGTCTGCGTAAAAGGAGGGAAGCGTAAGCCAGCCAAGTTTTATGGGATCACCGTTCTCATCTTTTCTGATGATGATGTCCGCGCGCGCTTCCTGGTCTTTCAGCTTAATTTGATCGCGCACCAGTTCGACGTTCTTCCGGCGGGAAGGATCGGTCGCATCCGCGGGAATCACGAGCAGGCGCACACGAGTGCCTTTCTTTCCGCGGATCATCTCGACGACCTTGTCGAGTCGCATCTCGCGAACATCGACAAACTCACTCTGGCCCTGCGCCACGGCGGTAATCCGGTCGCCCACTTTGAGCCGTCCATCCACTTGCGCCGGGCCGCCGGGAACCAGGTTCTCTATTTTTGCGTAGCCATCCTCCGAGCGTAGCATGGCGCCGATGCCCACGAGCGAGAGGCCCATGTTAATGCTGAAATTCTTCATGTCGGCCTTACTCAGATACTCCGAGTGCGGATCGTACGTTTGAGCAAGCGCATCGAGAAAAAGCTTCATTTGTTCGCTCTTGTCCTGCTCGTGGACATTGCGCGCAAGGCGATCATAACGGCGTCCAACCAGTTGTGGCGCGGGCTCGATCGGATGTTCGCTCAGCTTTTCCTGTAGTAGCTCGTTTGCAATCCGGCCACGCCAGAGTTGATCGGCTTCCGCTTCATCTTTAGGCCAGGGCGATTTTTGACGGCTAAGCTCAATGGTGGCGTCGCTTTTGAAGTCGATCGGTTGCTTCAAAAGCTCCTTTATTTTGGCGACACGTTCGTCAACGCGTTTCGAGTATAGATCGTAAATTTCGTAAGCAGGTTTCAGCGTGCCGAGAAGAACGTCGCTTGCGATCGAGTTGCCATATTTCGCATTGAGTTCGTCGACGTCTTTCTGGGTAAAAAACAGATGGCTGAAATCGAGCAACTCCAGGTACGTCTGAAGGAATTTTTTCGAAACGTCCTCATTCAGTCGCTGCCGAGTGTAATGGCCTTCCTCCAAAAGCCGTCCCACCGACATGGCAATCGTTTCCTTCGATGTCGCGACAGCCGGCGGACCCGCCATGGCGAACGCCAAAAGGATGGCGCAAAAGGCTATTGATCGTTGGAAAGATGGCTTCATCGGTGAAAAAGCGGTTTCCCACCTTGGCAGATTTCAGCGGAAAACGCAAGATGATGGGACAAGATCGACATTTGCGTAGAAAATCAGACAATCGACAGCGGCGAACATTCAATATTCGCACGAGCTGCAGGATTTAGCCGTGACCGGGTTGGTCATCCCGCTGACAGCTTTCGATGTTGGAACCGCTGGCCCAGGGTCAACGCCCCGGCTACAATGTCCGGAGATGACTTACGAAACGTTTTGCGGCGGCATTTTCGAGACGAATTGCTATCTGGTTAAGGCCCCGGAGGGATGGATTCTTTTCGACGCCCCCGACGGAACTTGCGACTGGCTGGTCTCCCGGAATGTCGATCCAAAGCTTTTGCTCCTTACGCACGGCCATTTCGATCACATTCCGGACGTCGCGAAAATTAAACACCGCTTTGGATGCCAAATCGGCTGTCATCCTCTAACGGCGCCAATGATTTCCGATCCGGAATTTTTTCGCAGCTTCGGATTTCAACTGGAAATCGAGCCGGTTGAGCCGGACTTCTTCGTTGAAGAAACCCCCACGCGAAAGTTTCTCGGCCTAGAAATGCAAGTGCTGGAAGTTCCGGGGCATTGTCCCGGCAGTCTTTGCTTTTTTTCCCGCCCAGACCAATTACTCATTGGCGGCGATGTCCTTTTCGCAGGAAGCGTTGGCCGCGGCGACTTGCCCGGTGGAGATGTCGATCTTTTGATCGACAGGATCAGGAAAAAGTTGTTCCCGCTAGGCGACAATGTAACGGTGCTGCCCGGCCATGGCCCACCGACAAGAATCGGCACCGAGCGCACAACCAATCCGTTCGTCCGCTAAACGCAAACCACGTCTCTTGGCAAACGTGGATCGCGAACGCTTTCGGAGCTCGGCAGTGTTGCATGGTTCTGGGGAGCGCACGCGCCTCGCGTGCAGTGTTCGGTGCCCTCGCCGAACACACCCGCGCGAACTTTTGAATTAGCCGCACGTGTACGGGCCGCTGGCGAGGGCGCGTGCGCTCCCCGGGATTCAAATCGCGCCCGCGACTTCACTTTTGGAACCGCGGTCAGAGATCAGTTCACCGAGCAGGGCTTCGAGTTTCTCCAAGCCTTCAATTTGTCTGACCGTGGAACACAATGACTCCATTGCGGCAGGCACATATTTAAGAAAATGTTTGTGGCCTTTCACGAGGCCGAGAAAGCCGTAGGCCCCGAGCGCTTGCATCAGGCGTTGCATCGCGCAGAGGCGCAGCCTGGAATCGAAGTCGCCTGCAATCGTAATCCTTTTTTTGACCTGCTGCTCGCGATAGTAGGTGATCAACTCGGCGCGCTCCGCTTCCGTAAGATCCACATATGGATCGTAGAGCAATGAAGCGAGGTCATATTCGGCCAGGCCGGGCCGCATCCCCTGAAAATCGATTAGATGAGCCTGCCCGTTTCGCATGATGATGTTTTGCGATTGAAAATCGCGATGCACCAGAACATGCGGCAACCGATCGAGATCTTCGGCGATTTGATTCAACGCCGGCAACGTAGCGAGCGAAGCGAGCTTTGCGTTGTCGATCGCAAAATAGCGGCCAAGGCAGTTTTCGAAAAAGTAATTCTGTTCCCAAACGTAAAGCTCTGAGTTGAATTCCGCCGGCAAATCCTCCTTGATTTCGATGCAGGCCGATTCTGGCAAACCATGGAGCGCGGCAATTTGACCGAGCGCCGATTCATAAAACGCGCGGCGCACCAGCCAGCTCTCGGTGCGATAACTGAAAAGATCGCGTTCGCCCAGGTCCTCAATCCAGATCAAACCTTCCGTCGCGTCGTGAAAATAAATCTTCGGCACTCGAATTCCGTGTGCGTCGAGAAATCTGGCGATCTGGACGTAGTGCTGATTTTCTTCCCGCTCCAGATTGTACTTAACGAGAATTAGCGTCTGATCCGGGGAACAACGGATTCGATAAAATTTTCGGTCCGATCCTCCTTTTTCGATTGGCTTGATTCTTATCCGATCAACATCCAGACGCGGGAAATGCATCCGGGTTTGTTGAAGAAGAAGGTCAGTCCTCATCATTTTAGATGTCGGTATTGCGATGGCTGCCGCTGGCTTTTTTTTCGGAGCGGACAATACAGCCCTGAAGGTGACTTTTGGAAGCAATTTCTGCACCCGGCCACAAAATTGTGTCTTCCAGGATCGCTTCCGCTGCGACGCGGCAATCCCGCCCGACGACGGTGCAGCCGCGCAATTGCGCGCTTGAATCGACAATCGCAGTCTTGTGGACCGGCATTCGCCAGTCGGAGTCGTTCACATAGTGTGGTTGCCACCGCAGGCGGGAAATCGTGCGGTGCACCTCGAAATATCCAGCGCGCGAAGTGATGTTGAACCACGCACCATCATTCATCACAACGCCACCGATTTTGCCACCCTGTCCGATCCAATCACCGATAATCGGAACGAAAGAGATTTTTCGATCCGGCGGGATCTGCCGAAAAATTTCGCGATTCCAAACTGCGATGTTGGCAAAATCGTAATTGCCGGGCACGCCGTACCTGTTCGATATATCGACGACGCGGCGATCGCGGAAAGCGACGCCCGCAGCCAAACCGGTTTCGCGCAGGGCGAGCGTGACGTCGTTCCCGCGATGAAAATGCTCGTCAATTAAAGGCTGCAGAGGGATGTCTGTCAGGATGTCGCCACTGTAGGTGATAAATGGTTCAACTCCGAGGTAGCGCTCTGCATTCTTGATGCCGCCGCCGGTTTCGAGCAGGTCTGGTTCGTGAACCAGCGTCATCGAGCATCCGCGATAGCCATTCCTGCCGAAAAAGTCTTGGAATGATTCGGGAAGCTTGTGCGTGTTAATCACGAACCTGCTCACTCCGATTTCGATCAAATGATCGAGCGCAAAAGTGATGAGCGGCTTCTGGAAAATCGGGACGAGCGGCTTGGGCAAATCGTCGGTCAACGGCCGCAACCGCTTGCCGAGTCCAGCGCCTAAAACGAATGCCTGTGTGATTTGATTCATGATCGACGACGCGAATTCGTAGTCGCTTTATCTGGATTCGGTCCCGCCGTCGAGCGGCGTTTCCAACGAATCGGTAATCCGAAGCTTTTTCACCACCAGCTCGTCGATTTCCATTCGCTTGATTTTTGCGCGACCAATCGCGAGCCGTCCAATCGCCAGTGCTCCGACCGCCAGAGCTCCGATCGATTGCGTGCCAATTGCCAGCGCGCGGATGCTAATCGGCGCGAATTCGTTCTCCGTCTTGTCGATCCTGCGGGATTTCATCGATGTCATGTCGGGCAAGAGCCAAATCACAGGTTTCAGACTGTACGGAACTCAATCACTGGGAAAAGCGATTTCAATTGCGCGCGTGGTTACCCTTGCCGCTCACCGAAGGGTTTGATAAACGATGAAGCATGAATTCCGTTTCCCCGGAACGTTCCCTCCGGAGCCGACGTAGGCAAAATAAACTCTCGTCGAATCGTAGTTAAGGCAGTGAAGCGTTTTTCTGTTAAAGCATTTGTACTCGTCGCACTACTGCACATTACCGCAACCACGCTTCTGCTCGGTGCGGCTGTTTCACGCATTGAGGCGCATCAGCATGGAGAGACATTCCTCTGGCTTACCATTTTGTCGTGGATTTGGGAGCCAGTTCCGATGGTGCTCTCCCGCTACTTCCACTTTGGTCCTGCCGGTTTCTTTTACTACCTGACGCTTCCGTGGTCGGTATGCGTCGGAACATTCTTCGGATTTCTCCTGCCACGTCTGTCCAGATGGAGACATCAAATCGCCTAATCAGTCGATGGAGTTGACCGCGAGCCGACGTGCGGAGCAATGTTCTATTTAATGACAACACGCCGAAGAACCGCGGGCATTGCAAAGGTGGTCCTTTCTTTCCTCGCAGTCCTAGTACTCTCTCATCGTGCGTGCGCCCAGAGTGCTTCCAAAGTGGCCGTCCCCGCTTTCGATGACAAATATTCGAAGTTCGTAAGGCAGCTCGAAGCCGGCCAGACTAACATCAATTACACAGAGTTCAGGCAAAGCTTCTTGGAGAGTGAGCAGTTTAGGGCTGTCAGTAAGCAGAGACCGGATCTCAGCGCTCTAAGAAAGACAATGCATGAGCTAATGAAGGAGTCGAAGTATGCTGAGATCATTGACGTCAATAAAAAGATGCTGAGCATATTCAAGTGACGGAAGAGTATTTCATTCTGGACATGCTCGGTGCGAAACATCTGAAGCAATCTATAGATAATACCGGCGGGCTTTGCGACAAGATGGAGGTTCAAACTGACGGAGGAAATCGGACGTATTACTTTGAGATAAGCAAGGTCATGGAAGGCTACAAGAAACAGGGAATCAATTAACGCCTTGCTGAGGCGATAACTGGAGAGCCAATTCGGGGCACCCTGGTGGTCCCATCCCCAAGGCCGCCAGATTTTCACGGTGACGCGCGTGATCCGCGACAACAAGGATGTCCTCGTGTGTCGCTTAATCAATCGCAAGGTCACGTTCGTCCATCGGCGATTGTGGCCCGCGCATGGAGCAGCCGCTGCTTGACACAAGCACCGCTACAACCCCCACAACGGAACCGTTACCGCTTTAGATAAAGCGTGCGCGTGCCGAAATCGATGATGCCATGGTGCCGGTTGAGAATTTCGGCCCCCAGCAACCCGGCGACAGGCGGCGAACCCTCCAACAGCCCGCCGTGAATTACTCCCTCCAGATCCATTACGCCCACTTGCCCGCCAACGATATCGACTGAGCCGACCGATAACTTGCGAATCCGTGCCACCCGCACGCCACGATCTTTCAGATTCACTGCAGAAGAACTAAATGCCGTCTCCCGAGTCGGAATCCGCATTTGCCGAACGAAAGAGCGATGCAGCAAGGTGGCGAAAGCACCGGTATCGACCATGAGCCTGGCGCGCTTGCCGTTAATAGCGCCATTAACATACAAATTGAAACCATCGCTCACCTGAATCGGCACAGCGTCTAACCCTTGACGGTCGAAACCGGGAACATCGCCGGCGACATCCGGGTCGACCTTCAGGATGAGCAACTTCCGTTGGCAATCCAGCACCGCTTTGGTGGGGAAGAGAATATCGGCCCCAATAATTCCGTCGATGTCCGGCTCATGTGGTATTTGCGCAGAACGATGTGATCGCCCAAGATCGACAGTGACCATCGGCTCATCGACAAGGGTCAACGCACCGATTCGCAGCTGGCGCGCGATGGCCACGTTATTGAACGCGCCATTAATCTGAACTCGTGCGGGCAAATTCGATTTGGCTGTAATCGGTGTAAGCCGAAAATAATCCCGACGATGTATCGCGATCGCGCTCACCGGCGCACCGCTGTCGACAGTTAACCACGCCGGCCTGCCATTGATAAAGGCGCGCACGAGCAAATGATTTTGTCGCGAGCGCACAAGCGGCAAGGCTTCAAATTGCGGCGGCTTGGAGCGTCGATCGGCGCGAGAAGGCGGCTTAACACCAAAAGCGGAGCCGGCAAGCAGGAGAGCCGCGAGCAAGATCGACAACGCTCGTCGCGCCAGTGGAAAAAGATTCGAGGCCGGCATAAGGATGGGCGCCGATGATAGCACGCTTTGACAAGATGCAAATACATTCCGAGCGATGAAGACGCCACGTGATCGGTGGTCGGTGATCGGTGAGTTAGGCGCGCTCATATGTTCCCTTCGCTGATCACTGATCCCGAGATCCCCGGTCTCTCAAGAGTCTGGATCGCGCGGCTTTTCCGGCGGCGAATTAAGAAGACGATAATAAGCCCAAATTGTCGCACCCCAAACGAGCGCGAGCGAGCCAGACATGAATAGCCAGCCCCAACCGTTCATGATCGAGATCCTCCTTCGGGCGGCACCTTGCCGTCAATATCCAATCCAGCCGCGCGCCAGCGGCGTTCACCGACAAAAAGAACCCAGACGGAGCAGCACAACCACAGCAATGATTATCACCAACGTCCAGAGCCCCACCGGGTCGCCAGTGGTCTTCCTGAGCGCCGGGCCCAGATTCTGTACCGCGTAGCCGACAAGCACGACGAGTAAATAGGCGGGCGCGATGTACTTCATCACGAACAAAAAGAATCGTGGAATTTTGATCAGCGCGCCCTGATCAAGTTCCGCGGCGCCATTGCGTAAGCCCCAGACCCAGCCGAAACAGATGATCTGCACAGTGGCGAGCACGAAAATACAGAATGAGCCGACCCAAAAATCCATGGTGTCGAGCGCGACTGTATCTTTGCTGAACCAGATCACCCACAACGAGCCGAGGGCGCAGATGACTGAGACGTATGTGATCGCCTTGCCGGAGGAAATGCCGAGCGCTTCTTCAAAAAATGCTTTCGCCGGCTGCAACATCGAGATCGAACTGGTGATCGCGGCGAGGAACAACAGAAAAAACCATGCGAACCCGACCCAGCGCCCGACAAACCCCATTTGCTCAAAGACGACGGGCAGCGTCTGAAATCCAAGCCCGAGAGTGCCACTGACTTCGAAGGCGCCGAGGAAAACGAAAGCCGCAGTGAGCGTGATCAGCCCGCCAAACCCCACCTCAAACAGTTCGTTTGTCGCACTGGCGGTAAATCCGGACAACGCGATGTCGTCCTTCTTCTTCAAGTACGACGCGTAATTCAAAATCACGCCGAAACCAACGGAGAGACTGAAGAAGATCTGGCCGGCAGCTGCGAGCCAGGTATCGAAGTCGGTCAGCTTTGAGAAATTCGGATTCCAGAGCCAGCCTAATCCATTGATGACGTTGCGATCCGGCAACGCAGGGTCAGGCGTGCCGAGCGTGAGCACGCGAACGAGCACAACAATGGCCAGCACCGCCATCGCCGGCAACGCGAACTGACAGAATTTCTCGATGCCGCCACTCAGTCCGCGATAAACAAGAATGATGTTGAGAATCACGACAATGAGCCAAAAGAGAGCGCTGATATGGAAGATACCGTTCGCGTTCGTGCCGGTCGTGTCGCCAAAAAATTGCCCGGCAGCCTTGACCTGCTCTGCGACCGGACCGCTGAGGTGGACGCTGCCAACGAGATAAGCCCACGAATATTCCAGGCACCATGCTTCGATATAAACGTAGTACATGTAAACGACCATCGGGATCAGCACCGAGAGCACACCGAAATAGCGCGCAATACGACCGCGCCCGACCAGACCGAGAATGGGGCCGGCCCGTTATGCAAACCTTTCTCGCCGCCGTAACGCGCCATTGCCCATTCCGCCCAACCAATCGGCAGCGCGAGAAACAGCAACGCGCAGATGTAGGGAATCATGAATGCACCGCCTCCATGCGCATGCGCCTGGCCGGGGAAACGCAGAAAATTTCCAAGGCCGACTGCCGAACCAGAAACCGCAAGGATCACTCCGACGCGGGTGCCCCATTCCATCTGTCTCTTGTCCCCCTTGTTCATGGCCGCGCCGAATGAAATACAACCGCGGGAACTATTCCAAGCAGAAATCTCCAGGCTGCTTTAGCCTTGCCCAGTAGCATTGGCTGATGATCAACTCGTCAAATCCGAGCGGCTCAATGACAAGCGCAATCACCGAACCACCTGAAGCTAACCAAAAATTCGTTAGGGGACTCGGCTTGCTTGACTCGACGATGCTCGTAGCTGGCTCGATGATTGGGTCGGGAATTTTCATTGTTTCAGCAGACATCGGGCGGTTGGTTGGGTCCCCGGGTTGGCTGCTCTTGGTGTGGGCGGTGACAGGCGCGCTCACTGTCACTGCTGCGCTCAGCTACGGCGAGCTTGCCGCGATGATACCGCGTGCCGGTGGGCAATATGTATATCTGCGTGAAGCCTACGGTCCGCTCTGGGGATTTCTCTATGGCTGGACGCTATTCCTGATTATTCAGACCGGCACGATTGCCGCGGTGGCGGTAGCGTTCGCACGATTTCTCGGCGTATTCACGTCGCTCATTTCGCCGACGCAATGGATCATTCCGCCGGTTATTCTGTCGCGAAACTATGCGATCAGTCTTTCCACACAGCAATTGGTAGCGATCTTGATCATCGTGTTTTTGACGATCGTGAACACGCGCGGCCTGGAGTTAGGTAAACTGATTCAAAATGTATTCACTTCCGCAAAGACGTTGTCACTGCTCGCACTGATCGCGTTGGGCATTTTTGTCGGTCGCAATGCAGATGCGCTCAGCGCGAACTTCACGAATTTTTGGACGCCCGGCAGTGTGTCACCTATTAAATCGGATCTGTCGTTCATTGCGACGGTATCGGCAACCGGCGGTGCACTGGGAATGTTGATTGCGGTGTGCGTGGCACAGGTGGGGTCGCTGTTTTCTGCTGATGCCTGGAACAACATCACGTTCACTGCAGGAGAAGTCAGAGATCCGCGCCGGAACATACCGCTGTCACTCGCCCTGGGCACGGGGCTGGTCATTATGCTCTATTTGCTCGCGAACGTGGCCTACCTTTTTGTGCTGCCACTGGAAAAAATTCAGCACGCGGCAGACGATCGGGTAGGCACAGCGGCAATGGAAGTGATGTTCGGTGGTGCGGGCGCGGCGATTATGGCAATCGCGATCATGATTTCGACGTTCGGATGTTGCAATGGTCTCATTCTCGCCGGTGCGCGCGTGTATTACGCAATGGCACAAGACGGATTATTTTTTCGATCGACAGGTCGGCTCAACACTCGACACGTTCCGGCGATGGCGCTGGTCTTGCAAGGCGTGTGGACGGCATTGCTCGTGCTGCCCCGGACGCGATTGCGCGATCCAATTACCAACGCGCCAGTCCGGGATTCCGCTGGGGTCGAGCAGTACGGAAATCTTTATGGTATGTTGCTCGATTACGTCGTCTTCGCTGTGCTAATTTTTTATGTGCTGACGATCGCTGGCCTGTTTGTGCTCAGACGTACTCGGCCTCAGGCGGAACGACCGTATCGCGCGTTCGGTTATCCACTTCTGCCAGCGTTCTACATCGTCGCGGCCACGGTGATTCTGCTCGTGCTGGCCGTTTACCGCACCCAAACTTCATGGCCCGGTCTGCTGCTCGTGCTCGCCGGTGTGCCGATTTATTTTCTCTGGAGAAAATCACGTCCGGCTTGACTTGCGGGGCTCGCTGCATTTAGCAAAAACCAAAACCAACGTCACCCATGAACTTATTTCGACGAAAAAGCGTCACGGAACTGCAGGCTGAGGCGCTCACCGACCACAGTCTTAACCGCGCACTTGGTGCGGTGAATCTTACCGCGCTCGGCATAGGCGCGATCATCGGCACCGGGATCTTCGTGCTCACCGGCACGGTCGCGGCGCAGAATGCCGGACCCGCAGTGGTGCTCTCATTCGTGCTCGCGGGCGTGGCATCAGTGTTCGCTGCGTTATGCTACAGCGAGTTCGCGGCGCTCGTGCCGATGTCGGGTAGCGCCTACACCTACGGCTATGCCACGCTCGGCGAACTCTTCGCGTGGATCATCGGTTGGGACTTGATCCTTGAATATGCCGTCGGCGCCATCACCGTGGCCATCGGCTGGTCCGGCTATGTCGTGTCGTTCCTGCACGACTTCGGCATTAATATTCCGCCAGCGCTGTCGGCCGCTCGCGGCACGGAGTTGATTAATATTCCCGCTGCTCTTGCACCGCTCGTGAATGCAAAGGTCGGATGGGTAGTGAGCAGCGCATCTTTACTAGATCAGATCAAGGCTGCGGGAAGCGACCCGACAGCGCTCACCCACGTGACGACGATTCTTAATCTTCCAGCCGTATTCATCATCTTTGTCGTCACCACACTGCTTGTCGTTGGCATCAAGGAGTCGGCGAATTTCAATAACCTGATCGTGCTGGTAAAGGTCGCCGTCGTGCTGCTGTTCATCGTGGGAGCCGCCTACGCCATCAAAACGGCGAACTGGCATCCGTTCATACCTGCGAACACGGGTCGATCCGGTCACTTCGGCTGGAGCGGCGTGATGACCGGCGCGGGGATCGTCTTCTTCGCCTACATCGGCTTCGACGCAGTAAGCACTGCGGCACAGGAGGCGAAAAATCCGCAGCGCGACATGCCTATCGCCATCATCGGCTCGCTGCTCCTTTGTACGCTGCTCTACATCCTAGTTTCGGCAATTGCGACGGGCGTTGTGCCCTACGGCCAGCTCGATGTACCGGATCCGATCGCAGTGGCAGCCGACCACGCAGGAATGGGCTGGATGGGACGCTTGATCAAATTCGGCGCCATAGCCGGTTTGTCGTCGGTTATCCTTGTGATGTTGTTGGGCCAATCACGCGTTTTTTATAGCATGGCGCGCGATGGTCTGCTGCCGCCATTCGTTAGTCGGGTGCATCCACGCTTTCGCACGCCGTGGCTGACCTCGATCGTAACTGGAATTGGCGTGGCGATCTTTTCCGCCATCTTCAGCGTCCGCGATGCCGGTAGCCTTTGCTCCATTGGCACATTGCTCGCGTTTGTAATCGTCTCAGTCGGAATCCTCGTGCTGCGTGTGCGCGAGCCGAATCTGCCGCGCAAATTCAAAACGCCATGGGTCTGGTTTGTCGCCCCGGCCGGCGCGCTCTCCGCCCTCATTTTAATGACCGCGCTTCCATGGCCGACATGGCGACGGTTGCTGGTCTGGTTTGTCATCGGCATTGTGATTTACTTCTTTTACGGCGTCCGCCGCAGCAATCTCGCCCAGCCGCCGCGCGTTTAGGCGAACAGATTAGCCAGCCACGCGCGCTCTGGATCGACGAGCCCGTCAAGAACGCCTATCTACGTGGCGCTTGAGGTCCAGCTGCTTTCGCCAAATCCGCGCGATGGGCTCGCGGGGCCGAAGCTGAGAAGCGTCTCCGTGCGTTTGCGCAGCATCTCGCTGCCAGTCGTATCGACAAAGCTACGCCGGGCGGCCGCAATTTCGGACAACGAAATGTCCATTGCGCGAAGAATTTCCTGCTCTTCGGCAGTTAATTGCTTGCGCTCTTCGTTTCTCAGCGCGCGCTTCTGGAATTGCGAGATCGTTTCGGCCAGTGCGTCGCCTTTCGATGCTCGGAATAAATCCAGAAGCCGTTGAAAACTGAGATGAAGTGGAATTGTGGCCAGATCGGCATCTCCGTAACCAGCGAAACCGTCGCGTGGCATCGTCACTTGATTGGAGGTGGCGATGGAATTCCAAACGTCCGCCGGTTGATAGTACCCAATCTCGACATGATAAGCGCCGTCCGGTCGCGAAACTGCGATGGAACAAATGCCCGACATCGGTTCGATGGCCACGCTCTCTTCTTCGACACCGTCCGCGGAATACACGCGGAGATGAGCCTGGCGATCCACCGGCACCGTTTTCGCAAAGACTGCCAGCCAGTTGATACTCCAATAAGTGAAGATTGTTCGAGGATCGCGCGCGATGGCAAACAGGCTCGGCGCGCCAGGAACCCGCGGGAGCCCGCCCCCCTCGCCGAACTCGCTTACACCTTTCTCCCGCTCATTATCCGAGGGGACAACCGGTTCGCTCGAAACACGGAAACCATCCGCAAATTTCGATTTGGGCTCGCGTTGGTTGGGATTTTTCCTCGGCATGGTGATTCCGCTTCGCAACTTGGCGCAAATCAGCGAAGGACAAAAGTGAATCTTGGGCCATTGAAAAAAGTTTCAGCCATGAATGGACCAGCCTTTGCCAAAGCTACCCCGAAAGTTCTTCGCGAGCAGGCGGCGCGGCAAGCGAACAAAACGAATCACCGGATGGTTGGACCATTCCTGGAACTTGCGAGAACAGGCACGCCCGCCTCTACAGCACTGTGAAACCGTACATCATAGTAAATCCGGTCGCGGGGTCAGTCGGCGATGTACAGTTTCGGCTGGAGCAACTTCACCGGCTTAATGCAAATGAGGTACGCGTCACTCAATACGCGGGAGAAGCAGAAACTCTGGCACGGGAGGCGATTCGCGCTGGATCCGATTATGTTATTGCGGTGGGCGGTGACGGCACGTTGAACGAAGTCATCAACGGAATCGCTACCTCCCGTGGGGCGCGCCGGGTTTGCGTGGGAATGTTGCCACTCGGCACGGCAAATGATTTTGCGCGATCGATTGGGCTCATTGGGAACGTCGACGCCAACATCGATATCTTGCGCACCAAGACAACTGCGACGATCGATCTTGTCCGCATGACCAGTGGACGCAGGCGTTACTTCGTGAATGTTTCCGCTGGCGGCTTCAGCGGCGTTGTGGGTGAGAAATTAACTTCTGAAGTCAAAGCATCCTGGGGTCCGCTTGCATATCTGCGCTCTGCCGCGGCGGCCTTGCCGGAATTGCAAGCCTACCGCACGACAATGATTTTCGACGACACAGAGGAGCTGGTGATCGACCTCTACAATGTCGTCGTTGCGAATGGACAATTTGCTGGTGGCGGCCTGCCGATCGCGCCGCAAGCGAATTTGAGCGATCGATTGCTCGATGTTGTGCTCGTACCGCAACGTCCGGCAGGAGAAATGGCGCTGCTGGCCGCGCAGATGCTATTGGGCAAGCACATCTCCAGCGGTGCCGTTCCTTTTCGGCGTGTAAAAAAGATTTCAGTCCGGTCGCGCCCCGGAATGTGGTTCAACGCGGATGGCGAAACGGTCGGAAATGAGCCGGCTGTCTTCCAAATTATTCCTCACGCGTTAGAGTTTGTGATTAGCAAGTGATGCAGACGAAAATCATCGATATGGATGAATTGGCGCAGCGCGCAAGGGAGTTGCGTGCTGCCGGAAAAAAACTCGTCGCCACGAATGGTTGTTTTGATTTGCTGCATGTGGGTCACGTGCGTTATCTGCAAGCTGCGCGCAGGCTCGGTGACGTGTTAGCTGTTGGGTTAAACGGGGATCGTTCAGTCCGCGAGCTGAAGGGAAATGGACGTCCGGTTAATAACGAGGGAGACCGTGCCGAGGTGCTCGCTGCGCTGGAGTGTGTTGACTTCATCACGATTTTCCCGGAAACGCGCGCGACCCAGTTCATTCTCGCTGCCCAGCCGGCAATTTATGCAAAGGGTGGCGATTATACATCCGAAACTCTCAACGTGGAAGAGCGCGCGGCGTTGCAAAAGGTTGGCGCGGAAATTCGCATCATTCCATTTGAAAAAGGTTACTCCACATCGCTCTTGCTCGAACAACTGCGAAGACCCGGAAAATGAGACTGGTTCAACTTGGTATTCTTGGATCTGGAAAGGGAAGCAATTGCCGCGCAATTCTCGAGAGCATTAGAAGCGGCGCCCTGGCGGCGGAGGTCCGTGTGGTGATCTCAGATGCGTTCGACGCGCCGATCCTCGATATCGCGCGCGAATTTTCGATCCCCAATGCTTACCTTCCGGCAGGCGGGTTTCGCACGCGTTTAGAGCCGCAAGCCGAGGTCGACCTTGTGCGAATGCTTCACGATGCCGGAGTTGAACTTGTGGTTCTTGCCGGTTTCATGCGCGTTCTCAAGGCGCCAATGCTGAATGCATTTCCACGGCGCATTGTAAATATTCATCCATCTCTTCTCCCAAAATTTCCGGGACTCGAAGCGTGGAGACAGGCGCTGGAGGCCGGGGAAATGTTGACCGGATGCACCGTCCACTACGTCGATGAGGAGATCGATCACGGCGATGTCATCGCGCAACGCGAAGTGCCGATTTTGGCTGACGACACGCCGGAAAAACTTCATGCTCGAATTCAAATCGCGGAACACGAATTGTATCCTGCCGCGATTGGGCAGATCTGCCGGCAACTGTCCACCGTTTGAATCTGCTGTGACTTGCAGGACGAGTTTGTAACTTGCCGCTTTGAGAAGCGCTCGCGACAGACGTCGCTACAGTTGTTCCGCTTTTTGGTCGCGCTCGAGAAGATCCTGCATCGCCTGGGCTGGCGTTTTTCCCTCGTAAAGCAAGGCGTAAACTTCGTCAGTGATCGGTGTATCGATATTAAGTCTTCGCGCGCATGCATAAGCGCTTTTTGTCGTCGGAATTCCTTCCGCCACCATTTGCATCGCGGAAGCAATTTGCTCGATCGTTTGCCCACGTCCGAGGTATTCTCCAACGCGTCGATTACGGCTGTGCTTGCTAAAGCAGGTCGCAACTAAATCACCAGCCCCGCTCAAGCCATAGAATGTTTTGAAATCGCCCCCCATCGCGGTTCCGAGGCGAATCAGCTCGGCGAGCGAGCGAGTCACCAATGCCGCTTTGGTGTTATCTCCCAAGCCAAGTCCGTCACTCGCGCCGGCGGCGATGGCGAAAACATTTTTCAATGCGCCGCCCAGCTCAACGCTTGTGACGTCGTTGTTCGTATAGATTCGAAAACGCGGACTGCCGAGAAAGCTTTGCAACTCTGCGGCGCATTCGGGGTCATGGCAGGCTATCACCGTCGCAGTTGGCAAATTACGCACCACTTCGGCGGCAAGATTCGGTCCCGATAACACTGCCACTCTGTGCTCCGGGAAAATTTCATCGATCACCTCGCTCATGCGCATCCCAGTGCCGTGATCGATTCCTTTTATGCAACTAAGGAACACGGCGGTATCGTTGCTGAGCACTTCCTGCAAGCGCATCGCGATCGGACGCAAGAAGCTCGATGGCGTCACAAGCACCACCAGATCGGCATCCGCGCAATCGCGAAGTTCGTGTGTGATCTTTACTGAATCGGGTAACTTCAAGCCCGGGATATAATCGCTGTTTTCACGCGTCTTTAGCATACACTCTACCCGGCCCGCGTTGTTGCCCCAAAGGGATATTTGTCGCCCGTCTCTTCCCCATAACCACGCGAGAGCTGTTCCCCAGCTACCCGCTCCAATGATGGTGGTTCGCTCGATCTTCACTTTCGCTTGAATCGCGGCTCAGTGCCGTGCAGGAGACGAGAAAGATTGGAGCGGTGACGGAAAATCACAATCGCGGCGAGACAAAGGGTGAAATAGAACAACGCCATTCCGTTGGTGTGCCTCGCGTGGGTCAGGCCGAGTACGATCACCGGCAATAGCATTGCGCTAGCCATGGACGCGACGGAAACATAGCGCGTCACCTCAAATGTAATTATCCAGACTCCAGCGCCGATTGCCGCGGCCAAAGGCATGAGGCCGAAGAGCGCCCCCGCTGCAGTGGCAACCCCTTTCCCTCCCTTAAATCCCAACCAAACCGGAAATATGTGCCCCAAGACGCAACAAGTCGCTCCGACAATACCGTATATCTCACTAGAGGTCGGTTTGGCTTCAGCATATCGCCCTACGAAGCTCGAGGCGCATACGGCTAGCGCGCCTTTTGCAAAGTCCACGACGAAAACGGAATAGCCATAACGCCGTCCGAGCGTTCGGATAACGTTGGTTGCCCCAATGTTCCCGCTTCCAGCCTTCCGGATGTCAATCCCGGCCATCCGCCCAGCAAGATATCCCGCCGGAATCGATCCGAGCAGGTAACTCAGGAGAGCGACAGCAGCGAATGATAACATCGCACTCAGCTCAACTCCTCAGTTGCTCCGGTCATGGAGATTTGATCGTCGCTACCCGCTCCGTCTTGTTGTAACTTCTTCTTGGTTAACCAGATAGATATTATTGCAATATCAGCAGGGGTGATCCCGCTGATCCGAGCCGCCTGACCTAGCGACGTGGGACGAATTGTCGCTAACTTCTGACGCGTCTCGGAGCGCAAGCCGACGACTCTCCCATAGTCTAGGCCGTCCGGAATGGGCTGGGAATTTTGGCGGGCGATCGCTCGATTTTGGCTGGCTTGGCGCAGCGCGTACCCCTCGTACTTCCAATCTGTTTCAACCAGCTCCCAAGCCTCGGCAGGCGCCAAGCTCCGCAATTCCTCCGGTAGATCCTGGACCGTGAAATCGGGCCTCTTTAACATTTGGCAGATGGGCTTACCCTGAAGCTTCGTCTCAATAGCAATTTGCCGTAGTTGATTCAGGACATTCAGTTTCCGCTCAAACTGCCTCCAGCGCTCGTTGGATATTAGGCCTGCGTCGAAAGCCAGCTTCGTCAATCGTTGATCGGCGTTGTCCTGCCGAAGGAGCAAGCGATCTTCAGCACGACTGGTAAACATCCGATACGGTTCCTCGGCACCTTTGGTCACAAGGTCGTCGATTAGAACTCCGATGTATGCCTGATTCCTATCCAGGACAATGGGGGAGCGGCCCTGCACTTTCAACGCGGCGTTCGCCCCAGCAATGAGACCTTGCGCAGCAGCCTCTTCGTAGCCCGATGTGCCGTTCACCTGGCCGGCAAAGTAGAGACCGGCGATCAACCTTGCCTCCAGAGTGGGAAAAAGCTGAGTTGGCGGGAAAAAATCATATTCCACCGCGTAGCCCGGCCGCATGATCTCAGCTTGTTCCAAAGCCGGAATTGAATGCACGAACTCCAGTTGCACGTCGTACGGCAGGCTGGTTGAGATTCCATTTACATAGTATTCCTCGGTATGCCGGCCTTCAGGCTCTAAGAAGAGCTGGTGTGAAGGCTTATCCGAAAACTTTACGACCTTGTCCTCGATCGATGGGCAATATCGCGGTCCGATCCCCTGTATCCGGCCGGAATAGAGCGGCGAGCGGTGTAGGTTAGCTCTGATAATGTCATGCGTTTGCGGAGAGGTATGGGTAATCCAACAAGGCATTTGTTCCACGTGGAACTCACCGCGCTCATTGAAATTCAAAGTGAAGGTCTCATTTTTAAATTTTTGAGTGTCCCTGAAAAACGCGAAGCGCGGAGGCGGCTCGTCACCCAGTTGAACTTCGCATTGCGAAAAATCAATGGAGCGGCCATTGATTCGGCAGGGCGTGCCGGTCTTGAATCTTCCTACGGCAAAGCCGATTTGGCGAAGATTCTCGCTTAACTCGGAGCGCGCATCTGCCATACGTCCGCCAGGTCTGGTTTTTTCGCCCACGTGCAATAAACCGCGCAAGAAGGTCCCAGCGGTAATTACAACGCTCTTAGCGGCAACTCTTAAACCGAGGTCGGTCTCCACCCCAATCACTCTTCTATCGTTTGCAACCACTTTCGCCACCGTTGCTTGCTTCAGATCTAGGTTTTCGGTGCCCTCCAAAACCGCCTTCATGCGGAATTGATATGCTTTCTTGTCGCATTGAATCCGCGGTGCCCGCACAGAAGGGCCTTTTGCCCTGTTAAGCATGCGAAACTGAATTCCAGTAGCATCTGTGTTCAGTCCCATCGCGCCGCTCATGGCATCGATCTCACGGACGATGTGACCCTTTGCCAAACCTCCAATCGCGGGGTTGCACGACATTTGGCCAATCGTATCCAAATTTTGGGTCAACATCAGGGTTCGGCATCCGATGCGGGCGGCCGCCAATGCCGCCTCAATTCCGGCATGGCCGCTTCCGATCACTATCACGTCGTACTCTTTCGGCAGCTTAAACATCGAATACTTGTTCTAATATATTAATAACAAGTCACTTATGTTGATGATATGCCTTGTTTGACACGGGGTTGCGAAGGGTCTATTTGGTTACCCGGCATCGCCGATGCGTGCGATGTTTGTATGGCTCGATATGCGATCCGGCCCAAAATGAACATCAGCAACGCCGTTGTAACGAACGCTCCCCCCCAAGTCCAGTACTCGATCACTCGCGGCTGACTTCTTCCGCGCATTAACCTAAGCCCGAGTTGACCGAGAGTCCCGACATAGACATACAAAAAGAGCCCCGGCGCTCGGCCAATTGAGGCCCAAAGCATATAGGTCCCAAACCGAATTCGCGTCAGGCCGTAAAGATAATTCAGCAGACTCGTCGGGAAAAGTGGATGCAATTGACTCAATAAAATGATTTTCCAGCTCTCGCGCTCCACGGCCGGTTCCAATGCGCGGAAGGTTGGGCTCTTTGAAAGCTTGCGTCGAAACCATTGTCGAGCCACCCAGCGGCTCGCAGCAAACGAAATCGCTGCGCCAATCAAGTTACCGGTGAACACGACGAGCAATCCCCACCAAAGTCCGAAAAAGAAACCGCCGCCAACGGCCAGCACTCCGCCGGGAAGAAGCAGGATATTACAAGCGGCAAAGAGCAGCGGATAGCAGACCGCTCCCCACGCGCCCCAGCCCATCACACGCCCTTGGATCGTCTCAATAAGATCGACGATCGGGAAAAACTGCGAAATTACGGCAATCAGCACGATTGCGATCAATAGCGCTCCGAGCTGCCAGCAAATGGCACGGCGGATCTGGGACATCCCGAGATTCTGCGCGTGTCATAGGCTCCGCGCAAATTTCGCCAGCTCTGACTTCGCGGGTGCTCGCTCAATTTGCAAAGCCGCCCTGCGGAGCGGCGCAGCTGGATTAAACCGCAGGGGCCTCTGCGCTCCGCCGACGCGGAATGCCAAGACTGTCAAAAATTACCCGCGTGGCGTCGGAGCGATTGAGCGTGTAAAAGTGAATACCGGCCACGTTGTTATCCAAAAGATCGTGACACTGTTCCAAGGCGAAGTGAACGCCGACCCGCCTGACCCCTTCAGGATCGCTTTCGCATCGTTGAACAGCACGGAGAAGCCTGGCCGGAAATCGTGCGCCACCGGCCAGCTCCGCGATGCGTTTGAATCCCTTCATCGACGTGATCGGCATGATCCCGGCAATAATGGGAATGTGGATTCCGGCGAGCGCACAACGTTCGCGGAAATCGAAGAAGTCGCGATTATCGAAAAATAGCTGCGTGACCATGTAGTCGGCACCGGTGTCCACTTTCGCTTTGAGATGATCCATCTCAACCAATCGATTCGGCGTCGCGGGATGTCCTTCGGGGAAACCGGCCACGCCGATCCCGAAACCGCGGCGATCTGGATGCGCGCCGGATTCGTTAAATTCGCGAATGA
>Ga0137375_10001297_pt1 | contig 28756 bp, 29 predicted proteins | sample SagtaG_24_FD_104936 | JGI IMG/M metagenome (GOLD analysis project Ga0137375, IMG submission 104936) | Vadose zone soil microbial communities from Sagehorn Ranch, Mendocino, California, USA - Sage1_R_113_16 metaG | ecosystem: Environmental > Terrestrial > Soil > Vadose zone | place: USA... | reverse complement strand
CGGAAGCCGTGCGCGAAGGTGACGCCGCGCCCGTCCGTCGTCACGGCCACAACGGCAGGGCCTCGAGGCCCATCGTCTCGGGATAGCCCCGCATCGCATTGAGGTTCTGGATCGCCGAACCGGCCGCGCCCTTCACGAGGTTGTCGATGGCGGCGAACGCGACGAGCCGCCGGTTGGACTCGTCGACGATCGCATGCACGAGGCACCAGTTGCTCCCGAGCGTCGCCTTTGTCGCGGGCGGCGAGCTCGTGACACGCACGAACGGCTCTTCTGCGTAGGCGGTCGCATACGCCTCGGCGACGCGCGCGGCATCGACGTCGTCGCGGAGCGTCGCGTAGCAGGTCGCGATGAGGCCGCGCGTCATGGGGACCAGATGCGGCGTGAAGGTGAGGCGCGGCGCCCGTCCGGACATCCCGCGCACCTCCTGCGCGATCTCCGGCGTGTGTCTGTGCCTCGGAACGCCGTAGGGCCGAACGCTCTCGTCGATCGTCCCGAACAGGTAGGCGTCGTCGACGTTGTGACCCGCGCCAGAGACGCCGGACTTCGCGTCGACGACGAGGTCGTCGTCGATCAGCTTGCCCTTGAGCGCAGGCAGCAGCGCGAGAAGCGTGGCGGTCGGATAACAACCGGGATTCGCGATCACGCGCGCGCCGCGGAGGCGATCGCGCGTCAGCTCCGTAAGTCCGTAGACCGCGTCTTTCAGCAGCTCCGGGGCGGGATGCGTGTACGCGTACCAACGCTCGTAGTCCTTGGGATCGCGGAGCCTGAAGTCCCTACCGATGTCGATGACGGAACGACCTTCGGCGAGCCAGGCGGGCGCGAGCTTTGCGGCCTCACCCGCTGGCAAAGCGGTGAACACGATCTCGGCGTCGCCGGGGTCCGCGCTCACCGCGAGCGAAGGCGGCGCGGCGTGAAGATGCGGCTGCACGTCTCGCAGTGCCTCGCCTTGCCGCCCTCGCGCGGCCGCGGCGACGAGCCGCGCCTCGGGATGGCGCAGGAGCAGACGCGCGAGCTCGCCACCTGCGTAGCCCGTCACGCCGACGATCGCCACTTTCACCGGCACCGCCGCATATTATGCGGCTTGTCGCATATTTATGCAACGGGTCTAACGCGCCGCGATCGTGAGCACTACCGCGAGGAGGCCAACGGCCAACGCGCCGAACAACAACACGATCGCGACTCCGACCCAACGGCTCGGTGGGCTCTCCGCGCGTGACTGGGTGCCGAGGATCGTTCGAGCACGCGCGACGTCACCCGCAGCGACGAGCACGGTGATCTGGCCGCGCGACGGCACCTGCCACGACGCGTGCAAGCCGCGATCGACGCGGGTTGCGATCCCATCCGCGCGCAGACGCGAGGCGATCACTTCCGCCGTCGGCTCGTCGTTCGGGAACGCGACCGCAACCTCGGGCATCGCAACGAGCATGGCACACGACCGGGATCACCCCGCGTACTCGAACGTCACCGTGATCTGCAGCATCCATCCCGCGTTCGGAGGGCAGCAGCCAGTGACCGGCAGCTGCGAGGAGATCGAGCGGATAGCACCGAGCTTCCTGCCGCTCGCAGCCGCGAGCGCCTCGGCGTTCGTGCGAGCGTTCGCCAGCGCTGCTGCGGTCGCCTTCGCCAGGTCTGCGGCGGACGGCTGGGTCGCGCCATAGGGCGAGGAGCCCTTACCCGCGTTCGCGCTGACCGACGACGCCCCGTTTGACGTCGCCGCGTTCATGGCAGCCACCAGCATCCGGACCGATGGGATGTCGGCCGTGAGGTTGGCCATGAGGCTCAGCGAGGTCACCTGCTGCGCCGGCTGCGTCTCAATCGGTGCCGTCGCCGGCTTGGTCTGCCCGTAGAACGGACTGACGCTGAAACCCATCGTGCGGATCCCGTCGGCCGGGACGCCGACCTTCACCAGCGCCGCCTTGATCGCATCGAGCCGCGCGAGCAGCTCGTCGCCCGCGCTCTGCACGCTCGCCGCATCGGCCGTCGCCTGCACCGTGACGAAGAGCGTCTGTGCAAGTGCCAGCGGATCCGCGGGTGCCTGAACGAGACCGATGCCCATCGCGGTCACGTACGGACCTTCCGAGACGGGTGCGGCGATCGGCGACAGGCTCGGACCCGACGCAACCGCTGGTGACACGAGGATGGCAAGACAGAGGACGGAAGCGACGAGTGCGATGACCCGAAGAGTGTTCATGCAATTCCACCTCCTGATCGATGTCCACCAGCCTGCGATCGGCGCGGGTCGGTGGCGTCAAACTCGACGCACGCAAGTACTACGGATCGCTTCGTAGTTGAACCGGACCGACCACGCGAATGCTTGGCGGGTCGCTAGCGGTCGCTAGGGGAAGATGCCCCGCTTCTCGATTGCGCTCGCGACGCGCTCGACCGCCACGATGAACGCGGCCTCGCGCGGCGTGCAGTCGTACGCTTTCGTCTTGGCGAGCACCAGATCGCTGGCGCGGCGCATGTAGATCTCGAGGCGCTTCTCGACCTCGTCGAGCTCCCAGTAGAACTGCGCGCGGCTCTGGACCCATTCGAAGTACGACACGACCACGCCACCGGCGTTCGCGAGGATGTCGGGCATGATCGTCACGCCTCGGTCCGCGAGCTTGCGATCGGCATCGGCAGTGATCGGGCCGTTCGCGCCCTCGACGATGATCTTCGCGCGGACCTCGTGGACGTTCTCCGACGTGATCTGGCCCTCCAGCGCGGCCGGCACGAGAACGTCGACCTCCATCGCGAGAAGCTCGGCGTTGCTGATCTTCGAGAGCCCGGCCAGACCCTCGAGCAGGCGCTGCGGGTGCCGCCGGGCGTGCTGGGTCGCCGCGGGGACATCGATCCCCCGCGGCGCCACGTAACCACCGCTCACGTCGGACACCGCGACGATCGTGCAGCCAGCCTCGGCGAGGATCTTCGCCGTGACGCTGCCCACGTTGCCGAAGCCCTGCACCGCAACTCGCGTGTTTTCCGGTCTGCGACCGGCGCGCTTGATCGCCTCGAGCGTGACGAACGCGACCCCGCGTCCGGTCGCTTCCGTGCGTCCGCGCGATCCGCCCAGCTCGATCGGCTTGCCCGTGACGACCTCGGGCGAGTGCTGGCCGGTCATCATCGTCACGGTGTCGACGATCCACGCCATCGTCGATTCGTCGGTGTTCACGTCGGGTGCCGGGATGTCGCGCTCCGCGCCGATGATCGGAAGGATCGCCGCCGTGTAGCGCTTCGTAAGGCGCTCGACCTGGCGCCGCGTGAGCTTTCGCGGATCGACGGCGACCCCGCCCTTCGCGCCGCCGAGCGGCAGGTCGGTGACCGCGCACTTCCAGGTCATCAGCATCGCGAGGCCCTCGACCTCTTCGAGGTTCACGCCGGGGTGGAACCGGATCCCGCCTTTGCCCGGACCGCGGCCGGTCGAATGCTGGACGCGATAGCCCGTGTAGACCTCGAGCTGACCCTCCTCGAGCATCACCGGGACCGACACGATGAGCGTGCGCTCCGGCGTGCGCAGGAATCGGTGCATGCCGGGGTCGAGATTCAGAGCCTTCGCCGCGGCATCGAGCTGGCGCAGCGCCGAATCGCGGAGCTCGACGCCGGCGTGGGGGGTTCTCGGGGGGCGGAGCCCCTCGGTGGTTGTCACGAGAAGCGCTTCTCGTACATCGTGGTGGGTGGTTCGGGCTTGTAGCCGAGTCTGCGGTTGATGCCGCGCATCGCGGCGTTCTGCTCGTCATTCGTCGTGCCGAAAAGCTTCACGCCGCGAGCGCGAAGCTCGCGCAGCGCGCGCAATTTCATCGCGAGCGCGATACCCTTGCCGCGCTCGGCGCGCGCGACGCCGGTGAAGTTCGTGTAGGCCGTGCCGTTCTCCTTGACCATCGTCGCGGTCATCGCGACCGGATGGCCCTCGCGCAGCGCGATGATCGTGCTCGGCGGGTCCTGCCCGGGTCCTTCGAAGAACATCCGCCTCGCCTGTTCGAAGGATGGCGGCTGCTCGGGCATCGGCGTCGGCGATGGGACGTCGCGCGCCATCGCCCAGATGACCGGCAGCAGCTCGCGCTGGAAGGCCTCGAAGGTCGCGCCGCGCTCGCTCGCGAGCTCGCCGTAGGTCGCCAGCCGGATCCCGGCGCGGCCAGCGGTCTCGTCCGGATCCTCGAAGGCGGCGGCATCGAACGACGGCACATCGATATATGCGTCGATGCGCTCGTGGAAGGCCCGGTAGCCCATCGCCTCGGCGAAACGCGCGCCCTCCCCTTCGTCCCCGCGTACGGCCGCGACGAGGCGCGTGGCCTTGTTGATCCGCGCATGGTCGGCGATCGGCTCGAGCAGGGATCGCGCGACGCCGCGACGGCGCCACTCGGGGGCGACCCGCAGTCCGAGGCGCCACGAGCCGTCCGGCGACGCGAACAGCCCACCGTTGCCGGTGGATCCGACGGCTTGGATCGCACTGCTGTCGTCTTCGACGACGAGCGTCAATCGAAAAGGTTCGGGGTTCGCTGTCATCATCACGCGCGCCGCCGCCGGCGACATCCAGGTACTCGGCGTCGCCCAGCGGTTCTGGAATTCCACGACGCGCTCGATGTCCTTGTCCTCGCTTGCGCGCGCCCGCAGCTCGGGCGGGAGACGCTTCGCGACGGTCGCGAGATCGGTGGCCACGAGGGGGCAGACTACAACCGATGAGCGACGAGGACACCGGGTACATGCGGCGTGCGCTGCGTCTCGCCGCGCGCGCTGCCGGACGCACCAGTCCCAACCCGATGGTCGGCACGGTCATCATGCGTGGCGACGAGATCGTCGGCGAGGGCTATCACCACGCGGCCGGCGAGCCGCACGCCGAGGTGAACGCACTCGCGAAGGCGGGCGACTCCGCCCGTGGGTCGACCCTCTACACCACACTCGAGCCGTGCGCACACCACGGCCGGACCCCGCCATGCGTCGACGCGATCGTGGCGGCAGGCGTCCGCCGTGTCGTCGCAGCGATGCGCGACCCGGACCCGCGCACCGATGGCAAAGGCTTCCGCCAACTGAGGGCCGCCGGCGTCGACGTCGATCAAGGCGTGCTCGAAGCTGAGGCGCTTCGCCTGAACGAGGGTTTCGTCAGCCGCCTGCGCCGGGGCCGGCCGTTCGCACTGGTGAAGATCGCGACGACCCTTGACGGTCGCGTGACCATACCCGGCCGCCGCTACATCGTCGGCAAGCGCGCGCTGCGCGAAGTGCATCGACTCCGCGATCGTACCGACGCCGTCCTCGTCGGCATCGGCACCGTCCTCGCTGACGATCCGGCACTCACGGTCCGCGAGGTCGCAGGTCGAGATCCGCTGCGGGTCATCGTCGACACAGAGGCGCGCACGCCGCCGACCGCGAAGGTCGTCCGCGCGAAGGACCCGCAGCGCACGGTGCTGTTCGTGGCGCGCGACGCCGACGCCCGGCGCACGAACAAGCTCCGCGAGGCGGGCGTCCTGCTCGCGACGCTGCCGCGCTCCGACGGCGGCCTAGACCTCGGCGCCGCGATGCGCTGGCTCGGCGAACACGGCGTGAACACCGTGCTGTCCGAGGCCGGACCGCGCGTCGCCGGCGCGCTCGTGCGGGCGGGCCTCGCGGATCGCCTGATGGTCATCACCTCGCCGATCGCCGGCGGCGATGGACCGCCCGCGCTCGCCGGCGTCTTGAACACCGCCGCGCTCAAGAACCTGCGTGTCAGACGCTTGGGCGAGGACGTCGCGATCGAAGGAGACCTCTAAGTGTTCACGGGCATCGTCGAGGAGATCGGCACCGTGCGTCACGTCGGCCCCACGACGTCCGGCTCGCGCCTGGAGATCGCGTGCGCTCGCGTGCTCGATCACCTCTCGATCGACGACAGCATCAACGTCGCCGGCGGCTGCCTCACCGTGATCGACCGCGACGATCGCGGGTTCGCGTCCGACGTCGTGCCCGAGACCATCGCGCGGACGACCCTCGGCGCTCTGCTGCGCGGCAGCCGAGTGAATCTCGAGCGCGCGGCGACGCCTGAGACGGTGCTCGGCGGTCATCTGGTCCAGGGCCACATCGACGGCACGGCAAAGCTCGTCGCGCGGCGCGCGGAAGGCGAGGGCGCCCGGCTCCGCTTCGCCCTGCCGAGGGCGACGGGACGCTACATCGTCATGAAGGGGTTCATCACGCTCGACGGCGTCAGCCTCACCGTGGCGGCGCTGGGGAAGACGTACTTCGAGATCGCGCTCATCCCGCACACCGCCGAGCGCACGACGCTCGGGGCGCTGCGCGTCGGCGACGCGGTGAACGTCGAGGTCGACATCGTGGCGAAGTACGTCGAGCGTTTGCTGCGGAAGTCGTGACCTAAACTGGTCATATGAAGAGGGCGGGCGCCACCAAGAAGATCGCGCGCCACCCGCGCGTCGTCTCGCCCGAGCCGCCGTTCGGCACCGTCGACGAGGCCATCGCCGAGATCGCGGCCGGACGGATGGTCATCGTCGTCGACGACGAGGACCGCGAGAACGAGGGCGACCTCACGATGGCTGCGCAGGCGTGCACGCCGCAGACGGTGGCCTTCATTCGCAAGTACGCGAGCGGCGTCATCTGCGTGCCGATGACGAGCGAGCGCCTCGAGCAGCTCGACCTGCCGCAGATGGTGCAGCGCAACGAGGCGCGTCTCGGAACGGCGTTCACGGTGAGCGTCGATGCACGCGAAGACATCACGACCGGCATCAGCGCGGCCGACCGCGCGCACACGATCCGCGTCCTCGCTGATCCGAACTCCAGACCGGGCGACCTGGTGAAGCCGGGACACATCTTCCCGCTCCGTGCGCGCGAGGGTGGCGTCCTGGTGCGCGCCGGCCAGACCGAGGCGGCGGTCGACCTGTGCCGGCTCGCCGATCTCGAGCCGGTCGGCGTCATCTGCGAGATCACCAACCCCGACGGCTCGATGTCGCGCTTGCCGGAGCTCAAGCGCTTCGCGAAGCGCCATGGCCTGAAGATGATCACGGTCAAAGAACTCATCGCGTACCGGATGGCGCGCGAGCAGATGGTCGAGCGCGTCGCGTCCGCGAAGCTACCGACGAAGTACGGCGAGTTCATGGTGCACGGCTACAAAGCACGTTTCGGCAACACCGAGGCGGAGCACGTCGCACTGACGATGGGCGACGTCGCCGACGGAAGGCCGGTGCTCGTGCGCGTGCACTCGGAATGCCTCACCGGTGATCTTCTCGGATCGCAGCGCTGCGACTGCGGCGCGCAGATGGATGCCGCGCTCGCGCGGATCGCGCGCGAAGGCCGTGGCGTGTTCCTCTACCTGCGACAGGAAGGGCGCGGCATCGGTCTCATGAACAAGCTGCGCGCCTACGCGCTCCAGGATCAGGGTCTTGACACGGTCGAGGCGAACGAGCGCCTGGGCTTCAAGGCCGACCATCGCGAGTACGGCATCGGCGTCCAGATCCTCATGGACCTCGGCGTGCGGCGCGCGCGCATCCTCACGAACAACCCGGAGAAAGCCGGCGTGTCGCTCTACGGATTCGAGATCGTCGAGCGGATCCCGATCGAGATCGCGGCGAACGCGACAAACCGCGCGTACCTCAACACCAAGCGGGACAAGATGGGCCACCTGCTGAGTGTGGTCGCGGACGAGTCAAGCTAACTACTTCGTCGCGTTGTCCGCCCAGCTCGTTGCGCTCTTCAGCAGCTGACCGTCGGTGCCGCCAGAGAGGTCGTGATCGACCGTCGTGACCCAGCGGCCGCCGCTGAAGAATACGGTCACTCCGAATCCTTCGAGGCGACCGGGACCTTCGCTCTTCTGCACCTCGACGACCTCCGACCACCTCTTGTCGATGCCGACGATCGGCAGCGGAACGATCTCGCGCAGCCCGACGCTGTCGATGACGAGCGTCGACGCCACCGTCGGCGCGAATGCGGCGAAACCGAGGAACAGTGCGGCCGCGGCCACGGTCGTTCCGAGCAGCAGGCGAGCGAGTTCACGGCTCGCGATCCGAAGGATCTGCGGACCCCTCGAGTGCCAGCCACGCACGCTCCCGCGCGCCCACGCGAGCGCGGACGATCCGAGACCGAGACGCAGCACCAGTCGTGTCAGCAGCGCGGACAGCCCGACCGCCATGACGAAGCTGCGAATGTCGAGCCAGCCGTAGCGAGGCTGGACGACGAACGCGCCCGCCGGCGGCCTGATGTCCGACGCGAGGTTGACGACCTCGGGGAGGATGAACAGCCCGGCGACGAAGATGAATGCGAACAGCGCGCCGGCAACGACTGGCACGAAGGGATCGTCGTGCTCGGCAAACTCTCCGCGCACGCGCTCGAGCGCGTTCTCGTACTCGAGCCACGACGTCGTGTGGTAGTTGAACGTCTGCGAGCTCATGTCCTGCATGACGCGAGCGACGTATGGCGCGAGTCCCGGCTCGGCCGCGCCGTCGATGGATACCACCAGCGCGCGCGTGAGCTTCTCGACGTACGGCTGCGTCGTCGTGGCTTCCTTCGTCTTGACGACCCTCTCCCGGTCCGCCTCGGTCTTGATCTCGAGGCGCCCGCGGCCGGCCTGAACGTCTTTGACCTCCTGCCAGGTGTACGCCGTCCCGCTGCGCAGCCCGATCAACGCAAAGCCGATCGGCGCCAGCTCCAGGCGCGCGCGACCGAATTGACCGAAGCGGACGTCCATACGGATGACCGCGGGGTGCTTCGCGATCGACTCCATGAGCGCGAGATACGGCGGTGGCGTCGGGGGCGCGACGAAGACGGGGGGCACGAACGGCTTCGGGGCGGACGGAATGTACACCGCCGCCGCGGCCACCTCTTGCGCCCCGGACTTCCCACGCTTCGCGGCCTTCCGCGCTCGGCGCTCCGCGATCTTCGCTTCGCGCGCGTCGATCTTCGCTTGCGCCGCGTCGATCTTGGCCTGCGCCACAGCGAGCTTCGCGGCCTGCATCGTGTCCTGCTCGGCGATCTTCGCCGCCTTGGTCGCGTTCTCCTCCGCGAGCTTGGCGTTCTTCTTCGCTTCCTCCGCAGCGCGCTTCGCGGCCTTCTTGTCGATCTTCGTCGGTGCGATGGCGGGCACGGCGGCAGTGAAGGACGTTGGAGCGGCACCGACGCTGAACGGGCTGTTCGGCGCATTGAAGGCGCTCGGGGCCGACGCGAAGGGCGTGGCTTCGGCTGTCGCATCCGACGTCGTCGCAGCGGGCGGCGCAGCCTGCGCCGATGGGGCGAACCTGAACGGCGAGTTCGGCGAATTGAAGATCGACGGCACCGTCGGCTGGGGCGGCGGCGCGGGCGGTGGCGGGGCAGGCGGTTTGGTGAAGGGGTCAGGGTACTCGGGGCTCGCGCTCGCCGCTGCCGAAAACGGATTCGGCGTGGGCATGTACTGCGACTGCTGGGGCGTCTCCCAGTCAGGCGTGGTCGCCGGCGCAGCGGGCTCGGCCGGAGACTGCTCGGCCTCCTGCAGCTGCCCAGGCGGCGGCGGGACAAGGCCCAGCGCGACGAGCCGCGGATCGTCCATCGTTTGTTGAACGTTAGGGCAGCCAAGATGCGACGGCGAGGCCCCCGATAGAGTTGCGAGCGATGGCGACCGGAAAGACACGTGCCGCGAGACACACCGGCGCGGGCCGGGGTGCTCGCGTCGCGATCGTTCGAGCCCGTTGGAACGAAGAGGTGACGCTCGCGCTCGAGCGGGGCGCCATCGAGCGAGCGACCCAGTCGGGCGCCACCATCGATCTCTTCGAGGTCGCGGGTTCGTTCGAGCTCCCAGCGGCCGTCGCGCTGCTCGCGGATACCGGTCGGTATGACGCGGTCATTCCCATCGGCTGCGTGATCCGGGGCGAGACGCCGCACTTCGAGTACATCGCGCAGTCGGTCGCGAAGGGTCTGATGGATCTCACGCTCACCTATCCGACGGCGATCCCGTTCAGTGTTCTGACGTGTGACTCCATCGAGCAGGCGCGCGAACGCGCGGGCGGTGCCGAAGGCAACAAGGGCGAGGAGTTCATGGACGCCGCACTCGAGATGGTCGCGTTGCGTCAGGCGCTCACGCGCGCGCCGTCGAGCGCGCGGCGCTCTGCGCGCAAGGCATCGACCGCGGTGTCGCGCTCCACGCGATAGAACCGGAGTGATTCCCCCGGTAAGGACTGCGCGACCTTCCCCAGATCCGCGGCGATCACCGTAGCGATCACCGGATACCCGCCCGTCGTTTGATGATCCGCGAGCAGGACGATCGGCGCGCCGCCACGTGGCACCTGCACCGCCCCCGCCACGATGCCGCAGCTCAGAAGCTCGCCGGTGCGCGGCGCGATCGGCACGTCGCCGAGGCGCACGCCCTGCCGGTCACTCGCGGGCTCGACGACGAACGCGTCGTTGAAGAAGCGCGCGATCGCGTCCCCCTCGAAGCGATCGTCATGCGGGCCGGCCATCGCGCGGATCCGTCCGTCGTAGACGGTCGGGTCGACGCCGCGCGCGGCGTCCTCCGCTCCCGCCTGCGTATCGCCGAGCGGGAGCGCGTCCCCCGCTCGCAGCGACGTGCCAAGCCCCGCGGGCAGGTACGCCGCGCGCGATCCGAGGATCGGCGTCGTCTCGATCCCGCCGCTCACGGCGACATACGCGAAACGGGTCCGCTCGCCGGCATGCACGGTCACCACCTGACCCGCGCGGACGAAGACCGAGGTCCAGCCCGGAAGACGCGAGCGCGTCGCGAGCGAGACGTCCCGCCCAGCGACCGCGACAACGCGCGAGTCGTCGCAGGTGAAGCTGAACGGGCCGCCGATGATCTCGATGCCCGCGGCGTCGTCCGCGTTGCCGACGAGCGCGTTCGCGGCAGCGAGCGCGAACGCGTCCGCGGCACCCGCGGGCGGCACCCCGGACCGAAGATGACCGAATCGTCCGCGGTCCTGGACGGTGGAGCGCAGACCGGCGTCGCCGACATGGATCACAGCGGAACGAAGCGCACGCGGTCGCCGGCACGGATGCGCACCGGCTCGGCCGCACCCGGATCGAACATCACAAGGTCGGTGCGTCCGATGAGCCGCCATCCGCCGGGAGACGCGAGCGGATACACGATGGTCTGGCCGTCAGCGATCGCGACCGAGCCCGCCGGCACGCGCTCGCGAGGACGCTCGAGGCGAGGCGCGACGATGCGCGGATCAAGCCGGCCGCAGTACGCCGTCCCCGGCAGGAACCCGAGGAAGTACGCGGTGTACTCGCGCTCCGCGTGAAGGCGGATGAGGTCCGCGACGCTCAGATTCGAGCGCTCGGCCGTCCCAGCGAGATCGGGACCGTCGTACGTCGTCGGGATCTCGACGACGCGACCAGGCGTGTCATCGGCGATGAGCGTCAGCTCGCCGCGCGCGAGCAGGCTCTCCGCGACGCTCTGCGCGTCGGCGGGCGCGGTCCGCAGCGGATCGAAACGCAGCACCGCCGACGCGTACGCCGGCACCGCGGGCCCGAAGCCGAGGACCGTTTCCCAGTGGTCGGCGATACCCCGCGCCCGGCGGACGGTGCTCTCCTGGAACTCGTCGCCGAGCTCGACGAGCAGTGCGCTCTCGCCGAACGGGACGACACGCGGGGTCACGGCCAGATGACCGCTGCCCGCACCTTCACTCCGGCGCCCGCAAGCGCCTTGCGCACCGCGGCGGCGATCGCGATCGCGCCCGGCGTATCGCCGTGCAGGCACAGCGTGTCGACGGCGAGCTCGAGGAAGGGACCGTCGTGCGCGCGGACGCCGCCGTCGCGCACGAACGAGAGCGCCTGCTTCGCGGCGACCGCCGGGTCTGTGTGCAGCGCGCCCGCGAGCTTCCGCGACCGCAGCGTCCCGTCGGCCTCGTACGCGCGATCGACGAATCCTTCACGCACCACCCGCAGACCCGCGGCGAGCGCCACGTCGACCAGCGCCGACTTCGGTGCGGCGAAAACGGCGACGTCGGTGGGTGTCGCGAATACCTTCTTCACGCCGCCGACGATCGCCTTCGCGATCGTCATGTCGTTCCAGGCCTGGTTGTACAGGGCGCCGTGCGCCTTGACGTGCGAAAGCTTCAGATCCGGTGCGATGTGTCGCAGCGCGCGGATCTGGCGCGCGATCTCTTCGCCGAGCTCCTCCGCCGCCATGGCCATGGGGTCGCGCCCGAAGTTCGCCCGGTCCGGATAGCCGGGATGCGCCCCGACCGCGACGCCGTGTTGGCGCGCGAGCGCGACGGTATCGCGCATCGTCGTTTCGTCACCGGCGTGGGCGCCGCAGGCGACGTTCGCCGAGCTGATGAGCGGCATGAGCTGCGCGTCAGTGCCCGCACCTTCGCCGAGATCGCTGTTGAGGTCGATCGACCCGAGCATCGCCGTACCTTAGCGCGGCTCAAGGGCGGCGAGATCGCCGCCTAGAAGAGCGCGAGCACGCGTCGCAGGGAGCCGGCAAGTCCACCGGGGTACGCGTCCATCTCGCCCGGGTACGCCCGCGCGATCGCGGCGAAGGTCAGCGCTCGCGGCACCTGCCCGATCCGCCGCGCGAGGTCCGCGGCGTTCCTGAGCACCGCAGGTGAGCCGCGATCGCTCCAGGGCTCGAGATACGCGTCGCGCAGCGCGAGGATCTCGGGGGCGTCCTCGGCACGGCCGGTGTTTTCTGACGCGAAGCGCAGCGTGGTGGCGAGCGTGAAGAACGGATGCGACACGCACGCGTCGCCCCAGTCGAAGATCACCGTTCGGCGGTCGCGCACGAGGACGTTGGCGCCATGGAGGTCATCGTGCTGCAGCGTGTCGGCAACGCCGAGCCCTGCCAATTCGCGGAGACGATCGGCGAGCATCGGGCCGAGCGACGTGAGCGCGGTCCGCTCGTCGCTCGTCAGACGGTCGGCGCGGCCATGCGAGAGCTCCGCCTCGCTCGCGACGACCTCCGCGAATCCGGCGACGAGTGGCTCCGCGCGGCGATCGGGCGTTCCAAGCGCGAGGAGGTCCGGCATGCGATCCGTCAGGGCGCGTTGCAGTCGCGCGTAGCGCGGAAGGATGTCGCGCCAGGCGCGCAGCAGCTCATCACCGGAGAAGGCGTCCCGCAGCTTCGTCCCGCCTTCGGCGACGAGCATCCACGGCTGGTCGGGATGCAGCGCGATCACCTCGGGCACGACACCGGGGAACTCGCGGCCCAGCAGCGCGGTCAGCTGCGGCTCGTGTCGCTGCGTCGGCCCGCAGCATTTGAGGTAGACAGCGCCGCGGTCCGTAGGGGCGCGGAAGACGGTAGACCAGGACCGCACGTGGACCTGATCGATCGGCGCGGTCATCGTGATCCCGGCGTCGCGACATGCCTGGCGCAGCCATTCGTGCGCCGCCGCGATGAACGGCGCGTCGGTGAAGCTCACCGCGCGCGTCGGCCGCTCAACGTTTGCGCGTGTAGCGGATGCGCGAGAGCTCTTTGGACCACGTGGTGCCCCCGTCGCGAGTGCGCTGCCAGATCCAGTCGAAGCCGTCCTGGCTGATGTTCGTCCACAGCACGCGGTTCGTGTTCGCTCGTCCGCCACCCTCTGTGCCGGCGTACATGATCATCGTTCCGTCGGCGAACGTCCGGTGTGTACCAGAACGTTCCGCTCGGGTCGACGTAGCGCTGTTTCCACGCGCGAAGGCCGGCGTCCCAGCTGTTCGTGCTCGTCGCCTCGTACGTGGGCTTCCCGCGGAAGTAGCCGCTGTACCTGTTCGAGGGGAACCGCGAGCAAGCTGCTAGTGATAGTGCTTGGCGTAGCGACGCTGTTCGTCCGTCATCGCTTCGTCGCTCCCGTCGCGTGACGACCTGAACCAGATCTCGTTCTCAATCCAGAAGCGGTACAAAAACTCAGCGAAAGACTCCGCGCAGACGCTGCCTTCATGCGCGCGCGGATCGAAGCTCTCGAATCGGCGACCTTCGGCCTCGAAACCGAAGGGCACGTCCGTCACGGTGACGGCTTCGGCGCCGGCCGGTCCGACGTATAGCAGCCAGTGAAGGATCCACTGCTGGTCGGACATGAAGTGGATGAGCACACCGCCGTCCGCGACATCAACAACGAACTCGCCCAGGTCCAGATAGCACGCGGTCGCGGAGCGCACCCTCGTGCGCGGCTCGGGATCGCCGATGAACGTGCGGAAGGCGCGGGGAAGCTCGACCGCGCGATCCCGAATCAGAGCTATGAGCTCTGACGCTGTCGCCCCGCGCTCGGGCGCCGGATCGCCCGGCACGGCGTACCCAAGCGATCCCGACACGGGACGCTCCGCGCGCAGCCAGCCCAGATCGTCGTCCAGGTCGCGCTCTATGCGCGGCAGGTCCGCGTACGGAAAGGGCGAATATGTCGAGAAGGGCGTCGGATACTCCCGATACCCGGGAAGATCGGTCGACCACCAGACCCTGGGCAGCGAAGGGAGTGCTCCCACCCCCTCAAGACTAGCCGCGGCGCTCTCTTAGATGAAGAGCGGAGCGAGCACCAGGGTGATGGTCGATAGGAGCTTGATCAGCACGTGCAGGCTCGGGCCCGCGGTGTCCTTGAACGGATCGCCCACGGTGTCACCGACGACCGCCGCCGCATGCGCGGGCGTGCCCTTCCCGAGGACGTTGCCCTTGGCATCCTTCAGCATCCCCGACTCGATGTACTTCTTCGCGTTGTCCCACGCGCCGCCACCGTTGTTCAACACCGTCGCGAGGATGACGCCGGCCATCGTGCCGACCATGAGCATCGCCGCCTCGGCCTCCGCCTTGAGTAGGATGCCGACCACGATCGGGGCGAGCACGGCGAGCAGACCTGGCGCGATCATGTTCCTGAGCGCAGACGCGGTGGTGATGTCCACAACCCGTGCGTAGTCGGGCTCTTCGGTCCCGGCCATGATGCCGGGGTGCTCGCGGAACTGCGTGCGGACCTCCTCGATGATCGCCGCGCCCGCGCGGCCCACCGCGCGGATGGCGAGCGACGAGAACAGGTAGACGAGCATCGCCCCCAGGAAGCCTCCCAGGAACACGTCGACCTTCGCGAGGTCCACGACGTGGAAGTCAGCGGGTGTGATGCCCGCGGCCTTTCGCAGGTCGGTGACCTTGTCGAGGTAGGCCGAGAACAGGAGGAAGGCAGCAAGCGCGGCGGAGCCGACGGCGTAGCCCTTGGTGAGGGCCTTCGTCGTGTTTCCCACGGCGTCGAGGCGGTCGGTGCGCTCGCGCGTCTCCTCCGAAGCGCGCGCCATCGACGCGACACCGCCCGCGTTGTCGGTGATGGGACCGAAGGTGTCCATCGCGAGGATGAACGCGGCGCTCATGAGCATGCCCATCGTCGCGACGGCGGTGCCGTAGATGCCGCCGTGCGGGAGTCCGGTCGCGATACCCCACTGATCGCCGAGCCAGTGCGAGAGGAAGAGCGCGAACGAGATCGCAATGACCGACGAGGCGGTGGTCTCGAAGCCGACCGCGACACCGGAGATGATCGTCGTCGCCGGACCGGTCTTCGCCGCCTCCGCGATCTCCTTCACCGGTCGCCAGCTGCCGGCCGTGTAGTACTGCGTGATGAACACGAAGGCGAGGCTGGTGAGGATGCCGACGACGCCGGCCCAGAAGAAATAGATACCCTGGCCTTTCTCGTTGAGCATCACGTTCGTCACGAGGAACATTCCCGCGATCGAGAGGGCGACCGTGATGTAGTAGCCGATGTTGAGCGTCGTCATCGGGCTCTGCCTCTCGTTGCCGCGCACCGTGAAGATCCCGATGACGCTCGCGATGAGACCGAAGCCACGGACGACGAGCGGGAAGAGGATCCAGGCGACGTTCTGCGTCACGGTGTAGATGGCGACGCCGAGGATCATCGCGCCGATGTTCTCCGCTGCGGTCGATTCGAACAGGTCCGCGCCACGACCGGCGCAGTCGCCGACGTTGTCGCCGACGAGATCCGCGATGACGGCGGCGTTGCGTGGGTCATCCTCGGGGATCCCGGCCTCGACCTTGCCCACGAGGTCGGCGCCGAGGTCCGCGGCCTTCGTGTAGATCCCACCGCCGAGCTGCGCGAACAACGCCACGAACGACGCCCCGAATCCGAAGCCGACGATCGTGAAGGGAGCCTGCGCGGGATTCGCGAAGCCACCGTAGGCGATGAACATGACAAAGACGCCGATGAGCGAGAGCCCGACGACGAGGATGCCGGAGACGGCGCCGCCACGGAGCGAGATGCGCAGCGCGTCGGCGACACTGTGTTGGGCCGCCGCAGCGGTCCGCAGATTCGACTTCACCGCGACGAACATGCCGACGATCCCCGATGCCATCGAGCACATCGCGCCGACGAAGAACGCGATCGATGTCCGGATCGCGAGCTCCGTCGCGGAGACGCCCGGAGCGGTCTCGAAGAAGTAGATGACGAGTCCGATGAGCACCATGCCGCCGAGCGCGAGGAGGAAGATCGTGCGGTACTGGCGCTGGATGAACGCGACGGCCGCGACGTAGATCGCTCCCGCCACCTTCTGCATCGCGGGCGTCCCGGTCGGGGAACGAAGCACGTCGTACGCGAAATAGCCGGCCACGAGGACCGCGACGAGACCGGAGATGGGAACGACCCAGAGCAGGGGTGACGCCTCCAAGGAGCCCTCCGCTACACCGAAAAAGTGGATCTACAAGAAGCAAGCGCCCGCCCCGACGGAGGGGGCTGCAGCGCTTCGGGCGCAGTTTAGGGCAGGACGGCGCGAGCGGGCAAACCGGCTACTGCGGCGTGCACGCCAAGCAGATGAGCACGGCGAAGGCCGCGCGATTATCGTTCGGGATGTGCCACCACAGAAAGCGTCCAAGAGCCAACCAAAGGCGGACGCGTCCGAGAAGCAGAAGAGCAAGGACCGGGACTGGCTGACGACGACCGAGCTCGCACAGCGCATCGGTTGGCGCGAGCACGCGCTGCGCGACGCGCTCCGCGGCAAAGAGCTCCCGGGCGTCCGACGCACCTCATTCGGCTATCACGTCGAGTCCTCGGCGGTCGATGAGATCAAGAAGGCTCTCGGCGAGCCGCCGGCGAAGGGGAACAGCTCGCTCAAGACGAGCGCGCGGAGCTAAGCCCTCGGGCTACGCGTTCTTCCGCAGGCGCGCCGGCAGGATCTGAAGCTCCTCCCGGTACTTGGCCACGGTCCGCCGCGCGAGCTTGATGCCGTGCTGGCCCGCGAGCTTCTCGACGATCTCCTGGTCGGAGAACGGGCGCCCTCGATCTTCCGCGTCGATGATCTCCTTGATCACGTCCTTCGTGCCGAGCGAAGCGGTGAAGAACATCGCGAACGGAACGACCTGACCGCTGGGCAGCAGCACGAACTTCCCGGCCGTGGCGCGGCTCACGGTGGACTCGTGCATACCGATGCGTTCCCCCACTTCGGCGCGGGTCAGCGGCCGCAGTGACTGGATCCCGTTCTCCAGGAACTCGTGTTGGCATTCGACGATGACCTCGGTAATCCGCAGGATCGTTTGCCGGCGCTGATTGATGTTGTCGATGAAGAACTTCGCGCGCGTCACGTACTCGCGGATGTGCTGCCGGTCCTCGTCGTTCATCGGCACCGTCGTCGTGCCTTCCTTGCGCGCGGCCTGCAGCTGCATGATCAGCTGCCGGTAGACGGGGTTCACGCGTAACGAGAAGCGCCGCGACTCGATGACCTCGACTTCGTACGCGCCGCTTTCGGACTTCGCGATGATCACGTCGGGTCGCAGGCCGACCTCGCGGCCTCCGATGCTCGTGCCGTCCGGACCCGCCGCGAAACCCTGCGCGGGATGCGGGTTGAGGTTGTCCTTTATGTAGTCCCACGCGGCCTGGACCTCTTCGCGTGTGATGTGAAGCGCCTGAGCGACGTCACCGAACTTGTGCTCGCCGAGCTCGCGGAAATGTTCGGAGACGATGTCGCGGACGTGCGGCGGCACCTCCTCGCCGACCTCCTCGAGGTGCTGCAGCTGGATGAGCAGACACTCGCGAACGTCCCGCGCGCCGATCCCCCACGGTTCGACCGACTGGATGGCGCGCAGCGCGCGCATCGCATCCGCGACCGAGACCTTCATCGTGGCCGCGGCGTCCTCGATCGTCACCGCGGGGTCGAGATAGCCGTTGTCGTTGATGTTGCCGATGAGGTACTCGGCGATCGCCAGGAAGCGTGCGGGTAGGAGCACCCGCACGTTCCACGAGAGCCACTCCGCCAGCGTCTGTTCCGACTCGGCACGGACGACCGGATCGAATTCGTCATCGTCCTCGTCGCGCTGCATAAGGTTCGTGCCCTCGAGCGGCTCCGTCTCGGGATCGTTCTGTCGCGGCGCCTTCGCGAGACCGAAACAGTTCAGGCACACGCGACCGGGAAGCGGCTGCCCGCAGAGCGGGCACACCTGCTGCTCCTCGAGATCGAGCGCCGGATTCTCCAGCAGCTCTTGATTGATGACGTCCTGCAGCTCGAGAGACGACAGCTGCAGAATCGCGTTCGCGGCGATCTGCTTCGGAGTGACTTTCAGCTGCTGCTGTGGCAGTAAGCGCAGATCCACTTGGGCTACCTTAACCCAGTGGCCGTGCGAGCCGAACTGATCTTGTTCGTTGTGGTTCTTTCACTTGCCGCGCTCGCGTTCGCATTTGTCATGCCGCGTGCGGTCCTCCGCTGGAGGATCGCAGCTGCTGCGGCCTGCTGCGCGATCGCAGGCCTTGCGCCACTCCTTATATACCTCTTCCTGGATCCGGAAGACGCACGCGGACGGGTCTTGTGGGAATGGTCCGCGGTAGGAGGACCGACCATCCAAGCCTCGTATCGCCTGGACGGTCTTGCGGCGATCGGTATCGCGGTCGGGGCGCTGTACGTCGCGGCCGCCCTCGTAGCCACCACACGTGTGAGTGCTCGTCATCAGCTCTTGCGACCGGTGATCCTCCTGAACGGTCTCGTTTTCATCACCCTTGCGGTCACGGACGACCTCATTGCCGACGTCGTCGTCCTAGGCGCGCTCGCGGCTCTCACCTCGTTCATCGCGGTGCTGGTCTCGCCTGCGGCCGCCGTCGCGCGCGTCACTGGCTATCTCGCCGGCGGAGTGCAAGCGTTCGTCGTCGCCGCGCTGCTCGTGTCCCGCTTCGGCGGCGCGTCATTCCGCTTCGACACGATCTCGCCAGATGCCGCGACGCCTGGCGTCGTCCTCGCCGCGTCGCTCGGCGCGGCGCTCTTCGCGGGTCTCTATCCGTTCGTCCCGTGGGGCTACCGGCAGGAAGAGGCTGGTGAGCGCGAAAGTCTTCGCGGACTGCTCACGATGCCGGCGGGCTTCGGCGCCACGGTGGTGCTCTGCCGCATCCTCGGCGTGACGCGGATCGATCTCGCGACGCTCGGTCTTCCGTCCGTCATCTCGACCGAGCTCATCGCGGTCGTCGTCGCGGTGCTCGCTCTGCGCTTCATCATGCGGCGGCGAAGAGGCGGACTGCGGCGACGCGTCGCGTTCTCGTTGCTCGTGCTCTTCCTGATCCTGCTCTATCCGTTCCTCCACTGGAGCTATCTCGTTCTCTTCGCCTCGCTGCTGACGATCGCCTACGCCGCCGCCGTCTCGCTCGCACTGCCCGAGCTGTGGGTGGTCTCGCGCTTCGACGTCGTCCTCGCCGCGCTGTGGATCGCGCTAGCGACCGGCTCGCCGATGGCGTTCGCAGGTGCGTTCGTGGTCCTCGCCGGCGGCGGCTTGGCAGCGGTGTCCGATGGGTTCTGGATGCCGCCACACCGCTCATATCTCACCTCGATGGCGAGCTCGACCGTGATCGTGGCGGGCGCCGTGACCATCGCGGTCGGCGCGGTCGATGCGCCAGACCCCATAGCGGCGGCCCTCGCCATCATCGCCGCGGTCGCGATCGTCGGGCTGGAGCTCGCGCACGCCGGGCGGCGCCTCAGCATCGCGGTGGTCCCGGCCGACCTCGATGTGTCGGCATCGATCGCGTCATTCCTGGGCACGGTGATGGTCGTGCTCGCGCTCTCACTGCCACTACTGGATGCGATGTCCGACGCCTTCGGCCGTCCGTATTCCCGAAACCTGGACGAGGTCGTGACGCTGGTGCCGCTCATCGCGGTCATCGCGACGCTGCTCGTCGTCGCGGCCCGCGCGGTGCACGCGCTCGTGCCTCAGTTGACCGCGGTCAGCACGCGACTCGAGAGGGTCGTCTTCGCCGCCGATCCGGTCCCGATCGCGGCGGCGTCGTTCCGCGCGCTGGCTGGGGCCGCAACGACCGTCTCCGCCGTCTTCGCGCTCTTCGAGGAGCGCGCCGGCGTCTGGCTCGCGCTCATGCTCATCGCGACGCTCCTTGTGTGGGCGGTGCGCTGATGCTGCTGCTCGCGATCGTCGCGATCAGCACGCTTGCAGCCAACAGCGCGCGCCAGCTCCGCTACAGCGCCGTCGCCTTCTTCGGCGTCGCGCTCGCGGCCCACCTCATCGACGACGGAAGCCTTGCCGCGGCGCAGGTCGTGGTGTCGGCGTCCGCCGCGCTCGTGGCCTCCGCGATCCTGTTCGTCGCCGCGCGCGACGGGCGCTTCGGCGAAGACCCCGGATGGCGCCTGTGGGTCGCGACCATCGTCGCGGCCGCGACCACGGCGGCGGCCTTCGTCTTCCTGCGCCCGGAGACTGGCGACGAGATCAGCGCCAGTCTTGTCGGTCCAGACCCGAGCGGGGTGACGACGGAGGTCGCCGCCTTCTGGCTGCTATCCTCGGGCATCGCGATCCTGCTCACGGCGCGCGGCGCCGTTCGCGGTTCGCTCGGCGCGCTGCTCATGCTCACGGGTACGCAACTTCTGGTGCGCCTGGTGCCGGGTCCGCACCTCGCGTTGACGCTCCTTCTCTCGTGGCTTCAGGTCGTCGTCGCGCTGGCCGGCGCGTTCCTCATCGTGAACCAGCGGGCGGCACGCGAGGCGTGATCGAGGTCATCGCGATGCTCGGCGTCGCCGCGCTGTTCGCGTTCGGCGTGCGCAAGCAACTCAGGCTTGTTGGTACGGTGACGCTCGCTGCGCTGGCCGTCGCGATCGCGTTCGTCATCGCGCTGCCGATGGATGCGGGCGGGGACGTGCTCGATCTGCCCTGGCGCATGTCGGAGCTCGGGCGCCTCGCGGCGGCCGTGCTGCTCGGGACGCTCTGGCTGCTCGTCCTCGCGGTGTGGGTCGACGAGCCGGCGTACAACTTCTTTCCCACCGCGCTCGCGGTCGCGGCGGTCGTGCTCGCCATCCTCGTGCTCACGACGCCGATCGCGATCTACGCCGCGCTGCTCCTCGGGCTGTTCGTTCCGGTCGGCTCGTTCACTTTCCAGGTGCATCGCAATCGAAGCGCGGAGGCGGCCTACCGTCACTTCAGCTTCGTCGCGCTCGGGGGTTCGCTCGGCATGGCCGCGCTCGCGCTCTCAGCGAGCCTCGGGCGGGATCAGGCGCCCGCGACGTTCGTGCTTCTCGTCGTGATCCTGGTGGTCGCTTTCGCCTTGAAGCTCGCCGCGATCCCGTTCCATACGCACGCGGCCCTGCTCGCGTCGGAGGTCCCCGCGTCGGCGCTCGCGCTGTACTTCGGTGTGCTCGTACCGACGACGTTCATCGCCTTCGCGCAGATCCTCGTCCTCTCCGGCCTGCTGCCGGCGATCGTGCAGATCGGCAAGGTCCAGGACCTCCTCCTCGCGCTCGGCATCACGTCGGCCCTCGGGGGTGCGTTCCTCGCGACCGGATCGACCGAGCTTCGGCGCGTCGCGGTGTACTCCGTCATCGCGAACCTCGGGCACTCGCTCGTGGGCATCGCCACCCTCTCGGGTCCGGGGATCATCGGCGCGATGGCGATCGCCCTCGTGACCGGGATGGCGGCGACGCAGCAGCTCCTCGCCGCTGGGACGCTCGAGCGCCGCGCGGGCGCGGACCGGCCTAGCGCGACGACCGCGCCGCTCGCCGCGCTTGCGTTCGTCGTCGGCGGCTTCGCCATGATCGGCGCGCCACCGCTCGTCGCCTTCCCCGGGCATTTCTTCGTCGAGCTCATTGCGTATTCGTATTCCGGATGGATGGGCACCGCGCTCGTCATCGCCACGCTCGGTGTGCTCCTCGCGCAGCTACGCGCGGCGATGGCGATCTTCCGCACCGCGCCCGACCGCTGGCAGGTCGAGCGGAGGCCGGTCGCCGGCATCGTCGGCGGGCTGGTCTTTGGCGCGCTCCTCATCGGGGGAGTGCAGCCCGACGGCTTCCTGCAGCCCATCGCGGCCTTCGCCGACGAGTTTCTGCGCGCGCTCCATCCGCTGTAGCAAGCTGCGGAAGAAGAACAAAGCTGCCGCGATCCCGCTGAGGCCACGCGGCGGACGACCGCCGTCTAACGGCTACTCGGCTCCTCGATCTCCCAGCCGTCGGCGCGGAGACGCGCGCGCTCTTTGTCGAGGTCCTTGAAGCGGCCGATCTCGGTCCACGGCGCTTCATCGATCGGCGTCCCGCTATTGATGCGCTGCATCACGCGGTTGTCGTCGCGGAGCTCGCGTACCACGAGCTGCCGCTCGCCGTGGGCAACGCGCAGAAGCAGCGATGCGCGAAGTAACGTTGCCACGCTCCCCTGCCCCCGACCGGCCGCGCTAGAACGTGAAACGAGTGCCGGATACGGTGAAGTGTTTCACATCGAAGACGATGATCTTCGATGGAGTTGCGCGGAATACGTGTCCCTTCGCGTATTTATCCGGCTTGGGCCGATAGTCGAACGTTCGCCCGTACTTCCTCGCGTACTGGCTCGCGATGCGCTTTGAGAGATCCGGGTCGACGCCGCGAACGACATCGACCGTGCCCTGACCGAAGGCCGCGCGCGAGCCGGTCTGCGTCCCGAAGGCGACCCGCGGGTCGCGCGCGAGGTTCTGCGCCCAGCGGGTTCGCTCGCTGCCCTCGAAGTACAGATGCTCGTCGACCCAGGCGCCCCACTGCTGCACCAGATGCGGCCGGCCGTCAGCGTCGGTCGTCGAGATCCAAAAGAAACGACCGCCCCGCAGGATGCTCTCGACGTCGCTCCACGCGAGCATGCCCCCCGGGTCGCGCGTGATGTAGCCCTTCGGCAGCCGCGGACGATCGCGCGTGGGCGCTACTGCGCGTGCGCGAAGCGCACACGCCTAGCAGACGAGCGCGGCGAAGGCCGCGCGACTACTGCGGCGTGCGCGAAGCGCACACGCCTAGCAGACGAGCGCGGCGAAGGCCGCGCGACTATGCCTTGTCCTCCGTCATCCACCGCTCGACGTCGCGCGTGTAGTCGACGACGCCGTCGGGGAACCAGAGCGCTATCTCGCTCTTCGCGGTCTCGGATGCGTCGCTCGCATGGACCAGATTGCGCAGACCGACGAGGGCGTAGTCGCCGCGGATCGTCCCGGGCGCCGCCTCGTGGGGCCGCGTCGCGCCGACCATCGCACGGACCACGGCGATCGCGTTCGGACCCTCGAGGACCATCGCGACGACCGGTGATGAGCTGATAACCCTCACAAGGTCGTCGTAAAAGAACTTCCCCTTGTGCACCGCATAGTGCTTCTCGGCCATGGCGCGCTCCACGCGCAGGAGACGCAGCGCCGCGATGCGCAGACCGCGACGCTCGAAGCGCGCAAGGATCTCGCCGGAGATACCGCGCTGCACGGCATCCGGCTTCAGCACCATGAGGGTACGCTCGACGGTCTGCTCGGGACTCACGATGCGATCTCCATGACGACGTCGACTCCTACGGGCGCGCGGATGGTGGCGACCGCAGCGCGCGGACCCACCGCCGCGACGTACGAGAGCTCGGGCCGGAGGTACTGCAGCGCGGCGCGCTGGATGTCCTCCGCGCTCACGCTGTCGATGATGTCGCAGACCTCCTCGACCGAACGCACGCGATCGAGGAATAGCTCCTGGCCGGCAAGCCAGTTCGATACACCCCGGGTGTCCTCGAGGCGCAGCTCCAGCCGGCCCTTGTTGAAGTCGCGCACGCGCTCGAGTTCGTCGGCGGGGACGATCTGATCGCGCAGGCGCGCGACCTGAGCGAGCGACGCGTCCACCACCTCGCTGATGCGGTCGGGCGCGACGCCTGCGTACACGACGACGTGGCCGGCATCGACGTAGTTCGACGAGAACGAGTGCACGTCGTACGCGAGCGCGCGCTTCTCGCGGAGCTCCAGGAAAAGACGGCTCGACATCCCCTCACCGAGGATCGCGTTCAGCATGTCGAGCCTGTATTTGTCGGGGTGGACCTGTGGCACGCCACGCCAGCCGATGCACACGTGCGCCTGCTCGGTCCTCTTACCGAGGAGCTTCACGCGCGTCTTCGACGCCTTCGACGCGGGCACCAGGCGCGGGGGCGTGCGCTCGGCGACGGGGGCGAAGAGCTCGGCGATCGCGTCGGCCACTTCGTTCGCGTTCACCTTGCCCGCCAGCGCGACGACGATCTTGCTCGGCGCGTAGCCGCGCTCCATGAAGCCGCGCAGGTCGCTCGCCGCCATGCCGAGGACGACCTGTTCCCGGCCCGCGACCTCCCAGCCGAGCGGATGGTTCGGATACAGGAGCTCGTCGACGAGCGTGTGCACGCGGTCCTGCGGCTGGTCGCGATACATCCGTAGCTCCTCAACGATCACCTTCTTTTCCGACTGGACGTCGGACTCGCGCAACATCGGCGCGAGGATCATGTCAGCGACCACGTCCAGGGCAACGCGCCAGTGCCGCGCCGGCACGCGCGACCAGAAGACCGTGACCTCCTTATCGGTCGCGGCATTCACGACGCCGCCGCGGCTCTCGATCTCCATGCTGATGTCCGCGGCGGTGGGTCGCTTCGCCGTTCCTTTGAACACCATGTGCTCGAGGAAGTGGCTCGTGCCCGCGTCGCGCCGACTCTCCATGCGCGATCCAGCGCCGACGAAGACGGCGAGCGACGCTGAGCGCGTCTCGGGCATCTCTGAGACGAGGACGCGCACGCCGTTCGGAAGGGTGCGCTTCAGGTACTCCACCGGGCCGAACGCTAGCATTGCGAGCGGTCCCCCGTGATGCGAGCGAGGAAGGGAATCCGCTCTGACTGGCCGGTCCGATGCCCTTATCCACTTCCTGTGCGTGCTGCCTGACCATCTGCGCGGCCCGCAGGTGGACAGCGACCACATCACGGTCGTCGCTGGACGCTGGCGTTCTGCGCCGCGAACGTGCGCGACGAGAAGCACGACTGGCAATCGACGGGCGGGATCACGCGCGCGGAGGTGCCCGGCAGCTCGCGCAGCGCCGAGCGCATAGGATCTAGCGGCAGAACACCACGGTGATGTAGATCGCGTCTGGGCCCTGGACCGCGCCGATGCCGGCGCGCCGGAAATTCGGATCCATGATGTTCGTCCGGTGGTTGATCGGGGCCCAGGGCTCGGCCATGAACTCGCGATGCAAGGCGTCGACGCCGCCGCTCCAGACCTTTCCGGTGTTCTCGCCGTACCAGCCGCTCCCGCAGGCGGGGACGTTGCGCGAGGCGGCGGTCCCATCCGGTCCGTCGTGATACACGTAGCCCACCTGCGCCTCCAGCGCACTGTGACGGCGCGCGGTGTCCGACACTCCGGCATCGAACGCGAAGGGCGCGAGGCCTTCTTGCGCCCGTGACGCGTTCATGAGTGCGAGCATGCGCAGCTCGGCCTGCGCCATCGCTGATATGGGCGTGACCGCGGACGGCGCTGTGGGCGCGGACGTGGGCCGAGGCGCGGGTGTGGGCTCGGGCGCGGGCTGTGGTGCGCGCTCGGCGAGGGGGACCGGGGCGGCCTCGGGGGGAGGGTCCGCGACGGTCTCTTCTGGTGCGGTTTCGGGCGCCGGTGCCGCCGCGGGCTCGGCCGCGGGGGCGCTTGGGGCCGGATCGCTCGCGGGCGCCATAGCGGCGACAAGGTCGAAGTCCATCAGCCGCTCCCCGCGTGCGAGCGGTGCGACGCGTAAGACCGTCCCGCTTGGCGGGGGAAGGCCGGCGTCATCTGGCGGCGCGGCGAACACATCGCCGACCACGGCGACAGCGACGAGCTGGATCGCCAGGGCGACGAACACCGCGGTCGAGCGTTCGATCGCTCCGTACGCCCTCGCGCGGATCACTCGGATGTCGCGCTCCGCGACCCGTAGCTGATCAGCAGATCCGCGCCGGCTCGGCGTGCGGCAGCGAAGGACTCGCGCTCCGCGGCCACAAGGTCGCGCGAGTCGTCAGCGGAGGCGAAGAACGCGTGCTCGTCCGCGGTGAAGAACGAGATCACCGGTCGATCCACGCTTTCCGAGACGTGCGTTACGAGGTCGAGTGTGACAAGGCCTGGCTTCACCACGACCGCATCCGCACCGGCTGCCACCTCACGCGCGGCGCGCGTGCGAGCGCCGTCACGATCGTCAACGGCGATGAGTGGCACGGCGCTCTCGGTCACGGAAATCGCTTCTACCGCGACTCGGTGCGCGCCGTACAGAACGCTCTCGAGCTTCACCATCGCCGCGATCGGCAGCTCCGGCCTGCCGGCCGACGCGACCGCGGCGCGCAGCGCGCGCACGCTGCCTTCGAGCATGCCGGACGGGATGAGCATGTCCGCGCCGGCATCCGCGTGCACCGCGGCGATCTCGGCGAGACGGTCGAGCGTCCCGGCCACGTTCGCTTGGCCCTCCGCGAACAGGACGCACTGGCCATGCGGCGTGTACGCGCACACGCACACATCGGTCGCGACCGCGAGATCGGGCGCCGCATCCTTCACCGCGTGGATGGCGCGGGCGACGATGTGGTCACGCTCGCTCGCGAGGAGCGCGAGCTCGTCCTTGCGGTCCGACGCGGCGAAGATGAGGAAACCCGCTAGACCGCTGGACGCCGCATCGCGCGCATCGCGCACGAGCTCGGTGAGAGAAAGGCGCTCGAGGAAGGGGAGGTCGGGCACGCGCTCCCGATCCTCGACGCGTGCGGAGACGATGACCGGCTGGATGAGACGCCCGGCGATCTCGGGCGCGGCCAGAGCGCGGGACCACAGTGGGTGGTCACGGAGCCGGCTGCGGATCAGCGTCGTCGGGCTCACCGTCGGGATGGTACGAGCCTGGCACGGGGCCGGACTCATGGGAAGGGGCCGGAGCGGTACCCTGTGTGTCAGGTATGAGAGGTCGAGGGGCTTCCGCGGCTGGCTTTGCCCTGACGATCGGCATCGTGCTCGCGGGCGGCGTCGCGTTACGGCCAGTCGACACGGCCGAGAGCGCCGCGCTCCTTGACACGACACCGACCGACCCGGCCGCCGAGAGCGCGGTCGCAGAGCCCATCGCGGCGGCGCCGGTCGCCGCGGTCACCGTACCCGAGCCGGTCCGCGCCGAAGCCTTGCCGGAACCGGTGGCGGCCCCCCTACAGGCGGCGCTCCCCGACATGAAGCACGTCTGGCAGTCGCTCAACAACTGCGGGCCGGCCGCAGTCGTCATGGCGCTGTCGACGCTCGGCGTCGACGTGGATCAGGAGACCGCACGGCTCGTGTTGCGCGGTACCGACGTGCGCCGCGGTATGGGGCCGCAGGGCGTGGGTCCATGGGTCAAGGAGAACTGGGACCTTCGCTCGACCTGGCGCAACAACGGCACGAACGCGATCCTGAGGACCCTCGTCGCGAACGGCTTCGCGCCCATGGTGACGCAGTGGATGCAGGATCCCGCGGTCTCTCGCATCGCGCACTGGCGCACCGTGCGGGGTTACGACGACGCGAGGAGCGTGTTCTACGTGAACGACTCGATGCTGGGCAACAACGTCCCGCTGTCGTACGACTTCTTCGCGCGCAACTGGCAGTCGTTCTCGTACCGCTACATGGTCATCTACAAGCCGCAGGACGAGAAGCTCCTGCGGGCGATCGTCGGCGATCAGTGGAACGACATGATGATGCGGCGGGCGCTCTACGAGCGCACCAAGGCCGAGGCCCTGGCGTGGAACACGAACTTCGCTTGGCTCGCCTACGGCGAAGCCGCCTACTCGTACGGCATGTTCGAGGAGGCCGTCGCCGCGTTCGACAAGGGCCTGTCCATGGGCTCGTCCCAGGGCGTCTTCGGACTTCGCAATTCGTATCCGCAAGCGCTGCGCGCGCTCGGCCGGCAGCAGGAGGCCGACAAGGCCGCGCAGACGGTGAGCAGCGTGAGCACGGTGCCCGCGACCGTCGCGGCGCCGCCGGATCCGTACGCTGTGTTGCTCGCGATGCTGCGCGTCACTCCCTTCGAGCAGATCCCCACGCAGTGACGCGCCTCCGCTTCATTGGAAGCGGAGATTCTTTCGGCAACGGTGGACGCTTCCAGGCCTGCATCCTCCTCGACACAGGCGACCATCGGTCGCTGCTCGATTGCGGTGCCACCTCGCTCGTCGCGCTGAAGCGCGCGGGGATCGATCCCGCGTCCATCGACAACGTCCTGCTCACCCACTTCCACGGCGACCACTGTGGAGGCGTGCCGTATCTCATCCTCGATGGACAGTTCGCGAAGCGGGAGCGGCCGCTCACCATCGCCGGACCACCCGGGGTTCGCGAGCGCCTGAGAGCGGTGTTCGAAGCAGCGCTCCCGACCTCGTCGCGCACCGAGCAACGCTTCGCCGTGTCGTATGTGGAGCTCGGCGAGCGTCCCACCGTGATCGGACGGATCGAGGTCACCGCACTGCCGGTGGCACATCTGCCCGAGACCACACCGCATGGTCTGCGAATTCGCGGCGGTGGGCACGTCATCGCGTACACCGGCGACACGGACTGGTGCGACGCCCTGCTCCGGCTCGCGGAGGGCGCCGACCTTTTCATCGCTGAGGCCTACTCCTTCGAGAAGCGGATCCCCCAGCATCTCTCGCACGCGACCCTGCTCGCCCATCGTGAGGAGCTGCGCGCCAAGCGCATCGTGCTGACGCACGCCGGACCCGAGACCCTCGCGATGGGCG
>Ga0137375_10001274_pt1 | contig 28982 bp, 30 predicted proteins | sample SagtaG_24_FD_104936 | JGI IMG/M metagenome (GOLD analysis project Ga0137375, IMG submission 104936) | Vadose zone soil microbial communities from Sagehorn Ranch, Mendocino, California, USA - Sage1_R_113_16 metaG | ecosystem: Environmental > Terrestrial > Soil > Vadose zone | place: USA... | reverse complement strand
GGTCCTCGTCACCAGCCGGGCCGCGTTGCGCGTGCGTGGCGAGCGCGAGCTGCCCATTCCACCGCTGCCCGTGATCGACCCCGGCACTGCCGCGAGTGACCTGGCAGGCGCCTCCGCCAATCCGGCGATCGCGCACTTCGTGGCCTGCGCGCAGGCCGTGCGACCCGACTTCGTGCTCGATATCGACAACGCTGGCGGTGTTCGAATCCGGCTGCACGCTCGCGGCGGCGACCGCGGTGTGCGGTGAAGCGGAGCCGGAGGCGCAGGTCCTGGAGGGGCTGGCCGCCTTGGTCGACAACAGCCTGTTGCGAGTCGAGACACGGCCCGCCGCCGAGCAGCGCTTTCGCATCCTGGAAACGATTCGCGAGTTCGCACTCGAGCGACTGACCTCGGATGCGGACGACCCGCAGGCCACCCGGCGCCGCCACGCCCTGTATTTCCTGTCGCTGGCCGAAGCGGCGAGCGACGACTGCACCGCCGAGCCCGAGAGCAACGAGCTCGCCGCCGAGTCTGACAATGTGCGGGCGACGCTGCGCTGGTCGGTTGATACCGGCGAGACCGAGCTCGGGCTGCGGCTGGCCAGCCGGCTCTCGCCGTTGTGGCGGGTCAACGGCACCGTACGTGAAGGTCGCCTTTGGCTGGCCGCGCTCTTCGCGGCGCGCGAGACCGCGCGTACCGGTCCACGTGGCCAGGCGCTGTGCCTGGCAGGCTCCCTGGCCGAGCGCGACGGCGATTACGAGACGGCCGAAGCTCACTTCCGCGAGGCGTTGCAGCTGGCCCGCGCGATCGGCGATGCGGATGTAGCTTGCCGCGCGCTCGACCGACTGGGCGTTCTCAGCAGCCTGCGTGATGACCTGGAGACCGCCTCCGACCTCTTCTCGGAAACAGTCGAGACCGCGCGCGCGAGCAGCTGGCGCACTGGTTCGGCGAACGCAGCCACGGGGCCCAACGTCGGTACCAGGGTGCGACCAAAGTCCTGAGACCAGTACCGACCACCAGGATTTCCGCTGGGTACTGCTCCGCGTGCACGTGTAAGGCTCGACAGTGCCCCCCACTATCGTCGCGGCGTGCGCCCGCGGAGCGGAGATTCGATGGACAACTTGGACGCTGAGTCACAGGTGCAGATTGCACCGCAGCGGAATGCCGGCCTGCGGCTGGCCTGGCGCACCTGGGCTGCCGCCCTCGTCACCAGCGCGTCGATCGCGACGGTCACGCTGCTCGGGGGAGCGCTGCCTGCTCAGGTCGAGTGACAGGCTGCGTTGCGACCGCTGGCCGCTGCCGCGTCTGCTGCACCCGCCGCAGCGCTGCCCGAGGGCGTTACCTGCTTGCCGCTGCCCAGCGTCGCCGCGTCGCCGCAGCCAGGCGGACCGAACCTGGTGCACGTCGATCTGGAGGCGCGCGAGGTGACGGGGCTGATCGCCGACGGCGTCGGTTATCACTTCTGGACGTTCAACGGCAGCGTGCCTGGTCCGATGATGCGCGTGCGGCAAGGCGACACCGTCGAGATCGCGCTGCACAACGCGCCGGACAGCTTGAACGTGCACAGCATCAACCTGCACGCCGCGACTGGTCCGGGCGGTGGCGCGAGACTGTCGCAGGTGGCGCCGGCTGGGGAGAGCACGTTCCGTTTCCAGGCGCTTCACCCGGGCGTCTACGTCTACCACTGCATGACCCCGATGGTCGGCAACCACGTCGCCAACGGGATGTACGGCATGGTCGTCGTCGAGCCGCCCAATGGCTGGTCGCCGGTCGATCGCGAGTTCTACCTGATGCAGGGGCGACTTCTATCCGCAAGGGCTCTACAACGAGACTGGCCTGCAGGCACTCGACCTGACCAAGCTCTACGAGCAACCCGAGTACGCGGTCTTCAACGGCAGCGTCGGCTCCTTCCTGGGCGACACGTCACTCTACGCGCGGGTTGGTGAGAGCGTGCGAATCTTCTTCGGCGTCGGTGGCCCGAACCTGGACTCCAGCTTCCACATCGTTGGCGAGAGCTTCGATCGTGTGTGGCAGGAAGGCGCGCAAGAGTTCGTGTCCAACGTGCAGACCCGCTCGTGCCGCCGGGCGGCGCGACCATGGTCGAAGTGAAGCTCGACGTCCCGGGCGCATACATGATCGAAGATCAACACATCGCGCGGCTGGAGAAGGGCGCGTGGGCGCACGTCATCGTCGACGGGCCCGAACAACCGGAGATCTTCGCCGCGGTTCGTTAGGGATGGGGGGCCAGCGGCACCTGCTCAGGGCCTGGAATTCTCGCCGTGAGCAGGTGCCTTGCGCTGGCGGCTGTAGTACCACCACGGCCTTGGCGGCGCGCCATTGGTGAAGTCCACGACTGCCACGAAGGTGTCGAGGACGCATGGGTCGAGGGGCTGGCCGATGAGCGCGCTGCCGCGCTCGTACAGCTCGTGCGGGTCCTGCTCGCGAAGCTCCTCGGGGCTGTTGAAGCCCAGGCGCTGCAGAAGCCGCGCGGTCGCTGGTCCAACGTTCGGTAAGGTTTGCAGTTCCTTTTCGCTCATGGTGAGAGCCTGCCATCAACGCGCGGTGAGCGCTTGAACGAAACGGACACGGTTGTCAGTCGGGCAGCATCGGCATGTCCCAGCCCTCGTCGCGGCCGAGCAGGGTTCCCCGCTGCAGCGCGTCGCTGCCGAAGCGCTCGCGGATGGCGTCGATCACCGCGTCCAACGCGTCGTTACGCCGCGGATCGATCGGCAGCGGCAGTTGGATGGCGTCCTTGTTCTCCAGGTTGCCGACCGAAATGCCAACCATGGTCAACCCTTCGCGCTCGATCAACGGCAACGCCGCATGCAGCAGCCCACGGACGGTTGACAGAATCGGCGCCGTCTGGGAGGTCGGCCAGAGCAACGAATGCGAGCGCGTTGCGCGGGTGTAGTCCTCGAAGCGCATCCGCAGCACGACGGTCCGCCCGACGCGGCCCGCGGCGCGCATCCGCCGCGTCACGCGATCGACCAGCCCGAGCACGGTTGGCTCGATGCCATCCAGATTGCGTGGGAACCGACCCAGGCCCAGCGCGCGCTGCGAGCCAATCGACGCGCGGCGGCGACCGACGCGCACCGGCCGCGGGTCCTGGTTGTTGGCGAGCGCATTGATGTGGCGCCCCAACGCTCGCCCCAGGATCGAAACCAACTCGTCCTCGTTGAATGAGGCCACCTCGCCGACCGTCATGATCCCCTGCTCGTGGAGCTTGCGAGCGGTGACTGGCCCGACACCCCAGAGGTGCTCCACGCCCAGCGGGTGTAAGAAGTCGAGCTCGCCGCCGAGGGGCACCACCAGTAGCCCGTCAGGCTTGGCGACGCCGCTGGCAACCTTGGCCAGGAACTTCGTCCTGGCGATGCCAACGGTGATCGGCAACCCGACGCGCTCGCGCACCTCGTGCCTCAGTCTTACCGCGATCTCGGTGGGGGAGCCGGCGATCTGGTCCATGCCGCGGACGTCGAGGAACGCCTCGTCGATGGAGAGCCCCTCGACCAGCGGCGTGGTGTGCTCGAAGATGTCGAAGACTTTCTTGCTGGCTTCGGTGTACGCCGTGAAGCGCGGGCCGACGACGATGGCTCGCGGACACAGCCGCCGCGCCTGGGTGATGCCCATCGGCGACCGCACGCCGTACGCCCGCGCTTCGTAGCTCGCGGCGAGGACCACACCCGCGCCGACCAGGACGGGCCGGCCGCGGAGGCGCGGATCGTCGCGCTGCTCGACCGATGCGTAGAAAGCATCAAGGTCGGCGTGCAGGATCGTCGGCTCGCGGCCCGGCACAGAACATATGTTCGCACGTTCCGGGCTGCCTCGAAAAGACCATCGTCAACATCCACCGGCGGCAGTACACTCGCGCGGCACGCGAGGAGGCAGCGCATCGACCGCGCGACGTTGACAAACCTGCCGCTGCAGCTGACCAGCTTCGTCGGCCGCGAGCGCGAGCTTGCCGAAGTGCGCCGTTTGCTCTCCACGACACAGCTCCTCACGCTGACCGGCGCGGGCGGCGTCGGCAAGACACGCCTCGCACTGCAAGCGGTCGCGGACTTGCTCGAGGACCATCCAGACGGCATCTGGCTGGTCGAGCTTGCCGCGCTCGGCGATGCCGCATTGCTGCCCCGCTCGGTGGCCGCGGCCCTCGGCGTGAGCGAGACACCGGGCCAGCCGCTCACCCGCACCCTGTCTACGCACCTCGAGCCCAGGCGCCTGCTGCTGGTGCTCGACAACTGCGACCACCTCGTGGCCGCGTCCGCGGATCTGGTCGATCATCTCCTCCGCACCTGCCCGCACCTGCGCATCCTGGCCACGAGTCGGCAGCGACTCGGAGTCGCAGGCGAAACCGCGTGGCGGGTGCCGTCGCTCGAGCTCCCCGACACCCGCGCCTCAGCCGGCACCGACGAGATTGGCGCCAGCGAAGCCGTGCGGCTGTTCCGCGAGCGCGCGCGGCTGGCATTGCCGACGTTCGTGCTCGACGATCGCACGGCGACAGCCGTGGCCCAGATTTGCTCCCGCCTGGACGGCATCCCGCTGGCCATCGAGCTCGCCGCCGCGCGGGTATCACTGGTGGCACCGGCGCAGCTGCTCGCGCGACTGGATGACTGCTTTCGCCTGCTCGTCGGCGGCAGCCGGACCGCGCCGACCCGTCAGCAGACCCTCGCGGCGACGCTCGACTGGAGCTACGGACTGCTGTCGGAACACGAGCGGTTGCTGTTCCGCCGCCTGTCGGTCTTCAACGGTGGGTTCACGCTCGAGGCCGCCGAAGCGGTGTGCGCGGGCGACGGCATTACCAGCGCCGAAGTGCTGGACCTGCTCGGGCACTCGTTCGCGGCAATGATCGCCGATCTCCAGTCGCTGGTGGCGCGCATTCAGACCGCGGCCAAGGACGTCGCGGGGACCAGCGCTGGGCTACATGACACCGCCGCGGAGACCGGTTCCACGGTCGAGCAGGTCGCGCGTGCCATCGAAAGCGTGGCATTGGGTGCCGCTGAGACGAGCCGCGGCGCGCATGAGACCACTGCCGCGGTCGAGCAGCTTGGCCAGGCGATCGACGGCATCGCGCCCGGTGCGACCGAGCAAGCCCAGCAGGTGCAATCGGCATCGGCCACGGCAACGCAGATGGCCGGCGAAGTCGAGCAGGTCGCGGCGAGCGCCCAGCAGGTGGCTAGCGTCAGCCGTGAGACGCAGGCGGCGGCGATCGAAGGTCGGCGCGCGGTTGACGAAACGATTGCCGGCATGAGCGCGATCGAGTCGGTGGTTGGTGAAGCGGCCGCGCGGGTGCGCGAGCTGGGCAACCTCGGCGTACGAATCGGGCAGGTCGTCGAGACCATTGACGACATTGCCGAGCAAACCAACCTGCTCGCGCTGAACGCGGCGATTGAGGCCGCCCGCGCGGGCGAGCACGGCAAGGGCTTCGCCGTCGTCGCGGAAGAGGTCCGCAAACCCGCTGAGCGCAGCGGTCGCCAGACAAAGCAGATTGCTGAGTTGATCCAGCGCGTCCAGGACGGTACGCGCCTGGCGGTCGGGGCGATGGAGCAGGGCGCCAGCCAGGTCGGGCTGGGAGCCACCCGCGCGAACGAAGCTGGCGCTGCGCTCGCGGCGATTCTCCAGGCGGTCGATGCCACCGTTGCCCAGGTCAATGACATTGCGCATGCGGCCAAGTCGCTGACCCGCTCCAGCCACCAGGTATCGGATGCCATGCAGGCGATCAGCGCCGTGGTGGAAGAGAACACCGCTGCGACAGAGCAAATGGCTGCCCAGAGCCAGCAGGTGTCGGGCTCCATTCTGGCGATTGCCAGCATCTCCACGGAGCAGAGCGCAGCGACCCAGCAGGTTGGAGCGTCCGCGAGCGAGATGACCACTGCGCATTCAGTCGATTGGCACGGAGGCCTATCAGCTGGCGGCGACCGCGAGCGAGCTCCGCCAGCTGGCCGGTCGCTTCCGCCTGGCGGAGGAGCCCGCGGGCTCTGAGGCGGTGGGGTTGCGGCTCGCCGCCTGACGGGTGTTTGGCGGGCTAGCGCCTATCCGCTAGCCCGTCGCCAATCAGGCTCAGCGCAACGCCGACGATGAGCAACGCGACACCTGGCAGCGCGGTCATCCACCAGCCGTTCATCAGAAACTGGCGGCCGGCGGCGATCATCGCTCCCCATTCGGGCGTCGGCGGCTGCGGGCCCAACCCCAGGAAGCTCAGCGTTGCCCCGGTCACGATCGCCAGCACCATGCCCGTAAACACGTAGACCATGGCGGGCGCGATCACGTTCGGCAGAATGTGGCGCAGCATGATGCGCGTCGTCGTGCAGCCAATCGTGCGCGCGGCCTGCACATACTCGAGGTTGCGCGCGGCCATGGTCTCGCCACGGGTGAGGCGCGCGTAGGGAACCCAGCCAACGATCCCGACGGCGATGTACAGGTTGATCAGGCCCGGCCCCAGGATGCTCATGATCGCCACAACCAGAACAAAGAACGGGAACGCCATCAGCACGTCCACGATCCGCATGAACAGCGTTTCGAGTCGGCCGCCCACATAGCCGGTGGCAATGCCGACCAGCCCGCCAAACACGAACGGAAACAACACCGAGATCAGCGCGATCTGGAGATCGAGACGCGCGCTGTACACGATGCGGCTCCAGATATCGCGCCCGAAGTTGTCCGTGCCGAGCACGTGATCGGGACTGAACGGCGGCTGGAACGCGTCGCCGAGGCTCTGCGCGATCGGGTCGTACGGCGTGAGCAGCGGCGCGGCAGCCGCCGCCACCATCACGATCCCCAGCAGCACCAGGCCGCTCAGCAGCGTCGCATTGAGGCCAACCTTCTGCAGCTGCATCGTGAAGCCGAGCCGCGGCAGGGGCGCGACGTTAGGCCGCAGACCGCTGAGCGCGTCCTCACTCATAGGTCACGCGTGGATCGAGGAACGAATACGAGATATCGACGATCAGATTCACGATGATGACCAGCACCGCGCTGACGACGGTGATCGCTTGCACCACGGGGTAATCGCGGCTGGTAATCGAGGTGAACAGCAACTGGCCCATCCCCGGCACCGCGAACACCGTTTCGATCACCAGCGTGCCGCCCATCAGGAAGCCGAATTGCAAGCCGAAAATGGTGACCGTCGACAGCACCGCATTGCGCAGCACGTGCCGCAACAGCACGAGTCGCTCGGGCAGGCCTTTGGCGCGCGCGGTGCGCGCGAAGTCGGAGCCCATCGTGTGGATGACCTGACTGCGCAGATTGCGGATGAGCACCGCCGAAAGCTGAAGCGCGAGCGTGATCGCTGGCAGGAACAGATACCAGATGTGCTCCTGGAAGGTCGCGCCGAAGCCCGCGACGGGAAACCACTTGAGTCCGAGCGCGAGCACCAGGATCAGCAGAATGCCGAACCAGAAGCTCGGCGTGGTCAACACGAACATGAACACGATGCGTATCAGCTGGTCGAGCCAGCGACCCTTGTTGACTGCGGCGAGCAAACCGAAAACGAGCGTGACGACCGCGGCGATGCCCATTGCGTAGACCGCCAACCCGATGGAGATCGGCACCCGACTCAGGACCAGCTCGTTCACCGGCTGCTTGAACACCAGAGAGGTGCCCATCTGGCCGCGAACCAGTCCTGAGACGAAGAGCCAATATTGCTCGAACAAGGGACGATTGAGGCCGAGCTGCTCGCGCAGGATCGCGGTGTTTTCTACGGTCGCGCGCTCGCCCAGGAGCACCGCGGCCGGATCGCCCGGCAGGAAGTGCACCATGCTGAAGATCAAGATGGTCACGCCGAACAGCACGAAGACCATCAGGAAGAGGCGTTTGCGGATGTAGCTAGCGCGGCCCATATGCCAGGGTCGAAGGGGGCGCGCGCCCCCTCCGCGTCCTACTTCGTGATCGTTACGTCCTCGAAGCGGTAATACGACAGTCCATCGATGAGGAAACCGTTGACGTTGCTGCGCCAGCCCGCGGTAGCTCCCAGGTTGGCGATGAACACGAGCGGCGCGTCGTTCAGATAGATTCGCTGAATCTCAACGTACGCTGCCTCCCGCTTGGCCGGATCCTGTTCCAGATCGGCCTTGGTGATCTTCTCGTTGAGGTCGGCGTTGTTGTAGCGCGTCCAGTACGCAAAGGAGCCCGAGCCCTCGCCGCCACGCATCTCGTAGTTGACGATCTGGGTCGGGTCGTTCATGTCGTTTGTCCAGGCGCTCGGGCTGGCCATGAAGTTGCCTTCACCGCGAGTGGCGGCGCGCGCCGATGGCGGATCCAGCTGCTGGATATCGACGTTGACGCCGATCTTCGACCATTGATCCTTCAGGATGATGGCCGTATTGACGCGGTCCTGGTTGTTGTTGGCCACAACCATGGGCAGCGTGAACCCGCTGGGTACGGATGATTCGGCCATCAACGCCTTGGCTTTGGCCAGGTCGAACGGATAGCCGGGCGAGTTCTTGTCGACGTAGGTGCCCAGTGGGATCGGCGCGTTCATGACCTGCGCTTGACCGAAGAAGACCGATTTGATGATGGCTTCCTTATCGGTGGCGTAGTTCAGCGCCTGGCGCACTTTGACGTCGTTCAGCGGTGGCTTGGTGACATTCAAGATGACAAACGTCGTCTGCTGGATGAGGAACTTCGACGCTTTGACGCCCGGTATCGCGTTGAGCGCGTCGATCTGGCTGAATGGCACGAAGTCCACGATGTCGACTTCGCCGCCCTGCAGTTTCAGCACGCGCGTGTTGTCGTCGGCTACGTACTCGATGCGCACTTCGTCAACCTGCGGCGTGCCCTTCCAGTAGTTCGGGTTGCGCTTGAGGATTACCGGGTCGCCCTTCTTCCAGCTCTCGGTGTAGTAGCCGCCCGTTCCTTTCGACGCCCACTCCTGAGAGTCGTCGTAGCCCTTGACGTCGGTGGCGGTGGCCAGCTCGGCCTTCATGACCCACGCCGGGAACATCGCCAGCTCGGACAGCAGCGGCGCGTGCGGGCTCGTCAGGATGATCTTGACGGTCATCGGGTCGGGCGTCTGGATTTCCTTGATCGCCTTGTAGTTGTCCTTCCAGACAGTCCGCTGGCCGCCGCGCGCGAGATCGAGCGAGACTTTGACGTCGTTGGAGGTCAGCGGCGAGCCGTCCGAAAACTTGACGCCGGGCCGCAGGCTGAATGTCCAGGTCAGGCCGTCGGCGGAGGTTTCCCACTTGGTCGCCAGCGCTGGCTCGACGCCCGCGCCATCCTTGGTCACACGCAGCAAACCGTCGTACACGTTGGCCAGCGTGAACAGGGCGGTATTGTCGTCGATAAGCCACGGAACAAAGACGCCGGGCTCCTGGTTGCGGGCCATCCGCAACACCACTGGCGCGCCGGTCTTGGCCGCGGGCGCAGGCGCGGTCGTGGGCGCCGCCTGCGGGGCAGTAGTTGCCGCGGGCGCGGCAGGTGCGGTGGTGGCGGCCGGCTTCGCGGGTGCGGTGGTGGCGGCCGGTGGTGGCGTGGGCGCGGCTGGGCCGCAGGCGGCGAGCAGCAGAGCTCCGCCAAGTGCAGCACTGAACACCGTCAGCCATCTAGTGGAGCGAGCAAACATTGTCTCTCCCTTCCCCGGACTGAGACTCGGCGGCTCGAAACAACCCTGCCATGAAAGCCGCGCTGACGATGATAGTGCCCCGCTCCACGGACGGAGCGGGACAGTAGAGACTCAGTGGACGCCGTGGCGCGACAGGAAGTCGAGAAAGACGGCGGCGAGTCGACGCTGGTGGTCGAGCCGTGCCTGGAGCCGTGCGGCCTCGTTCTCGGGCCGCTCGAGCGCGGGGAGGTCGTGCAGCTCGGTATTGGGCAGGATGTCCGCGAGCGCCTCGCCAACTTCGCGCGGGTGAATCATGTCGTGGCCAGGGATGATGCACGTGGGCAGCTCAATCGTGCGCAGCGTGGCTTCATCCACACCGATCACAGGCATGTCCGCGCCATGTAGAAAAAACTGGCGCCAGCGGCGCATCGTCGTGATGAACTCGGCAACGTCCATCTGCAGCAGGCGGTCACGATTCGAGGGGACACGGGCGCAGCGCTCGGCGTAGTACGGCGTCTCGATCACTGCTGCCATGCCCCCGGACTCGGCGATCGGGATGAACTGGCCGTAGTACAGCTCCGCCAGCTGTTCGGCCGCCGGTCGGCTCCCGGAAGGCCACCACAGCAGCAAGCTGCCAGCCACCGCGCCCGGATGCCGCAGCGCGAGCAGGATGCAATGCCGCGAGCCACCGGCGCCGCCGCAGGCGATCACCGGCAGCGCACGCAACTGCTCGCACAACGCGTAGGCATCGTCGGCAAAAATCTCCTCTTCGGAGCCCTCGCCGCTGAGGGCAACGTCTGAACCGCCAGAGTTGCGGCGATCGTGCAAGATCACCCGATGCCCAGCCGCCGCGAAGTGCTCAGCCAGTGGCCGAAACAGCTCCATGTCCTGGCGACCGCCCTGGATGAGCAGCAGCCACGGCCCATGGTCGCCCACGACGTCGTAGTTGAGGCCGACGCCGCGGACGACAGCTCGCGGCACCCCTAGCCCGACTCCAGCGTGGCCAGCAGTTCCACAGCGCGCGCGGCGGCCTGGGCGCCATCGGCCACCGCGGCGGCAACCGAGGACGTGGCGCCCGAGCGAATATCGCCGCACGCCAGCACCCATCGAGCGCTGCTCTCGAGCTGATTGTTGGCCACGACATAGCCGTCGCCGTCGAGATCGACCAGGTCGGCGAACGGCTCCGTGCTCGGCTGCATGCCCACGCGCACCAGCAGGCCATGTGCGGCCAGCTGCTCCTCCGCGCCGGTCGCCTGATCCGCGTACCGCACTCCCTCGACACGGTCGGTACCGAGGATGGCCGCCAGCCGCGCTCGTCGGTGAACCTGCACCGCCGCGGTCGTGCGCAGCCGCTCCTTGAGTGGAGGACTCGCGCGCACGTCAGCATCGGGCACCAGGAGTGTCACGCGGCCGCCGAGATCCGTCAGGTAGAGCGCATCGCGCACTGCATAATCGATCGAGCCGTAGACGACGACGTCGCGATCGACGAAGAAGCCGCCGTCACACGGCGTGCAGTCGACCACGCCGCGACCGCGAAACTTCTCCTCATTCGGGAGCCCGAGCCTGGTGTAGTGGGTGCCGCCAGCCAGGATCACGAGGCCGCACGAGAATCCTCTGCCATCGCTGCAGGCCACCCAGCGACTGCGCGAGAACAACTCGATGCCGCTTACGTCCGCTTGCTCGAGCGTGATGCCGCTGGAGGTGGCCTGGTCGATCATCCGCCCGGCCAGATCGGCGCCCGCGACGCCATCCGGATACTCGGGAAAGTCGGCGATCTGACCCGCGTGCTGGAGGTTGCCTCCGAAAAGCTCCTTCTCGAGCACCAGCGTTCGATGGCCCGCGCGACTGAGGCGGCTACCGGCCGTGAGCCCGGCCGGTCCGCTACCGACGATGACGACGTCGTACTCGAACGCCATCAATAGCGCAGGTAGTTCGGTGCGTGATCGCGATACCGCTTCACCAGTTGATCCCAGTTCTTGGGAAGGCAGATCGGGCGGCTCACCCAGCGTCCAACACCCATGACCAGGCCGATCCACGCGCCTGGCCCACCTGCCACGACGACGCTTACGGATTCCGAGCCGCTCAGCCGCCCGACACCTGTCGACGGTACCTCGGGTCGCAGTCGCTGAAAGTGCTCGACCAGGCGCTCTCTCGTCCAGCCAGCATCGGCCAGCGTTTGCGCGTGCGATGGGCAAACCAGCAATGTCACCTGGCGCCAGGACGCACCGAGGCGATCCTTGATGGTGCCCACGATGCCATCGGCGTCGGTGCCGCGCGGAACGATCTGCACGTACGAGTTCGGGAATGACACGGTGACGCAGTTGTCGCCGTGGAGCGGCTCCCACGGGCTGGCCTCTTCGTTCTCGGCGAGGACCATGGCGTACTTGGCCGGGTTGCCCAGCACGCCCATGTCCTCGACGCCTTTGCGAGCGCCGCCGAGGTTTTTGACCATCAGGCCCATGGCTCGACCGATGGTCGCGTTGGCCAGATCGCCGGGGCTGAGCGCACCCGTTCCGCCATTGATGCGCAGCTGCTCGCGGATCGGTCCATTGATGACGTAGAAGGGCGCCCACGAGCCCGTGCTGACCTCGAAGATGCCGAATGACGACTGCGGATCGAGCACCGCTTCGGCACCGGCGATCAGTAGCGACATCGCCGTCGGCAGCGCACCGGCCATGACCGCGTTGATAGCGATCTTCTCCACGGTGGCTTTGCCTAGCCGTGGAATCATCTTGCCCACCACGTGGTCTGGCGGCAGGTCGGTGCCGCTCAGCATCTCATCGACTGCCTCGCGCGTGGGAGGCAGGATCGGCAAACCATCCGTCCAGCCACGCTTGTAGAAGAAGCGCTGGACTTCGGACAGGTCGCCCGAAAAGACGGCGCCGCGGGTGGCCTCGGTCGGGCGCGGCGCAGGTGCCTCCTCCTCGGGTTTCAGCGGCATCGTGAGCGCGGCGATGACGTCGCCCATGGCCGCCCGCACGCCAGCTTCAATCTTGTTGGTGACGGTGCACTCGCAGGGCACTGTCTGGGGCACGAAGCGAGCGCCCGGCATCCCCTTGCCCGCTGCCGCGGACCGCGCATCGTGTACGAAGCCCTCGTTGACCAGCGCGACCGCGGGCTTCTGGTTCTGCTCGGCGAAGATGGTGTCGTACAAACTGTACTTGGTGCACGACCCTCAATCGCCTACGGCAACAATGACCGTGTCCACCTCCTTGTTGAGCCACTCGACGAAGCTTGGGCCCTCATCGCTGCTGGCGATGTCGCTGCTGCCGTGCTGTGCGAACCGGGTGATGGTGATCTCGCTGCCATAGCGTGCGCGCAGCTCCGACTCGACCGCATCCTGGATCGGGGATGCCGCGCGTTTGTAGTTGGCGTACAGGCCGATGCGCTTGCCGCGCAGTTCGGGCACACGTGGCGTGATGCCCTGCAGTGGCATGGGGTCCGTCTCGGCCCACGGGCTAAGGACGTCGTACGTTGCTACCATCGGTTACTCCTCCATGAAGCGTAGTACGGATCGATTCCTGATCACCTTTGCCGGCAGCCTTATCCGACCGCCAGAGGTTCTGGCGCTGACGCCCGAAACCGACGAGGCGGCACGCACGGCCACCCTCCGCACCGCGGTCGCCGAAGTCGTCCGCAAGCAAGTCGAAGCGGGCGTCGACGTCGTGAGCGACGGCGAGTTCGGCAAGTCGAGCTGGTTCACCTATGTGATGGAGCGGCTCGAAGGCTACGAAGTCCGCCCGGTCCAGAAGCCCGAAATCGGCTTCCTCGGCCGCGACGAGAAGCGCTACCCCGACTTCTTCGCGACCTCTGGCATGGGTGGACTGGGGTCGTTTCGGCACGTCTGCGTCGCACCCCTCAAGTACGTGGGCAAACCGGCCATGCAGCGCGACGTGGACAATCTCCTCAATGCCCTGCAGGGCATAACTGTGGCAGACGCCTTCCTGCCTGTGGTGTCGCCGACCAGCATCTCGGTCGACCACACCAATGAGTACTACGCCTCACGCGAGGAGTACCTGGCCGCGCTCGCCGATGCGCTGCACGAGGAGTACCGCACCATCACCGACGCCGGTCTGATCGTGCAGCTAGACGACGCGATTCTCACTCACTTCTACGACAAGATGCAGGCCGAGGGGATCGACTATCGCAAGTGGGTCGCGCAATCGGTGGAGGTCATCAATCACGCGTTGCGCGGCATCCCGCCGGAGCAGGTGCGCTACCACGTGTGCTGGGGGTCGTGGCCGGGTCCGCACACGAGCGACGTGCCACTTCGCACGATCGCCGACCTGATTCTCAAGATCAACGCGCAAGGCTTCTCGATCGAGGCAGCCAATCCGCGCCACGAGTGGGAATGGACGGTGTGGCAGGACGTGAAGCTGCCCGACGGCAAGATCCTCATTCCCGGGGTGATCAGTCACGCGATCAGCCACGTCGAGCACCCGGAGCTGATCGCGCAACGGTTGCGTCGGTTCGGCGAGCTGGTTGGTCGCGAGAATGTGATTGGTAGCAGCGACTGTGGCTTCGCGCAGGGGGCCGGCCTGCAGCGGCAGGTGCCGAGCATCGTATGGGCCAAGCTCGGCGCACTGGCGGAAGGCGCCCGCCTGGCGTCCAAGCAGCTCACGACCGCCTAGCGCTGGAGCGGCGTCTACGTGGCCGGCGGGAAGGCTCAGCCCACCGCGTCCAAGCGCTCCACCGACCAGCCGTGATGGGGCCCGTGCGACACATCGCCTGGCTCTGCACAACGCTCGGCCTGAGCCTCGCGTTTGGCTGGGCCGCGGCGTACAACCTGGGAAACTACCGACCGGTCACTAACGATGAGGTCGAGCTGATAGCGGTCGGCTACAAGCTGGCGACCCAGGGCGTGCTCGGCTCGGATCTGTACGTCGGCTTCTTCGGCGCCGATCAGCACTTCTTCATAACGCTGCCGCTTCAACACGTGCTGGAGGCACTGAGCTTCCGCCTGTTTGGAGCCGGCGTGGAGCAGGCGCGCGGCGTCTCGGTCGTGGCCGGCATGTCGATCGTGTGGCTTGTCGGCTGGCTCGCCTATCGCTGGTATGGGCTGGCCGCCGGCGTCGTGTGCGAGATCCTGCTCGTAGCGTGGCCGTTGAACCTGACCGCGGCGTCCAACGGGCTGTCGCTGCTGGGGGTCTCGCGCACGGCTCGTTATGACGTGCTCGCGGTCGCGGCCTGCTGGCTCGCGCTGGTCATGCTGGATGCCGTGTTGCGGCGGCCGCGCGCTGCAAGCGGGCTGGTGCTCGGGGCGCTCTGCGCCATCGCCGCGTTGGCGCAGTTCATGGGCAGCTTCGTGCTACCGCTGGTGGTTGTGAACTGGCTATGGGCACACGGTCGGGGACGCGTGCTGTGGTGGATCGTCGTCGGCGCCGCGCTCGCGCTATTGCCCTGGGCGGTCTTTGCTGCCGTGCATGCCGACGACGTGGCCGGCCAGCTAACGGTCTACGCTGGCCGCGGCGAGTTTCTGCGACCGAGCTTCTACGCGGAAAACATTGCTCAGGAGGCGGGCCGCTACGAGCACGCGCTGCGCCCAGCAAGCCTCAGTACGTGGCTGCTGATCCTCGGCATCTGGCCGGCAACGGCCTACGTCGCGTGGCGTTGCCACCGCTCGGGGCTCGTCGGCGACCGCGTGATCTGGTCGAGCCTGGTCATCTTCGCCGGGCTGCTGCTGCTGCTCGACCACGGCAAGTCGTCGGTCTACGCGATCGTGCTGCTGCCCTCGATCTGCCTGGCGCTGAGCAGGCTCGCGACTGGGGCTCTCGCTTCGCTGTGGCGGCGGAGCCCGTGGCTCGGACTCGTGCCGTCCGCCGCGGCTGCAGGCTTGCTCGTTCTGGTCGTGCTCGAGGGCCACGCCGCCTACCAGCTCACCCTGGAGCAGGCTCGGCAGGTCAGCCCGTACGCCGGCGTTGGCGCCCAGATCGATCGAGCGCTCGCGCCGGGCTCGCGCGTCCTGGGTCCGGAGCGCTGGTGGTGGGCCGTCCACAGCCATCCATATCTCTCGTTGCGCAGCGTGTGGTGGCAGTGGGCGAACGCGCTGCAGCCCGCGTTCGTCGACGGTACGGCCTGGACCGACGCCGACAACGTCGTCGTCAACGACAACGTCCGCGACGACGTCCTGCTGTTTCCAGCATCCGTGCAGCAGCGCTTCTGGAGTTTTGTCAACAACTGCACCACGCGCGTCGCCGCGCTCGACGACCCGACCTACTTCGGCATCCAGGTCTATCAGGTCATCAAACCAACGCCTGATCCGGCGCTGTGCACAGCTCAGGGCCGCTAAGCTACGGATGCCCTTCTACAACGCTGTATCGACTCCCGGTCGGTATGACACGCCCGAGCGTGAAGCCCGCTGCGCCGAACAGGTCGCGGAACTCGTCCACGGTGCGGTGCTTGCCGCCCGTCCACATCATCATCGTCACATCGGCCCGGGCGGCGTCGAAATACTCCGTGGCTTTCGTGGCGATACCCGAGGGCATGACACCCTCCATCACGAGCAGCGTTCCGTGGCCATCCATCGCCCGCCAGCAATTGCGCAGGATCGTCGTTGCGCGCTCGTCGTCCCAGTCGTGGATGATGAGCTTCAGCGTGTAGACGTCGCCACCGCGCGGCACCGACTCGAAGAAATCGCCGCCGACCACCGTGCAGCGGTCGGCCACGCCGGCGGCCTCGAGGACTGGCTGCGCCCCACCAACGACATGCGGTGCATCGAAGAGCACCCCGCGCATGCCCGGCCGCGCCTGCAAGATGGCCGCGAGCAATGCCCCATGCCCACCTGCGACATCGACGACCGTGCCCGTGGTGGGAAAGTCGTAGGTAGCGACGAGCTCCTCGGCGCGCGCTCGGGTACCACTCGTCATGCCCGCGTTGAAGACCGCTCCAGCCGCGGGGTTCTTTTCGTAGTACTCCCAGTCGCGCATGCCCGTAGTGAGCTGATAGCCCGTCTGGCCCGTGCGCACCGTGCCGACCACGTCACGCCAGGCGAGGGTGCCGAGCTCACCCCACAGCAGCGCCGACCCGCGCATGGACCCAGGCACGTCGCGCAGCAGCTCCGCCTCGGGCGTAAGACCGAACACGCCCGGCGCCTCCTCGGCAAACACCCCGACACAGGCCAAGAATCGCAGCAGCCGCTGCAGCAGGGGCGCCTGAGTCCCCGTCGCCGCAGCAAGCTCCGCGCACGGACGGGGTCCCTCAACCAGGAGATCCGCCAGGCCGACCTTGGCAGCGGCATACACCGCCCCGGTCAGCTCGAACGCCATCAGCAGCTCTTCGACCCGCTTGCGGGCTCCAGCAGCCGCACCCACAGCGTCAGCGTTTGTCGGCACCGCCATAGCGGGCGCGACTCTATCCCAATCGAGCCTCCGCTGTCAGGAGGTCGCTCGAAGGTGGCTGCTCAGTCGCGGAGCTCGACCAGCATCGAACCGCCGCACGATATGCAGCGGCCCGGAGCCCGCGGCGCCACGTCGACGTCTTCCGCCCGGCCGCAGGAGAAGCAGTACACGCGAAACGCGATGCGCGACCGCCGTGCGGGCACGACGTCGGCCACCGCGGGCTCGCTCATCGGTCCGACCGTGCGTGTCGTCCTGGGCTCGCGGCCCGGCCAGGCGCAGGCATAGCAGCGCAATGCGCTGGCTGATTTCACGCCGCCGCACTGCGGACACCGCGTGCAGCCGTTGTGCTGGCCGAGTGTGTCCTGGCCGCATGTGCCACACACAGTGTCGATGGTCACGCGCCCGCCTCAGCCATCTCCGCTGTGCGCGGTGCGGGCAGGGTCCCGCCGATGCGCAGCAGCAGCGCGCTCAACGCTTCGCGCGACACACGCCGACGCTGTCGCTGCTTGGCCGTCAGATTCGGGCGTTCCTCGAGCGCCTGCACCAGCCACGGCAGCACGGCGTGCAGCTGTTGCACTTCGGCTGACGGGAACGTCACGTGGACCACGTCTGGCCCGTCCTTGTCCTGGCTCGTGGTCGGCGTGACGACGGCGACCGCCTGGGAATCGTCGGGAGCGGTCATGCCGACCTCCCACCGTAGTACGGGCCACGTTGCCGAAAGATGTGCTCACAGACGCAATCTGCCATCGGGGTCTCCTCCGCGATCGCGCTCGGCGTCTGCGCGACGACTCAACTCGAGTCGGGCTCCGAGGGAGTAAGCAGACGACACCAGCAGTAATGCTGGGTCCTGATCGTTAGTGCATGCCTTCTGCGGAGGCGCCGGTCTCCCCTGTCGTCGGAACCGGATGGAGTGTATCAGATGGGATGCCGGCGAACTCGCCATTCGGCGCGCTGAAGATCCGTTCCAGCGCCTGCGCGTCGAGGCTCTCGTGGCCAAGCAGCTCGCTCGCGAGGCGATCCAGCAGGTCACGATGTTCCTGCACGATGGTCTTGGCGCGCGCATAGCCTTCGTCCAGCAGTCGGTGGATCTCATCGTCGATCGCATCGCCAGTGCGCTGGGAATAATCGCGCTGCTCGCCTATGTCGCGGCCAAGGAAGATCATCTGCTGCTTGCGGCCGAACGTCATCGGCCCCAGCCGCTCGCTCATGCCCCATTCCTTGACCATGCGCCGTACAAGGGTCGTCGCGCGCGCGATGTCGTCGCCCGCGCTGGTGCTCAGCTCGCCGAACACAACGGCTTCAGCCGCGTGGCCGGCCAGTGTTTCGGCGACCGTGTCGTTGAACTGACTGCGCGTCATGTACATTCGATCTTCGGCAGGCAGGAAGCGCGTGGAGCCGGTGCGCAGTCCGCGAGGAATGATCGTGATCTTGTGCACCGGATCGTGGTGCGGCAAGAACCGCGCGACGACCGCATGGCCGCTCTCGTGATACGCGGTCAACTTCTTCTCGCGCGCCGAAATCACGTGGCTCGTGCGTTCAGGCCCAGCGCTGACACGGTCGATGGCCTCTTCGAGCTCGAGCATGCCGATCGAGTGTTTGTCGCGTCGCGCCGCCAGAATGGCGCCCTCGTTCAACACGTTGGCCAGGTCGGCGCCAGAGAAGCCGATAGTTTGGCCCGCCAGCACGTCGAGGGCCACACCGGTGTCCAGTGGCTTTCCGCGCGCATGCACGTCCAGAATGGCCTTACGACCACGCAGGTCCGGCGCTGGAACCACGACGATCCGGTCGAACCGACCCGGCCGCAGTAAGGCGGGATCGAGGATATCGGGCCGATTGGTCGCCGCGATCACGATGACGCCGGCTCGATCGTCGAAGCCATCCATCTCGACCAGGATCTGGTTCAGCGTCTGCTCGCGCTCGTCGTTCGCGTTGCCGAGACCCGCGCCGCGCTGCCGCCCCACCGCGTCGATCTCGTCCACGAAGACGATGCACGGCGCGTGCTTCCTGGCTTCAGTGAACAGGTCGCGCACGCGTCCTGCGCCGACCCCCACGAACATCTCAACGAATTCAGAGCCCGAGATGCTGAAGAACTGCACGTTCGCTTCGCCTGCCACCGCCCGCGCTAACAGCGTTTTGCCGGTTCCGGGCGGACCGACCAGCAGGACGCCGCGTGGGATACGTGCCCCGAGCTCGGCGAACTTGAGCGGCTCTTTGAGGAATTCGACGACCTCTTCCAGCTCCTGGCGTGGCTCGTCGACGCCCGCCACATCCTTGAACGTGATCCCACTGCCCGCGGGGGCCACGACTCGCGCGCGACTGCGGCCGAAGGACAGGACGGAATTGCCAGTCTGGCCAGCCGCCCGCAGTCTGCGCCAGGCATAGATCAGCACTGCGCCAAAGAACACCAGCGGCAGCAGCAGCGGGAGCAGCAGGCTCAGCCACGCGGGCGGCGGCTCGTCCACGCGATAGGTCACACGTGCCAGCTCTTCGCGCGAGACGCCGAGCGCCGTCAGCACCTTCAGCGTCGATGCATCTCCAGCAAAGAAGCTGAGCTGTTCGCCCGAACGCGTCGTGGCCTGACCGCGGTCGTCGCCCACGCGAATCTCGGTCACGTCGCCACTGCGTATGCCCTGCGCGATAGCACTGAGGGAGACACGCCGCGGTTCACGCCCATCGCCCGGCCGCAGCAGCATGAACGTCGCACCCGCGATGACCAGGGCAAGGGGCACCACTGTCCATGCCAGCCGTCGCCCGTTGCGCATCATTGACTGCAGCGCTTCTGGTTGCCTGTTAGCGCCGCATGCCGCTGGCTGCGAGCACGATCACGGTCAATGCCACGGCGGCGAACAGCGCATAGATCAAGGCGAGGTCCACGTAGCTCCCGACTCGCCGTTGCTCGGGCTCACGAACCCGTGTGCTCGCTCGACTCGAGCGCACCGTGCGCCGCCGTGAGGCGCCGCGAGTCGCGATTGGCACGCATCACGGCCAGTGGCGACGGTTGCTCGGCAGCGAGCTGGTCGCTCTCCTGCGCGCTCAGTTGCAAGTGTTCGATCAGCGCCAGCAGCGCCGGCGGATCGATCGCCGCCAGGCGTCGGTAGGTCACCACATCCGCCTCTGCCGCCGCGGCATCGTCTGGGACAAGATGTATGGTCATCGGCGTCGGCTTTGCAGACCCGCGCGCCGTTCTTCATAGCACGGCGAGCAGAACGCCACGCGGTTGCGGGCCATCGCGAACGGCACGACAGTGGATTTTCCGCACGCGCCGCACGTCGTGCTGGTGGACTGCTGCTCGCCGCGGTCCCGAAAGCGGGGCAGTGGGCGTAGGCCGCCAGTCTCCTCCTGGCGCGCCTTGCGCTCGGCCCTACAGGACGCGCAGCGGCTGGGCGCATGGGCGTGCCCCTGGCTGGCAAACGCTTCTTGCTCTTCGGCGGTGAACGTGAATGGCTGCGCACAATCGCGGCAGCTGAGACTCGTATCGGGTGCAGGCATAGGCCGACTTTCGTTCAATTCGCGCACGGCTCCGGCGACTGCTGGATGGGGCGCGACAACAGCTCGCGCGGCCGCCCGGTTGCGCACGTGTAGCAGCGCCCTGGCCAGATGATCGGCTTGCGACACTGCGTACAGCGCGGTGCGGTCGGCGACGCTGCTCGGTTATTCAAGATGGTTGCGTTTGCCACGTACACACGGTCCCTCCTCGGGAATTGGATCGACCCGCTGGCAGGGGACAAATCGCAGCGTGTGGATTCCGCGCGGCGAGGCACTACGCAATTGTTGGGAACGCGCCAGCGAGGCACATCATGCCACATCCCGGACCGCCGCGCGGGTAACGGATCGTAAAGCTCGGGCGCGACGGCGAAAGCGGATATACTGCACCCACTAGTACGAATCGGCGGCTCGCCACGCCTGCTTTCAGGGCAGGATGCTTGGAAGGAGCGCATCCGCGCTCTCCTGCCTGGGTCTATCGCGCTGACCGTCTCGACCAGTCTTATCTGCGGCTCGGCCAACTCGCCGGGCCCATGGAGTCAGCGCATCCGTATGTCACAACGAACCCAGGCGACGTCATTCGCCGAACTCGAACTGAACCCTGCATTGCTGCGGGTCCTCGAGCGTCAATCCATCAGCCAGCCGACGCCGATTCAAGCGCAGGCCATTCCCGTCCTGCTGAACGGTCGCGACGTCTTGGGCCAGGCACGCACCGGCTCGGGCAAGACGCTCGCCTTCTTGCTGCCACTCGTGCAGCGCGCCGACCCTCGTAAGCGGGCCGTCCAGGTGCTGGTGCTGGTACCGACCCGCGAGCTGGCCATCCAGGTTGGCTCGGTGCTGGCGCCAATAGCCCAGGTGTACGGCTTACGCCACACCCTGCTCTACGGCGGGCGCGCCTTTGGACCCGAGCAACGCGCGGTCCGCGAGGCCCAGATTGTTATCGGCACCCCTGGTAGGACGCTGGACCACCTACGCCAGGGCACGCTGTCGCTGGCCCGCCTGTCGTCATTCGTGCTCGACGAGGCCGACGAGATGCTCGATCGCGGTTTTGCGCCGGATGTGGAGCGAATCCTTGGCCACGCCCCACACCAGCGCCAGACCGCGCTGTTCTCGGCAACCCTGCCGCCGTGGGTCGCGAAGATCGCGGCGCGGCACGTCCACGAGCCCGTCACCATCCAGGTTGATGCCGAAGTCCACGCACCGCCGACCATCGAGCACCTCGTCTACGACGTCGATCCGGCCGACAAGCTGGGCGCGCTGCGCACCCTGCTCGACCGCCGCGGCAGCGATCCGGTGCTCGTCTTCGGACGCACCAAGCACGGGGTCAAGAAGCTGGCGCTGCGTCTCGAGTCGCTCGGCTATCCCGCCGCGGCACTGCAGGGCAACCTGAGCCAGAATGCCCGCGAGCGCGTGATGGCGGGCTTCCGCTCGGGCGCCGTGCCGATTCTGCTGGCCACGAACGTGGCCGCGCGCGGTCTGGACGTGCCTGGTATCGGTCAGGTGATCAACTACGAGCTGCCCGAATCAGCCGAGTGGTTCACGCATCGCGTCGGCCGCACGGGCCGGATGGGCCGCGGCGGCGCCGCGATTACCTTCCTGACACCAGAGGATGGCTCGAAGTGGCGCCAGATCGAGAAGGTGCTCGGGCGACGACTCGCGCGCCGACCGTGGCTGGACGGAGCGCCCGCGGGCACCAGTCAGTCTGCACTGGTATCAGTCGGGCAGATCAACGTGGACGATAATCCGCGACGTCAGCGCCGAGCCAGGCGCAGATTCCGAGCAGCCTGACGCGTCGATAGCCACTTGAGTACGAACGACCCGGTGGTGCATAGTAGCGGGTGCTGGCCTGCTCATCTTTCAGGCGCCTCGTCCGATAGCGGACGCGTCGACGGATCCCTGTATTTTTCGCCCGGCTTAGGCCAGTCGCCGAGCCGTTTCACTCGAAGGGAGCCGTCACTCGATGCCGGCCGATGTCACGCTAACCTGCCGCGATTGCGGGCAGGCTTTTACGTTTTCCAGTGGGGAGCAGGACTTTTACGCGAGTCGCGGGTTCAGTGAGCCCACGCGCTGCGCGGACTGTCGCGCCGCGCGCAAGTCTGAGCGAGATGGCGACTCAGGCTACGGAGGCGGTCGCGGCTATAGTCGGGGACCGCGTGAGATGTTCAGCGCGACCTGTTCCGACTGTGGCCAGGAAGCGCAGGTGCCGTTCCAACCGAGCGGCGACAAGCCGGTCTACTGTTCCGCGTGCTTCGAAAAGCGGCGCGGCGCCGACCGCTCGGGCGGCAATCGTTACGGTGGCCGAGGCCGCTACTAGATCGTGGTTCAGATCACCGAACGCGCGCGCGTCGAGCTGCGCAGGCTGTTGACGGAGCATTTCGCGCGTCCGCAACAGGGCGTCCGATTGCGACTGAGTGCCGAGGGCGACCTGATGATGACCATCGACGTGCCCCATCCGGGCGACTCGGTCATTCGTCGCGACAACGCACCGGTGCTGATCGTGGACAGCCGGCTGTCGTCGAGACTCGCGCAGCGCGTGCTCGATTTTCCGCCCACGACACCTGAAAAACGCGGTGGCTTCACGCTGGCGCATTCGACCGCGCTGCTACCACCACTGTCCGATTCACCTGCTTGAGCACGCGCGGACTCCAATGCTCGACGAGCGCGTGAGGAGTTCGCGGCGCTTCCAGCAGCGGCATGCCTCTGGCATCCTGTAATCGATTCGACCGTAGGAGAGGAGGTTGATAGATATGTCCAAAAAGGGTGGCAACAAGAGCAAATCAGTGCCCAAACCGCCGATGGCGAACAAGGGTCCCAAGAAGAAGTAGGTCCGCGCTCAGCGTCTGAAGGAGGCGTCCACTATTCCTCGTCGATCATTTGATACACGCCCGCCGGTCGCCACCGGCCCCCGAACGAACCACCAGATCCGCGTTCCGGAAGTTCGAATCCTCGATGAGAACGGCCAGCAATTGGGTGTCATGCCTATCGAGGAGGCGCTGCGACGCGCCGAAGAAGCCGGTCTCGACCTGATCGAGATCGCGGCGACCGCGGTGCCGCCCGTCTGTCGCATAGCCGACCTCGGTCGGTTCCGCTTCGAGCAAGATAAGCGCGCCCGCGACGCGAAAAAGAACCAGCACGTCTCTGAGGTCAAAGAGGTCCGCTTGCGGCCGCGCACCGATGAGCACGATCTGCAGGTTCGCGTCCGCGCCGCGCGGCGTTTCCTGGAGGATGGCCACAAGGTCAAGGTCGAAGTGCGCTTCCGCGGACGCGAGGCGTCGCATCCTGAAGTAGCTCGCGCCCAGATCGCGCTCATCGCGGCTGGCGTCGCGGACATCGCCACCGTCGAGCGGCAGCCGTCACTCGAAGGCCGCTCCATGTTCGCGATCCTCGCCCGCGGTCAGCCGCCCGCGGCGCGACCCCCGGAGTCAGCACGCGGCCCTGTTCGCGCGGCCCCTTCGAGCGACGCGAGTCCGCCGAACGCCGCCGAGGGCACTACGCCTACCGTCTGAGCGGTCTCCCGCAGGAGCTCCAGCGCGGCCGCCATCGACGGCCGCGTGCCGCTGCTCGTGCGATACACGGCGTAGATGCGTCGGACGACCCTGGGCGCGATTGGCCGACTGGCGAGGTCGCCTCCCATCGCCGCCAGGGCAAGTATCGTCACGCACTGCCTCCCCTGAGCCGTTCGCGGCGCCCTCGCGGCCATCTGGGCAGCAGGGTGCTACGAAGCGTTGTGGCTGTTCGCCCTGGCGGCGTAGTAGTGATTCATGAACTCACGTGTGCTGCCCAGGGCGATCCTGGCCCACTCTGCCGCGGAGTAACCCGAGTCTCGACCAGGGCCCCACTCGACACTCAGCGGCAGGTCGGCTGGCAGCGCGTCGAGAATCTCGCCCAGCGGCACCAGTCCCTCGCCCATCGCGGGTTGTCTGGTGGGTGGGCCAGCGTTCGGGTCAGCGCCCGGCCCCGAGGTCAGGCTGCCATCTCGGATCTGGGTATACGGGAACAGTTTCGGGTCCAGCCTCTGGAGCAGGTCGGCGGTATGCCCGACGCGCCAGAAGTGCATGGGATCGAGGCAGATGACGGCGTTATCGCGTCCAGCCTGCTCGATAACCTGCAGCGCCTTCGGCAGCGTATTCACGGCGTTCTGGGTCACCGGTGCCTCCATCGACACGGTCATCCCCAGATTGGCCACGGCATCGCACAGCCGTCCAAAGTTGTCGACCTGGCGGTCCCAGTCGGGATCGTCGCAGATCGCCAGAGCGTAGCGGAATCCGAGCTCCGCCGTGAATTCGAGCGAGGGCAGCATGCGCTCGAGATCGAAATTCGGACGAATGTAGTAGCTCAGCGCGTCGTACAGGATCAGTCCCGATGAGTCGAGCGCGCGCTTGATGTCTCGCATGAGCGCCGGGTTGCCGGTGACCGGTTGAGTGATCGACTCGTAGTTGACGCCCGGCGAGGCGTACATCCGCAGGCCGATGCCGTCGTAACCAGCGGTCGCCACGGCGTCGATGTACTCCAGCGCGGGAACGCCAATCAACGAGTTCGGCGAGAGCGCGATCTTGTTCATCGCAGTCGCGCCACCACTGGTGCAAACTGCTCCATCACGCGCCCCTGCACGACGTAGTAGTTGACCCCATACTGCTCACGCCGCGCCTCCAGTAGCTCCGCAATGCCGGCGACACCGCCGAGAAGTGTTCCTGGCGAGTCGCGCACCTGCTCCGGTGTCCGCCCCGACCGCGCGGCAGCCTGCTCCACAGCCTCCTCGCCATCTCCATCCACGATGACCAGCGAAGCATTCACGTGCACGTCGAATGATCCCCAGCGCTCGCCCGCTGCGCCCCGCACCCACGCCACTTTCTGGGCGAATGACGGTGGCGAGGGTTGTCCTTGACCACGCGGATCCAGCAGCGAGATCCCAACGATATCCGCCTCGCGAGCCGCCAATGACAGCATGCGCCGCTGCCGACCACCCAGCATGATTGGCGGCCGCGGCTTTTGGATTGGCCGCGGCAACGCATCGAGCTGGTTCAGACGGTAGTGCTGCCCAGCAAACGTGACGGACTCCTCAGAACCCAGCAGCAGCTTGCAAATCTGCACTGCCTCCGCCAATCGCTCGAGCCGCACGGCTGGCGCATCGAACTCGATACCCGTCTTGTCGTAGTCGCTCTTGAGCCAGCCAGCGCCGAGCCCAAGCTCCAGTCGGCCTCCAGTCAGCACGTCGACGGTCGCCGCCTCCTTGGCCAGCGCCGCTGGATGACGGAAATCGTTGTCCAGCACCAGCGTCGCCAAACGGAGCGTGGAGGTCACCGCGCCGGCTGCGACCAGCGACGGCAGTGGCGCGAGCTGGTTTGCGAAGTGGTCCTGGGCAATCAGCGTGGAGTAGCCGAGCGCTTCCGCCTTGCGTGCCACCTCCTGCCACTCGTGCAGCGCCGTCGTGACATTGTTGACACCAAACCGAAACGCTCGGCCCGCCACGCCGTGTCAGGCGCCCGCGGCGATGGCTTGCTGGAGCTCCGTGCGGATCTCGTTGCCTCCATTCGACTGCCAGTCTTTGACGACCTGGTCCCAGTCACTCATCGGCCGCCGCCCGGCGAGCAGATCGGTGATGTTGTCCGTCAGCGCGCGCGACAGCGGCACTCCCTTGGCGTCGAGCGCTTTGGACGTGAAGCCAAGTGTCGGATCCGCCACACCGATCGGAATAACCGCCTTTTCGAAGTCGGTCGCCGCTTTCGCATAGTCAGGAATACCCGGCCAATACGCAACCTGCGGCCGCTGGACGATGTATTTCCACGGCACTGAATTGGCGTCTGTGTTGCTGGCCGGAAGCACGGTGATGCCGCCGTCGGTTTCGACCGAGTAATCGATGTCCTTCACGCCAATCGTGAGCAGCAAGTCCTCGGCGCTGCCGAACGGCGCAGCCAGATAGTTCGAAATGCGCAGCAGCTCTTTGGTGCGCTCCGGGGTGGACTTCTTGAAGGCGGTCATGCCGAAGAAACCGCGGCCAAAGAAATGCTGCGGCTTGCCACCGTCGTGCGCCGCAAACGGCAGCACCGCTTGAGGCGTGACCGGTGGATTGAGTTTCGGCCCCCGCGTCCAGCCATCCTGCCAGGCATTGCCGAACGTTTCGACATCGAGCACGAACTTCGAACCAATGAGGTTGTCGCGCGCCCGTGTGCTGTCGGCAATGGTGAGTGCATCCGGGTGGTACAGCCCAGCGACGACGAGGTCGCGGACGTAGTTCATCGCCTCGCGGTACTGCGGCGTCTCGATGTCTTTGACGAGTTTGCCGGACGAGTCGAGCCCCCAATTGTTGGGTGCGCCAAACATCGCCACGAAGTAATAGATGTAGTACATCTGATCGATGTACGATCCGATGGCCCACTGATTCTGCGATGGCTTGTTCAGCGCCTGGAGGGCCCGTTTGAAGTCGTCGGCGTTCTTGGGCGTGTAGTCCTTTCCGACTGCCGCGTCGTACACCGCCGAGTTCTTCAACAGCATGCTGCCGGGGTAGTAGCGCTCGATCGGCAGCATGAGCAGTTTGCCGTCGCGAACGCAGCCGGAGTTCTTCCAGGCGAACGTCGGAATCGCCGCCAAGTAGGGGTAGTCTTTGGCAGCGTCACCGCCCAGATACGGCGTCAGATCAGCGCACTTGAGTGTGAGGAATTGCGTCAAACCTTGTAGACGCGACGCACCGCTGGGCCCTGGACCGAGAATTAGCATCACATCTGGCAGGTCGTCGCCCGCCATGACGGTCGCCAGCTTCACCGGGTAATCGGCCTGCGAAATGATGGTGAACTGGACGTCGGCGTTCAGTTCTTTGTTGACGGTTTGCCAGGCTTTGTTCTGCTCAAATGGAGTCGGCGGCGCGGGGGCGGAATTGTTCGTATAGGCGACTACTTTGCTACCAAGCCCCGCCGCTGGCGTAGCTGGCAATGCCTTGACCGGACTCTTCGGGTAGTTGATAAACCCGTCTTGATACAACGGCCCGGTCGCAGGAAAGTCCGGCTTGGGTCCGCCAGTAGCCGATGCAAACGTGGGATATGCGCTACCAGGTTTGGCGGCGGCCGGCGCACCGGCGCCAGCCGGCGCGCTCGGCTGCGGCGGGGCGACGGTGCCGCACGCGGCCAGCAACGGGAGAGCCGCTCCTACCGCGGCGATCTGGATGAAGCTACGTCTACTGACGGTGCGGTCGAGCATTGCGAGCCCCCCGGGATCCTTAGTTCGTCGCCACTGTGCGAGTGGCGTAGTAGTCATTGAGAAACCGACGCGTTCCGTCCATCGCGAACTTCGCCCATTCGTCCGCGCCGTAGTTGGAGTCTTTGGGCGCGGGCCATTCCAGGCTCAGCGGCACGTTCGTTGGCAGCGCGTCCAGGAACTTATCCAGCCCAGCATCCCCATCCCCCGGCCGTAATCGTCCGCCGCCCTCCCGCTTGCCGTCGTTCAACTGCGTATAAGGCATCAGCTTCGGCTCAAAGCCGCTGAGTTCGTCGGGCGTATTCCCTGCGCGGAGAAACGCCGTCGGATCGATGCACACGACGGCATTGCTTCGCCCGCTCTCTTCGATGACGCGGAACGCGGCCGAAATAGGGCTCAGCGTCCCGACGGGCGCCTCGATCGCGGCAATCAACCCGTAACCGGCCGCGACCTCGCAGAACCGACCGAAGCAGTCGCGCTGGTGCGCCCAGTCAGCGTCACGTCCGATCACCAGTGCGTACGTTGCGCCCAGTTCGGCGGCGTACTCGAGCGACGGCTTCATCTCCTCCAGGTCGAATTCGGGCAGGAGGTAGTAGCTCAGGCTCTCGATCATCTCCTGGCCCGAGTCGGCGAGCGCGGTCTTGACCTCGCGGCGCAGGGCGGCGTCGTCGAGCCAGTTGACCCAGTTCGGGTAGGCCGGCGACTTGTGGAGTCGAAACCCGAGCCCTTCGAAGCCCGCGTTCACGGCCGCCGTGATGAACTCCAGCGGAGGCGTGCTGGGCAGGGTGGTCGGTGCGAGCGTGATCCTGTTCACTAAGCGTCCCCCCATGTGGTCGGATCGTCGCCCCCCAGCGCAGGCCACCACGGTATTCGGCCTGCCACTACGGCATCAAATCGCCCGTGATCCCCAGCCGTAGCCGTGCCGCAATCGCGGCCTGCCGACCGTCTTGCCCTGGCCCGTCTACGCCGTGGCCCTACGCGCCAGCCTGGTTCCTGTACGCCTCGTAACGCTGCAGGAGCTTGCGCGTCCGCTCGACGCTGATCCGGGCCCATTCGGCCCCCGTGTACGTGTAGTCACTTGGAAACTGCGCTTCGATGCTGAGGTCGATCCCCTGCGGCAGCGCATCCAGGTAGTCGAACAGCGGCACCTGTCCTTCGCCTGGCAAGATGCCGTTGTTCGTGCCAAACGGAGTCGAATCATTGATCTGCGCGTAGGGCAAGAGCGCCCGATCAACCTGCTTTAGCAGAGCGTTACTCTCGCGCCCTTCGTCACGGAACCCCTGCCGCGGATCCATGCACATGCCCACATTGTTTCTCGCGCAGTCCTCACAGAACTTGATCGCTGTAGCAAGTGGGGTCAATTTGGTTGCATAGGCTTCGATGCAGGCGCGAATGCCCGCCGGCTCGAGCTTTTCACAAATGCGACCCATGTTGTCGAGCATGCGATTCCACTCGGTGTCATC
>Ga0137375_10001272_pt1 | contig 29001 bp, 29 predicted proteins | sample SagtaG_24_FD_104936 | JGI IMG/M metagenome (GOLD analysis project Ga0137375, IMG submission 104936) | Vadose zone soil microbial communities from Sagehorn Ranch, Mendocino, California, USA - Sage1_R_113_16 metaG | ecosystem: Environmental > Terrestrial > Soil > Vadose zone | place: USA... | reverse complement strand
CGGGGAGCGCGGGCCGGGAACCCTGAGCCGGGGAGCACGGGCCCGGGACCCTGAGCCGGGGAGCACGGGCCCGGGACCCTGAGCCAGGGAGCACGGGCCGGATACCCTGGGCGGGGGAGGACGGGTCGAGGGAATCTAAGCAGGGAGCACGGGCCGGGGAGGCCGCGCCGGGGACCTTGAGCTGCGGCGGGTGGGCCGGGCATCGAGGGCTGGCGAGGCAGTGGTCCTGCTTGGAAGTACATGCGGTGTAAGTTCGATCGACTCTCGCAGCTCAGCGGCCGTATCCGTCACCGACGTATCTGCAAGCGGGACCACCAGCGCTAGCCGCGGGGTCGGCGGGCCTGCTGCTCGGCCACGTCGGCGGCGTGCCGGGCGGCCTGTTCGGCCAGGTCCTTCGGTAGCTGCAGGGTGAGCGGGTCGCGGACCGGCATCGGCTCGGAGCCGCGGACCACCACCATCCGCTTGAACGCGCTCTCCAGCGGGGCCGCCTTCGCCGCGTCGGTGGCCGCCGGCCCGACGAACAGCCCGCGGACGAACCACCGCGGTCCGTCCACCCCGATGAACCGCGCCGCCTGGAAGCCGCCCTGCACCGGGATCCGGCCGGTCAGCTCCTTGCCGAAGGTGCCGCGCACCTCCTGGCCGGTACCGCCCTGCGAGGCGAGCGAGCCGAGGATCTCCTTGCGCACCTCGTCCCAGATGCCGCTGGTCCGTGGCGCCGCGAACACGCCGATCTGCAGCTCGCTGCCGGCGTGCGACATGGTCGCCGCCACGACCTGGCCCTCCGGGCTCATCTCCACCCGAACGTCCACGCCGGCGACCACCGGGATCCGCAGCGCGCCCAGGTCGATCCGGTCCAGGTCGTCCTTTGGCGCGTCCTCGACGTCCCACGGGCCGCTGGTCTGCGGGCCGGCCTCCCTGGGGGCGACCTCCCACGGCGGCGTGGCGTCCAGCTTGTTGTGCCGGGCGTGCCGCGGCTTCTTCCGGCCCAGCGCCATCAGCCCACCCCCTGCATCGCCTCGCGGGCGTCCTGCACCGCGTCCCCGGAGTCCTGCACCGCGCCTCCCGCGTCCTGCACCGCGCCCCCCGCGCCCTGCACCGCGCCCTGCACCGCGCCTCCCGCGCCCTGCACCGCGCCTCCCGCGCCCTGCACCGCGTCCCCAGCGCCCTGCACCGCGTCCCCCGCGTCCTGCGGCGCGAGTCCGCCGGTGGAGCCGTGCCCGCCGGCGCCGCGCGCCGAGCCGGGCAGCGCGTCAACGGCGCGGAACGCCGCCCGCTCGACGCGCTGCACCACGAGCTGCGCGATCCGGTCGCCGCGGGCCAGCCGCACCGGGTGGTCCGGGTCGGTGTTCAGCAGGTTGACCCGCACCTCGCCGCGGTAACCCGCGTCGATGGTGCCGGGCGCGTTCACCACGGTCACGCCGTGCCGGGCGGCCAGCCCGGACCGCGGGTGCACGAACCCGGCGTACCCGGCCGGCAGCGCCAGTGCGATCCCGGTCGGCACCAGGGCCCGCTCCCCCGGCGCCAGCTCGACGTCCACGGCGGTCACCAGGTCCGCTCCCGCGTCGCCGGGATGGGCGTACGCCGGCAGCGGCAGGTCAGGGTCGAGGCGCTGCACGAGCACCTCCAGCTCACTTTCGGGCACAGCGCCGAAGGCTACCTTCCCGGACCGGGCGCCCGGTGGGCCGGGACATAGACTCACCGCCGTGGCCGACCCGGCGGAGTACGACGAGCGGCTGACCGTGCCGTGGTGGTGGTGGCTGGTCGGCGCCGGCATCGCCGGCATCCTCGCCGTCGAGGTGCACCTCGCGGCACCGGACCTGCCCGTGCCGGCGGCGTACGCGCTCACCGCGGCGCTGGTGGCGGCGGCGCTGTTCGCGCTCGGCCGGGTGCGGATCACGGTGGCCGCCGGGCAGCTCCGGGTCGCCGATGCGCGGCTTCCGCTGCGGTTCGTCGCCGAGGTGGCGCCGCTGGACCCGGCCGGCAAGCGCACGCTGCTCGGCCCGAAGGGCGACCCGGCCGCGTTCGTGGTGCAGCGGGCCTGGGCACCGGGTGCGGTGTACCTGCGGCTGGACGACCCAGCCGACCCGACGCCGTACTGGCTGGTCAGCACCCGCCGCCCGGTTGCGCTGGCCGCCGCCCTGCAGGCCGCACGGGCCCGGTCGAGCTGAGCACCCGGATCGGGCCGGCCTCCGCCCGGGTCGCGGGTCGCCCGTCTGGACCTCGGGTAACCACGCGATGGCAGGTCTCCCGGTCCGGGCACGGGTCGTGGCGGGGGTCAGCGCGAGCGACCGCGCAGTTCGACGATCAGCTTCTGGCCGAGCGCCCTGGTGGCCCGGCGGTTGACCTCCGCGCCCGCGGCGGCTCCGGCCAGCATCGGGGCGAGCGAGGTGACGTTCCGGCCGACCCGGCGCAGCAGCCGGACCCGCAGCTCACGCTTGGCGGTGTGGCCGAGCACGGCGGCCAGCCCGGTGCCGGCCGCGGACTGGTTGATCGCGCGCTTGCGCACCCAGCTCATCACGTACGCGCCGGCCCGCTCCGACGGCGACCCGCGGACCTGCCGGCCGGCCAGCTCGTGCAGCTCGGCCACCAGCTTGATCTCCATCGCAGCCACCGCCAGCGTCTCGGCGGCGAGCTGCACCGGGATCGCCAGCAGGGTGGGTGGCGCGAAGTACTCCGCGCCGGCCACCGCACCGGCCGCGGCACCGATACCTGCGGTTGCCCGCGAGGCGTGCTTGACCAGCGCCTCAGCGATCTCCTCGTCGGTCCGGCCGGGGTAATGGGCGCGCAGCGTGGCCCGGTCCCGGACAGGGATCCGCGGCGCGGCGTCGACCAGCTCCTCGGCCAGCCAGCGTCCGCCCGCGACGGCGCGCAGCCCGGCGGTCCTGGCGCTCGCGGCCAGCCCGCGGGTGAGCAGGCCGAGCAGCCTGGACCGGCCCGCAACGCTCGGCTCGCGGGCGGCGCGGACCACCAACTCGCCCACGCTGGGACGGTCTGAGACGGCGGGCGTGCCGGAGGCCCCCTGAGTCGGGGACCCGGGGGGCTCCGGCCCCGATCCGCTCTGCGCGGGAGGCACGGCTCAGGCCGCGCAGTCCCGGCAGATGGGCTGCCCGTTCCTCTCGCTGGCCAGGCGGCTGCGGTGGTGCACCAGGAAGCAGCGTGAACACGTGAACTCATCAGCCTGCTTCGGGATGACCCGGACCGTCAGCTCCTCACTGGACAGGTCAGAGCCGGGTAGCTCGAACGATTCGCCGAACTCGGCCTCGTCGACGTCGACGATGCCGGACTGGGCGTCGGCCCGGCGGGCCTTCAGCTCCTCGAGCGAGTCTTCTCCGACCTCGTCGGCTTCGCTCCTCCGGGGCGCGTCGTAGTCGGTCGCCATCTATCACTCCTGTACCGATCTGCGGGTGGCGCGTGGGTAACGCATCAAGGCCTCGATCTGTGCCCGATCCGGCCAGGTTTTTCGACGGGTTTATTGATTCGGCCCCGCGAGCGCGGAAGGTTACCGTGTCGAACGACCCAGCCAGCAGGCAACACCCCCAGGTGAGCCATGAGTGTGACGGAGGTGACGTCATGTCCGCGCCATCCGCCTGGCGGCACGCCGCCGGCGACGTCGGTACATCCGCCCGCTCTGGAGCCCACCGTGCCTGCCTACCCACCACCCATACCCCCGACACACCCGCTGGCCCACCTCGGCTTCGACCCGGGATGGGCCGCCGCGGTCGCGACCGCGCACGCCGGCCTTCCGGACGGCGCGGCTGAGCCGGTCCGGTTCGGCCGGGTGGTCCGTACCGACCGCGGCCAGGTGCTGGTGCACACCGCCGACGGCCCGGTGCACGCCCTCAGCACGCTGGACGCCGTCACCGGCGACTGGGTGCTGCTGAGCGCGGCCGGCGCGGTCGCCGCGGCGCTCCCCCGGCGTACCGTCGTGGTCCGGGGCGCCGGTCGCAAGGACGCCCGGCCGCAGCCGCTGGCCGCGAACGTGGACGTCGTCCTGGTGCTGGTCGCGCTGTCCAGCGCGCCGAACCTGGGCCGGCTCGACCGGCTGCTCACCGTGGCCTGGCACTCCGGCGCCCGACCGGTGGTGGTGCTCACCAAGGCCGACCTGACCCGCACCGCCGAGTCCGAGGCCGCCGAGGTGGCCGAGCACGCGCCAGGCGTGCCGGTACACGTGGTCAGCACGGTGGACGGCCGCGGGCTGGCCGGGCTCCGCACCCACCTGGGGTTCGGCCGCACGGTGGTGCTGCTGGGCGTGTCCGGCGTCGGCAAGTCCAGCCTGGTGAACGCGCTGGCCGGCACCGAGCTGGCGGGGGTCGGCGCGATCCGGGACGACGGCAGGGGCCGGCACACCACCACCAGCCGCGAACTGCTCGTGCTGCCCGGGTTCGGCGTCTTGATCGACACCCCCGGGCTGCGCGGGGTCCAGCTCTGGGACGCCGAAGAGGGGCTGTCCCGGACCTTCGCCGACATCGAGGAGCTCGCCGCCGGCTGCCGGTTCGGGGACTGCGCGCACGAGGCGGAGCCGGGCTGCGCGGTGGTGCGGGCGGTGGCCGACGGCCGGCTGTCGCCGCGGCGGCTGGAGAGCATGCGCCGGCTGCAGCGGGAGCTGGCCTGGCTGCGGGCCCGCTACGACGCCCGGCTGCGGGCCGAGCGCCGCCGGGAGTGGCGCCAGCTCGCCCGGCAGATGCGCGAGCGCGGCAACCACCACGGTCCCCGCTGACCCGTGCCCGCCGACCCCGTCCCGCGACCCCCTCCCGCGACCCCCTCCCGCGACCCCGTCCCGCGACCCCGTCCCGCGACCCCGTCCCGCCGACGCCGTCTCGCCCGCAACCGCCGCGCCAGGCTAGATTCCGGGCATGCCGTGGGGGAGGACCGGATGACCGCGCTGAGCCCGATGGGGCGGGTGCCGCAGCGGCGCCCCGTCCCGCCGCGGATCAAGCCGCGCCGGCGGGCCGGGCCGTGGCTGGCGTTCCTCGGCGTGCTCGTGGTGGTCGCCGTAGTGGTGTGGTGGCAGGTGCTCGGCGCCGACCACAAGACAAACTCGGCCGGCGGCTGCACCCCGAAGGCGGATCACTCGGTCGCCACGCTGGACCCGAAGACGGTGAAGGTGCGGGTCTACAACGCCACCGACATCCCCGGCCGGGCGAAGGAGGTCGCCGACGCGTTGAAGAAGCGCCGCTTCTCCGTCCTCACCTTCAGCAACGACCCGCTGCGCGAGGCCGGCACCAGGGACGTCACCGGGATGGGTGAGATCCGGTACGGCTCGAAGGGCGAGAAGCAGGCCCTGCTGCTGAGCTTCTGGTTCCCCGGCATCCAGCTCGTGTCCGACCCGCGGGGGGACGCGGCGGTGGACGTCGCGGTCGGGCCGGCGTACAAGAAGCTGGCCACCGACGCGCAGGTGGCCAAGGCCAGGAAGGCGGCCGTCGAGACCGCCCCCGACTCCGGAGGCTGCTGAGTCATGGCGGGCACGGTGCTGGACTTCCGCCCCAGCCGGCACGGCTTCCACTTCGCCAACGACTGGCCCCGCGGCGCGCCGGTCCGGCTCGGCACGGTGACCCTGTTCCGGATCCGGGCCGGGATGTGCGGTGGCATGTGCGTCGCCGCCCGCATGTCCTGGCACGCGGGTGCGCCGGTGCCGGCGGACACCACCGCGCCGGTCGGCGGCGTGCTCGCCGACCGGATCTGGCACGCACAGCTCGCCAGCCTGCGGCTGCCGCTGGGACCGCTGCGGTACCTGTGGCTGCAGCTCCCGCTGGTCTCCACGGCCACCCGGCAGCGGATCACCCTGGGCGAGGCGCTGCCGGCCCTGCGGCGGTCGATCGCTGACGGCGCGCCGCAGGTGCTCGGCCTGGTGCGCACCGTGTCCTGGAGCCCGTTCGCGGCCAGCCGCAACCACCAGGTGCTGGCGTACGGGTACGAGGTGGTCGGCGGCGGATCCGGGCAGCCGGCCGCCCGGGTGGACGTACACATCTACGACCCGAACCTGCCGGACGACGACGGTGTACGGCTTGCGGTGTACCCCGACGGGCGGGTCGAGCACCCGGACGGCAACCTGGTGGCGGCGGTCTTCCCCACCGGATAACTACGGCGTGGTCAGCGGGCGGCTACGGCCGTGGCAAACGGGTAGCCAGGCGTGGTCAGGGGGTGGCTACGGCGTGGTCAGCTCGTCGAGGAGCGCCAGGAAGGCGGGGGCAACCCCGGGCGCGGCGGCGACGAACAGCCCGGTGCCCGGCGGCCGGCCCTGCCCGCCGGACAGCTTTGCGCCGGCCTCGGCGGCGACCAGGCCGCCGGCGGCGAAGTCCCACGGGTTCAGGCCGCCCTCGTAGAACACGTCCAGCCGGCCGGCCGCCAGGAAGCACAGGTCCAGCGCCGCCGACCCGAGCCGGCGGATGTCGCGCACCCGGGGGAGCATCGCGGCGACCACCCGGGCCTGCGCGGCGCGGGTCTGCGCGGCGTAGGAGAAGCCGGTGCCCACCATCGCCTGTGCCAGTTCGGTGCAGGCGGTCACCGCCAGCCGTCGGTCCGGCCGGCCCGGCGCGGACAGCCACGCCCCGCCGCGGGCCGAGGCCCGGAACGTCTCGCCGCTGGCCGGGTTGTGCACCGCGCCGGCCACCACCACCCCGTCCGCCTCGGCCGCCACCGACACGGCGTACTGCGGCAGCCCGTACAGGTAGTTCACCGTGCCGTCGATGGGGTCCACCAGCCACCGCACCCCGGTGGAGCCGGCCCGGTCGGCCCCCTCCTCGCCGAGCACCGCATCGCCCGGCCGCAGCCGGCGCAGCTCGCCGGCCAGGAACCGTTCCGAGGCCCGGTCCATCGCGGTGACCACGTCGGTCGGGGTGCTCTTGGACTCCACCCCCAGCGCGGCGCGGTCCAGGCCGGCGCGGTCCCGACCCTCGGCCACCAGCGCGCCGGCCCGCTGGGCGAGGTCCACCGCGATCGTCAGCAGGTCCTCGATGTCCATGCTCGGCTCCGCGTTCCCCTCGGCTCCTCGCCGCGCTGCGATGCCCGCTCGCCATCGCCTCGGCATGGTCCCATCCGATCACGGCGGGATAGGGTGCCGCCAAGGCGGGGCAGGCGGGACGGGGACGTGGGCCCGGGGAGGACGGCCGTGGCAGGGGCGAGAGACCGCGCGTTCGGCATCGACATCGGCGGCAGCGGCATCAAGGGCGCCGTGGTCGATGTCCGGACCGGCGAGCTGGTGACCGAGCGGCGGCGCCTGGAGACGCCGGCCGTGTCCACCCCCGAGGCGGTCGGCAAGGTGGTCGCCACCCTGACCGGGCAGGCCGGGTGGACCGGGCTGGTCGGTGTCACCTTCCCGTCAGTGATCAAGCACGGGGTGGCGATCACCGCGGCGAACGTGCACAAGAGCTGGATCAACACCAACGCCGACGAGGTGTTCACCAGGGCAACCGGACTGGACGTCACGGTGCTCAACGACGCCGACGCCGCGGGGCTGGCCGAGGTGCGCTTCGGCGCCGCCAAGGGCGTGCTCGGTGTGGTCATCCTGCTGACCTTCGGCACCGGCATCGGCAGCGGGCTGTTGATGGACGGCGTGCTGGTGCCGAACACCGAGCTGGGGCACCTGCAGCTGGACGGGCACGACGCCGAGACCCGGGCCGCGGCGTCCGCCCGGGAGCGGGAGGACCTGAGCTGGCCCGCCTGGGCGAAGCGGGTGCAGCGGTACATGGCGCACGTGGAGGCGCTTTTCACCCCCGACCTGTTCGTGGTCGGCGGCGGGGTGAGCAAGAAGGCCGAGAAGTGGGTGCCGCTGCTGAACCTGCGCACCCCGATCAAACCCGCCGAGCTGCTGAACGAGGCCGGCATCGCCGGTGCCGCGCTGGCCGCGGTCGAGCGGCGCGGCGAATAGCGCCGGAAGGCACCGGAAACCGCCCCGGTCGCCCGGGGTTGCGGCGAGCATCCCGCTCCCGTAGTTACACTTGTCGGCGCAGTGCGTGCCGCCGGTCAGCCAGCCCTGGGCCGCCGGCGCGGACACACTCCCGGCAGAACGTGTCGAATCGGCAGCATGGTCCAGTCGTGGGCATGGCCTAACCGTCTGGTGAAAGGGCGTTCGTGACACCCGCAGACTCCCGGTCTGACAGCACCGAGTCCCCCAGTGCGAGCCTGAAGAACGTGACCGACCTACTGGTGGAACGCGGCAGGTCTCGAGGGCACCTCCGGGCCGACGAGATCACCGAGGCGTTCGACGAGGCGGGCATTTCCGCTTCGTCCGGCAAGCGCGTGCTACGCGCGCTGTCTGACGAGGGAGTGACGGTCATGGTCGACGGCTCGTCCCCGCTGGGTTCCACGCACCGCGCCGCCGCGGCGTCCGCCCCGAAGCGGGCCACAGTCACCAAGAGCACCGCCAGGCGGGCAGCCAAGCCCGAGCCTGTCGAGGCCGCGCTCAAGCCCGCGCCCAAGCCGCCGGCCACCGCTGTGGCCGCCGCGCCGAGCGCGCCGGCCGCGCCGGCCAAGACCGCGGTGCGGAAGGCGGCCGGCAAGGCCACCGCCCGCAAGGCGGTACCAGCCGAGGCGGCTCCGGCCGAGGCGGCGCCGCCCGAGGCCCCCGCCGTCGTGCCCGAGCCGACCGAGGAGGTCCCCCCCGCCGACGGGATGGCCATCGACGAGCCGGTGGACCTGACCGAGGGCGAGGAGGAGGACTTCACCTGGGATGACGAGGAGGAGGAGTCCGAGGCGCTCAAGCAGGCGCGCCGCGACGCCGAGCTCACCGCCTCCGCCGACTCGGTCCGGGCGTACCTGAAGCAGATCGGCAAGGTGGCGCTGCTCAACGCCGAAGAGGAGGTCGAGCTCGCCAAGCGGATCGAGGCCGGGCTGTACGCCGCCGAGCGGCTGCGCAGCGCCGAGGACGAGGGCGAGAAGCTCACCCCGCAGTCCCGCCGCGACCTGGAGTGGATCGTCCGGGACGGCGAACGCGCGAAGAACCATCTGCTCGAGGCCAACCTGCGGCTGGTGGTGAGCCTGGCCAAGCGGTACACCGGGCGCGGCATGGCGTTCCTGGACCTGATCCAGGAGGGCAACCTGGGCCTGATCCGCGCGGTAGAGAAGTTCGACTACACCAAGGGCTACAAGTTCTCCACCTACGCGACGTGGTGGATCCGGCAGGCGATCACCCGGGCGATGGCCGACCAGGCCCGGACGATCCGCATACCGGTGCACATGGTCGAGGTGATCAACAAGCTGGGCCGGATCCAGCGCGAGCTGCTCCAGGACCTGGGCCGCGAGCCCACCCCGGAGGAGCTTGCCAAGGAGATGGACATCAGCTCGGAGAAGGTGCTGGAGATCCAGCAGTACGCCCGGGAGCCGATCAGCCTGGACCAGACCATCGGCGACGAGGGCGACAGCCAACTCGGGGACTTCATCGAGGACTCCGAGGCCGTGGTGGCGGTGGACGCGGTCAGCTTCAGCCTGCTGCAGGATCAGCTCCAGGCCGTGCTGTCCACCCTGTCCGAGCGGGAGGCCGGCGTGGTCCGGTTGCGCTTCGGGCTCACCGACGGGCAGCCGCGGACGCTGGACGAGATCGGCCAGGTGTACGGGGTGACCAGGGAGCGGATCCGGCAGATCGAGTCCAAGACGATGTCGAAGCTGCGCCACCCGTCCCGCTCACAGGTGCTGCGGGACTATCTGGACTGACCCTCTCGGTTTGCTTCCAGGCGGTCGAAGTCGGGCAGAGGAACGGCCGGCGCGGGGCGGGTCTGCTCGCCGGCCGTTCCCCGCTCCACGTCGTGAACTCGGCGGCCGGCCGCCGGACTCAGGTGGCGTCAAGGCCCATCCGGTACGCCAGGCCGCGCAGCTCCCGGCCGCCGGCTTCGCGTACCGAGTGCGCCAGCATCACCTCGACCAGGTCCCGGGCCCACGGCGAGGCGCGCATGCGTACCGATGCGAGCTGCTCGGCCTGCCGGAGCGCGGCGACGGCTTGCCTGTCGTGGCCGCGGCCCATCTGGTGGTGGGCCCGCGCAGCGTCCAGCAGCAACGCCGCGCGGCGGCTGCGCTTGAGCTTGCTCACGTCCACCTCGGCCGCGTGTTCGAGGGCCCGCGCCGGCTCGCCGGCCTCTACCGCCAGCGTCGTCCGCCACACGCCGACGTTCGCCGGCCCGAAGTACTCCCAGGCGTCCGCGCGCTCGCCGATCAGCTCGGCCACTCGAGCGGCTTCACCTTCCTGGGTTCTTACCTCCACCTGGTCGCCGCGGATCTGGGCTGCCAGCGCTGCCGTGAGCCGCAGCATGCCGTAGACCTCCTGCGCCCGCGGATCGGTCTCCACCAGCCGTTCCGGCATCCGATCGGCGGCAGCCGCGGCCCGGGCCATGCCGTGACCGACAGACCGCCGGGAGTGCGCCCGGGTGAACTCGGCCGCGGCCATCATCACCGGATCCCCGACCAGCGCGGCAGCCTCCGCCGCGCGCTCCGCGGCGATCCAGCCCAGCGCGACCTGACCGACGTTCCGGAGGGCGTAGGTGGCCTCGGCGCACGCCGTCGCCAATAGCCGCAGTGCTAGCTCGTCCCGGCCGTACGCCTGTAGCTCCATGATCAGATCGGATAGCTCGGCGATGCTCGCGCCGTCGTCGGCGTTGATCCGGGCGGCCAGCAGCGGGCCGCGGACCCGTGCCTCCAGCTCGGCCAGGCCGCGAGGTTCGGAGTCGGCAGAGTCTCCGATCCGGTACTCCATCAGCGCCGACTCAAGCGCGGGCACGCCGGCTTGCGCGTCGGCCAGGCCGGGCGCGTCGAGCGGGTACGGCTCGCCGGTCAGGTCCGTGGGTGCGACCCGGAGCGCCTCGGCGAGCTGGCGGAGCCGGGCTCGGCTGTCGAGCCCGCGGGCGCCGGTCTCCAGCATCGACACAGCCGACTTCGGCCAGCCCACCAGGTCGGCGAGCTGCTGCTGCGTCATGCCGCGCCACAGGCGACACCGCCGCACGCGATCGCCAACGTGATCCACCCGCTGTCACCTCCGTGCGCGGTGCCAGCCTACCCAGCAGCGACCGGCGAACGCGGAACGGCCCGGCCGGGGTGACGCTCCGATCGCCGCTGTCCCCGGCGGTGACTCCATGCGCACGGACGGTAGGAATCGGGGTGGTAGCGACGCGTCGTCGATGCGGCCGCGCAGCGCGCGCAGGTCGGGCTCGGCGTCCGCGGCCGGGACCGACGCCAGCATCGCATCGGCGACGACCGGGGTCCGGGCGTGGCTGCCCTTGCTGAACGAGACCACGGGCACCCGCTGTTCTCCGGTCAGGTCTGCAAGATCGTTCACGTGGAGCACTTCGGCGATCCGCAGCAGCATCGGCAGCCGCGGCATGAGGATCCGGCCGCGTTCCAGCGCCTTGACCCACTCCCCGGACCGGCCGAGGAGTCCCCCGAAGACTTCGCGGGACAGTCCGCGGCGAGTTCGTAGGTGTTGCAGCCGGACCCCGAACGACGGTTCAGTCATGTGATCACCTCGCCGGTAACGACCGCCTGCCGGCCCGCCCCGGGAGCGACCCGGGGGCTCCACGTACCGGCGAGGGTGCGCGGTGCCAGCCTCCCCAGCAGCGACCGGCGGGATGCCGGGAGATCCGGAGAGCCGGCGCGGTCACCGCTTATTCGGGCCGATCGGGGCCCGGTCCTCAGTCACAGATGTTTCGGCCCCTGCCGTTGCCCGGCTCTGCACGTGACCTGCGGATCATGCCGCTCGGGTTGAGCCTACTGTGAGACTATTTGGAGTAGTGTCGCTAGCCCATTCGGGCCTCTCGGGCAGATATTGCCGGGCGGCCTGTTCGCTCTCAGCGATCAACTTAACTTTGTGAGGTTCGCGTCACGGGTCATGGGAACGAAACATCTGGCCGATAGGTTGGTCAGGGCACGCAGGACTCGAGGAGGGACCCGCCGTGACACCGACGCTTACCCCCACCGTGGTGCCCGCACCGCCATCGGCCCACGACCGCTGCGACCGCTGCGGCGCGCGTGGAATCGTACGCATCGTGCTTGCGGGCGGTGGAGACCTTGTGTTCTGCAGTCACCACGCCCGCGAGTACGACACGAAGCTGCGCGAGGTCGCCGTCCAGATGGTGCATGCCGAAGACAGCGCCGACGCGGGTTAGCAGCAGGACAGTTCGAACCGGACGGCCGGTGCCCCAGTCTGGGGCGCCGGCCGTTCGGCGTTCCCGGGGCGGCCCACCGGGGTAGGCACGGGGTCGCGTCAGCCCGCCCGGCTCAGCCCGGGTCGCGTCAGCCCGCCCGGCTCAGCCCGGGTCCCGTCAGCCCGCCCGGCTCGGCCCGGGTCGCGTCAGCCCGGTGTCAGGGCCGGATCAGGGCCGCCTGACAGGGTCTGGTTGGCGAGCCGGGAACCGGGCCGCTGAGGGACCGGGTCCCGCGATCTCGACGGCGACTCGTACACCCATGCCAACGAGGAGAGGGTGACCCGTGTCGAGCCATCCCACGCCTGGTGGTCCAGGCCTGTCGATGAAACCGGTCAGCATCGCCTCGGCGGTTCCCGGGCTGACCGCGGTAGCCACCAGACCCGACGCCGGGCCGCCGGCCGCCGACCTGGACGACATCCGGCTCGCCGTCGCCTCGATGAAGGTGCGGGCGGCGGAGATGCGGCGGGCGCTGCACGCGGTCGAGGAGATCCTGGCGACGGTGGACTCCACCGCGGATACCGCGGGAGGCGGGCCTGGCGCTGGGTCGGGCGGTGGGTCGGGCGGCGCACCCGGCGGCGAGCCGGCCGGCGGGTTCACCGGCGGGGTGCACGCGACCGCGATGCGCAGCGTCCCGCGGTGGCACTTCGCGATGCTGAACGACTACGAGCGCAACGACGCCTTCGCGGTGGCGCTGGAGCGCAAGGTCCGGCCGGGCTCGCACGTGCTGGACATCGGCTCGGGCACCGGCCTGCTGGCGATGATGGCGGTGCAGGCGGGCGCCGGCCGGGTGACCACCTGCGAGGCCGACCCCGTGCTGGCCGAGATCGCCTGCCGGGTGGTCGAGCAGCACGGCCTGTCCGACGTGATCACGGTGCTGCCGAGGATGTCCACCGACCTGCGGGTGGGCGTCGACCTGCCGCCGGCCGACCTGATCGTCTCCGAGATCGTCGACTGCGGCCTGATCGGCGAGGGCATCCTGCCGACGATCCGGCACGCGCGGACGCACCTGCTGGCCCGCGGCGGCACCCTGCTCCCCGAGCGCGGCCGGCTGGTCGGCGCGCTGGTGGACAGCGCCGTCATCGCCGGCCTGAACCGGGTGAGCACCGCGGGCGGGTTCGACGTTCGGCTGCTGAACGGGCTGTCCACCCGGGGCCACTTCCCGGTACGGCTGCGCACCTGGCCGCACCGGCTGCTGTCGGAGCCCACCGAACTGGTGCGGTTCGACTTCGCCCGCGACCCGCTGACCGACGGCGAGCGGGCGGTCTCGATACCGGTCGCCAAGGACGGCGTGGCGTACGCGCTGGTGTCCTGGTTCGAGCTCGAGCTGGCCGGCGGAATCGTGTTACGCAATTCGCCGGACAATTTCAGCTCGCACTGGATGCAGGCGTACGCGCCGTTCGACGAGCCGATCGAGCTGCTGGCCGGCGGTTCGTTCGAAATGTGCCTGCGGTGGCAGGACGAAAGGATTTCGGTCCGACCCGGGAACCTGCTGGAGAAGGCAGAGGTGGCGTGATGAGCTTCACGGCCGTGTACGAACCGTTCCAACTGTCCGCGGACGAGCTGAGCGAGCTCGCGCTGCGCTTCGCGAGCAACCCGATCTACCTGGACAACGAAGAATGGGAGAACGACGACAACCCGTACCGCCGGCAGCTCCGCCCGCAGGTCATCAAGTACCTGGACTTCAGCAAGTCGCTGCCCCGGGACGAGATCCTGCACTATGAGAGCCTGGCCGCGCAGCGGCTGCTCGCCTCGATCTACGAGACCGACCTGATGTTCCTGCCGAAGTCGCGGATGACCGAGCAGAAGCTAAAGGACTTCGGGCAGTTCTACAGCGCATCGAACCGGGCGCTGGGCGAGATGATCCGGCCGGCGCTCGAGCAGCACGTCTTCGGCTTCCTGGACGAGGAGGTCGAGGTCACCGGGCAGTGGACCAGGGAGAGCCTGGAGGCGTACCTGCGGCCGCTGCTCACCTCGGACCAGACCGCGCCGTCGCTGTCGGAGCAGGCGATCGCGCGCTCGGCCGACCCGAAGCGGGCGGCCCGGATGTGGCTGATCCAGTTCGCCCCGGACTTCCTGTCCGAGGCGTCGCCGATGATCCGCAACGTGATGGGCTACTACGGCCCCGCGCAGTCCGACTGGTTCAAGATCATCATCGACGAGTACGGGTACGGCGTGCACGGCACGAAGCACAGCACGCTGTTCGAGCAGACGCTGGGCTCCATCGGCATGCGCTCCGACCTGCACCACTACTGGCAGTACTACCTGGCCAGCAGCCTGCTGCAGAGCAACTACTTCCACTACCTCGGCAAGAACCACGAGCTGTTCTTCCGCTACTTAGGCGCGCTGTACTACACCGAGACCACGCTCATCGGGTTCTGCCGGCGGGCGGCCGACCTGCTCACCGAGGTGTTCGACGGCGAGATCGACGTGCGGTACTTCACCGAGCACGTGCACATCGACACCCACCACGGCCGGATGGCGCTGGAGAAGCTGATCCTGCCGGTGGTCGAGGCCTGCGGGGAGGAGGTCATCCCGGAGATCGTCCGCGGGTACGAGGAGTTCCAGCTCATCGCGCAGGTCGCCGACGAGGACTTCGCCACCCAGGTGCTGTGGATCGACGAGGGCCCGCTGAACAAGGAACTGCACGACCCGGTCTGGGCGGCGATCGAGTCCGGGAAGGTGCAGGCCCCGGTGGCGCACATCGTGGAGCCGCGCGGGGAGCTGTCCAACACGCACAGCCACGACGGCGACGAACTGTGCCACATCGTGTCCGGCACCATGCGCTTCGTCAGCGGGTTCGAGTCGTACCAGATTCTCGAGGCGGGCCAGGGCACCGTGATCCGGAAGAACCGGCTGCACGGCGCGATCATCGAGTCCGAGGAATGCGTGTACGAGATCCATTCGATCGGAGACTACCGCAAATGCTTGTCCTGAACTTCGCGGTGGCCGGCGCCGGAAACTGTATCGAAGTGGCCGGCGCACCATTCGTGTTCGCCCGCACCGAGCACGGCTCGTTCGTGCTGCCGGCGCGCTGCCCGCACCGCGGCGGCCCGCTGAACCTGGCCAAGTCCGGGTCGTGCGCGTGCCGGCTGGTCTGCCCCTGGCACGACCGCGACACCACGGTGACCAGGTTCTTCAAGGCAGGAGTGCCGGCCGCCCGGCGCGGCAACTCGGTGACCGCCGTGTTCCCGGTGCCGGAGACGGCGCCCTACACGATGGGCTACCTGCCGCTGTCGGAGGAGCTGCACTGCGCGGCCCGTAGCGAGCCCGTTCGACGGAGGGAGTTCCCGTGGGCATCGAAGATCCCGACACCAGACCCCTGATCATCCTGGTCAGCAGCGGCTACCACCTGTACCGGGAGTACCTGCTGAGCTCGGTCGCGCGGGCGGCCCGGGTCTGGCTGTTCCTGGGTGCGGAGCCGACCTGGGAGCGCCGGTACCTCGCCGGCCACACCGTGGTGGACACCCTGGACGCCGACGCGATGATCGCCGCGGCTCGCGAGGTGCGGCGGCGGCACCGGATCGACGGCGTGCTGTGCTGGGACGAGATCCGGACCGTGCCCACCGCCCGGCTGGCCGCGGCGATGGGCGTGCCCGGCGGCCAGCCGGACGCGGTGGGCCGCTGCCGGGACAAGCACCTGACCCGGACCGCGCTGGACGCGGCCGGCGTGCCGCAGGCGGCCTCCGCCCTGGTGTCCGACCTGGCCGGCGCGCGGGCGGCGGCCGAGCGGGCCGGGTACCCGGTGGTGCTCAAGCCGCGCGCGCTGGGCGCCAGCATCGGCGTGGTCACGGTGGCCGGCCCGGCCGGGCTGGCCCACGGGTTCGCGATCGCCCGGGCCGGGTTCGAGGACGGGGTGCCGTACTACGACGCCGGGATCCTGGTCGAGGAGTTCATGGCCGGCGAGGAGATCTCGGTGGACTCCGCGATCGTGGACGGCCACCTGGAGCCGCTGTTCTGCGCCCGCAAGGTCAAGGGGTTCGGGGTGCACTGCGAGGAGATCGGCCACACCGTGGACGCCGACGACCCGCTGCTGGCCGACCCGGCGCTGCTTGCGGTGCTGCGCGGGGCGCACGCCGCGGTGGGGTACCGCAACGGGATCACGCACACCGAGGTGATGCTCACGGCGGCCGGCCCGAAGATCGTGGAGATCAACGCGCGGCTCGGCGGCGACCTCATCCCGTACGTGGCGCGGGTGGCGACCGGTATCGACCCCGGGCTGGCGGCGGTGCAGGTGGCGACCGGCGTGCGGCCGGACCCGGCACCGGCCCGGCACCGGGTGGCGGCGGTGCGGTTCCTGTACCCGGACTCCGACGCCACGGTGGCCATGCTCGAGCTGGACCGGGCGGCCCTGCCGGCCGCGGTGGAGACCGCAGGGGTGCTCGCCTGTCCCGGCCAGCGGCTGGAGCTGCCGCCGCTCGGGCACGTGACCAGCCGGTACGCCTTCGTGGTGGCGCACGGCGCGTCCGCGGCCGGGTGCTGGGCTACCACCGGGGCCGCCGCCGCCGCGTTCACCCTGCGGGTCGTGGAGGACGAGCTGGTGACCTCGAGCTAGAGCGCGCCGGGCGGTGGCAACGGGGCTGCGACCGCTCGGCGCCCCACCGGTGTTCCGCCCCGGAACCGGGTGACCCGTCCGAGAGGGGACCAGCGAGATGACCGAGACGGCCGCACGGACCGCGGTGCCGGCTGACCTGGCCGCGGTGCCGGCTGAGCTGGCCGCGGCACCGGCCGGCCCGGACCCGGCACTGGCCGCCCCGGCCGCGGCATCGGCGGACCTGGCCGGCACGGACGCGCCCACCGCCCGCCGCGACTTCGGCATGCTGTGGGCCGGCCAGTCACTGAGCCTGCTCGGCGACCAGTTCATGGTCATCGGCCTGCCCCTGCTGGCCGTGACCGTGCTCGGCGTCTCGGCGGCGCGGGCCGCGCTGCTGCCGTTCGCGCTGTTCCTGCCGTTCCTACTGCTGGGCCTGCCGGCCGGCGCGATCCTGGACCGGCTGCGCCGGCGGCCGGTGCTGATCGCCTGCGACTCGGTGCAACTGGCCAGCTACCTGACCATCGCGGTGCTCGCCACGCTGCACCTGCTGCCGTTCTGGCTGCTGATGGTGCTGGTCGGCGTGTGCGGCTGCGCCACGGTGTTCTTCCAGGTCGCGTACTCCTCGTTCCTGCCGACCCTGTTCTGCGAGCAGCGGAGCCTGCAGCGGGGCAACGCCCGGCTGTTCTTCTCCGAGTCGGTGTCCCGGTCGGTCGGCCCGATGCTGGCCGGGCCGCTGATCCAGCTCGCCGGCCTGGTGGTCGGGGTGTTCGCCAACGTCGGCACGTTCGCCTTCTCGGTGCTCACCCTGCTCGGCATCCGCGACCGGGAGGAGCCGCCGCGGGCGCCGCAGCGGGAGCCCGGCTGGCTGGTCCGGGACATGCGCGAGGGGCTGCGGTTCGTGGCCCGGCACCCGCTGCTGGCACCGGTGTTCGCCTGCGGCTGCGTGTACGTGCTGTTCCTGTCCATGATCGACGCCATCCTGGTGCTGTACTGCGGCCAGGTGCTGCACCTGAACGCCGCCGCCACCGGCCTGGTGGTGGGCGCGGCCGCGCTGGGCTTCCCGGTCGGCAACGTGGCGTCCACCAGGCTGGCCGACCGGCTCGGCATGCCGCGCACGCTGGTGCTCGGCGCGTCGGTGTCGGTGACCGGGATCGTGCTGATGGCGGTGGCCGGCAGCGCCGGCTCGGCGGTCGGCCTGGTGGCCGGCAGCGTGCTGCACGGGATGGGCGAGGGCGCGTTCGGGCCGACCTCGCTGACGCTGCGGCAGACGGTCAGCCCGGCCGGGCTGCTCGGCAGGGTCAACTCGGTGCAGCGGTTCCTGCTGTGGGGCACGGTACCGGTGGGCGCCCTGGTCGCGTCGGTCTCCATCACCCTGGTCGGCCTGCGCGGCGCGATATGGATCGGCGCGCTGGGCACCGTGCTCTGCCTGCCGCTGCTGCTGCGCCGCGGGATCCTGGCCGACCTGCGCGGCGGCCGGGCCCTGCCGGCAGGGCCCTGAACCACCTGCCCTGACAGCTACCTGATCGAGGAGGCAGTCCCATGGGATACGCCCCGGGCATCGAGGAGTTCGTGGACCGGTGTAACGAGGCCATGCCACCGGACTTCTACACCTACCCGGTGCAGCGGCAGCGGGAGCTGTACCTGGGCCTGACCGAGGTGTTCCGGTACGACCTGCCGGCCGCGGTGCGGATCGACGACGCGGTGGTGCTGCGCGGCGGGCGGGCGCTGCCGGTCCGCGTCTACACCCCGAGCAGCCGCGCCGGCGCCGGGGTCGTGTTCTACATCCGTGGCGGCGGGTTCGTCGTCGGCTCGCTGGAGACGCACAACACGGTGGTGGCCGAACTGGCCGACCGGACCGGGCTGGCCTGCGTGGCGGTGAACTTCCGGATGGCCCCGGAGAACCCGTTCCCGGCCGCGCTGGAGGACTGCCACGACGCGCTCCGCGGCGTGCTGGCCGACCCGGCCGCGGTCGGGCTGGACATCGACCCGGGCGCCGCCGTGCTGGCCGGCGACAGTTCGGGCGCCAACATGGCGGTCGCGGTCGCGATGATGCTGCGCGACCGGGGCGGCCCGCGGCCGGCCGGCCAGGCGCTGATCAGCCCGGTGCTGGACTTCACCCGGTGGCGCTCCGGCGGCGAGGACGCGCCGCTGCTGACCGGCGGCGAGATGGAGTACTACACCGCCTGCTACTGCCCGCGGCCGGAGCAGGCGGCGCACCCGTACGTCTCGCCGCTGGTGTCGGGCGAGTTCCACGACCTGCCGCCCGCGTACATCATGGGGGCCGAGATGGACTCGCTGCGGGTGGACGGCGAGCGGTACGCCGCGGAGTTGGCGCGCCACGGCATCCCGGTCGAGCACGTGGTCGAGCCGGGGCTGGTGCACGCGGCGGTGCGCGCCCGGGGCCTGAGCCCGCAGGTGGCCGACGCGTGGAAACGGTTCTGCGTGGCCGCCGCGGCCCTGGCCCGGGGGGCCGACCGATGACCTCGCACCGCGACCCGGACGGCCCGGTGGTGATCGTCGACCCGTACTCCTCGGCGGCCCTGTTCGCGCCCGCCTTCCACGACGCCGGGGTGGAGGTGGTGGCCGTCGTGTCGGCGCCCGAGCCGCCGCAGGTGTACGCGGCGTCGTACCGGCCGGACGACTTCGGCGAGATCGTCACCTGCACCGGCGACCCGGGGCCGGTGCTGGCCCGGCTGCGGGAGCTGCGCCCGCGGGCGGTGCTGGCCGGCTGCGAGTCCGGGGTGGAGCTGGCCGACCTGCTGGCGCCGCGGGTGGTGCCCGAGGTGGCCAACGTGCCCGGGCTGGCCGGCGCCCGCCGGCACAAGGCGGAGATGGCCGCCGCGGTGGCCACCGCCGGCCTGCCGGTCATCCCGCAGATCTGCTCCGCGGACGCCGCCGAGATCGCCGCCTGGATCGACCGGACCGGCCTGGCCGGGTGCGACCTGGTGGTGAAGCCGCCCAAGAGCGCCAGCACCGACGGGGTGACCAAGGTGCCGGGCGGTGCCGGCTGGCGGCGCGTGTTCGACTCGTTGATCGGCCGGCCGAACCGGCTGGGCATCGTCAACGACCGGCTGCTGGTGCAGCAGTTCGCCGCCGGCGTGGAGTACGTGGTGGACACCTTCAGCCACGCCGGCGTGCACACGCTGACCGACGTGTGCCGGTACAACAAGGTGGACAACGGGCCGTACATGGCGGTGTACGACACGATGGAGTGGCTGCGGCCGGACGACCCGGTGATCGACACCCTGTTGCCGTACGCGTACGGCGTGCTGGACGCGGTGGGCCTGCGGTACGGCGCCGCGCACGTGGAGCTGATGCTGACCGCCGACGGCCCGCTGCTGATCGAGGTCGGCGCGCGCGCCCACGGCGGCGGGCACCCGCGGTTCTGCCGGGTCGCCACCGGGGACAGCCAGATCGACCGCACGGTCCGGTACTTCACCGGGGCCGGCGACCTGCCGCCGCGGTACCGGCTGCTGTCGCACACCCTGGTGGTGTTCCACATCGCGCGCGCCTCGGGGGTGCTGCGCAACGCGGAGGTGCTGGACGCGGTGGAGTCGCTGACCAGCCACCACTTCTCGGTGCGGCACCCGCGCAACGGGGCGTACCTGCCGATGACCCGGGACCTGTTCGCCAGCCTGGACTTCGGCTTCGCGGTGCTCACCCACCAGCGGCCGGAACAGTTGCGTGCCGACTACGAGACGCTGCGCCGGCTGGAGGGCAACCTGCTGCTCGACGCCGCCGCGTAATCGATCGGCTACGCTCCGCCCGACCCGCACACCCGGAGGCGTCATGTCGCAGTCCATCGCCCACCCGCCCGGGCGGCTGGTGGATGCCGGTGCGCACCGGCTCTGGGTGGAGACCGAGGGCGAGGGCCCGCCGGTTCTGCTGCTGGCGGGGCTCGGGCCGGCCGGCTCGCACACGGTGTTCCACCCGTACTTCACCGACCTGGCCGACGACCACCGGGTGATCTACGTGGACCTGTACGGGCGGGGCCGCTCCGACCACCCGGCGGACCTGCGGGAGATCACCTTCGCCGGCGATGTGGCGGATGTGGCCGCGCTGGTCGGGCGGCTCGGGCTCGGTCCGGTCAACGTGTACGGCTTCTCCTACGGCGGGCTGCTCGGGCAGGCGCTGGCCCTGGACCACCCGGATCTGGTGCGCCGCCTGGTGGTGGCCAACAGCCTGCACAGCCCGCGGATGTGGCAGCTCAACCACGCCAACATCAACCGCGAGATCGCCAACCAGCTCCCGGAGGTGTGGGAGCGGATCGAGGCGCTGCATGCCGAGGCGGTGCCGTCCACCGACCCGCGGCTGGCCGAGCTGTTCGGGCAGGCGGCCAGGCTGGTGCGCTTCCACAACCCGGACAACGCGGCCAGGCTGACCACCGAGCCGGGCGCCCGCAACCTCGAGCTGTACCCGCTGTTCGTCGGCGCGGACGTGGACTTCGTCATCGGCGGCCAGGTGGCGGCGATCCCGGACTTCCGGCCGCGGCTGGCCGGGATCGCCGCGCCGGTGATGGTGCTGGCCGGGCGGTACGACCGGGCGCTCTACCCGCGGCTGCAGCGGGAGTTCGTCCGGGCCGACCCGCGGATCGAACTGCACGTGCTGGAGCGCAGCGGCTCGTTCTCGCACGTGGAGGAGCCCGAGACGGTCTTCGCGCTGGTCCGCAAGTTCCTGGCGTAGCGCGGGGCTCGCGCGTGTCAGGCTTGACTTATATAAGTAGATGCTGAGATGGTTGCGGGGTGCACGCGTTCGACGTTCTCGGCGATCCGGTGCGGCGCCGGATCCTGGAGCTGCTGGCGGACGGCGAGCGGGCGGCCGGTGAGGTCGGCGCGGTGGTCCAGCAGGAGTTCGGGATCTCCCAGCCCGCGGTGTCGCAGCACCTGCGGGTGCTCCGCGACAACGGCTTCGCTACCGTCCGCGCCGACGGCGCGCGCCGCATCTACACCGTCGACCCCGCGCCGCTGCGGGAGGTCGATGAGTGGCTGGAGCGGTACCGCCGGTTCTGGAACCAGCGGCTGGACGCCCTGAGCACGGAGCTCGCCCGCGGCCGGCGCGGACGCCGGACCCGGGACGGCGCCGGCGCCGGCGCGGCAGGCACCACACCGGGACAGGCCGCCCCGGATCAGACCGCCTCCTCCCCGTGACGTGGGGCTACGGCGACCAGCCGACCAGCGAGCCGACACCTCCCGCGGGTGGCGCGCGCACACTGGCCCGGCGGCCGGTCCCGCCTCACCCGTTCGGTCGCAAATTGGTGGACTCTGTGACACCAGGGCGGCGGGCTCCGATATGTCAGCATGCAGGTGCCGATACCCGCCCCGTCCCGCCGGGGGAACGCCGACTACGACAGCCCAGCGCCGGTCGTCCCCCTCCCCGACGACGTCGCCTCGCTGGCGCGCCGGATCTACCACAGCCGCCCGCAGGTCGTTCCGTTCGCCGACGTCGCGTTCCGGCTCCGCCAGGCGGGCTACAGCGCGACCGTCGAGCAGGTACGCGCCGCCGTCACGCGGTAGCGGGCGCTACCAACGGCGGATCTCCGCGATGCGGCGCTGGATCTCCTCGGCGCTGGCCATCGCGATCGGCGGTCCGCCGCAGGCCGCCCGGAGCTGGGCGTGGATGCTGCCGTGCGGCCGGTCCGTGCGGTGGTGGTACGCCGCGACCAGGCCGTTCAGTTCGCGGCGCAGCGCCTGACGGACCTCGTGCAGCGGGACCGTGGCGGCCTCGCGGGGCGGCTGGGCGGCGCCCCGGCGGCGCTGCTCGGCGAGCTGCCTGGCCTGGTGCTGCCGCAGCAGCAGCGCCACCTGCTCGGGCTCCAGCAGGCCCGGCAGCCCGAGGTAGTCCTCCTCCTCCGGTGTGCCCGGGGTGGCCCCCAGGCCGAACGACGCCCCGTCGAAGATCACCTGGTCCAGCTCGGCGCGCGCCCCCAACGCCTCGAACGCGCGGTCGTCCTCGCCCGGCTCGTCGGCCGACCGGTTCGCGCGCTCCAGCAGCGCGTCATCCCAGCCCTGCTCGTCCGGGGGTTCGCCGAGCACGTGGTCCCGCTCGCTCTCCATCTCCCCGGCCAGCGCCAGCAGGCCCGGCACGCTGGGCAGGAACACCGACGCGGTCTCCCCCGGCCGGCGCGCGCGGACGAACCGGCCCACCGCCTGGGCGAAGAACAGCGGGGTGTTCACGCTGGTGGCGTACACCCCCACCGCCAGCCGCGGCACGTCCACGCCCTCGCTGACCATCCGCACCGCGACCATCCACCGGTCGTCGGAGGCGGCGAACCCGGCGATCCGCCCGCTGGCCTTCGGGTCGTCGGACAGCACCACCACCGGGGCGCAACCGGTGATCCGGGCCAGGTGACCGGCGTACGCGCGAGCGGACACGTGGTCGGAGGCGATCACCAGGCCCGCGGCGTCCGGCATCCCGCCCGCGCGCACCTGGGCCAGCCGGGTGTCGGCCGCGGCCAGCACCGCGGGGATCCACTCCCCGGCCGGGTCCAGCGCGGTCCGCCAGGCCCGGGCGGTGTACTCCTTCGGCAGCGGCTCGCCCAGCCGCACCGCGTGCTCCTCGCCGGCCCTGGTCCGCCATCGGGTCTCGCCCGAGTACGCCAGGAAGATCACCGGACGCACCACGCCGTCCCGCAACGCCTCGCCGTACCCGTAGGCGTAGTCGGACCGGGACCGCAGCAGGCCGTCGGGGCCGCGCTCGTAGCCGACGAACGGGATCGGGTTGTCGTCGGAGCGGAACGGGGTGCCGGTCAGCGCCAGCCGCCGCACCGCCGGGGCGAACGCCTCGCGCACCGCGTCGCCCCAGGACAGCGCATCCCCGGCGTGGTGCACCTCGTCCAGGACCACCAGGGTGCGCCGGTGGTCGGTGCGCGCCCGGTGCAGCATCGGGTGGGCGGCCACCTGCGCGTAGGTGACCGCCACGCCGCGGAAGTCGCGGGCGATCGCGCCGGCGCTGTTGCGGAACGTCGGGTCCAGCGCGATGCCGTGGCGCTGCGCCGCGGCGGCCCACTGCGACTTCAGGTGCTCGGTGGGGGTGACGACGGTGACCGCCTGCACGGTGTGGTCGGCGATCAGTTCGGCCGCCACCCGCAGCGCGAACGCGGTCTTGCCGGCGCCCGGGGTGGCCACCGCGAGGAAGTCGGCCGGGCGGCCGGCCAGGTAGCGGGTGAGCGCGCGCCGCTGCCACACCCGCAGCGGCGGTACGGCGGCGGACTCGGTTGGCGCCGTACTCACGCACCCTCCTCGCAAGCGAAACGACCCCGCGGGCGGGGCCGTCGACTCGCCCGCCAGCCTAGTGGTCAGCGCCGTCGCTCTGCGCGACCACCCGTGGCGATCACTGCGGGCCGGCGACAGCGGTCCGAGCCCTGACCGCGCCGCCTGATTCGCCGGATCGAGCGGGATACGTGAAAATGTCTCGCCTTGCTGCTACCACCGGCTGCGGCGACATGTCACCATCGCCGGCATGTCCGTGACGCCCGAGGGCCGCACCCGCGCCGCCGTGTTCACCGCGTACGGCGTTCAGGGCACCGTGTTCGCCTCGCTGGTCACCCACGTGCCGACCCTGCAGGACCGGTTCGGGTTCTCCGACGGCACGCTCGGGCTGCTGCTGCTCGCGGTGCCGGTCATCGCCGGGCTGGGCAGCGTGTTGGCCGGCGCGCTGTCCAGCCGGTACGGCAGCGCGCCGGTGCTGCGGATCAGCCAGCCGGCGGTGTGCCTGTCGGTGTGGGCGATCGGGGCGTCGCACCACCTCGGCGCGCTGCTTCCCGCGCTGGCCGCGTTCGGGCTGTTCGTCGGCATGGTGGACGCCTCGGCGGGCATGCAGGGGGTGCTGCTGGAGCAGCGGTACGCCCGCAACATCATGCACGGCTTCTTCTCGGTGTGGAGCTTCGCCGGGATCCTGGGCGCCGGCATCTCCTCGGTGACCAACCACTACGACCAGCCGCTGGCCCGGTCGCTGGGCATCGTGGCGCTGGCCGGCGTCGCGGCGTCGGCGTACACCGGGCGTTGGCTGTTGCGCGGCCGGCCGCTGGCCGTGGCCGCCGTTGCGCCGGCTCCCGTTGCGCCGGCTCCCGTTGCGCCGGCTCCTGTTGCGCCGGACGCCGCCACGGCCACGGTCGCACAGGCCGCCGCCACGCCGAGGGCCGCCGCGATCCCGTGGCGCCCGGTCATCCTGGTCGGCCTGGTGGTCACGTTCATGTACGTCGCGGACGCGGCCACCTCGAACTTCTCCGCGCACTACCTGCAGCACGAACTGCACGGCAGCGACACCGTCGGGCCGCTGGCGTACGCGTTCTACCAGGCGGCGATGGTGCTCGGCCGGGCGACGGCGGACCGGCTGGTCGGCCGGTACGGGCCGGTCCGGATCGTGCGTGCCGGGGGCCTGGTCGCGCTGGCCGGCATCGCGGTCGCCACCGTGGCGCCGAACCCGTGGGTGGCGATCGGCGGGTTCTTCGTGCTGGGCGCCGGGTTGTGCCCGGTGGCACCGCAGGCGTTCACCGCCGCCGGCCAGCTCGACCCGGGCGGCTCCGGCGTGGCGGTGGCCCGGATCAACGTCTTCAACTACGTCGGGTTCGTGCTGGGCGCGCCGCTGATCGGGCTGGTCACCGAGGCGGTGAACGAGCGGGTCGCGTTCGGGCTGCTGCTCGTGTTCGGGCTCGGCATCGTGGCGCTCGCCCGGGCGTACGACCCGCAGCGGCTGCGCGCGGCAGGGCAGCCCACGCCCGGCCGCGCCGGCAGCCCGGTCTGACTGCGGCCCGTCTGACGGTGGGCCGGTCCGACGGTGGGCCCGGTCCGGCGGTGGGCCCGGTCCGGCGGTGGGCCCGGTCTGAGGTGAGTCGGACCGACGGTGGGCCCGGTCCGGCGGTGGGCCGGTGGCGGGCCGGTCCCGAAGGCCGCCCGGTCTGGGGCACCGGCGCGCCGGAGAGTCCCCTGGATGGGCGAAACGGCGCCGGACAGTGCATGCTTGCGCGGTGACCGCCCAGCCCCAGCGGGAACCGCGGCCGGACGCGCCCCGCCCGGCGACGCGGAGAGCAGCCGAGTGGGCGGACCGGACGGTCGAATCCGTCAAGGACACGGTTCGCGACACCGTGCGGCCGGTCGCGCACCGCGGTCCCGTCCCGCTGCTCCGCCGTACCTGGAGCAAAGCCTGGGCCGACCGCATTTTCGGACTGTCCGCGGAGGCCGGTTTCTGGCAGCTCCTGTCGGTGCCCCCGCTGTTCCTGGCCATGCTGGGCAGCCTGGGCTACGTCGGCGGGCTGTTCGGGCAGGCAACCGTGGACCGGGTCGAGCAGCAGTTGCTCGAGGTCTTCGGCCGGGCGTTGAGCGCGGATGTGGTGGCCGACCTGATCACCCCCATCGTGCATGACGTGCTGCGTCGCGGACGGCTGGACGTGGTCAGCATCGGGTTCGTGCTGTCGCTGTGGGCCGGCTCGTCCGCCACCGCCACGTTCGTCAACACGATCACCATCGCGTACGGCATGCGGGACGAGCGCGGTGCGATCCGCAGCCGTCTGCTGGCGCTGGGGCTGTACCTGCTCACCGTGCTGATCGGCGTGATGCTGCTGCCGCTGCTGGTGCTCGGCCCCGGCGAGCTGGTCCGGTTGGCGCCCGGCGGCGTCCGCAGCGAGGTGAGCTGGCTGGTGGGGCACCTGTACTGGCCGGCGGTGATCGTGCTGCTGCTGCTCAGCCTGATGACCTTCTACCACCTGGCCCCGCCGCGGCGGCTGCGCTGGCGACAGGGGCTGCCCGGCGCGGTGCTCGCGATGGGGGTGTTCATCCTCGGCGGGTTCGCGCTGCGGCGGTACATCGCGTTCGTGGTGGGCCGGGCCTTCACCTTCGGCACGCTGGCCGCCCCGATCGCCGCGCTGCTGTTCCTGTACCTGCTGGCGTTCGCGGTGCTGATGGGCGCTGAGCTGAACGCCACCATCGACCAGATGTGGCCGGCCAAGCCCACCCGCCGGGAGCGCCGGCAGGCCGCCGCCATGGCCGCCGCCGCTCCAGCCGAAGCTGCCGGAGCCGGGTCGAGGGCGGGCGGGCCCCCGGCCGCAGCGTCGGGGACGGCCGGGCCGGCGGCGGCAGGGTCGGGAGCGGCCGGGCTGGCGGCGGCAGGGTCAGGCGCGGCCGCGCCGGGGGCGGCCGACGATGGCCCCGAGGTCAGCGCCGAGGTCGCGGCCTATCCCTCACCGCGGCCGGACGGCAGCGACTCGTAGATCCGCTTGCAGTCCGGGCACACCGGCGAGCCGGGCTTCGGCACCCGGGTCACCGGGAACCGCTCCCCGCACAGCGCCACCACGAACGTGCCGAGGACCGCGCTCTCCGCCATCTTGGCCTTGTCCACGTAGTGGAAGAGGCTGTCGCCGGTGTCGGTGTCGTCGACCTTCGGCGTCTCGAGTACCTGGGTCTGTTTCACGCCGTCCATGGTGCCAAAGTCCGGCAAGTACCGTCGGGTGCGTGCGGATCGAGCCCGAAGTCGCCGGAGCGCTGGCCGCGGGACAGCCCGTGGTCGCGCTGGAGAGCACCCTGCTGGCGCACGGCCTGCCCCGCCCGGCCAACATCGAGGTGGCCGGCCGGATCGAGGCCGCGGTGCGGGCCGGGGGCGCGGTGCCCGCCACGGTCGCGGTGCTCGACGGGCACGTCCGGCTGGGGCTGGACGAGGCCGCGCTGGCCCGGATCTGCACCGACCCGACCATCCCGAAGCTGTCCGCCCGGGATGTGCCGGTCGCGGTGGCGCTGGGGCTGTCCGGGGCGACCACGGTGGCCGGCACCGCGGTGCTCGCGGCCCGGGCCGGCGTCGCGGTGTTCGCCACCGGCGGGCTGGGCGGGGTGCACCGGCAGGCCGCGGAGACCTTCGACGAGTCTGCGGACCTGGCCACGCTGGCCGCGACGCCGATCGTGGTGGTGTGCGCCGGGGTGAAGTCGATCCTGGACGTGGGCCCCACCCTGGAGCGGCTGGAGACGCTGTCGGTCACCGTGCTGGGGTACCGCACCCGGCGGTTCCCCGGCTTCTACCTCACCGACTCCGGCTTCGGGCTGGACTGGCAGGTCGACTCGGCCGAGGAGGCGGCGGCGGTCTTCGCGGCACGCCGCGAGCTTGGCGCCGGCGCGGTGGTGGTGGCCAACCCGCTACCTGCCGCCGAGCAGCTCGACCCGGCGCTGCACGAGCGGGTGCTGGCCTCGGGGCTTGCCGGGCTGGCCCACGACGGGGTGCAGGGCAAGGCGGTCACCCCGTACCTGCTGGCCCACTTCCATCGCGAGACAGGGGGCGCGAGCCAGGCGGTCAACATCCGGATCATCCTGCGCAACGCCGAACTGGCCGCGCGGGTGGCCGCCGCGCTGTGACCGCCGCTGTGACCGCCGCTGTGACCGCCGCGTGGGGCGGGCCACCGTGAGGGGCGCGGTGACCGTCAGCCGGCCGGTGCTGGTCGTCGGAGACGTGGCCGTCGACGTGGTGGCCCGACACCGCGGCCCGCTGCGGCCCGGTACCGACACCGCGGCCACGGTGCATACCAGCGGCGGTGGAGCGGCGGCCAACGTGGCGGCCTGGCTGGCGCACCTGGGCGTACCGGTCACCCTGGCCGGCCGGATCGGTGCCGACGACGCCGGGCGGGCGCAGCGGGCGGAGCTGGCCGGGTACGGCGTGCGGTGCGCGCTGGCAGTCGACCCGGAGCTGCCGACCGGGTGCGTGGTGGTGCTGGTCGGCCCGGACGGCGAGCGCACGATGCTGCCGGACGCCGGTGCGAACGCAAGGCTGTCCGCCGCCGACATCCCCGAGTTGCCGCCCGGCGGGCACCTGCACCTGTCCGGGTACCCGCTGCTGCGCGCCCCGTCCCGGCCGGCCGCCCTGGCGGCGCTGCACCGCGCCCGGGCCGCCGGGTTGACCGTGTCGGTGGACCCGGCCTCGGCCGCACCCTTGGAGGCGGTCGGGCCGGCGGAGTTCATCGGGTGGACCCGCGGGGCGGACCTGCTGCTGCCGAACGCCGACGAGGCGAGGCTGCTGTCCGGCGAGGGCGACCCCCAGCGGGCGGCCCGGGTGCTGGCCGGCTGGTACGGCGCCGTAGTGGTCAGCCTGGGCGCCGCCGGTGCGCTGTGGGCGTCCGGCGGCGAGGTGGTCAGCATCCCGCCGGCGGCGGCCATCGGGCTGGACACGGTGCTGGGCACCACCGTCCCGGACAGCGCCGTGCCGGACAGCGCCGTGCCGGACAGCGCCGTGCCGGACAGCGCCGTGCCGGACACCGCCGTGCCGGACACCGCCGTGCTCGACACCACCGGCGCCGGCGACGCGCTGGCGGCCGGCACCCTGGCGGGATGGCTGGCCGGGGTGCCCGGCCCGCAGGCGGTAGCGGCCGGCGCG
>Ga0137375_10001271_pt1 | contig 29001 bp, 21 predicted proteins | sample SagtaG_24_FD_104936 | JGI IMG/M metagenome (GOLD analysis project Ga0137375, IMG submission 104936) | Vadose zone soil microbial communities from Sagehorn Ranch, Mendocino, California, USA - Sage1_R_113_16 metaG | ecosystem: Environmental > Terrestrial > Soil > Vadose zone | place: USA... | reverse complement strand
TCGGCCGGCCACCAGACGGAGGCGGCGATGTGGAGCCGCGACGCGGCCTCAGCGACCAGGGACGATCCCTGGACGAAGAAGTTCCTGGCCCACCCCGTCCCCTTCAAGCCGGGGACGCACTTCCTCTACAACTCCCCCGGCACGTACATGCTCTCGGCGATGGTGCAGAAGGTCACCGGCGCGAGCGTGCTGGACTACCTGCGCCCCCGGCTCTTCGAGCCGCTCGGTTTCGAGAGCCCCACCTGGGTGGCCAGCCCCGAGGGAATCTCGGCCGGGGCCTGGGGCCTGCTCGCGCGCACGGAGGAGATCGCGCGCTTCGGACAGCTCTATCTCCAGCGGGGGATGTGGAAGGGGCGGCCGCTCGTGCCCGAGGCCTGGGTCGAGGAGGCGACGGCGCGACAGACCTCGAACGGCTCCGCGCCGACCAGCGACTGGGACCAGGGTTATGGGTACCAGTTCTGGCGCTCGCGCCACGATTCCTTTCGGGGCGACGGCGCGTTCGGCCAGTACTGCCTCATCCTGCCGACCCAGGACGCCGTGGTCACGATCACCAGCGGCGTGCGCGACATGCAGCGCGTGATGAACCTCGTCTGGGACAAGCTGCTGCCCGCCATGAAGGCAGAGGCGGTGCCCGACGATGCCGCGGGCCGAGCGCAGCTCGAGAGGAAGCTGGCCGGATTGACGGTCCGCGTCCCCGCTGGGACGCCCACCGCGGCCCTTGCGAAGACGGTATCGCGGAAGTGGTACGACTTCCCCGAAAACGACCGCGGCCTCCAGGCCGTGGCGCTCGACCTCAGTCCCGCCTCGCCGGCGCTTCTCGTGCGCACGGCCTCTGGCGAGACGCGGACGGCGATCGGGCTCGGATCGTGGGCGCGGAGCCGTGACGGCTTCGCGAACGGCCTCGACCGTTTCCTGAGCGTGCCCACGCATCCCCTCGTCGCCGCCAGCGGGGCCTGGACGGCGCCGGACACGTTCACGGTCAAGATCGCCGCCTACGAGACGCCGTTCTATTCGACCTTGAGCCTGCGCTTCGACGGGGACCGGCTCATGTTCGAGTCTGAGCACAACGTGGCCTTCGGTCCCACGAAGCTGCCGCCGCTCGTCGGCCAGCGCGGGAGAATTCGGGTCCGTGGTGGGAAAGCTCAGGACCATAGCAGCTCGACTGCGACACTGGGTCCCGACGGGAGCGCCGTCCGCCGGCCGTAGGCTTCACGTGAGCGGCGTAGACGCGTACCGTGGTCGCTGAGGGTAGATCCAGCACATGGGGTCGGTAAGCCTCTTCGCTCCCGTAGTTCCCGATTCGGAGCTCCATCCCTCGTTCAAGTGGCTGCTTCATCCGTACCTCCATGCACCGACCCGCGAGCTGATGCAGTCCGTTTTCGATGCAATGCCGGCCGTAGATGGCAACTTTGTTCGAGACTTCCAGACCGAGGGCTTTGATGCGCGCGTGTGGGAACTGTACCTTTACACGTGGGGAACGCGGTCTGGGTATTACGAGGTCTACCGTCCTCACGAACGGCCCGACTTCCGGTTTTCTCGCAATCTACGCACCGTTTGGATCGAGGCCGTTACAGCGGGCGCACAGGGTGAACCGCCGAGGCTACCTCCACGGGAAGACTCTGGCTTTGAGCGTGCTCGGCATGAAAAGGACTACCACTACATCCCACAGCGTCTGGGCAGTCCCCTGTACAAGAAGCTGCGCGAGCGCTACTGGGAGCTGGATTGGGTCTCAGGGCTGCCTTTCCTTATCGCGATCGAGGATTTCCACGATCCGTTTCCGGTTCGCGACTCTTCGCGAGTCCTTGCCCATTTCCTGTACGGATTCACGGAAGCGATAACGTCCGGACCAGGTGAACCCCTGGCGAGACAGCTGCGGCGCGTACCAGATCCAGTCGTCGGCTCGAAGAAGATCACAGCTGGCTTTTTCGACTACACCGACGCCGAGAACATCAGCGGAGTTCTGTTCAGCAACTCTGGGACAGCTCCCAAGTTCTCTCGAATGGGGTATGACCCCATGCAGCACGGCTTTCTGAAGATGATTCGTGCCGGCCAGACTGCCGACTTTGACCCTAACGCGGTGATACCGGAGGCGTTCGCGTATCTCGTTGGCGATGGTTCATACGAGGAGACGTGGGGCGAAGGCATGGAGTTGTTTCACAACCCCCGAGCGAAGATCCCCGTGCCGCCTGCCTTCTTCCCCGACGCCGTCGAGCATCGCCTAGTGGAGGACCGCATCGAGTCGCGAGCGGCCGGAAATGCGCCATATTGGTCGGTCACGGCTAAGTTCGCAACCCCCGATGGCACTGCCTACACGGGTGACGAGCCATTCCAGAGGTTGGCTGAGGCTGTCCGAGAACGCCTCCAGCACGAAGGAGCCGCGTCGCAATCGGAAGTCTTTGAAATGCTCCGACGTGGTCCGGACATTTGATTCCGGCTTAAAGGCCCCACAGCCTCCACGAGCGACACTCCACCGTCAGGTGCTCACCGGCTTGAAGCCCCACTCTGAGGCCTGGGCCAGTACCCGCTCGACAAACAACACCGCGATGCGGCAGCGAAGCAGACGATCCCGATTCTTGGTCAATACCGTGGTATCCCAGACGCGGTTGTCTACCGACAGGCCCACAAGCCAGCGGAAGAAGTCGAGCTGCTCCACGAGCATCCACTCGCTGCGGATGGAGTACCGGCCTTGAAGCAGCAGCGCCCTCAGCAGCCGTTCGGGCGGAATCGAGGGTCTTCCCCAAGTCGCGCTGATGAGCGTTGCAGCGACTCCGGCCGGTACTCAGGCGACGCCCCAATGACCTTCACCGACGTCTGGCGTCGCGCTAACTTTCAAGCTCGGTCCTGATCACTGCTTGATTGACGATCGGCGTGTAGATGTCGATCTCCAGCTCTGGCGCCTCGATCGTCACGATGAGACTGTAGCGCGCGGATTTCTCCCAACCACCCAGGTGCGGTCGTTCACGCCACCACCCCGTTACCGGATGAACCGCAATGAGACCAGAACTCGCCAACTCAACTGCAGTTCCTCGCCACCAGTCCGAGTGGATCGAGCCATGCGTTCGTCCCTGATCGCCGATCACCCAGTTTCGGGTCTCCGCCGCGTTCTCCGGTCGCTCTTCGGGATCATCCCACTCAGAACGGGACAAACGCTGGCGAAAGGCATTCTCGTCTTCGAGCGGTCGGCTCACGTCGAACCGTAGGCCGTGTGATTGGTACCGATGCTTTCGCATCCAGCCGATGCGGCCGGGACTCGGTTCGATGACGTAGGACAGCGTCACACGCATCGTGACCTGAGCCTCACCAAGCGCTTCAAGGACGTCAGTGGGCCAAGGAAGTCGATGCACTTGCATCTCGTTCGATCTGATTTCGGAGTCCACCTTGTGGTACGGACGTAGCTCGCCCTCGTGAATCAGCGTCACCGCATTTTCCGCGCTCCACAGTGCTCGCTGCAGTTGCGGAACACCGTAACCGTAGCAGCGAAGGCGTCGTTGGACTGAAGCCTTACTGTCCCCGGGGAAGCGGGCTACCATGCGAGGCGTCCATCGGGCCGAATGCAACATGAGTCCCCGAACGGTCTCCGGCCACAATCTCGGATACTGACTCCAGATCATAGCGGCCATGCGGGCTGCGGCGGCCGTGGCCGGGCTGGTGTCACTAATGGTTGTGAGAAGGCTTCCATCCGGAGATAGCGCCGTTGTCAGCAAGGTAAGATCGTCGATAGCCGCGCGATCCGCACCGTGCTCTGCGTAGTTGCCACCCTCCATGACGATGTCCGGCTTGATGGGCCAGCCCGCCTGGCTTTCCGCTGGCCAGGGGAGCGACGTCCGGCTCGTCGGACACAGATCACCGCTCGCGGCAACCGGCTGCCAACCCTGATAGTCCCTGTGCTCGATGAATACCCGCTCGGTGTAGGCGCCGACAGCGACAGCATTCCAAGACTGCGCCGGGTCCTCAACCCCGCCACGCTCGCAATTCCAGCGGTGATACTCGTACTCTGGAAGAAAGATCTCCTCGCGGAGGTTTCCCACTGAGATGAACATCAACCTCCGCGTCTCATCTAGGGCACCGGAACAGAGTTGGTCCACCGTTCCGGACCAGAGGGACGGCATTCCAAGGTCACGATCATCGGCGGTGACGGCCATGCACACGGCTCGATTCCGATTGGGTGCTTCTATCTCGACCCGGGCGACAGCCTGTACCGTAAATGGCCCATAGTCCTTGGGGTCATTGGTGCCCGGAGGTGGAGGAAGAAACTTCACCGATTCGAGGCGGTGACGTAGCGTCACCCGCTCACGTCGCGGAAAGACCTCCGTAAGACAGCCGTACAAGGCAATGCCGGCCATCGCCGTCCCGTGTTGGTGCTGGTCGTCGCCGGAGCCCCAATTCGCATTGATGGTCTGCGCATCGCCTTCGGCCAACGCGGGCGAGAGGAGCGGATGATCGCGGTTCACGCCTGAGTCGAGGATACATACGGCAGGCGCCTCTTCCGGCGGTGCATCGAGCCGCGCAAGGAGGTCGTTGACAAAGGCGCGCTGATCGCGCGGAGCCAGGTCACGGTAGGCGCTCGCCAGTTCCTTGGCCTTTCGGAGCTCAGCAACCAATGAGAGGAGGTCCAGGGAACGGCTGAGTGATTCTGGAGTCCCGTGTGCGAGGGTGACCACGCGCTCGGGGAACGCGACGAGCTGCTCGCTGACGCGTATCCCGAGCGGCGCGGCCACACCGACGAAACGGCCATGCACCTCGGTCGGCGGTGCACCATCGGTGGCTCGAAGCCACACCTCCCACCAGATCTGCTCGGCGTCGCCGGGAAAGGCCAGGGTGTCTTGCCAGAAGTCCCGCACCGCGGCCAGACGAATGGAAGCAATACTCTCGACAAGCAAACGATTGCGTGGCTGGCCGGAACGGGCGGAGACCTTTGTCTCGTACGCCTCGACGATCCGGAGCAACAAGACGAACTTGCCGCGAGGCACGAACACCTGAGCGGCGGTGACACCGTCCCGTGTAGAGACACTCAGTAGCTCGATTCCAGAGGTTCGTCGCTCGAGGCTGTCCAGTCTCAGCTCAAAGTTCACTTCACTCCGGATAACGACGACTTCCCCCGGACCTTCCTCGGGTAGTCCTTGCTGCTGGCGCGTTGCTCGCGCTTCGGCTTGAGCGTGCTCGATGTCCGCCTTGAGTCGCTCAGCGTGTGGAAAGCGGTCGCGCGGAGGGAGGTGGAACTCACCGGCACCGCCACCACCGGCGTACGTGTACGGAACCGGCTCGCCTGGGCCTTCCAGACGAAGGTGGGAGAGGTCGGTCAACGAGTGCGTGGCCGCCCGGACGCTGGTCCGGTCATTCCACGGCGAATGCGTAGGGCAGTCTTTAGGAGTCCAGTAGAGATGGCCTTGCTGTCGGCCAAAACTGCATTCTTGGCTGCGTCATCACATGCGCGCGTTATCTCCGCATGGCTCAAGCCTCGCGCGTCCGCCGTAACACGCGGCCACGCGACCGCACTCACGTCGAAGCTCGCAAGGCGGTTCTGGATCAACGCCTTGGCCATCGTCGCGTTTGGCAGCGAGTACCGAATGACGTCGTCAAAACGACGGAACAGCGCCTCATCAAGCATCCCGACGAAATTGGTCGCGGCCACTACGATGCTGTCCGAGTCGTCGCGCTCCAGGAACTGAAGAAATGAATTGAGGATGCGGCGGATCTCGCCCACGTCGTTTCGGGCGGCACGCGTGGAACCGATAGCATCGAATTCATCAAAGAGATAGATGGCGCGGGTCTGTACCATGGCGTCAAAGACCAGATGCAGCTTTGCCGCGGTTTCCCCCATGTACTTGGTGATCAGCGTGTGGAGCTGTACGAACATCAGAGGAAGCGCGCATTCGCCTGCAAGCGCCGATGCGGTCATGGTCTTTCCGCAGCCCGGAGGACCGACCAAGAGGAGCCTCCGCTTTGGCGAAAGCCCGTGATGACGGAGGCGGTCACGTTGGCGGTACTGCCGAACCACCTCACCGAGGCTTTCGAGCACTCGGCCCGGCAGGACCATATCGGGCAGACGCGTGCTCGGATAGGAGGCGGTGAGCAGGCCGGCGAGTTCGCCGGCAGGGCGAGCAATCGGAACTGCGCGAGGCAAGCTCGGCGATGGGAGGCTTTTTCGTGCCTCGTCCACGAGGCCGCGAAGCTCTTGGGCGAGCTGAGTATTGCCCTTCTTGGCAGCGTGAGCGGCTATCTGAAGAGCGATGGCGCGGAAGCGCTCAGCGTCGCCAGAGGCGTGGCTCTTTAAAAGAGCCTTGATCTGTTCGCCCGTCGCCACTGGACCCTCCATCGGCCCTGGCCGTTCAGCAGCAGGGCCGAACTTCGTTGTCGCCGGCATGATCTCACACCACCCCCCCGACTTAGGGCCGACCGGCACCTGCAAAGGGCGCATACAATCGGGCCATGCCGGTCAGCGTGTTCGACGTCTTCAAGATCGGCATCGGCCCGAGCAGCTCGCACACCGTCGGCCCGATGCGCGCGGCTGCGATGTTCGCGGCCGAGCTCCGGGCCGCACGCCAGCTCGCCCAGACGGCGGCGATCCGGGTCGAGCTCTTCGGCAGCCTGGGGGCCACCGGCCGGGGACACGGAAGCGATCGCGCCGTCATCCTCGGCCTCATGGGAGAGACGCCGGAGGACGTCGACATCGAGTCGATCCCCGACAAGGTCGCCGCCGTCCGCGAGACGGTCCGCCTGAAAGTGCTCCATGAGCACGAGGTGGCGTTTCGACCGAAGGAAGACCTCCGTTTCCTCCGCGAGAACCTCCCCTACCACCCGAACGGCATGCGGGTCACCGCGCTGGACGCCCAGGGCGCACCACTGCGATCGCGCGTCTACTACTCGGTCGGCGGCGGCTTTGTGGTGGACGAGCACCAGACCGGCGGCACCGCTACTAAAGAAGATAGGCGCCGACTGCCCTATCCGTTCAAGACCGCCGCGGAGCTCCTGAAGATGTGCGCCGAGAATCGCCTCTCGATCAGCGACGTCATGCTCGCGAACGAGAAGACGGTCCGCCCCGAGGCGGACATCCGCGCCGGGCTGCTGCGGATCTGGACCGTCATGCAGGACTGCGTGAGGCGCGGGATCGCGACCCCCGGCGTCCTCCCCGGCCTCGGTGTGAAGCGCCGCGCGTCGGAGATGCGCCACCGGCTGGTCGAGAGCGAGGAGGCCTCGGCCGGCGATCCGCTCGCAGTCATGGATTGGGTGAACCTCTTCGCCCTGGCCGTGAACGAAGAGAACGCCGCGGGCGGTCGCATCGTCACCGCCCCCACCAACGGCGCCGCCGGCATCATCCCGGCCGTCCTCCACTACTACGTGCGGTACGTGCCGGAGGCCAGCGAAGACGGCGTGGTCCGGTTCCTGCTCACCGCTGGCGCCATCGGTACCTTATATAAAGAGAACGCGTCCATCAGCGGGGCGGAGGTCGGCTGCCAGGGCGAGGTCGGCTCGGCCTGCTCGATGGCGGCGGGGGCGCTGGCGGAGGTGATGGGCGGCACTCCCCCCCAGGCGGAGAATGCGGCGGAGATCGCCATGGAGCACAACCTCGGCCTCACCTGCGACCCCATCGGGGGCCTCGTCCAGATTCCCTGCATCGAGCGCAACGCGATGGCCTCCATCAAGGCCATCAACGCCGCGCGCATGGCTCTGCAAGGCAGCGGCGAGCACTTCGTGTCGCTCGACAAGGTCATCCGCACCATGCGCGACACCGGTGCCGACATGAAGGACAAATACAAGGAAACGGCACGAGGCGGTCTCGCCCTCGACGTCGTCGAAGGGCCGCTGGACGTCAGCGTCAACCTTCCGGAGTGCTAGCCCAATGAAAGCGCTGGTCAAGAGCCGGGCCGAACGCGGGCTGTGGCTCACCGACGTCCCCGAGCCGAAGCCCGGCATCAACGACGTCCTCATCCGCATCCACCGGACGGGCATCTGCGGCACCGACCTGCACATCTACAAGTGGGACGAGTGGGCGGCCAAGACGATCCCCGTGGGCCTGGTGATCGGCCACGAGTTCGTGGGCGAGATCGTCGAGACGGGGTCCAACGTCGCCGACTTCCAGCCTGGCCAGATCGTCAGCGGCGAGGGCCACGTCGTGTGCGGCCGGTGCCGCAACTGCCTGGCCGGCCGGCGGCACCTTTGCGCCGACACCCAGGGCGTCGGCGTCAACCGCGCGGGCGCCTTCGCTGAATACATCGTCCTGCCCATGAGCAACGTATGGGTGCATTCCGAGGGGATCGACGAGGACGTGGCCGCCATCTTCGATCCCTTCGGCAACGCCGTGCACACCGCGCTGAGCTTTCCCGTCCTGGGCGAAGACGTCCTCGTCACCGGCGCCGGACCCATCGGCATCATGGCGGCGGCGGTGGCGCGCCACGCCGCGGCGCGCCACGTCGTGATCACGGACCTGAACCCCTACCGCCTGGGGCTGGCGCGGAAGATGGGAGTGACCCTCGCCGTCGATCCGCGGGAGACCAGCCTGTCCGACGTCCAACGTCAGCTCGGTATGACGGAAGGGTTCGACGTCGGCATGGAGATGTCGGGCAACGGCCAGGCCTTCCGCGACATGCTTGCGAACATGGCGCACGGCGCGAAGATCGCCATGCTGGGAATCCCCTCGCGTGAGATGGCCATCGACTGGAACACCGTCATCTTCAGCATGCTCACGATCAAGGGCATCTACGGCCGCGAGATGTACGAGACCTGGTACAAGATGACAGTGATGCTCCACAGCGGGCTCGACATCAAGCCCGTGATCACGCATCGGTTCCCCCACACGGACTTCGAGCGCGCGTTCGAGGTGATGGACAGCGGGAACTCCGGGCGCGTCCTCCTCAACTGGGAATGACGATCGCCTGTCCAGGAGACAGCGGCGGCCCGCCCTGACCGCGGCTCATGGACGCGATACGCGCGGCGCGCTTTGGGCCTCCAGCCTGCCTCCTCGCAGATCTTCGCCCGAGTGGTGGTGGACGATCTGTTCAACCAGGCGGCGCAGGACGGGTCGGGCAACGAGCGCCGCCGGACCACTCCCACTTCTGGAGCGCGGGGCCGTTTGCCTGGGCGGCCAGGCGCGCCGCGAATCAGAAGATCAGGCGCACCCCGACCTGCGTCTGCCGCATGGCCTCGGCGGTGGTGATGGCGCCCGTGTTCGCGCGGTTGATGCGGCCCTCGGGCGCCTTGAGGTTGACGAAGTTGAACGCGTTGCTGCTCTCCAGGCGGAGCTGGAGGGTCAGGGCGTGCGCCAGCCGGAAGTCCCGGAAGAGGCCGATGTTCACGTTGCGCAGTCCAGGCCCGGTGATGGAGTTGCGGGGGGCGTTCCCGGTGCTGCCGTTGGGCGGCAAGGCGAACGCCGCGGGGTTGAACCACTGCTTGATCTGCTCGGAGCGCGGGCGGTCCCCCCCGAAGGAGGGATCGACGCCCGTGAGGTTGGGCCGGTCCGTGGCCGAGGTCCCGTCGAAGTTCGTGTCGCGGTCGGTGCGCACGTTGACCGGCTTGCCACTCCGGTAGGTCGCCACCGTGGACAGCGTCCAGCCATCGAGCAGCCCGTGCAGGAGCCGGTGCGCATCCCTGTCGAAGTAGCGCGTCTTCCAGATCGACGACAGCACCACCGCGTGCCGGCGGTCGTTGGTGGTGCGGGCGCGGTCGGCGGCGAAGTCGAGCTGGTCCTGCACGCTGCCCCGCTGGTCGTCCTGCAGGTTCGCGTCGTCGACGCCCTTGCCCAGCGCGTAGTACCCCTTGAGCAGCCAGGCGCGTCCCATCCGCTTTTCGCCCGTGATCTGCAGCCCGTTGTAGGCGGTGGTCAGCTCGGAATGGATGAGGGTGATGGCGCCGAGCGTGTTCAGCGGCCGGTAGGGACGCCGGGCCTGGATGTTCTGCGCGGTGGCGGTGGGGCTCGGCGCCGGGTAGTTGTGGTTGAGGTCGATGGGGAGCTTGCGTCCGCGGGCGCCCACGTAGGACACCGTGACGCTCGCGCTGCTCCCGATCTGCCGCTGCACGGAGACGTTGGTCTGGTACGTGTACGGCATCACGTAGTCGGGGCTCAGCCCGCTCACGTCCGCGGGCAGGAGGAACCGGGGCGAGGCCGGGTCGTATTCGTACGGGAACGGCACCACGGGCAGGTTCCGGTAGGGATCCGATAGCGTGTAGACCTGCGGGATGGACTGCCGGATGGAAAAGGGCTGCCGGTCGGCGGTCGTGTTCGCCATGTTGCCGCCGATCGTCCCGTAGAAGACGCCGAGGGCGGCACGCACCGCCGTCTTCCCGTCACCCTTCGGATCCCAGTTGATCCCGAGACGGGGAGCGATGTTGTTGTAGTCCGTCTTCATGATCCCGCGCCCGATGCCCTCGTCCCCCGGGAACAGCAGACCGGGGGGGGCGGTGGGCACCACCGTCGACTGCCGCCCTTCGATGAAGGTGAGCTTGCGGTCGCGCGGATCCACGAACGGGAGCTGCAGGTCGTAGCGCAGCCCGACGTTCAACGTGAGCTTCGGGTGGACCTTGAAGTCGTCCTGGACGAACAGCCCGAAGTACCAGCCGTTGTCGATCTTGACGATGGGCGCGTCCTGCTTGTAGGCCGAGGGCAGCCCGAGCAGGAAGTCGGCCATGGCGTTGCCGCCGCTGGTCGAGCCCGGCGCGCGGGTACGGGTGCCGCTGAACTCCCAGTCCCCGAAGTTGTCGAGGTCCGCGTCGTGGACGATCTTCTCGAGCGAGGCCTCGCCGCCCACGCGGATGGAGTGCCTGCCCTTGACGAAGCCGAGCAGGTCGCGCAGCTGGTACAGGTTGCTGCCCGCCACCGGTCCGGCGAGGTCGACCAGCAGGTCGAAGTAGCTCGAGATCGTGATCTCGGGGAGGGTCGGCGTGCCCTGCATCACGAACTTGGAGCCGAGGTCGGCCAGCGACGTCTGCGGCATGTTGACGCGCCCGCCGAAGCTGCGGACGTAGGTGACGCGCGCCTGGTTGACGGTGGAGCCGCCCAGGGTCCAGGTATCGCCGATGTTGATGTTGTGCTGCGTCCATTTGAAGTGCCGGTCCACCCAGGGCAGGTCGGTGTTCCCCGCGAAGACGTCCACGTCCCGCCCCTTGTTGAAGAAGTAGCTCCCCGTGAGCTGGTGATCGCTGCCCGCGGTGTGGGTGAGCTTCATCTGCAGCTCGTGGCGGTCCTGCGGGTGGAGGGCCTTGTCGTCGTAGCCGGAGAACCTCCGGCTGGCGTCGTCGGTACGGTTGGCGAGGGGCACGTAGTCCTGGAGGATCCGCAGGGCCACTGGATCGAGCCGGCTGGCCGGGATCCGGTTGCCGGCGAAGGGCTGCCCGGTGAGCGGGTCGTAGATGGTGACGCCGGACTGCGAGAAGTCGCCCGCGCGCTCCAGCGGCGTGGGCACGCGGGCGTCGTTCTTGAACTCCGTCTCTCGACGGCGCTGGCCGGCGTAGCTGAGGAAGAAGAACGTCTTGTCCCTCCGTATGGGCCCGCCGAGGGTGGCGCCGAACTGGTGCCGGCCGTAGGGGTCTCGGTCCCGGGTGGGACCGGTCGTCCACGGCCGCGCGTTGAGGTGCTCGTCGCGGAAGAACTCGAAGGCCGAGCCCTTGAATGTGTTGGTGCCCGACTTGGTGACCACGTCCACGATGCCCCCCGCGAAGCGGCCGTACTCCGCGGAGTAGTTGTTCGTCACCACCCGGAACTCCTCGACCGCGTCCGGATTCGGCACGAGGTTGCCCGTCTGCCGGAGGCCCCCGGTGTTGTTGCCGCCGTCGAGGTAGTAGTTCACGGACCCGGCGCCGGCGTTCGAGGAGCCGTTGACCAGCACCTCCTGGCCCGGGGATCCGAACACGTTGGTCTGATCGTTCTGCTCGACGCCCGGGGTGAGGTCGAGCAGGGCATACACGTCGCGGTCGATGAGGGGCAGGTTCTCGATCTCCTCCCGCCCCACCGTCTTGCCCAGGGCGGCGGTATTGGTGACCACCAGCGGGGCCTCCGCCGTGACCTCCACGGTCTCTTCGAGCCGCCCCGTCTCCAGCGCGGCGTCCACGCGCGTGTTCCCGTTCACCTCCAGCGTGATGCCCGTGCGCGCGAACTTCCGGAAGCCTTCCGCGTTGACCTCGATCCGGTAGCGTCCGATGGGCATGAACCGCAGCTCGTACTGGCCGCTGCCGTCGGTCTTGGCGCTGCGCGCGACGTTCGTGTCGACGTTGCGGGCGGTGACCTGCGCCCCTGCCACCGCGGCGCCGCTCGGGTCCTTCACCCCGCCCAGGAGGGTGCCCGTGTCGACCTGCGCGGAGGCGAGGGCGGGTATCAGGAGGAGCATCGCGGTCGCGGCGGCCAGGACTCGGCGGTCCGGCAGGTTGCGATATCGGTTCATGCTGTGACCCTCCCTCGTTTCACCGCCGGTCGGCGGGCACTCCCACCGCCGTCGTCCGCCGGCTCGCGTTGCCGAAGCGGTCGCGGCTCTCCACGGTCACGACGTAATCGCGGCCGCCACCGCCCCCGCGCTCGGCGCGGAGGGCCAGGCTCATGGGCCGGTGATCGCCGAGTCCCCCGAGGTATGGCCGTCGCCGCCGCCGTCGTCGGGCTCGCTGCTGGACAGCGAGATGATACGCGTCTCCGGCGCGCCGTCCACGAGGTCCTTGACCTCCGCCGCGAGCACCACCGGCACCATCTCGTGGTCTATTCCGCCGGGCGAGGGGCCCACCGAGACGCCCGGCGAGGTGGCGACCGGTGTCGTCTCGGCCTCGAAGACGACGGTGGGCGGCGTCGAGCTCGGCGAGGGCGCCGGGGTGGGCGTGGCCGTCGGAGCGGGTGGGGCGGGCAGCGGCGGGAGCGAGCCGTAGCCGATGTGGGCCAGGGCAGCGTCACCCAGCCGGTCACGCAGTTGCTGCAGGTAGAGGCTGCTCGGCCGCACGGGCGCGCCGTACGATTCGAACTCGCCGTCGCCCTGCTGCTTCAGGGCCTGACCGCCGATCGACCAGTTGCGGGCGTGGGGCGGACTGGCCACGCGGTGGGTGTCGCCCACGCAGTTCCAGAAGAGCTGGTAGGCCCCCGACCAGCCGTGGCCGCTGCCTGAGTTCCCGCGGTTGTACGTGCCCATGATCTGCGCGCGGTTGAAGGTCTCGTGGCGGATGAGATCGAAGAGCGTGCCCGTGGCCCAGCGGTGGTGCGGGCCGAGCTCGGAGTACGACTGCTCGGCCCGGCTGTCCAGGAACACGTTCGGGCCCGGCGTGTTGCTGCCGGTGACGTAGTCGTGCCGTCCCGTCTTCGCGAAGCACCGCATGACCAGCACGAACTGCGCGTCGTCGAGGCTGAACGGATACCGCCGCCCGCCCGTGATCACGGACTTGTGGTCGAGGGACGCGCTGTCCTGGATGGTGATGTACTTGGCGCCCGCGCCGGCGAGCACCGTCCCCTGCACGAAGTACACCGACGTCACGCCGCGCACCCAGGCGTGCTGGACGTCGGTGAGGACGACCATGCGCTCCGCGTGGCTCTCGTCGGTGGCGGACGCGAAGTCGGACTCCGCGCGCAGCGACTCGACGCCGCACTTCTCGATGCGGCCGGGGAACGTGTACCTGGCGACGTACCCTCCGCCGAACACCGACTGGATCGGCTCCACGAGGGAGGCGTCCACCGTCACCTGGTTGCCGGCGACGGCGGTGATAGTGCGCTCGTAGCGCATGATGCGGTCCCCGGGCTTCCAGAAGCTCTCCGAGATGCAGGTGGACCCGTCCACGTCCGCGGTGTCGTAGGACGTGCCGATGCCCGTGCAGGCGTCCATGCCCACGGCGTCGATCCATTCCTGGTTCGGCGTGCGCACCACGAGCACGGCGTCGCCGGCGTGGAGCCCGGACGCATCCGCCACGCTGAAAGTGCGGGCCCCCACCGGCACGTAACCGTCGGTGATCGGCTGCCTGGAGCCGGCGACCTCCGCCCGGTCGCCGACCCCCGCGATGCGGATCACGGAGCGCGGGGTGGCGCCGACGGCCTTGATGAGCGTGCCGCCTGGACCGTCGCCCTCGCCGCGCAGGACGACGCCGCTCGCTCGGATCGTGACGCTGCCCGCCACCTCATAGTTCCCCGCCTTGAGCAGGACGGCGCCGCGGAAGCCGTCCGCGCTGCGGGGCAACGCGCTCACCTCGTCGATCGCGGCCTGGATGCTCGCTCCGTCGTCACCGTCGACCGGAGTCACCGTGCGTGCCACCGGCACGGTGGGGAGAGGGACGCCGCCCCCGCGGTAGCCCGCTTGGGAGAAGTCGGGAATCGTGTCGCCGTTCGCGTACGGGACGTAGACGAGCCGGCCGGCGGCGATGAACACGTGCTGGCTCTCGGAAGCGCTGACCGCGGACAGCGTCCAGAGCGCCGCCGCGGCCGTGGCCACGCACGCCGTGCGCGACGCCCCTCTGCTCCTCCAGGACGCCATTTCGAGCGCTCCACGGTGGGTCCGGCCGGACGCCGCCCAGGTCTTGTCGCCGTCGTGGGTCACGGCCATTCTCCCACCGCCGGCCTCCTCCGCCAGTCAATTCGCGGTGAATTCGCCGAGAAATGGCGCCCGGAGGAGCCGGCCGGGCGGTGATATAGTCGAGTTCAGCTCGTGGTGGGTGCCGCGCCCAGCTTCGATCCCGTCCTCGTCCTCCTTGCCTTCGCGCTCGCCGCTCCGGCGACCTCCGCTCCCGCTGACTGCGGTCCTGCACGCGCGCGCGCCAGCACCTCCGCGCCGCTGCAGGGCGGAATCGCGCCTCTCGAGATGGAAACGGAGGCCGCCAGCGAGCTGGCCGCGACCTGGCAAGCGAAACCATAGGCGGACCGTCTCCCCGAACGCGTGAGATACTTCGCGCTCGAGCTCGCGTATGTCTAGACGACAGCGGCGGCCCACCGCCCCGACCACGGCTCATGGAGCGTGATACGCGCGGCGCGCTGTGGGCCTCCAGCCTGCCTCCCCGCCTGTATGCGAAGCGCTTCGCGCCGAGTCGCGCCCTGGTCGAGGGACGCGGTCGCCGGGTGCGCGATGTGGCCGGCCGGTGGTACCTCGACGCGCGCGCGTCGCTGTGGGACGCGACGCTCGGGTACGGCCATGGCGGCGTCGCGGAGGCGCTCCGCGAGCAACTGGAACGGCTGCCCGTCTGCCAGACCATCCGCCACGATCGTCCGAGCGAGATGGCGCTACGCTTCGCCGATGCCGTAGCCGCGCGCCTGCCCGCCGGCCTGACGCGCATCCGCTTCGGGAACACGGGCTCGCAAATGGTCGATGCTGCGGTCCTCCTCTCCCGCATGGCGCGTTCGCTCTCGGGGGAAGCGGGCCGCCTCGCCGTCCTCGCGACCGAGGACGGCTACCACGGCACGGGCAGCGGTCCCAGCGCGCTCACCGAGCCCGAGGTGGTGCGCCAGCGATTCGGCGCGCTGTTGCCCGGCGTGCACCAGGTCCGTCTCGACGGCCACGCGAGCTGGCCGCGCGTCTTGATGGCGCGAGCCGACGAGATCGGTCACGCGCGGGTGACGGCCATCGTGATCGAGCCGATCCTCGGCTCCGAGATCCAGGAGATCGCCGCGGACGAGATGCGGGCGCTGGCGCGCTATTGCGGCCAGACGGGCATCCACCTGGTCGTGGACGAGGTCGCCACCGGCTGGGGCCGCGCCGGCGCCTGGACGGTATGTGGCGAGGCCGGGATCGAGCCCGACCTCCTCGTGCTCGGCAAGGGTCTCACCGCCGGCTATGTGCCGGGGGCGGCGCTCGCGGTGTCGGAGCGGCTCTTCGCGCGCTTCGACGATCCGGTGGACGGCGCGGCGTTCGCGCACGGCTCCACCTCCGATGGCCATCCGCTGGCGATGGCGGCGGGCCTGGCCGTCATCGAGGCGCTCGAATCCGGCGTTCTCGCCCGCGTCCCGCGCCTGGGCCGGCGCCTGAGGGAACGCCTGGCCGCGCTCGAGAATCCCCCCGTCGTCGAGGTACGGGGACGCGGCCTGCTGCTGGGGGCGTGGCTGGGACTCGACGCACGACGGCCCTGGAGCCCGCACCAGATGGAACGGCTGCGCGCGGCCCTCGAGCGGCGCGGCGTGCTCGCGCATCCGGTGGGGCCCTGCCTCACGATCGCTCCCCCGCTCACCATCGAGCCTGACGAATGCGACGAGATCGCCGATGCCCTGCGCGCCGCGATCGGCGACGTGAGCTGAGGCGCCGCCGATCCTAGGGCGTGCGGCGGGCGGCCAGGCGCCGGGCCACTTCGCTGGCCTTGGCCGACAGATGCTTCGTGATCTCGGGCGAGGCGACGATCTCGCGGACGAGGTGCGCGCGCAGCACGGCCAGCTCACGATCGTTGAGGGCGAGCAGCGTCTCTTCGTCCACGATCGTGACCAGCAGGTTGTCGAACCAGCTCGAGCTGGCCAGGACGGAGATCAAGTCCTTGTTCATGGCCCGCCCCTACTTGCCCGAACGCTTGCGAAGCCGCTTCGCCACTGCCGCCGCCTTGGCCGTGATGACTTTCGCCACTTCGGACGACGACGACAGCTCGCGGATGACGTGGGCGCGAACGATCGCCAGCTCGCGGTCGTCCATCTCCAACAGCACCGCGTCGTCGACCAACGTGATCAAGAGATTGTCCAGCCAGTTGTCGGTGCCCAGCAGGGAGACGATGTCTTTATCGGGCATGATGTGGCCTCCTCGTTCAACGAATGGAGTCTATCAGCAGCGCGATCGCATCCTCCAGCCAATCCCGCGCTTCGTCGTCGCGCATCAGGTCGGTCTTGTAGAAGAAGAAGAGCCAGAGACCGCCTCCCTCCGGCCGGACGTAGAGCGTCACCGCGTCCATCGACCGCAGGACCAGCCGGTCCAATCCAAGCACGGCCGGTTCCGCCGGCTCCTCGTCGAGAGGCGGCGTGCTCAGCGGGCCGACTGGATAGCGCTCGATCAGGGCCGCCTCACCGAGACGGAGTCCCGAGAATGCCGAACCGTCGAGGAGGAGCATCACGCGAAGGAGGCCGGCGGCATCGACCCCGCGTTGCGCCAGGTCCGCGGCCAGGGCCGGGAACGGCGTGAGCTGTCGATCGAGAGCGGCCAGCACGCCGTCGCGCGCCCGGTCCACGTGTCCGCTCGGCGTGCGCGGGGCACGAAGGACCAGCGTGTTGCGGAACGCGCCGGCCAGGCGTGAGCTGCGCGCGGTCCGGGCGGCGGCGCGCGTGCCGATCACCGGATCGTCGTTGCCGGTCCGGCGCTCGACGACGGATTGCAGGGCGGCCAGGAGCAGGACGAACAGCGACGCCCGAAGCGCGCGCGCGCCCGCCTCCCAGGCGCGGGCGTGGGCCGGCGGAACCCGCAGCACGAGCCGGCTGCCACGCACGTACGGCACGGGCAGGGTCGGCCGCCGGCTCACCGCCACCGGCGAGACCGGTGGCTCGCACAAGCGCTCGACCCACCAGCGCCGCTCGGCTCGACCCTTCTCCGACACGGCGCGCTCGCGCTCCCAGACCGCGTAATCCAGGCACTGGTGGACCAGCGAGGGCGGCTCCGGGCCGCCGCCCGTGGCCGCGGCGTACAGCGCGGCCAGGTCGCGCGCGAGCACCTGGAGGGACCACCCGTCGGCGCAGGTGTGGTCCAGGCACAAGAGCAGGGTGCGCCGCCGCTCCGCGCGCCGCGCCAGGACTGCGCGGAAGAGCGGCCCACGCTCCAGGACGAAGCGATGCGCGGCCAGATCGGCGGCGAGCGACGCCACCGCACCGCCGTCGGAGAGGTCGACCCGCTCCAGCGCGAATGGGCTCGCCGCCATCACGACGGCCTGCGCGCCGTCGCCGGCCGGCTCGTAGATCGTCCTCAGCGGCTCGTGCCGCCGCACCAGCCCGTGGAGAGCCTGTTCGAGCGCGGCCTCGTCGATCTCCCCCTCGACGTCGACGGCGCTGTAGACGTTCTGCCACGGGGCGCCGCGCGAGCGCTGGTAGAGATCCCAGATGTCCTCCTGCGCGAACGTGAGCAGACCGCGGCGCTCGGTGGGCCCGCTCATCGCGTCTCGCGCTCGGGCCGCATCTGTCCGAGCCCCGCCCCGAAGGGGACGAAGGGCCAGACCGCCGTCTCCAGGGGGATCGCGACCTCGAGCACGGCCGGCCGCGCGGGATCGCTCCAGAGAGCGCCGATCGCATCCTCGATCTCCGCGGGCGATCCGATCGCGCGCCCTTCGACCCCGTAGGCGGAGGCGACGCGCGCGAAATCGGGTGTGTCGTAGCCGGAAACGGTCGCGGCGTATCGTCCGCCGAAGTGCTCGTCCTGGAACTGGCGCACGAGGCCGTGGCAGCGGTTGTTGAGGACCACGACCTTCACCGGGAGCTGGGCGCGCGCGATGGTCTGCAGCTCCTGGATCTGGAGCTGCATCCCGCCGTCGCCGATCACCGCCACCACGGGCGCGCGTTCGCCGAAGGCCACGCCGATGGCCGCGGGCAGCGCATAACCCATGGCCAGCAGGCCGGGCGTGGTCAGGAAGCGAACTCCCTCGGAAAGGCTCAGGGACTGCGCCGCCCACCAGGTGTGCTGTCCCGCGTCGGCGACGAACGCGACTGCGCGCGGGCTCCTCTCGGACAGGCGCCGCAGGAACCGATTCGGATCGATGGCGTCCGCGCGGGCCGGCCGCTCCTCGTCGGGGGGATGCTGCTCGGTGAGCGCCCGCACCCGCCGCCGCCAATCATTCCATCCCGCGGGAGGATCGTCTCCGCGCTCCAAGGCGAGGGAAAGGAAACGCCTCAGGTCCGCCCGCACCTGGATCGTCCGGCGGACGCGGGCCCCCAGCTCACCGGCGTCCCGGTCCACTTGGATCACCGTCCGTCCGCGTCCGAGCCAAAGGTCGTTGCCGGCGGTGAGACCATGATCGAGCCGGCTTCCGAGCACGAGCAGGCAATCGCACTCCGCGATGGCGCGGTTCGCGGCCCGAACGCCGTAGATCCCCGCCAAGCCCACGCGCAACGGATGACCGCCGGGAAGCAGGTCGAGCGCCCGGATGGTCGCGACGGCGGGCACGCCCATGCGCTCGATCCACTCGCGGAACAGACGGGCGCCGCCCGCCCCGCGCAAACCGCCGCCGGCCAGGACGAGAGGCCGAGCGGACGCGAGGAGCGGCCCGATCCATTCCTCTGCCGAATCGGGCGCGATGTCGTCCACCTCGGGAGGCGGCGCGTGGATGCCCTCCGGGACATCGCCTCCCTGCACGTCGAAGGGAAGCTCCACCACCGCCGGTCCCGGGCGGCCGCTCACCGCCGCCCGATAGGCGGACTCCATGAGGCGCGGAACGTCGCCCGGTGCGTCCGCGGTGAACACCGCCTTCGCGACAGGCGCGATGACCCGGCGGAAATCGGTCTCCTGCAGTGCCCACTGGCGGACGGCTCTGTCCCCGCGCCGGAGGTACGACTGGACCTGCCCGGTGATCGCGAGCAGCGGGACCGAGTCGTAGAAGGCGGCCGCGATCCCGGAGACGAGGTTGAGCGCCCCCGGTCCTCCCGCCGCGACGGCGACGGCCGGCCGGCCGCGCATCTGGGCGAGGCCGCAAGCGGCGAAGGCCGCCGACTGCTCGTGGTGCATCTCCAGCACACGGAGATCGCTCCGCGCAAAGGCGTCGAGCAGATGGCCGATGGTGCCGCCGGAGAGCTCGAACACCTCGCCGATCTGGCGCTGCTTCAACCAGCGCGCGACGAAGTCCGCCGCCGTCATCCGGGGATCGCATCGGCCGCGGCGCCGCGCCCGAGACGTGCGGCCACGACGTCGGCCGTGTGCAGGGCCAGGGCCACCGCGGTGAGCGTCGGGGGCACGGACGTCGAGCCGCCGATGACGCCCGTGCCGGCCAGGTAGAGGTTCTCGAACCCCCACGCGCGCCCATCGGGATCCACGACGCCTTCGCGCGCCGCCGCCGCCATCCGGGTCGTGCCGAGGATGTGCTGCGCACTCCCGGGCGGCAGGAGCTGCGGAGGCGCGCCACGAAGGGGACGTCCCACGAGCGGAGCGGCCCGGCGGAGATCTTCGAGTAGACGGGTCGCGGCGTCTTCGTCCTCACGCGTACGTCGGACTTCGAAACGCGGAACGGGTGAGCCGCTCGCGTCCTCGGACGGGCCAAAGAGGATTCGATTCTCCCAACGCGGCTCCATCGACCCGTACCAGAACAGATGAACCGTCCGCGCCGGATCGGCGCCGGCGAGCAGGCGCGGGTCGCAGGCGTCACGCCACAGGAGGGCGTAGGCGCCATCCTCCGCGGGCATCCGCTCCAGGAACGGACCGGGGGCGGCGCGGCGGAGGGGCGCCACGGACTCCACGATCGCGTGGGCGAGCACGTGTTCGGTGAGCCACCGGCCTCGCGTGGCCTCGTCGCCTGCCGCCGATGCGGCCAGGAGTTGCGGAGTGCCGATCGGCCCCGCGGCCAGGATCCAGACGCCGGCTTCGGCGTGGACGGCGGGGCCGTCACCGTCCGGCTTCACGATGGCCGAGCGTACGCGCCCGTCTGCGTGTTGCAGGCGCACGACCGAATGCTCCGGCACCACGCGGAGGCCCGCGCTCTCGTCGAACAGGAGTCTCGCCGGAGAGCGCCAGATCCATCCCGAAGCGTTGGCAGTGGCGGCCAGGGGCGCGGGGCGGAATGCCCCGACCGGCTCGAGCGTGCGGGCGAGGGCGGTGGCATCGTCGGTCCAGGCGGGAGGCGCGACGCCCAGCAGCCGCTCCGCTCGGTCGTACAGTGACGCCCACTCGCTCTCGGCGAGCAACGCACCGCGCTGGACCGAGGGCAGACGGGGCGCGATCCCGCTCCAGACCGTACCCGCGCCGCCAATGGCGCGGACACGCGCGGCGGCGGGGAGACCGAGTTTCGGGTCCTGGCCGCCGCGAGGCACGATCGGCTCCAGGCAGCTCGCGCGACTCTCGAGGAATCGCGCCGGATCGAGATCGAGGTTCCGGAGGTGCTCGCCCGCGCGGCGGCCCCGCGCCCCGCCCGCCTCCAGCACGAGCACATCGAGGCCGCGGCGGCCGAGCTGATGCGCGATGGCGGCGCCGACAAGGCCCGATCCGACGATGGCGACCTCGGCCTGCATTCCGATTCACGACGGATGCGGTTGCCACGGCCCGCATCGTGACGTAAGAAGTCAGTGTGCGCCCGCCAACCGACGAAGAGATCGCATCGTATCACTCACGGGGTTGGGTCGTGGCGCCCGCGATCCTTCCCGACGAGCTGCTGGACGATGCGGTCTTCGGGGCGCGACGCCTCTATGCCGGCGAGCGCGACCGCGCGTTGCCGGTCTCCGGCGGATACTTGAACTGGGTGGCGGAAGATGGGCCCATCCTCCGTCTCAACGACTATGTCTCCCTCCAGGTCGACGAGTTGGAGAAGCTCGTGCGCTGGCCGCTGCTGGCGCAGTGGGCGGCGCGGCTGGCCGGCGCCGAATCCGTGCGCCTGTTCCACGACCAGCTCGTCGGCAAACCCGCGGATGCCGATCCCGGTGCGACCGCGGTCGGGTGGCACAGCGACGCCGCCTACTGGTCCACCTGCGCGTCGGACCGCATGTTGACGGCCTGGATTCCGCTGCAAGAATGCACCGAGGAGATGGGCCCGCTCACCGTCATCGACGGGAGCCACCGCTGGCCCGGCACGCAGACGATGCGGACGTTCCTCGAGCGCGACCTCGGCGCGCTGGAGCGGCGCTTTCCGGGCGCCGCCGCCCGCGGTGTCCCGCTGGCCCTGCGCCGCGGGCAGGTGAGCTTCCATCACTGCCGGACGATCCATGGCAGCGCTCCCAACCGGAGCGGCCGCGAGCGGCTGGCCTTGACCGTCCACTTCCAGGACGGTGCGAATCGTTACCGCGAGGCGGCGGCGGACGAGCGCGCGACCCTCCACGTCAACGACGTCCTCTGCCGGCGCGACGCCGCCGGGCTTCCCGATTACGCCGATCCCGCGATCTGTCCCGTGCTGTGGCCGCCGGCCGCGCTTCCGCCGCACGCGCGATGAGTATCGATCCTTCCGCCGCGCCCCACCCGCATTCGATCGGCTGGCCCGACGAGGAGTCCGGCCTTTCCCTGATCAAGCCCCGGTCGCACGTCTACTCGGCCAAGCGTGCGCGCACGACTCTCTCGGACCGCTCGATCGCCCTGCCACCGGGCGATCACGCCACTGCCGGACGCGCGGACACGGTGGCCCTCCTCGCCGCCGCGGTCGCGGCTGTCCTTCATCGCTACTCGGGGCAGGGTTCGATCCCGGTGGGAATCCCGCTGCAAACAGGAGACGAAGTGCTCGAGGCCTGCCCGGCGGTCATCGAGGTGAGCGGCGACGAGGGATTCGGCGCTCTCCTCGCCCGGGCGGAAGCGGGGTGCGCGGAGGCACGCCGGGGACCGCCGGCCACCTTCCGGGAACGGGTGCGCGCGCGCGGACGGGAAGGAATGTCGAACCGGAATCCCCTGTTCGCCTTGGCCGTCGAAGACGTGGCCGACGTCCGCCATCCCGAGCCGCGAGCCGACGTCATCCTGCGGGTCGGCCGCGGAGAGGTCCTGACGGTCGCCGTCGACTACAGCGCGCGGCTGTTCGACGCTGCGGCCGTGGGCCGGTTCGTCGGCCACGTGCTTCGACTGGCGGCGGACGGCCTGGCACGTCCCACCGTGCCGATTGCCCTGCTCGGCATGCTGGATGCGCGCGAACGTGCCTGGATCGAAGCCGCCGGGCGCGGACCCGAGCGCGCCATCCCCCGATGTGGCGTCCACGACCTGGTGCTCGAGCAGGCGGCGCGGACGCCCGCCGCTCCTGCCATCGTCGACCACGCCACGACCTGCACCTACGCGGAGTTGGAACAGCTCTCGGCGCGGCTGAGCGCTGCGCTCGCCGCACGCGGCGTCGGGCCGGACGCGCGCGTCGGGCTCCTGGTCGCGGCGGGCGCGCCGCAGATTGCCGCCCTCCTGGCAATTCTGCGTACGGGCGCCGCCGTCGCTCCCCTCGATCCAACCTGGCCGCCGGCGAGACTGCGCTGGGCCATCAGCGACGCGGGCCTGGCGCTGGTCGTCGCCGACGCGGCTCACCAACGAGGTGTGCCCGACGGCATCTCGACTCTGGACGTGGCGGACACGGCCAGCCCCTCACCTGAAGTCTTCCCTGCCGTCCAGCCCGACGATCCGCTCTACCTTCTCTACACATCGGGTTCGACCGGAGTGCCAAAGGCGGTGGTCGTGCCCCACCGCACGCTGCTCAACCTGATCGCCTGGCAGCGCGAGCGCGCGGCCGACCCGGGCCCTCGGCGCACCCTCCAGCGCACGTCCCTCGCCTTCGACGTCGGGTTCCAGGAGGTCTTCTCCACGCTGGCCGGCGGCGGCTGCCTCGTCGTCGCCGACGAGGACGAACGTGCCGACGTCTCGCGTCTCCCGGGGCTCCTCGCCGGCCACGAGATCCAGCGCCTGTTCCTTCCTCCCGTCGCGCTGGCCCAGCTCGCCCACCTCGCCACCGGCACGGCGCTCGACCTCGGTCGGCTGCGCGAGATCATCGTGGCCGGAGACCAGCTCCGCATCACCACGCCGATGGCACGGTTCTTCCGGCAGTTTCCCGACTGCACGCTCGACAACCAGTACGGGCCGACGGAGACGCACGTGGTGGCCGCGCACTTGCTGGAAGGCGCGTCCACCTCCTGGCCCGAACTGCCGCCCATCGGCCGTCCGGTCTCGAACTGTCGTCTGCGAATCATCGATGCGCACGGCCAGCTCGTGCCGGTGGGCATCGTGGGCGAGATCGTGGTCGAAGGCGCTCCGGTGGCCCTCGGCTATCACGGACGCGACGAGGAGACCCTCCGTGCATTCGTCGAAACGCCGGGCGGCGGGGGGCGGGCGTACCGGACGGGCGATCGGGGGCGGCTCCGGGAGGATGGCGCCATCGAGTTCGTCGGCCGCGCCGACCGGCAGGTGAAGATCCGGGGCTATCGCGTCGAGCTGGGCGAGGTCGAGGCCGCGCTGGCCCAGATGCTGGGGGTCCGGGAGGCGGCCGTCATCGTCGAGGACGATCCCGCGGGCGATCGGCGTCTGGTCGCCTGTGTCGTCACGCAGGACCGCGGAGTGGATGCGGCCGCTCTTCGCGCCGGCCTGCAGGAGCGTTTGCCGCCCCACATGGTTCCCGCGAGCGCCGACATCCTCGTGTCCGACGAGCTGCCCGTGACGGCGACGGGCAAGCTGGACCGGGCCGCGCTGCGCAACCGCTCGCGGACGGCAAGCGCCCGCACGGAGCCGCTCGGCGACCTGGAGACGCGGATCGCCGCCGTGTGGGCGCGCGTCCTCGACCTCGCGGCGATCGGGCCGCACGACGACTACGCGGCGATCGGCGGCCACTCGCTGGCCGCCATCCAGATCGCCTCGGAGCTTCACGATCTGTACGGCGTGACGATCCCGCTGCGCCTCCTGCTCGACGGGGGAACCGTCGCGCGCGTGGCGGAGCGGGTGAGAACTGCCCGTAGCCGCGGGTCGGGGTCGACGGAAAGCGCGGCCCCTCCTGATACCCGCGACGCCGGCGGACTGCAGGACATGACGCTACCGGATGGTGAGGTCATCGCCACGCCCTTCGCTCCGGAGACGGCATACCTGTACACGGACGTCTGCGTGCACCGGAGCTACGAGGGAGCGGGCATCCGGTTTCCCGCCGACGGCACCTACGTCGACGTCGGCGCCAACGTCGGCCTGTTCGCCCGTCACGTCCTGGAGCGCGCGCCCGCGTCTCGCGTGATCGCGTTCGAGCCCGCGCCCGTCCTGGTGGCGGCGCTCCGGCGCAACTTGCGCGCGTTCGGCGCTCGCGCCACCGTCATCGAGGCCGCGGCCAGCGACAAAGCGGGTATGGCCGCCTTCACCTATTACCCGAAGCTGTCGGGAATGTCGTCGCTCCATGCCGATCCGACGCGGGATGCCGGCCTGCTCCGGTGCATCGTCGCCAACACCGCCGGCGAGCTGCCGGACGGCGACGGCTGGTTGAACGAACGGATCGAGCGGCGCTTTCTCCAAGTCGAGACGACGACCCTCGAACAGGCCTTGATCGCCCGCGGCATCACGCGCATCGACCTGCTGAAGATCGACGTCCAGCGGGCGGAAAGGGCGGCCTTGCGCGGCGTGGGACGGCTCTGGCCGGCCGTGCGCCAGGCGGTCGTGGAGGTGCACGACGAAGACGGCGCCCTCGCGGACGTGCAGCGGTTTCTCGGCGCACTCGGGTTCCGCGTGAAGGTCGCCCAGATCGCCGCCCTCCACCGCGGCACGCCCGTGCATTTCGCCTATGCCGTCCGGCCATGACGTCGACGATCACGCTGACGCCGACGCAGCGCGCGCTGGTCGGGATGAGCCGGAGAGTGGAGGATCCGAGCCTCATCCGCCTCTCGTACGCCCTCCTGCTCACGGGCCCGCTCGACAAAGCCGCTCTCGGGACGGCGATCACGGCATTGACCGCGCGGCATCCCGAGCTGCGTTTGGCCCCCTGGAGCCCGAACGGTCGGGTGGAGGTTCGGCCGTCGGTCCAGCCGGCGCTCACCTGGGAAGAGCCGGCGGCGGGAGACTGGCCGGTCCGAGCGGCGGAGCGGTCACGGCAGCTCGCGCGGCGGCCATTCGACCGGGAGGCGGAGACGCCGCTGCGCGCCGCCGTCATTCCCGTCGGGGTGGTGCGCCATGTCCTCTTGTTGTGCGTGGATCATGCCGCGGCCGACGGCTGGGGCCTCGACCTGGCCGCGCGCGAGATCTCGGAGCTGTACGCCTCCTCCATCGAAGCGCGGGCGCCACGTCTCCATCCCCCGCCCTCGTTGATGCTCGCCGAGGAGGACGCCATGTGGCTTTCGTCAGGCGCCGCCGCCGACGCACGCTCCTGGTGGCGGACGAAGCTCGCCGCGCTCCCGGCCGCGGCCTTCGCCGCCGATCCGGTCCCGCCGCCGGGAGGCGTCCGCACGTTGGCCCGGAGCGTCACCGGCGTGCCGGAAGACGTCTCACGCGCGGCCGAGCGTGTGGCGCGCGAGTGGCGCGTCCCTCTGTACCCGCTCCTGGTTGCAGTCTCGGCGGCGGTGGTGGGCGACTTCCTCGCGGCGGGGACCATCGTCACGGGCGTGACGGCGGCCAACCGTGTCTCCCCGGCGGCGGCGCGCTCGCTGTCCGCGCGATACAACACGCTCCCGGTCGCGCTCGATACCGAGGGCAGCCTCGACGCCCTCACGCACCGCGCCCACGTCTCCCTCCTCGACGCCTATGACCGCCAGCAGCTCCCATTCGCGGAGATCGGCGCGCTGGCGCAGGCCCTCCACCGCCTGGCCCCGGGCTGCGTGCCGGGGGTCTCCATTCTCTACGACCGCTACCCGCTCGCCGCCCTGCGGTTGGTAGGCATCGAGGCGGAGCCGCTGATGGGCGTCGACGATGCGGGCCTACCCGCCCCCCGCTCGAGCCCTCACCTGTCGCACGCTCACGTCGTCGTGTTCTGGAGACAGGGCGGCGGAGGTCTGACCCTCACCCTGTTCACGGACTCCGCCCGCCACGGCGCGGCGGCTTCCGCCCGCATCGCCGCCTCGATCGTAGCGGCATTGGCGGCGGCTCTGGAACATCCGGGTGAGGCGATCGCGCGCGGCGCGGAGGCGGAGCATCCGGTAGCGGATCCACCCGGACCGGACGCGGCCGAGGCGCCGCGACTCACTCCCTGTGGTCGCCTGTTCCCGGTCGAGGCACTCAGTCCCGTCCCCTGGCCGGCCGACGACGAGGCACGGACATGACCCTCGCCGGTGGCGTGCCGACCGGCGACGACGTGGCCTTCTTCCGCGAGCACGGCTGGTGGGTCTCGCCGATCGTCCTGACCGAGGACGTCCTCGCGACCGCGCGCTACGGGGCGGCTCGCTATTACGACGGCGAGCACGATGCGCGGCTTCTCGTCGAGGTTCCGACGGATTGGAAGCCCGCGGACGGCGACGTCCTGCGGCAGAACGATTACGTGTCCCTCCAGGTTCGCGAGGTCGCGGAGCTGGCGCGCCATCCGACGCTGGCCGCCATGGCCGCCCGCCTCGTCGGCGCCTCGGAGATCCGGCTGTTCCACGACCAGCTCGTGTACAAACCTCCCGGGGGCGGAGGCGTGGGATGGCACAACGATCGCTCGTACTGGACGACCTGCACTTCGGACGACATGCTCACGGCGTGGGTGCCGCTGAGCGACGTGGACGAGGAGATGGGCACCCTCGCCGTCATCGACGGCAGCCACCGCTGGGCGCCCGCCGAGGGTCTGGAGACCTTCGGCGACGCCGAATCGCCGATCGTGAACGCGCTGCGGGACAGCGACCGGCAGCGCTGGCGGCCGCGGTCCCTGGCGCTGTCCGCCGGCCAGGTCAGCTTCCATCATTGTCGGACGATCCACGGCAGCGGACCCAATCGCAGGGACCGGCCCCGCGTCGCGCTGGCGATCCATTATCAGGACGGCTCCAACCGCTGGCGGCGGCAGGTGGGACGGGACGGACGATCGCGCGGCCACATCAACGACCTGCTCTGCCGCCGCGACGCCGAAGGCCGGCCCGACTACCGGGACGACGAGATCTGCCCGCGACTATGGCCAGTCTGAGCGAGATCGAGGGCCGGCTGCGCGAGCTGTACGCCGAGCTGCTCGAGGTCGGGGACATTCCCTCGTCGGCCAACTTCATCGAGTACGGAGGAGACTCGCTCCGCGCCACGATCCTGGCCAACACGGTGGAGGAGGAGATCGGCGTCCGTCCCTCGCTGGTCCGCATCTTCGACTCGACGCTGGCCGAGCTGGCCGCGGAATGTGTACGGAGGCGAGGGGAGCCGACCGATCGCGGCGACCGCTGATCGCGGCGGCTTCAGCCCGCGCTTCCCTCCTGCGCCAGACGGATCCGCTCGGTGAGGTCGCGCAGGAGACCCTCGCGCCGCCGCACGTCCTCCTCGTGCCTGGCCGCGGCGGCCCTCACGTCACCGCCGCAGTGGGGACAGGTCGTCTCGTCGGGCCAGATGAAGCACTCGCAATCGCGGCAGAGGGTCAGCTCGGGCGCGAGTCCGTCTTCGCGCACCGGGGGCAGGCGGCGTACCGGCGCGCTCGTCCGCGCGGTCTCGCCACCTGAAGCGGCATCGGCCTCCCGGCCGGGAATGGGTTCCTCGATCAGCTCGAACTCTCCGATCGCGAACGACTCCGGCGGCGCTTCGCGCCGTTTCACGATCCGCTCGCGCCGGCCGCGCGACTCGAGCTGCAGGGCGCGGTAGTGACAGTAGGGATTGTTGCCGGGCCGCCCGAACAGCGAATCGGCCGTCCAGGTGCAGCCGCCCCGGCAGACCTCGGCGTAGTAGCAGGTTCGACAGAAGCCCCACAGCTCGTCGATCGACCGGGTGCGGTTGAAGAGGAGGCGATCCGCGTGACCCCAGAGCTCTTCGAGCGGCGTCTCCAGGATGTTGCCCGCGCCGTAACCCGTGGTGGACAGCGAGGGACACCCCTTGATCGTGCCGTCCGACTCGAGTCCGATCGAGGTCTGCCCGGCGGCGCAGCCGCCCCAATGGACTTCCTCGCCGAAATGGTCGCGCCACCGCCGCTCGTAAGGGCCGAAATATCCCACGTTGTTCCCGACGATCATCATGAGGCCCCGCTCGTCGCCTTCCTCGTGCAGCCGCGCGAGGAGCGGCATCAGCTCGAGCATTTGATACGGCTGGAGCAGGAGATCGTCGTGGTCGACGGCGTTGCCCATCGCCACCGCGAGCTGGATCTGCCAGTGGGTGGCGCCCGCGCCGATGATGCGGTCCATGACGTCCGGCAGCAGCCGGAAGTTGGGCGCGCCCACGACGGTGTTGGCGCTGGTGCGCAGGCCGGCCGCCTTGGCCCGGACCAGCGCGCTCACCGCGCTGTCGTAGCAGCCGGGCATCGCGCGGATACGGTCATGCACGGGCGGCGGCCCGTCGATCGAGACGCCCACTCCCTGGAGGCCGGCCTCGACAGCCGCCTGGAGGCGCTCGTCGGTGAGGGCGCGGCCGCCGGTCTGGATCGCGCAGTAGATGCCGTGCCGCCGGATCTCGCGAATGATCTCGA
>Ga0137375_10001259_pt1 | contig 29109 bp, 22 predicted proteins | sample SagtaG_24_FD_104936 | JGI IMG/M metagenome (GOLD analysis project Ga0137375, IMG submission 104936) | Vadose zone soil microbial communities from Sagehorn Ranch, Mendocino, California, USA - Sage1_R_113_16 metaG | ecosystem: Environmental > Terrestrial > Soil > Vadose zone | place: USA... | reverse complement strand
GGGCGTCGCGGCTCGTTTCGTCTATCGGGGTGATTCCGACGGCCTCGCCGTAGTTTGCGTTGGGTCGGAGCCAAATCTGCAGATCGTGATCTGCCGATGCCAAGACTGCGGCAGTAATGCTAACCTAGGGGCAGGTGCCGCGGGCGATGGTCGTGTACGTATTGCCGAGAGCGGTGAGCGTGCCCGCGCCGGCGAGAAGCGCATTGCTGGCGGTGACATAGTTGGGATCGTTGGGGCGACCAGTGCGATCGCCGAACCACGCGTAGCGGAAGATCGCTGGCTGGGATTCGAGCCACGGGATGACCGTGCCCAAGTAGCTCTGGATTTGGGTGACGCTCCAACCGCCGGCCGGCGCGCTGTCGGCACACGCGAATTCCGTGAGCCAAATCTTTCGTGGGGGATTGCCTTGCGTGTAGTACTTGTCGACGGCCTGCTTCATGTACGTGTTGAGAAACCAGTTCGAGTCGCACGCGTAGGAGTGGAACGCCACGAAGTCGATCCGGCAGTTCGAGCAGGCGGCCAGAAATTGATCGAGCCACACGAACGGGTTGGTTTGGTTACAGCCGCCGCCGCAGAAGTTGACGGCCGGGGCAACGGTCGATAGCCGCAACTGATCGGCGGCTTTCTGGAGGTACGGCCATGCGGCGGCCGCCTGCGCGGGGGTGAGGTTCGCTTGGGCCGTGAAGTTCGGTTCGTTGTAGCCGAGCAAATATTTGGTGTTCGGACCGACGGTGATCCGGCTCGCGAGGTTTGCGTCATTGAGCTCGTTGGGCTGGCCCCACACCATCGGAACCCATTCGACGCCGGCGGCGACGTATTTCGTGCCCACCTGTCCGCTCGGTGTCCGCGACCATCCGTAAAACCAAGAGATGCCGGGCGTGGGGGCGGCGAGCGCAGTGAGATCGGCGCCGGCGCTGGCAATATCGAACACCGCCGCGATTCCTCGTTTGCCGCACGATGCGGTCGAGGCGTCCGTGGGTGGCACGCCGCCCGAGCCGCCGCCTGCGCTAGAATCGAGGCGACCCGCGTCAGTCGAGCCGCCCGTTCCCGAGCTCGCTCCACCGCTGCCCCCGCCATTGGTGCCTGTCGTCGAAGCTGCGCTGCCCGACGCTCCTGCCCCGCTCGACGTTCCACTGTAGACGACTCCGCCGCTGCCGGTGGTGGCGGTGCTCTCGGACGCGCCGTCGGTCGACGCGCAATGAAAGAGCAGCGCGGTGCTGAGCCAAACGAAAACGCGGCGAAGCAAAGTCGAACGGTCGCTCACGGAGCCCTCAATGTCCGCTCGGGGCCAATCGCGTCGATCTTCTTATCGGGGTGAACTTTGCTCGCTGCGCTGGAAATCGGGTCGATCGCGACAACTAAGAAACTCACGCTGTTCCCCTTGACTGCGGCGCGCGCGGTCTGCCATCGAAGAGGACATGCGCCGCGTCTTATTCGCCGTGGTGGCGTCGATCTTCGCCTTCGCTTGTGCCGACGACCCCGCTCCCGTTGGCGATCTGTTCGGTGACGGGCCAACTCACGACGGAGCGGCCTCCACCGAGCGCGACGGACACGGGTCCGTCCGAGACGCCAGCATCGACAGCGCCGACGTCGCAATGAACGGTGACGAAAACGAACATGGAAGCGACACCGGCGGCGACGGATCGGCTGACGCGGCGGACCGCATGGTGATCGTCGACAGCGCGGACGCCAATGACGCGCGCACGTGCCGGGACCCATCGGACTGCTCCAAGCCCGCGGGCGAATGTTGGAAGGCGACCTGTGCCGAAGGCGCGTGCGGCATCGCGCCGGTGGGCGCCGGCACCGCGGTTGCCAATCAGGTCGCGGGCGACTGCAAACGCGTCGTATGCGATGGCGTCGGCTCGACGCAATCAATCTCCGACGATACGGACATCGAGGATGACGCAAATGTCTGCACGACCGATGGATGCAGCAACGGAATGCGTACCCATGTGCCGGTGCCTGTGGGAACCGCGTGTGCTGCCGGATTTTGCGATTCGGTGGGAGGGTGCGCGCAATGTCTCGTCGGGGCCAACTGTGGGGCGGCCACCGCATGCGCAGCCCCCACCTGCGTCGACGAAAAGTGCGGCGTGAGCTACAGCGCCGCCGGCATGCGTCTCGGTACTCAAACCAGCGGCGACTGCAAAGTGAAGGTGTGCGACGGTCAGGGCGGTACCCAGGAACAAAACGACGACACCGATCTTCCCAACGACGACAACCCGTGCACCGTCGATGGCTGTAGCAACGGCGCGCCCACGCACACCGCGCAGACCGGCCATACCTGCGGGAGCAACGGTGTCTGCAGCAGCGAGGGAAAGTGCGTTGGCTGCAATTCGCCGAACGATTGCCAGGGGACCGATGATTTCTGCAAGGCTCGAACGTGCGTGGACGGCGTGTGCGCGTTTTCCTTTATCACCGCCGGAACGGCGTTGCCCGCGGCTCAGCAGACGGCCGGCGATTGTTTACAGAAGGTGTGCGGCGAGCAGGGGACTGTTCAATCGATCGCCGCGAGCAGCGACGTTCCCGTCGATGGTAATCCATGCACGCTCGATCGATGCGCCGGTTCGACTCCCGAGAATCCGGGGGCGCCACCGGGGACGGCGTGCTCGTCGGGCGGCGGCACCATCTGCGACGGCAACGGGGCTTGCGTGCAATGTCTTTCTCCGGCCGACTGCGGCACGCCGGCCGGCTCTCCCTGCGTGGTTGCAACCTGCGCGAATCATGGGTGCGGCACGGCCAACGCCGGTGCCGAGACGGTGTGCGGCGGTGGCACGTGCAGCGGCGGCATCGCCGAGCTTGTCGATAGGTGCAATGGCGCAGGCCAGTGCAGCGATGGCGGCACCCGCATGTGCGCGCCTTTCATCTGCGGCGCGAGCGCGTGCATGGACAGTTGCGTCAACGACGCTGGGTGCGTGGGAGGATACTCCTGCGACACCGGTCTCGCCTCGTGCACCAATGGTCCGAAGTGCACCGATTACTGCAATGCGATTCAAATGGCATGCACGGGCACGAACCTCCAGTACTTCTCGGCTGCGGCGTGTTTGGCTTCATGCGCCGCACTCCCCCGCGGCGTGAGTGGCGAGGGTAGCGGCAACACGGTGGGCTGCCGCACCACGCACGCCGGTTATGCGGTGACCGCGCCGGATGGGCATTGCCTACACGCAGGGCCCGGCGGCGCGGACGTCTGCGGTGCGGACTGCGACGGTTTCTGCACCATTGCGCTCGCGGCCTGCAAGGGAGCCCAGCAGGTCTACGCCACGAAGGCGCAATGCCTCACCGAGTGCGCCACGTTCCCGACGTCGCCTGCCTATAACGCATCGATCATGAGCGGCAACAGCTTCGCTTGCCGCATGTACCATTTGACTGCCGCGACCGTCGATCCCATCAATCACTGCCCGCACATTCCGGCCGCGTCGCCGGTCTGCCACTGACCGCCGACCGTTACTGCGTCAGATCTTGGCGATGACAGATCACGATCAGCAATTGCCGCGTCGCCCAGGAAATTACGGCGAGGCCGTCGGAAGCCGCGCGTCAGACCGGAATCGCCGCTAGGCCTCGCCTCTTCGGCTTCGCCTACAGCCAGCTCCGCCTGTCCGGTCAGTACTCAAGTGGGTCTATGGCTACTCCGATGAGACGATCTGGTAGTGAGGATCTGACGCAGTAATGCTACTGGCCAGCGGCGTCGGAAGCGGTGGACCCGTCCACGCTCCCATCGTCGGGCGCATCGACGCTGCCGTCTTCGGCCGCATCCGGCAATCCTCCTTCCGGCGGCGGTGCCGGCGTATCGAAGAGCTGGAGCTCGGCCATCTGAAACTGAGTGGCGTGGCCATTGTTTGCCGTCACGAAGAAGCGATACGCGGCGTAAGCCGTAGCGTTGACGAACGTGTAAGTATTGGTTTGAGCGCGCGCGGCAAATGTCTCGTTCGTGCGGATGTCGAGCACCGTCCAGTTGGCGAGATTCGGGTCGTTGGTTCCCTCGAGCTGCCAACTCTTGGGATCGCGCGTGGGCATGTCGTTCGCCGAGCTCACGGTGTAGAGCGTGATCGCGTATTTGGCGCCCCCCGGAAACTGGTACGCGATCCACGGAGTGGGAGAAACGTTGACGTACCACTTCGTGCGGACGTTGTTGTCGAAGACGTTCTGTCGCCCTTCGGTCGTCGGCTTGTTATCGGTGGCAAAGCTCGCCGTGATGGTTCCTCCCGGCACGGCGCGGTTGAGCGGGAAGCAAACGTTCGCCGTTCCTCCGCCGGCGCACGTTTGCGGGCCGAGGCAGGCGCCGCAGTTGAAAGTGGAGCTAACGCCGCAGTTGTTGACGCCGGTCACGTTGTCGCAGTTCTTCTGCTGGCGGGCGCAGAACTCGGTATTCGTCTCCGGCTGGCAGATGTAGCCGTCGAACGTGTCGGGCCCCGCGTCCAGATCCTCGCCGCCGGAGCCGGCCGTGCCGGCCGATCCGGCAAAACCACCGGTTCCCGCCGAACCGGCACTTGCTCCCGAACCGCTCGTGCCCGCTTTGCCTGCCGAAGCATCGGTCCGCGTTCCGCCGCTGCCGCCCGCTCCTCCTTGCGAGCTGCCCGCCGATCCGGCTTTCGCGGGCGGCATCGGAATCTCGTCATCGGCTGTGCAGGCGGTGAGAGCCGCCAACGACACAGACCCCAGAGAAAGCGCAACCCAAATGATGTGGCGCATCTTAGGAATTCCTCTCGTGCTGCCTCGAATCGGCCGACGGTGATTTACTCGCCCGCGGCGTCCTCGGCGTTACCGCCGCCCTGGTCCACGGTTGCGTCCTCCCCGGTGCTGGCTTCGGCTGCGTCGCCGGGATTTCCCGCATCGGCAGGCGATCCCGCGTCGACGGGCGGTCCGGCCTCGGCTGCATCGGGCGCTCCCGCCTCGGGTCTCGGCGGCAGGTTTTCGAAGAGCTGGAGCTCCGAAATCTGGAAGGCGCCCTCACCGTTGTTCCCCGTCACGAAAAACCGATACGCCCGGTAAGCAGTCGTGTTGGGAAACGAATAGGTGTTCGTCTGAAAGCGTTGGGCGAACGTCTGGTCCGCGCGCGTGTCGAGCACGGTCCAGGTCGTGAGGTCGTTCGAGCCCTCGAGCCGCCAGTTCTTGGGATCGCGAGCAGGACGATCGTTGGCCGAGGTCACGGTGTACGTCTGGATCGCGTAGCTGGCATCGTTGGGGAACTGGAAGGCAATCCACGGGGTTGCGACTCCGGAGACGAACCATTTGGTGTTGGTCTTGTTGTCGAAGATCCGGAATCTTTCTTCGTTCACCTTGTCGGTCATCGTGCTGGTCGTGATGACGCCGGCGGGCGCGCCCGCCTCCGCACCGGCGGCCGTGGGAAGATAGGCACGATTGATCGGGCCGCCCGTGCACGAGTTCAAGGTTCCATCGCCGCCGCAGGTAGCGGGGGCGGTGCACGTCCCGCAGTTGACGGTGACTCCGTCGTTGCAATTGTTGGCCGCCGTGAAATTGCCGCAGTTCTTCATCTGCCGCTCGCAGAAGGACATGTCCGATTCCCGTGGGCAGACGTACCCATCGAATACGTCCACCATCCCTGCGTCCATGTCGTCGCCGCCGGCCCCGGCCGATCCGGCGTTCCCGCCGGACCCCGCGATTCCGCCGGAACCCGCTGAGCCACCCGATACACCGGTGCCACCCATCCCGCTCGAGCCAGCGCGTCCACCGCCCCCTTTGCCGGCCGAGGCGTCAACGCGGGATCCAGCGCTGCCGCCCGATCCTCCCTGGGAGGTGCCCGCCGACCCGTCCCTCCCGGGCGGGACGGGAATCTCGTCGTCAGCTGAACAGGCGATGAGGCCATTCGCAGCAACACAACCAAGGGAAAGCGCTAACCAAAGAGTGCGGCGCATCTTAAGTGTCCTCTCTTCCGCCGAAAGGGGCCGGGCGGGGTACGGCAGCCCACATATACCGCAGACCGGCGGCGGAAGCGAGTGATTTGGCCTGACCACTTTGGTACTTTCGCCCACCAGTCCGGCCATTGAATTCATCATAACGGCCGCCACCCTGGATTTGTGGCCCGACGGTAGTTGACCACTAGGTGGCCCGGTTGCTCGACCAATGGTGCTCTCGCGCGGTCAGCCAGTCGAGGCCTCGCGTTCTTGTCGGTGGCATGGCGGTTGCCAAAAGCCAGGCATGCCGATTCATCGGGGCGATTCGCGACCTCACTTTCTTCGAAATGGGAGCCGTAGCGCGGTGCGATATTGGCTGCGCGCATTGAGCCTGGGGGTTGCTAGCTCTGTTTCCTTTCCTGCCGCGGCGGAAGACGGTCCCGCTGTTACTCGCGTGCCACAGTTGCTTTCCGGACCTGTGGTTTCGCCCAGTGCTTCAGTGGGCGAGATCGAGCGCGACGCGGCCCTCGCGCCACGGGCGCCGGTCATCGTGCGCGAGCGCTGGTACGGTTGGCAGGTGCTGCCGATCGACGTCGCCGCGATCGCGCTCATCGCCTCGGGTGCATCCAAGGGGTTCGACGACCGCGGCCTGCATGCCGCATTGCTGGGCTTCGGCATGTTCGAGCTCGGAGGTCCGATCGTGCACATTGCCCACGACAATTGGGCGGCTGCGGGTGGTAGTCTGATGCTGCGATTGACGTTGCCGGTGCTCGGAGCCGCGATCGCGTCGGATGCCGCCTGCCGCCCATCCGACGCGTTTTGTGGAGCGCGGGCCGGAGCATGGCTGGGCGCGGGTGCCGCGATCGCGATTGATGCCGCTGCTTTGGGGCGGGAGCAGGTTCGACCCGATGCTGCAGCATCGTTTCAGGTGGCTCCCGTCGTCACCGCCGAGGCGCATGGCGCGACGTTGGGAGCGGCAGGAACGTTCTGACGTTGCCGCTCGACTCGAACGAAACGAGGCTACGCCATCGGAAAGCGCCGAAACATGGGTGCGAGCACGACCGAATTGCGAATGGCTTTTTCGACGAGGCCATCGAACGCGCGGCAACACCCGTGATGAATCACCTGCAGAGTCATGTCGTCATCGTCGGACACCGTCAGCTCGGCACGCGGTCCGCACCCGTGCTCATTGCAACGCATGTCTTCCAAACAGAGCGCCAGCTCCTCTTTGACGTGGCCGATGTAATGAGGCGCAACATGCTCATCGGTGCGCTCGCGCAAAAACACGACGACCGGAAACTTGCCCGAGACTTGCTCGGCGTCGTCCGGCGGCGGACACGGAATCGTGTCGCGAGCCCTTCGCATCTTACTCATATCGCACCTCCCCCGATTGCTACCGAGGCTTCACGAGCCTTTCAAGTTCGCTGGCAGGCTACACGAATCAAATACAGCGTCAAGGCTGCCCGAGACGTGCGACTCGGTGCGGTCTTTCTGACAGTCCTGCGTAAAGAGAACCGTCCGATGACGAAATCCATTCGGTCGTGGGTTCTTCACGTAATAGCGCGGGACCGGACACAACCGGAGGCCAAGGGTCCAATAGGCCGTGCGCTCTCGCCCTCGGCGCAGGTTTCGTCGGAGCGTGCCGCCTCTCGACTGACGACGTACCCGAACGAGACGGCGGTCGACCCAACACCGGGGGGCGCGGGGACAGGTAGCTTTACCAATTCGGGTGGTAGTTGGGGTCTAAATGCCGGACAAGGGACCGGTGCTGTCGCCGAGGGAACCGGTCGCCCCCACCGTGCCGACGACAGTCAAAAGCAGATTGGAGATCCGTTCGTGGTTCGCCGCCGGGTAGGCGATGTGCCGGCCCGGCGAGAGAGTGCCGCCTCCGTGGCCGGCGACGATCACTGGAAGATCGTCGTGATTGTGGCGATTGCCATCGGAAACGTCGCTCGAGAGAAACACGGTGGAGTGGTAGAGGAGATTCGTTCCGTCCGGCCCTTCGGAGACGTTTTTCATTTTCCCCAGGAGATAGGCCAGCTGTTTCATTTCCCACGTACCAATCTCGAAGAGCATGTCCAAGTTGGACTGGATGCCGCCGTGGTGGGAGATGTCGTGGTGGCCACGCGAGATGGGTGCTCCGTTCGACGTGAGAAAGGGGTACGTCTGGTTGCTCACCGCGTTGCCGAGCATGAAGGTAATCACGCGGGTGACGTCGCATTGAAAGGCGAGCACCATGAGGTCGCTCATGATCTGGACCTTCGTGGGGTAATCTGGATTGGCGGCGGGCTCCACACCCGGCGAACAGGCTCGAAGCGACGTGTCTGCAATCTGGCGCTCGAGCTCACGAATCCCGGTCAAGTACTCCTGGACTTTGAGCGAGTCGCTCCTGCCGAGCTTGAGCAACAAGCCGTTTGCATCCTCGGTGACCGAATCGAGAACGCTCTTGCTATAAGCTTGTCTCTTGGCAATCTCGGCTTCTGACGAAATCGGGTCGAATCCTTGAAAGATCTGATTGAAGACAGTGCGAGCGTCGGTGAGCTTGGGCAAAGGTGTCGACGGTCCGGTCCAGGAAATATTGCGTGCATACGCACAACCGTATCCGCTGTCGCAATCGCCCGCCGTGCTGCCGCCGGCGATGCCGAGCTGCAGAGAAGGAAGCCGCGTGAGCTTGCCAATCTGGTTGACCGCGAGCTGATCGGCGGAAATGCCGAGTCGGATATCGGTCTGCGACTTGTTCGCATGGGCGCAGGTGATGAACGCGGCGGTGCCGGCGGCATGGTCGCCCACGCCATCCGGCTTGGCGGGTGCATTCTCCAGGCCGGTCACCACCGAGAGATCGGCGCGAAAGGCCTCCAGCGGCGACAGCAGCGGTGGTGTCTGATAGTTCGCCCCCGTGGTGGTGGGTCGAAACTTCTGCATGTAAATGCCGTTCGGCACCCAGTAGAAAATCAGACGTCTCGGAAGACCGGCCCCCGCTTGGGCCCGCGCCTGCCGGGGAAGCAACGACTCCAAAAACGGAAGACCGACCGCGACGGCGCTTCCTCCCAAGAAGGTCCGGCGTGTCGCTTTCATGGAGAACCTGCCTCGCCGCGTCGGCTGGTGAATGTGGCACTCGTCACGATGCGAGCCGCCAGATCGCGAAAATCGTAACCGCTCTGTCGCAAACGATCGGCGAGGGCCTCGATGATGGAGCGGTCCAGGTGACCGGGCGTGGTCGTGTCGGGTTCTCGACCGAGGGCGTACGCGTACAGATTGTCGACGAGGCAGGCGGCATAATTCGAATCGTTTGCGATGAGGCGTTCGAGTTGCAATGCACCGGTGAAAGCTTGTCCACTCGGCAGCGTTCCGCTCGCATCAATGGGCGCTTGGCCGTCGGCCGTGCGGTACGCACCGACCGCGTCGTAGTTTTCGAGTCCGAAGCCAATGGGGTCCATCAGTCCGTGGCAAGCTGCACATTTCGGATTGGCTCGATGCGCTTCGAGTCGCTGGCGGAGCGTGCCGCCGGTCATTTGGTCGATGCTGGTGACATCGACGTCGGGGGGTGGCGGGGGCACGTCGGTGCACAGCAGCTGGCCGAGGACCCACTTGCCGCGCACGACGGGGGATGTCCGCGTCGTGTGCGAGGTGACCGTCAAGAAGGATCCTTGGGAAAGAAATCCTCCGCGCTGCGCACCTGCCGGCAAGTTGACGCGCACCATATTGCTCGACCCCGGTGACGGCAAACCGTAGTGCGCGGCTAGTCGATCGTTGACGTACGTGAAGTTGGCCGTGAGGAGCTGGTCTGCGGAGATCGCCCCCGCGACCACGTCCTGGAACAACCGCTCGGCCTCGGACTTCATCGCGGCTCTCAGGCCCGCGTCGAATTTCGGGAACGCTTCGGGATCCGGCGCGACTTCGTCCATCATGCGGATGTAGAGCCACTGTCCTGCAAAGTTGTCGACGAGCGCCTGGGCCTTGGGGCTCTTCAGCATGCGCTGCGCTTGCGCACTCAGCGTCGCCGGATCGTGGAGCGCGCCGCTCTTGGCTTGGGCGAACAGCTCGTCATCGGGCATCGTGCTCCAGAGAAAGTACGATAGCCGCGATGCGAGCTCGTAAGGGTCGAGGGGGTGCGGCGCCGTCGAAGTGGGAGTCGGGTCGAGCTCGACACGGAAGAGGAAATGGGGCGAAACGAGCACCGCCTCGAGGGCCAGCTTGAGCCCTTGCTCGTAACTGTCGCCATAGGTTCTTGCCGTACCGATGAGCTTCATCAGGTGCGCGAGCTCGGCATCGGTAACTGGCCTTCGCCACGCCCGCGGTACGAAGCGAGCGAGCACGGCGCGGGCACACGTCTCTCCCTCGCTCACGAGATCGCAGGCGACGAGGCGCGCACGCAGCGCGGCATTCGTCATTGTCTCGTCGACGAGCGCGATGGCGGCGCTCCGGTACATGTTCAGTTGCAACGGCGACAGGCTCAATACGTCGGCCATGTTGTCGAACCCGCGACCGCGATCATCGACCGGAAATTCATTGGCAGGCGTGAGGCTGGTTCCCAGAAGATCGCGAACGGTGTTGTTGTATTCCACGCGGTTCAGCCGATGCAGCGTCACACGACCCGGATCGCTCGTTCCTTGCCCGCCCGCCCCGGTCCCGCTGGTCCATCCTGGCGCAGCGCCGGTCCCGAGCGATCCTCCGAGACCGCCGATTTGGCCGGTGCACGCGGCCAGGTACGCCGAGCACACACCCGCCACGATCGTCGAGACCACAGGGCATCCGTTCAAGCGCACCGCTCCTCGCTCGAGGTCAGTTGCTTCGGGGAACAACGCCGTCCGCATTGCCGCTAGACGGTCTTCGATGTGGTGTCCGAGCGGGAGTGAATCTGTCTGCAGCTACTCGGCCAATCCGGCGTCCCCGGCGTCCATGTAGGGAACAGGTCCGGTGTACTCGTAGACTTCCACCCAATCGTAGTGCGCCACCATCGGCAACGCCGACGGATCGAAGTCCCCCGATAGCTCGGTGCGCGTCGAAGGATAGGCGCTCATTTCGATTCGCTTCGGCAGCCGGACCAGCGCGGCGATCGCTTCATCATGCGTCAAGCGCACCTCGCCATCGACGAAAAATCGGAGGCGACTGGGCGTCCAATCGAATCCGTAAACGTGAAAGTCACGCGTGCTATCGAAAGCCAAATCGATCGACGACGAATTGCGCTCTCGGCTATCGGGCAGCGTGACATTCTGCAGCGTGTAGGTGAAAACCAGTCGGTTCGTTCCGGCCGACTCGACGACGATCTCGTTCCAATTCTCGCTCGCCGGGTCGCGCTGGAAGAAGTCGTAGAACGCGAAGAACGTGGAGATGACGCCCGAGCCGCTGGCGAATCGGGCGCGTACCAAGAACTTTCCATAGGTGAACTCCTGCCGGCTGCGGAGCTCCGCGGCCGCGTAGGGCTTGCCGGTGAAGCCGGCCGCTTTCGCGTCCACGCGCAGCTCCAGCATCCCTTCTCTCGCCATCGCGTTCTCCGCCGTGAAATCGGCGTAGTTTTCCGCGAACGAGTGCGTTGAAATTTCCCAGCGATCCCCCTCGATCGCGTCGAATTCGTCGCGCCACAGTCTCCGAAAGGGGTCCACTTCCTGCGAGCCGATGCTCAAATCGGTCGCCGACCCGCATGCGCCGAGCATCGCGGCCGCGAGGAAGCAGAGCCCCCCACGAACGATCACTCGAGCGCTCGTGGAGGGCTTCATCTGCGACTATGTTGAAGCGTTCCTTCCGGCGGTTGCAAGTCTAGGCCCGCAAGCCAAGCGCTTCGCGGTAGATGTCCGTGTTTTGCACTTTCCGTGAGACGCCGGCGCTCTTCGCTGGATTTCGAACAGGCGATCGGACAAAAACGGGCCGATGGTGTCTCGGCCGAATCGGAGCTTCGGCTTGTTGCTCCTCGCGGTCGTGTGGGCATGGTTTCCTCGCGCTGGCCATGCCGATGATGCGCGCTGGCTCGATCTGACCTGGCAAGCGCCTCCGCCCTGTCCTGCGGCCCAGGAAATCGAACGCGAGATCGCGCGCTTGGTCGGCAACCCGGCGGCCGAGCGGGGCACGTTGCGTGCGCTGGTCGAGGTGACGGGTAGCGACGACGAAGGGTGGCGGGCCCGCGTTCGGAGCGAATACGCCGGCCAATCCGGTGAGCGGGTGCTCTCGGGGACCAATTGTCGAGCGGTGGCCAAGGCCGTCGCCCTCGTCATCGCGCTGACCATCGACTCCAACGCAGGCAAGCGGGAAATGCCGGCTGCTCCCCCGGTGCGCGAGCGCGAGGTGCCTGCGCCGGCTCCGCCAGCGACGCCGCCGCCACCACCGCCAGGGCCATCGCCCTGGTTCATCGCCCTCGGCCCTCGATCCGAGCTCGGCTTGCTCAAGGAGCCGGGAATCGGTTTCGAGCTGGGGCTGGGCGCACGGATTCCGGCCGGTGCGCTCGAACTCACCGGAGCCGCCTACCTGCCTCAGAGCATCACGGTCCAACACACGGCCGCCGGCGGTCGATTCCTGCTCGTCGGCGCGGGGCTACGGCTCTGTCCGCGCATCGCGCGCGGGGGAATCGATCTGTTCGCCTGCGCCGGCGCGAGTTTCGATCGACTGAGCGCCGAGGGTTTCGGAGTGACGTCTCCGGGCTCGGCCGTCGCGAACCTGGTGACTTTCATGCTCGGGCCACGCGTCGATGTCGCGCTCAACGGCACGCTGCGGCTCAGCTTCGGCATCGACGCGAATTACACGCCGGGCCGCGCGAGCTTCGTCCTCCAAAACATCGGACGGGTGCACACGGCGACGCAGCTCGGGATTTCCGAGCGCTTGCAGCTCGTCTGGTATCCGTGAAAGCGATTTTAGGGTTCTCCGCACGCCGCCCGCACGCGGGTGGCGAGCGATGATTTCGGAGCCTGCGAGAGGAAGCGCTCGGCCGCCGCTCTGCCTTCCGGCAGCCGACCCGCCCGGCACAATGCAATGACGCGGATGCCCTCGCGCTCCTGGGCCAGCGTTCCCGACGGATACTTCGAGGCATGCTCGGCCAATCGCGCCAGCGCCGCTTCGGGATCTCGGCGCCGGAGCTCGGCGTCAGCCTCTTGCAGGAGGCGCACCTCCGCCTCGAGATCGGAGCGCGCGCGGCGCGTCGCGGGAGCAGGGGCGCGATTGCGCGCTGTCGTCGTTGTCGTCGTTGCGGACGACGGACGTTCCGGCACTGGCTCCTCCCGCCTCGTCGGGGGTGCCGGCGATGGCGCGATGACCGGCGGGGCCGTCGCCACCTGCGCGACCACGGGCGCCGCCGTCGCCGGCGCGCGCGAGCGGACCGCGACATAAGCACCGGTGGAAAGCCCACCCGCGAGAAGGAGGGCCACCCCGATCTTTCCTGCGGTGCTTCCAAGCAGCACGGCCGTGCTGGCCGCCAGCGACGACGCGTGGACGGTGGCCCCGATGCTCGCACCGATTCCCGCAGCCGTCCCGACCCTCGCGAGCACCGACGACCGCACGCGGCGAGAATCCTGTTCCGTTGGATCGTCGAGGCGGCGGGCAGCGCGCAGGAGCGCGCGCGCCTCGGGACTCAGGTCAGTCATGGCGATTTCCCCCCCTTTCGTTCATCCGCGCCAGTGCTTCGTTGAACTCCCTCCGGGCTGCGCGCAAACGCGAGTAGACCGTGTTGACGTTCGTATTCATGAGCTCGGAAATTTCCGGTACCGTCATGTCCTCGAGATCGGCGAGGACGAATACGACGGCTTTCTCGTCGCTGAGCTCGTCGAGAATCTGATGCACGATGCGGCCCGCTTGCGCCCGGCTCGCCTGCTCCAACGGATCGGGGGTCAACGCAGCCAGAACTTCGGGGTCGACGACCGAAGCCGAAACCGCGTGGCCCGCCCCTTTTCGGCGCCGGGTTCGTCGATAATTTCGAACGATTCCCATCATGATGCTGAACACCCAAGTCTTGATGGAGCAGCGCCCTTCGAACTGCCCCAGCCGCCGATAGACGGTGACGAATACCTCTTGGGTCACGTCATCGCGGGAGCTGTCCCCCACGCCGAGACGGCGGGCGGTGCGCCAAACGAAAGGAAACGTGGTGGCATATACCTGGTCGAACGAGGGGCGGACGAAGGTCGCGCTCGCGGGCGCGGCCTGGGCGGCGTCGGCTTGCGACGAACCGGAGGGACCGCCCACTAAGGCGTCGGCCTGGCTGGCGAAAGCTATGCGGGTGGTCAAACGAAAACCTTTGCCGGCGGCTCGAGGGTCCAGCCGGACCCATGCAGTCGGCCTGTTCCGGCCCAGTTTAGTGTCCGGAGGGCGACACTTCCATGCCTTCTCGCGAAAGACTTTCAGAGCTGGATCATGCCGAGCCGGCCAGTGCCGCTGAGGGCGAGCCAAATGCGACGTCTCGGCGTATCGACGGCGAAGTTCCGCACCGTGGAGCCGCGGGTCGGGATCGCGACCGTTTGCGTCATCTCGGTCAGCGGATCGAAGGCTGCCATGAGCGACGCCCCATCGTCGTTGTACCAAACCCGCCCGTCTGGCCCGATGCCGATGGCGTACGGGAGACCCATCGGGCTCGGCGTGGGCCAGTCCTTATGTTGCATCGTGGCGGGGTTGTACATCCCAAGCCGATCGCGACTGTAGTCGCCGTACCAGACCACGCCGTTCTTATCGACGGCAATCCGGCGCGGTCGCGAGCTCACGTCGGGCAGCAGGTGTTCTTGGAGTGTCGCCGGGTTCGTCGGGTCGAGCTCGCCGAGCTTGTAGGTACCGAAGAGAGCGATCCAGAGATGACCATTGGGGGCATCGTCGACTCCATATGGCTGCGAGGATTCGGTGGGAGCATTGTAAAGATTGACGGCTCCGCTCGCTGGATCCAGCCGCCCGTAACGATTTCCCTGCTGAGAAGTGAACCAAACCGCTCCCATATGGAAGATCGGCGTGTGCGGGTCGGTCATCACCGGATATTCTTTGACGATCATTCCGGCAACGGGATCGAGCCGGCCGATGAGACTGGCGCTCTGCGCAGTATAAAACACCTGACCATCGGGCGCGACAGTCAGGCCATGGGGGCGGGACCCCGGCGTCGGCGTCGCCCACGCCGTCCATTGCATGGTCGATGGGTCGTAGCGCCCGACGCAGCTGTTGTCCGAGTCGACATAGTAGACGATGCCGTTGCGCTCATCGACGGCGGGGTCATGTGGGTAGGGCGTCGTGGTGTTGCACCCCATCGATTGCGGTATCACGAATTCCTTCACCTGTTCGGCCGGCGTTCCGCTGTCCTCGTTGCCGCCAGCCGCTCCTCCGGTCGATCCCCCTTGCCCGCCCGCACCGGCTGATCCCGTGGAAGTCGTCGTCTCGCTGCCGCCGGCCGGCGGATTGACGGCGCTCGAGGAGCTCGATCCGCAGCTGGATCCTCCGAGCCACGCAAAGAGCGACGCGAAAGCCAGGACCTGATTCGCAAACTTCATGAGTGTGACCTCCTTGGCAGCGAAATGTTCATGAGCACGACGTCACGCCACGAATCCAACCATCCACGATCTCGGTGCCCTCATCTCGGCCCCCGCACTCGCAAGGCACGTGGGGTTCTCTGGCCTTCGGTCGAGGCCGAGCAGCGGCGCTTCGACGCGATCGGCCTTGCTCGCATCGCCGCAAGCGGCGAGCGCAAGGACGATCAAGCCTGCATGGGCGAGCGCCCGCGCCGTCGGCATGGCGTGATGCTAGAGCCCGAGGCCCGACACGTCGAGCGTGCCCCCTGCTTTTACATTCATGATAGTTTTCTCCCTCAACCGTTCGGTCCTCCTGTTTCGTTGGTTGAATCGCGGTCCCATCTCGCAAGCTCCGGCCACTTGACTTCGGCAAAAATGAACATGATGAAGATCCTCGCCCTCTTCCTGGGCATCACCTTCTTTTCGACTGCAGCGCAGGCGCAGCTCGCGTCGATCTCCGTCGGCCCCCGCCCGGAAAGCATCGTGAAAGGTTGGGGCGGCAAGTTCTACGTGTCGATCCAGGGCCCGTCCGGAAATCTCGGCGTGTTCGACGGTGAAATCCGTCAGGTCGAGCTAGGTACCGGCGTCGTCACCACCCTCGTGAGCGGTCTCGAGAACCCGCGGGGCCTTGCCTTCACGGGGCAATTCTTGGTGGCAGCCGATCAGCAGAAAATCTGGAAGATCGACGAGACCGGCAACAAGACCGTGCTGGCGGAGGCTACGAAGTTTCCTTTCTCGGCCAACTTCTTCAACGATGCAGCGACCGAGAGCGGTGGCAAAGCCGTGTACGTCACCGAGATGGGCCGTCGCGATCTCATGCGAGAAGTGCCCCCATCTCCGGTCGCCGGCCATCTCATTCCCCCCGATAGCGAGGCAGCCTACGCGATCGCCGCAGTGGCTCGCGTCTATCGAATCACGATGGACGGCAAGGTCACCAGCGTGTTCGAGCCGTCGCGCAAGCTGCTCGTCATCAACGGGGTTACCGAGACGAAGAAGCGCAAGACGTTGCTCGTTCTCGACTTCTTTCACGGCAACGTCGTGGAGGTCGACGCCAAGAAGAACACCAAGACCATCCTTGCGACCGGCCTTCGCGGAGCCGACGGCGTCGAGCAAGCCTCCGACGGAACCATCTTCGTCTCGAGCTTCGAAAACGGGGCGGTGTGGAGAATGGACGCGAACGGCGAAAACATGAAGCGCCTCATCAGCGGCGTCGGTTTTCAAACGACCGCCGACTTCTATCTCGACGAGCCGACGAAGCTTCTCTACGTGCCCAATACCGCGGCCGGCACGATCCTCGTGATTGCGACCGAAGTGATCAAGTAGCGCTAGCCAGTTGTTTGCAATGACGGTCGGCCGCGTGGCGAGCGTGTGGGCAATCGACACGCTTTTCGTACACTCGACTCCATCGCGATGACACCCGATGGTCACGCCGGTGGCCACGGTTCGTACCGCCTACGTCGATAAGGCGTGGCTTGCGCGGTCTTGCATGGGTGATAACTCGAGTGACCATCTGGACGGTGAACCTGTCCAAATGGTACGGAGAATGACCGCCGCTCGTTTGTCGACTAGGGAGCGGTGGTGGAGAGTCGTCCATGAGCCGATACGTTGGTTACCTGTGTGTACTTCTGGTGCTCGTCTCGAGTTGTGGAGGTACGAGCGACCTGCCTACCGATACGGGTACGGGTACGGGTACGGGTGGTTCGAGCAACGGGCGGAGCGACGCTTCTGTCGGCGCAAACGGGGACTCTTCGATCGGCGGTCCCTGCACTGCAGCGGGTCAGGCGTGCTCGACGGGCGCCGAATGCTGCACGGGCACCTGCGACGCAACCACGCACACTTGCCGCGGGACGGGAGGCGGCGGGGCGTGCGTCGCGGCCGGCGGCACCTGTGGGGCGAGCGCCGATTGCTGCTCGCTCAGCTGCAACGGGGGCTCCTGCGCCGCGACGTGCGTCAGCGACAAGGGAGCGTGCACCAGCAACGCCGCCTGCTGCAGCGGGACATGCGCCGGTGGGACCTGCCAAACCCTGAATCCCACCTGCAAAACACTCGGCAATACCTGCACGGCGAATGCAGAATGCTGCTCGAAGCTCTGCAAGAACGGCATCTGCGCCGTCTCGTCCTTCTGTAGCCAACTCGGCGACGTCTGCTCGTCGGGGCCAGATTGCTGCACCGGGACGTGCAACAAGGCGGCCGGTGCGACGGTGGGCACCTGCGGCGAGCAACCCGCCGGGCCGACGTACTGCCGTGGTGTGGACGGTACGGTTTGCGACGGCTGTAACCAGTGCTGCAGCCGCCTCTGTGTGCCCTATGGGCCTAGCGGCGTGCACGTCTGCCAGCGCGCGAATGGCTGCCATGTCAACGGCGATCTTTGCCGCAAGACGAGCGACTGCTGCGGTGCCCCGGGGACCGGCCTACCCGGTGCTGGCAATGTCGTTTGTGACCTCGAGCCCGGCCAGACCGTTGGCATCTGTCGCAATCCGCGAAGCTGCAATCCCGAGGGTAACGTTTGCCACTACAAGGATTATCCCTGCAGCATCTCGTCAGCTCGAAATGACTGCTGCGGAGCGGTCGGCAATTCGGGCGCCTGCCAGCTCGACCCGCTCGGCGTGCCTCGATGCCACGGGCTCGGGACCTGCCGCAAGGTGGCCGAGACGTGCGCGTCGTCGGCCGACTGTTGCGATCGCGTACCCTGCGTGCCGGATCCCAACGGCGTGCTGCGGTGCTTACAAGGTCCCGACGGGGGGACCTGCATGCCCGCGGGCGGCTCGTGTACCATCAACGGCGACTGCTGCGTCGGATCGATGTGCGTCACCGCGCCTGGCTCCACCAATGGATCCTGCGTCGCGATTCCGCCGCCCCCGCCGTCCGACGCTGGGACGCCGCGGACCGACGCCGGAACGAGCGACGCCACGACGCCGCCCCCGCCGCCGGCAGATGGGGGAATCTGCGCCCTTTTCGGCCAAGCTTGCAAGTCGAGCAGCGACTGCTGCAATGGCATTCCGTGCCTCGGGCCGGGTGGAGTGCCCTGCACCGGCACTGGCTGTCTCTGCTACGACATCGTCCCGCGCTGACGGACGGCCAAGGCCAAGCCGCGAATCAGCCCCCCTTGGCGGAGACGCACTCGGGTCGGAGGCGACGAATGCCCTCGGGATCGATCACGTACGGCGGGTCGCAATTGATGCTCGGCTCCGGCTTGGCAGGAGCCGTGGTCGGTTGTGACGTAGGGGTGCGAGGAGCTGCTTGCGCACGAGGGCCAGGTCTCGCCGGTTTGAGTTTCAGCGTGAGCTGGGTATCCGAGGCGAAGGCCAGGTGCCGTTCTTCCATCGAATAACCGGGCGCCTCCGCACGAACGGAGTGGGATGCCGGGTCCCACGTCACGTTGCCCGAGTATGGATTCGTGGGCAGCGCTCGACCATCGATGAAAATTTTGGCGGTGGAAGGCGTCGCGCTCAACTTGAGTGCAACTTCGGCTGTCTCGACCGCCGGAGGCGGGGGAGCTGCGGGGGGAGCCGGCTCGATGGGCGGGGGAGCCAGGCCAGCCATGGGACTGGCGAGCGGCTCTGCGATCACGATAGGGGGGCGCGTGCGGAAATGCCGCGCGAGAAAGATCCCTCCGATCACCGCGAGCCCAGCCGCGACGAACCATAGTGACCGCGCCCGCCGCAATGTCTTCGCGATCTGCGTGATGGTGTCCGCTCCTGGAGCATTCTCCGCCGATGCGGCAAACGTCAGGTCCGCGGTCTGCGCAAACCGTTCCTCGGTTCGGCTCGATCCCGAGCCTTCTGGTGGCGTGGTGCCCAGCTGTTGTTCGATGACGCGGCCGGTTCGCACGCGCACGTCGGAGAAGAGCGAACCGACGTAGCACCCGATCGTGCGATTCGTGACCGGATGCTCGCTCAACCAATCTTCGAGATCGGACTGGAGCTCGGCGGCGGTCGCATATCGGTCGCTCGGGTTGAGCGCGAGCGCCTTCATGCAAATCGCTTCCAGTCGCTCGGGAACGTCGGGGCGTGTCGTCCGCGGCGACGGAATGATGCCGTTCACGATGTTGTGCATGACCGTCGTATCCGGAAGGTCGCGCCACATTTTTTCCTGTGCGATCGCTTCCCAGAACAGGATGCCCGCCGCGAAAATATCGGTGCGGCGGTCCACGGTCTCGCCGAGGATCTGTTCGGGGGCCATGTAGCGGATCTTGCCCTTCAAAACGCCGGCTTGCGTCTCGGTGACCGACACCGTGAGCTTGGCGATCCCGAAATCGAGCAGGGTAACTCTGCCGTCGAAAGAAATGAAAATGTTCTGTGGCGTCATGTCCCGGTGGACGACGCCGAGTGGCGTACCGTCGTAGTCCTTGAGCTCGTGCGAGTAGTGCAGGCCGTTCAGCACCTCACAGATGATGCGAAGATGCATCGGCACGGAGAGCGATCGCTCCGCTTCTCGCGAGCGAAGCAGCAATTTGGAGAGCGGCGCTCCCTCCAGATACTCCATGACGATGACCGGCCGTCCGTTCTCTTCGAAGATTTCGTTCGTTTGGACGACGTTCGGATGGCGCAGACGTGCGGCGAGCCGCGCTTCGTTGAGAAACATGTTGCGGCAATCCTCGTCCTCCGCGAGCTCGGGCTTCAGGAGCTTGAGCACGACCAGCTTGTTGAAGCCGTTGGGCCCCTGAGCGACCGCCAGACAGATGTGGGACGTGCCACCCTGACCCAATTCGGCCAAAAGGCGGTACTTGCCGTAGAACGTGCGGTTGTCGCGTCCGGCGCCTATCATCCCGTATAAAGGATGCTACAGCACGCGCCAGGGGGCGGCAATTGAGGTGCCGCCAGGCCGCGCCGAGCCCCTCGTGGACCCCTCGGTCCCGCTCGCGGCACATCTCGCCAGGCTACTCATGACCCCCTACAGCCTGGCCATGCATCGCGCCAAGTGGACTCAGGGAGCGAATTTATCCAGAGCGGGGGGGCGGTGCTGCGCGAAGCGGTCGACGAATGTCCCGAGCACGCTCCCGAACAGCAAATGACCGGCCATCATGGATGCCGGCCGGAACGGCCGATCTCGGTGGGGGGCACGCATGATGCCGAGCGCCGGAACCCACCCATAATAACTGGTTGCCCATACGGCGGCGCCGTATCCCGCGCCGGTCAGCGATGCGGGAAGAATCCCGGCCCGCCGCCGGTGCAATAGGCCGTAAACCGCGCCCGTCGCCATCCCGAAGCCCCAGTGTGCGGCGAGGGCCGCGGCGTTGTCGGCGGAGCGGGGCAGCGCGAAAATCCCAGCCCGCCGCCGCAGGCCGCGCACAATTTTCCGGGGCGGAACCTCGCCCAAGAGCCCGAGCCTTTTCACCCCGAACAGCAGCAGGCTCATGGCGAACGTCGCCACGGCTCCGCCCGCGGCACCGACGCCGATCGAGCGCGTCCAGCGTCGCGGTGTCTTCGTCTTCGGCGGCGGTGCCGCCGCCAGAGGCGTCTGCGCCGGGCCGTTGAGCACTTCGCCCGTCGGGGCAAAGCGCGAGCCGTGACAAGCGCAGTCCCAGCTCTTGGCATCGCTGTTCCACGCCACGATGCACCCGAGGTGGGTACAGACGGCCGACCGTTCGTGGACCTGCCCTTGGGGGTCGCGGTAGAGAGCTACTTTGTGGAGACCGCGCTGAACCACCGCCCCTTCGCCGGCCGCGATCGCTTCGGGGCGAAAGGTTTCCGGCTTCAGCCATTCTGCATATTCGGCCGCGACCTCGACGTTGTCGTGAACGTACTCGCGCGCGGCCCGCACCGTTTTGCGCGAGGGGTCGTAAATCTCGCTCCACGGATTGGTACGCCCGGCCATCAGATCGGCAAGCAATATCCCGGCGATCGTACCGTGCGTCATCCCATGTCCCGAATCACCCGTCGCGATGTACACATTGCGCTCGCCCGAAGGATCTTTGCCGATGAAGGCGAGATAATCGAACGGTTCGAGCACTTGTCCCGACCAACGATGAGTCACCGCTTCGACCCTGGGGAAGCGTACGCGCGTCCACCGTTCCAGGCGCCCGTACCGCTCCTCCGCGTCGTTGGCTTTGCCCGAGCGATGGTCCTCTCCGCCGACGATGAGCCGGCAATCAGCGCCTTCGATTTCGAGCCGAATGTAGTGATAGGGATCCGACGTATCCCAATAGAGCGCGTCGGGTAGGCTGTCCTTGGGGATGCGAAATGCCACGACGTAGGTTCGATAGGGCGCCTGCTTCGAGTGAACGGCGATGCGGGGATGAAAGAGACCGTTGGTCGCGATCACCACCGCGCCAGCTCGAACTTCGCAGCCCGCCGATGTGCGAACCTTCGGCGTCGTTCCGCCGCTCACTTCTTTCGCTAACGTCTCTCCGTGGAGCGTGCCCCCACGTTGCTCGATGGCGGCGGCCAGGCCGCGCAGATAACGGAGAGGATGAAAGCGACCTTGTCGCGGGAACGCGAGGCAAGGACCCGTCTCGAACGATGCGGGTGCCCGCGCCAGAAGTTCGACGCCGGCGAAGCCGATACGTTTGGCAACTTCGAGCTCGTCCTCGAGCAGCTTTCGCGTGTGCTCGGGTCCGAGAAACAAGTAGCCGGTGAGTCTCTGGAAGTGACAGTCGATCGACTCGCGCTGCGCGATGCTTTCGATCTCGTCGATCGCATGGGCGTGACTCTCGTAGGCGAGCCGGGCACCGCGTTCCCCGTGCAGGCGTTGGAGCTCGGTGAAGCGATCGTCGAGCGCGCTGGCGAGGTGGGCCGTCGTCTGCCCCGTTTCGCCGCCGCCGAAGCCGTGCGCATCGAGCACGATCACGCGCTTGCCTTCGCTGGCGAGTCGATAGGCCGTCGTCAGGCCGGCGATTCCGCCGCCCACGACGCAGACGTCACACGTTTCGCTCGCTCCCAGCGGGGGCCGGCTCCCCAGCGAGTCCTCTTTCCACAACGACCGGGTCCACTCGCTGCTGTCCATGCACCGAAGCCAGGCAAGATCGGTTCCGCGCTTCGGCAGGCGGACCAGAAGCATTCACCTCCGACCTCGGTCCACGCCATGGGCCCTTCCGGCTTAGGGCACACGGGCTAGCGTCTCTCTTGACCGAGCGGTGACTGCTCGTAATGGTGCAGCAGGTCCTCGGCGCTGTCGTAAATGACGATCGCGCCCCGCAGGTCGTCGTCCGACCACCCACCTGAGCGCAATGCAACAGGGCGCACGCTCGCCCGTAGAGACGCTTCTACGTCGTAGGGGGTGTCGCCGAGCAAGAACGCTTGTTGCGCTTCGCAGCCGGCTTTGGTGAGAGCAGCCTCGACGATATCGGGATCGGGCTTGGAATGTGCCGCTTCACCCGATGACGTCGCCTGATAAAAGAGCTCCGGCGCACCGGTCACCTCGAGCAGCGCCTTCATCTCGTCCTCGTTGGCGGACGTCGCGGCGACGATCCGAAGACCCTCTTCGTGCATTCGCTCGAGCAGGCGGCGGGCGCCCGGAAAGGGCCGGAGTCCGGGCAGGTAATTCTCTTTGAATATCTCCGTTCTTCGCGCAGTAATGCGTTTGCCTTGAGCCGAGTCTTTGGCGATACCGGTCATTTCCGGCAGAACCTTGTCACCCCCTTTGCCGATGAGCTTGCGGACTCGAACGAACGGCGCGGTGTAGCCGGCCTCGGTCAGAGCGTCGACCCATGCGTGCGCATGCGCGTCGTTGCTGTCGACGAGCGTCCCATCGATATCGACCAGCACGGCCTTGAGTTGCTCCATGTTTTCCATCCTCGGCGCGGCCTCTGGCCCGCCTGCGCTCCGTTTCTCGGGCGTGGCCTTCGGTCCGGCCTTTCGCTACGCTCGCCTGATAGAATCTCGATCGCCGGAAAAGACGCGGGGATCGATGGGATTGGCGTCTGGCGCCGGGGGATCGTCGATGATCGGGGGGGGCTGTCCGGGTGGTGCGGGCGGGGCCGGAGGATCGCGCTGCGGCGGTTTTTCGGGTGGCGGCTCTCGCCTCGGCGGCTCTCGCGGGGTCGGATCCGGCTGCGGAATTTCCGGTTGGGGCGGCTTCGTGGGAGTTTCCGACATACGCGCGGAGCATGGTCCTTGGCTGCCGCCCGGAGCCATGCGCACAAAGACGGAACGATTTATTTGCCGCCAACGCCGGCGTCGGCCGACTTGTCAGGTTGACAGGTCCGGTCTTGCGCGCAGCGCATTCCTGCTGAGCACGGCGGATTGCACATCGCCATGCACGCGGTCCCTTGGCATTGGTAACCAGGAGAACAGGGGGGCGAACAGCCGCTGTCGCTGGCCAAAGCGGGCGCCGGCGGCGGAGACCCCTGCGGCACCTGCCCCCCGCCTCCCGACGCGGCGACCGTGCCACCCGTGCGCCGCGCGATCGTCGCCGAGAGCGTGATCGATTCGCCTTGGTGTCCGTCGACCAACAAGTACATCGTGTCGCCGCCGACCTCGCACGTATCCTTCTTCAGCCGCTCGATGCACGCACTCCGACCTGCCGTGGCGTTGCATTTCGCCTGCGAAGTCGCGATGTCCTTCCAACCGTAGTTCGGCGTGGTGGATGGAAAAATCGCCACCGGGCATCCCGGTGGGAGCGCTGGGTATCGCTCTCCTATCACCGTAACGTCGGAGCCGACGCAACCGAGAAACGACGTGACACTCACCCCCATCGCGATGAACAAAATCTGCAATGGCCGAGTCATGGCGGCTATCCGACCTCATGAATTCCCAGATTGCAAGCAGATTAGCTCGGTTGCTCGCATGAAGACCGTGCGTTCTCGCGCGGGGTATACTGCGGCGATGGCCCGAGTTGCTCTGCGTCTCGCCGAGAACGCGGCCGGCGAGTTTTTCGTCGATAGCTCGTGCATCGACTGCGGGATGTGTCGCGAGGTTGCTCCGGCGATTTTCGGGCGCTCGGAATCGGTGGGGCTATCGATCGTCGAGCGGCAGCCGGACAGCGACGATCAACGTCTTCGTGCGGCCATGGCTCTGGTCGCCTGCCCGACGAGCTCGATCGGCACACTTCACAAGACGGATGTCTCCCGGGCGGCGCGATGCTTTCCCGAGCCCATTGCGCCCGACATCGAGGATGTCTACGCGTGCGGTTGGGCGTCGAGCTCCTCGTTCGGAGCTTCGAGTTGGCTCGTGCGGCGCCCCCAAGGCAACGTTCTGGTCGACTCGCCGCGGGCGTCTCGGCAGTTGCTCGAGCGTATCCGCGCGCTCGGTGGCGCGCGTTTCATGTTTCTGTCTCATCGCGACGATGTCGCCGATCACGCTTACTGGCACGACAAGCTCGGTTGCGAACGCGTGCTTCACTGCGACGATGTCGGCGCGGCAACGCGCGACGTGGAGCAAAAAGTCTCTGGTCGGACGCCCGTCGCGCTGGCGCCCGATCTGCTGGTCATTCCGGTTCCAGGCCACACCCGAGGTAGCTCAGCTCTGCTCTACCGCGACGAGTTTCTCTTTTCCGGCGACCACCTGTGGGGCGACGGCGGCGAGCTCGGCGCAGGTCGCGATGTGTGCTGGTACTCCTGGAACGAGCAGGTTCGTTCGCTCGAACGACTCTTGGATTACGGCTTCACCTGGGTTCTACCCGGCCACGGCAACCGCCATCACGCCCCCTCTGCTGCCCAAATGCGCTCCGACCTCCATCAACTGCTCGCACGCATTGGCCTACGCAAGCAGAGGGAAGATTAACCGCCAAGGCGCCAGGGTTGCCAGGATTTTTGGAGTGTCATTTCGAAGGAGGCGGGTCGCAGGGATTGAGCACGACACGCTACCCGTCGGCCGGATCAGGCCCTAACAAAAATCCTGGCGGCCCTGGCGCCGTCGCGGTTCACTCTTTTCTATCGATATCGGCGTGAGAAAAACGCCAGGCGAGAAGCAGAGGCCGCCCTGCGGGGTGCGGCCGGGCGGCCTCTGCTCTCGTTCTGGGCTACGGCACGCTTACGGACCGCCCTGCGCGGCCGTCGCTGGCGACCGCTCGTATCTCAGTCGAGGTGACCGAGGGTGGCCTTCGCGCATCGTAGGTTTGCCAATTACCTCTTGTATCTTTGTATTGAATGGTCAGGCCCGGCGTCGCCACGTTGGCGGCGAGCGTTCCATTCTGGATCTGGCCTCCCGGGACCTCCACACGGTAGCGGACGCCGGACTTGTCGAGTTTGGGCAGTTCTTTGTAGCCGACGGTATTGGCGAAGCGCTCCCAGTCGGCGGCGAGCTTGGCCATGTCGATCGTCGCGCGGTAGTCGGTGCCGTCGACCGGCTCCCAGGCTCCGCGGTGCCACGCGCGTTCGGCGAGCGCGAGCAGACGCGGAAACACCATGTAGTCGACCTGGTCGTCGGTTCGCATCGTCTCGCCCCATTGCGGACCCTCGAGCCCGATGATGTTCTCTGGCTTCGTCAGGCCGAGCACATTGGAAACGGCGCTGGTGAAATCGCCGCCCATCCGGTCTTTCGAGATCTGCGAGTTGGCCGGCAAGTTCCCGGAGATGTAGAAAAAGAGCTTGCGCAGATTGGTGTACCGCGTGGCCCAGTAATAACCCCGTTCCTTGGGATCGGCCTCGTAGGGATGGTCGAAGTAGAGGTAGTCGGGCGACGTCAGAATGACCTTGTAGCCGGCGTTGGCGAGCGCGTAGACCGAGTCGTCCCACCAGAACAGCGTTCCCCACCAGTTCGCGCTGGCGGCGTTGTTGTTCAAATCGGAACCGGGATCGAGAAAGACTTTGCTGACGCTACCGTCCGGCGCGACGACGCTCTTGCGCATACCGTCGGACCAGCCGCGAACGCCGAACCCGCGGGCCTGGGCGAGCGAGTTCACGCGGCGCATGAAGTACCCGTGAACGTCGTTCACGCTCTTCACCTCGCCGCCGGCCGCGTAGAGAGCATTGCAGATGGGCGACGCGGTCCACGCGCCGCCGCCGACCTCGTCACCTCCGATGTGCCAGGTCTTCAAGGGAACGCCGGCCTCGGCGTACATCGCTTTGACTTCGTCCATCACTTTGGCGACGAACGCGTACGGCGACTCCATGCATGCATTGATGGCGTTGTCGGTGTAGTTCTGGTTCGTGGAATATTTCGACGTATCGTCGGGATCCGCCAACCGGTAGGTCATGTCCCCCGCGCGCGCTCGCGCCTCCATCGCTTTGATGGCCGCGCGCGCGTGCCCCGGCATGTCGAACTCGGGAATCACTTCGATGTTCCGAGCCTGCGCCGCCCGCACGATTTGCACGAAATCCGCGCGCGTCAGGTAACCGGTGCCGGCCGTGTTCGTCGAAGGGCCGGACCCGAGCTGGGCCATCAGGCAGACTTTGTCCTCGAGATCGTGGCAGCGTTTCGCCCCGAGACTGGTGAGCTCGGGCAAGCCCGGAATTTCCAGCCGCCAGCCCTCGTCGTCGCCGAGGTGCATGTGCAAGGTGTTGAGTTTGTAGGAGGCCATCTGGTCGAGCACTTTGACGACTTCGCCGCGGCCGTGGAAGTTTCGGGAGAGGTCGAGCTGGACGCCTCGATACGCATAGCGGGGCGCGTCGTAGGCGATCGTCACCTGGGGCAATCTCTTGTTGATCGCGACGTCGCCGGGCAATAGCCCCGCCATCGTCTGAAGTCCCCACGAGGCTCCCGCCGCGTCGCCCCCCACGATGGTCACCGCCACGTCGTCGACCTTCAGGGTGTACGCTTCCTTCGTCGACTTGCCGGCGAACGCGGCATGGTTCGGATCGACCGACACATAAACCGGGGTGCCATCCACGTCGTTGGAGCGCACGCCCAGTTGAGCGAGCCTCGCCTTGAAGCTCGCGACGGCCTCTGCCCCGATCCCGCTCGCGCTGATCTTGAGGCCCGGCTGCAAATTCAAAATACCGATGCCGTTGGTCATGTTTTGCGGCGTCGGCACGACTTCGGAAGCGACGCCGGCGGCGCCGAGATCGCGCACGCCGCTGTTCTCCGCGAAGCGTGTGCCCGCGGTGGCGATCACGCTTTGATCGATGGGGTGGCGTCGCGTCTGAAGCGGTGTGACGAGGGGCGCCACGAAAGCGGTGAAGTCCTCGGTGTCGGTATTGGCGACGGAGGCCGGAGTGAGACCCGGTCCGGTCACATAGGCGCGAGGCATGAAGTCGCTCTCGCTCATCATCCAAAACTCCGCCTGGAACGGGATCTCTTTGGTTTCGCCCGCCTTGAAGCCGGTGAACCCCGGCGCAAGCTCGATCTTGTGCAGATCGCCGTTGATGAAGCTGATGGTGAACTCCGAGCTTGCCGTGGTCAGGATCTTGCGAATGCTGCTGTAGTAGATCGTCCAACCGCCGGCATTGAGGTCGCTGCCGGTGTTCTTGAGACGAATCTTTCCATCCAGACACAGCGCCGCCGGCGCGTTGGCCGGGCAGTCGTCGGGAACGTTGGCAACGACTTCGAACGTCACCTGAATCGACGATGCAATCCGTGCGATATCGTTTTGCGTCAAACGATCCGCTCCGGTGACCAGGTCGTCGTTCCGATCTTGATTACCCCCGCAGGCAGCTAGCACTAAAGATGACACAAATGCGCAGCTCAGGGGTCGTGATCTCATATAGCTTCCTCCGTAGGGTAATCTGCTACTTTGGAACTCGTTCGCCGAGGTCCGCTGCTGCCCGTCATTGCACATAGCCGGCCATCGCCGCCCTTTTGAAAGAAGCTCAAAGATGTTGCCGATTTAGTTCGCCAGGCAATTTCCATTGCCTGCCGGATTGCACAGATTGTGAAGGGCACCGCTGCACAACTTGTAAAGGTTTCCGCCTCACAACTTGTGCAATGCGCCATCGCTCGCTACGTTGAAAGACCGTGGTCATTTCGGCGCAGCCACCGAAAGACGATACGGCCGAGCCCACCGAGATCGGCCGCAAGACGGCCGACGACGGTAAGCGACCCGAGCTTCACCTCGTGGTGATGGGGCAGGGAGTATTTGCGAAGTATCCGCTCGCCGGAAAAATCGAGGTGAGCATCGGCCGCTCGGACAAGGCCGACGTACGCCTCCGCGATCCGCAGGCATCACGCAAGCACGCGCGCCTGTTCGTGGGCGACCGGCTGAGACTCGAAGACCTGGGCAGCGCCAACGGCACCCGCATCCGGGGGAGCAAGCTGGTGCCGGGCAAGCGCAAAAGGATTGCTCCCGGCGAACCCATTTCGATCGGTTCCACGATTTTGATGGTTCAGCAGATGTGGGCCTATGGACGGCCGAAGCGTCTCTGGCCGCACGGCTACTTCGAGGCGCGGCTCGAAGAGGAGTGCGCGCGCGCGGAGAGGACCGACGCGAGATTCGCCGTGGTGCGCATCCACATCGAAGGCGGCAACGGCTCGTCGCCCGCCAGCCTCATCGCCGAGGAGCTCCGCAGCAGCGATGTCCTTGCCACCTATGGGCCGGCGGATTTCGAGATCCTGCTCGTCGACACCCCCCGCACGGTCGTCATCTCGATCGTGCGTCGAATCGTCGATCGTCTCGCGAGCCACGGCATCAGCGCACGGAGCGGCACGGCCTGTTATCCCGAGCACGCGCGCACCCCCGATGCCATCATCGCGCGCGCTTGCGCGCTGGTGAGGGGCACGGAACCGAGCGGTCCGCCTCTCGTTCTCCACAGTGATTCGATGCGGCGCGTCTACGAATTCGCGACGCGCATGGCCCAGGGAACGATCAGTGTGCTCATCTTGGGCGAGACCGGCGTGGGCAAAGAAGTGCTCGCCGAAACCATTCATCGACTGTCCCCGCGCAGCAGCCGTCCCTTCGTTCGGCTGAACTGCGCCGCCTTCGCCGACACGCTGGTCGAGAGCGAGCTCTTCGGCCACGAGCGCGGCGCGTTCACCGGGGCGGCT
>Ga0137375_10001248_pt1 | contig 29222 bp, 33 predicted proteins | sample SagtaG_24_FD_104936 | JGI IMG/M metagenome (GOLD analysis project Ga0137375, IMG submission 104936) | Vadose zone soil microbial communities from Sagehorn Ranch, Mendocino, California, USA - Sage1_R_113_16 metaG | ecosystem: Environmental > Terrestrial > Soil > Vadose zone | place: USA... | reverse complement strand
TTCGCGACCACGGCCGACTCGAGCAGGTCGGCGCGGAACTTCGGGAAGATCCGTCCCTTCGAGACGGCACCGAGCTCGTGGCCTGCACGGCCGATCCGCTGGAGCCCGCGGGCGACGGACTTCGGCGACTCGACCTGCAGCACGAGGTCCACGGCGCCCATGTCGATGCCGAGCTCCAGCGACGACGTCGCGACGAGGCACGGGATCTCACCTGCCTTGAGCAGCTCCTCGATCTCGACGCGCTGTTCACGTGCAAGCGAGCCGTGATGCGCGCGCGCGATCTCTTCCTCCGCGAGCTCGTTCAGCCGCAGCGCAAGCCGCTCGGCGAGGCGCCGGTTGTTCACGAACAGGATCGTGGACCGGTGCTCGCGCACGAGCCGCAGCAGCTCCGGATAGATCGACGGCCAGATCGACGACTGCGAGCCTTCCGTGCCGCCCGTGTCGGACGCGCCCGGCTCGCGCATGTCCTCGAGCGGCACGACGACCTGCAGGTCGAGCTCCTTCGCGGTGCCTGCATCGACGAGCTCGATCTCGCGCGCGCCGGAGACGAAGCGCCCGATCTCCTCTAGTGGCCGCTGCGTGGCCGAGAGCCCGATGCGCTGGAACGGCTCGTCGACGAGTCGCTCGAGCCGCTCGACGGAGAGCGCCAGGTGCGTGCCGCGTTTCGTGCCGGCGACGGCGTGCACCTCGTCGAGGATGAGCGTGCGGACGCCCTCCAGGTTCTCGCGCGCGCGCGAGGTGAGCAGCAGGTAGAGCGACTCCGGCGTCGTGATCAGGATGTCGGGCGGATGGCGGAGCATCTCCGCGCGCTCCTTCTGCGGGGTGTCGCCCGTGCGGACGGCGACGCGCAGCTCGGACTTCAGCCCGGCGAGCGGCCCGCGCAGGTTGCGCTCGATGTCGTAGTTGAGCGCCTTCAGCGGGGAGACGTACAGCAGCCGCAGTCCTCGGCCCGGCTCGGGATGGAGCTTGTCGATCCCGTAGAGGAAGGCGGCGAGCGTCTTCCCCGAGCCGGTCGGCGCCTGGATCAACGTGTGCCTGCCGCTCGCGATTGCCGGCCAGCCGAGCGTCTGTGCCGGGGTGGGCGCGCCGAAGGCATTCTCGAACCACGCCCTCGTCTCGGGTGAAAAGACGCTCAACGGGCTCATGAGCCCAGACTACTTGTCAAGATCGCGCGTATGACGGGCGTCGGATTCCTGCCGGTTTGGACCGCGACGATGGCGGCGCTCGTCGGGCTCGGTGTGATGAGCTGGATGTGGATGAGCGCCGTCGGTGCAACCGTCCTGCTCGAGAAGGTGACGCCGGTCGAGACGCGTCCCCTTTCGGCCGTGCTCGCGGCCGGCGCGATCGTGTGGGCGCTGTGACTTACTCGGTCAGGGGCTCCTATTTCGAGTCGTGCAACTGCGATCCGATCTGTCCCTGCCGGATGACGGACGGCATACCCGGTGGACGATCGACGTACGGCATCTGCTTCGGCGCACTCTCTTGGCTAGTCGAGGAGGGCCGGGTCGGCGACGTCGACGTGAGCGGCCTATCGGTTGCGCTGGTCGTGCGGTACGACGACGACGAGCCGGGCTCGCCGTGGACGATCGTGCTGCACGTCGATGCCGACGGAAACGAGCGTCAGCGCGCCGCACTCGCCGACGTCTTCCTCGGCCGACTCGGAGGCCCGCACGTCGGCGTCCTCCCGTGGGTGCGGAAGGCGCGCCACCTCGTCGACGTGCGACCGAGCGCGATCCAACTCGTTCCGGATGGGGACGGCTATCGCCTCCAGGTCGGGGACGCGGTGCGACTGCGCGCGACTCAGCCGGTTGCGTCCGACACCGTTGTTCGCTGCGGCATTCCGGGATATAGCGAGCCGGGCCGCGAGCTGGTCGCCGAGCAGCTCGTCGTGCACGACGACCCGTTTACCTGGGAGCTGAGCGACAACTGCGCGTTCGCGAGCCGCTTCACCTACGCCTCGGAGTAGGAGCTACTTGCCGCCGTAGACGAAGTAGAGGACGAGCGCGATCGTGACGAGGATCGCGAAGATGATCGCGAGCAGGACGGTGATGCCGGTCAGGGCAAGCAGCGGCGTCCGTGGGCTCCGGCCCCGCTCGGCCTCGGCTTCGAGCTCCTTGATCTTCTCGGTGGGATGTGGGTGTGGATGAGCAATACGTCCTTTCTACCCCGCGGGTGATTGGCTACGCACGTGAACTACGACGTGCTCGTACTGGGCGGCGGCTCAGCCGGCTGCGTGCTCGCGGCACGGTTGAGTGAGGACGAGAGCCGAACTGTCTGTCTCGTCGAGGCCGGCCCGGACTACGGGCCGCGCGACCAGTGGCCGGAGGAGCTGCTCGATCCAGGCGGCATCCCGGAAGGCCACCAGTGGGATCCGGACGAGAGCCCGTTCCAGCCGCTGCGCGCGAAGGTGCTCGGCGGCTGCTCGACGCACAACGCCTGCCTGCTCGTGTGGGACGACGAGCTTGCCGAGCTCGAGCCGGCTCGTGCGCGTGCGCTCGAGACCATCGCGCCCGAGCCGTTCTACTTCGAGGAGTTGACGCCGTGGTTCGCAGGCGTTGCCGCCGCCGCACGTGCGCACGGCCTTGACGTGGCGACCGGCCCGTACAACATCCAGGACGGCGTGCGGTGGAACGCCGCGTTCGCCTACCTCGAACCGGCGCGTGGGCGGTCGAACCTGACGATTCGGGCGAATGCTGCCGCCGACCGAGTGGTCTTCGAGGGCGACCGCGCGGTGGGCGCGATAGTCGATGGTGAGGTCGTGCGCGCGGACCTGGTCGTTCTGTCGGCCGGCGCGGTCGGCTCGCCGCGGATCCTGCTGCGGAGCGGGATCGAAGCCGGCTCGAACTTGCAGGACCACGTCACGGCCAAGCTCGTGTTCCAGACGAACAACGTGATGCGCACGCAGACGCCGGTGCCGTTCTCGAACGGGATCGTGACGACACCCGATCTGCACCTCCTACCCATCCAGGATCGTCTCGGCGAGCGGGCGCACATCACAGTCGCGCTCCTCCGACCGCACTCACGCGGCCGCGTCGGCTTGCGCGACATGGACCACCGCCTGCTCTCGGACGAACGCGACCGGAAGGCGTTGGAAGCGGGCCTCGAGCTCGCGCGCGAGCTCGCGGCGCACGAGGAGTTGCCCAGGCTTGGACGTCCAGTGACGTCGTCGATCGACGAAACGCTCGGGATCTACTTCCATCCTGTGGGCACGTGCAGCGAAGCGGTAGACGCGACCGGCCGTGTCCAGGGCTTCGAGAACCTCTACGTCGCCGATGCGTCGGTGTTCGAGACGATCCCGCGCGCGAACACTCATCTGGCGACGCTCGCTCTCGCGGAGCGGACCGCCGCGTCGATCTAGCCCCGTGCTGCACGCACACCCCTGCACGCCGAACGCAGGAGTAGTGTGAGCCGCACCCCCTCGAGAGCTCTCGCCGCGTACTGTCGAAGGAGATGTACGGGAACGACCGGAATCCGAGGCTGGAGCTGACGTTCGACCAGCTCGCGCTGATCCACAAGTCGCTCCAGGCCGTCCGGGCGCTCGGCGTGTTGCCCCCGCGGGACGAGCTGCTCGACGACACGATGCAGCTCGTCGATCAGGCGCTGGACGAGGCTGTGCACAGGCGATGGGCAGCCTGATCTATTCGACCATCGGCTCCCTGGACGGCTACATCGAAGACCGGGACGGCAAGTTCGATTGGGCCGAGCCGGACGAGGAAGTGCATCGATTCGTCAACGACCTCGAGCGGCCTGTCGGCACCTACCTCTACGGCCGTCGCATGTACGAGGTGATGGCCTTCTGGGAGACGGCGCACTCCCTGGCCGGCCAGCCGGACTACAGCCGCGAGTTCGCGGAGATCTGGCAGGCAGCCGAGAAGGTCGTGTACTCCAAGACGCTCCAGGCGCCGTCCACCAACAGGACACGCATCGAACGAGACTTCGAGCCCGAAGCAGTCCGGCGGATGAAAGCGGCAGCGGAACGTGACATCAGTGTTGGCGGTCCCGACCTGGCCTCGCAGGCGATTCGAGCGGGATTGGTCGACGAGTACCACCTGTTCGTGGCGCCGATCGTCGTAGGAGGTGGCAAACGGTCCCTGCCCGACGATGTCCGCGTCGAGCTCAAGCTGCTGGACGAACGCCGTTTCGGCAACGGCATGGTTTACCTGCGCTACCGCATGAGCTGACGGTCGCGGCTCGGTAGCATCTCGGCGTGGCCACGATGCTCCACTTCACGGGCAACGCCGAGGCCGACGCGTTGCTCGGCGAGGAGCCGATGGCGCTACTCATCGGCTTCGCGCTCGATCAGCAGGTGCCGGTGCAGACGGCGTTCTCAGGCCCGCTGAAGATCAAGCAGCGGCTCGGCACACTCGACCCGAGCACGATCGCGGGCACCGATCCGGGCGAGCTCGATCGCGTCTTTCGCGAGAAGCCGGCCGTGCACCGCTTTCCCGGGAACATGGCGAAGCGCGTGCAAGAGCTCGCCGCGGTCGTCGTGGACGAGTACGGCGGGCACGCGGAGCGCGTCTGGACGGAAGCAGCGGACGGCGCCGAGCTCCGGCGTCGCCTCTCCTCCCTGCCGGGCTTCGGCGACATGAAGGTCATAGCGCTGGGCTCGGTGCTCGCGAAGCGCTTCGACGTCGAGGTCGCACAGGACCTCGTCCCGAGCCATCCGACGCTCGGGGACGTCGACTCGCCGCAGGCGCTCGAGGACTACCAGGCGAAGAAGAGGGCGCATAAGGCGGAAATGCGCGCGAAGCGGGCCTGAGGGTCAGGCAAGCGCTCGAAGCTGAGCGTCGATCTCGTCCCTTGACGGCGGCGCGGCGCCCCTGCGCGTGCACGTGATCGCAGACGCCGCGACCGCGTACGAAACGGCGCGCGCGAGCACGCCCTTGTCCGAGGTGCGCGTCGCCTGCGGCCCGAAGGCGCCTTCGTCGACGAGGGCCGCAATGAGGGCAGCGCCGAAGCTGTCGCCGGCGCCGACGGTGTCGACGACGTCAACGGGAATGCCGTCGACGTCGACGACGGCGCCGTTCGAGCCGGCGATCGCGCCGTTCTTGCCTGTCGTCACCGCGACGACACCCGGCCCGAGGTCGAGGATCAGCTCCAGCACGTCCTCGGCCCGCAGGCCGGGATAGATCCACACCGCGTCATCCTCACTCAGCTTGACGATGTCGGCGAGCCGTACCAGTCGCTCGAATCGGCGGCGATAGACGTCGACGTCGCCGAAGATCGCCGGCCGCACATTGGGGTCGAGAATGATCTGCCGCCGCCCGGCTTCGCGGTCGACGAGCGCCTCGTACGCAGACGCGGGCGGATCGATCGCAAGTGCGATCGTCCCGACGTACACCGCCCATGCCTCCCGTGGCAGAACGGGCAACTCGTTCGGAGGAAGGTCGGCGAGGGAGGTCCCGTTCAGGTGGAACGTGTACTCATTCCTGCCGTCACCGAGGTGGTGGACAACGGCACGGGGCGTCGGAGCGTCGGACCAGCGGACGAAGGACGTGTCGACACCGGCGTCGAGCAGCCGCTTCGCGAGCATCTGTCCGTCGCCGTCTCGGGAGATGGTCCCAAGGAATCCGACCGGGACGCCGAGGCGACCGAACGCGATCGCCGTGTTGAACGGCCCGCCCCCCGCCACCGAGCGCGGCGTGCCACCGTCATCCACGAGATCGACGAGTGCTTCGCCCCCGATGACGATCACGAAGCTACGGAGCTCCTCGGCGGAATCTCGCCGGAGCCGCGCGCGATCAGGCTGACGGGGATGACCCGATGCACTGCAGGCGCGGTGTCGCCGTCGAGACGGCGAAAGAGCTGATCGGCGGCGGCGCGGCCGATCGCTTGCGGGTCCTGCGCAACGACGGAGATCGCGGGGTCGAGCAGGTCGGCCAACGAGATGTCGTCGAAGCCGATCAGCGCAATGTCGCGTTCGCGACCCGCCCTGCGGAGAGCGTGCACGCCGCCGATCGTCAGCAGGTTCTGCCCCGTGAAAAACGCCGCCGGCGGGTCGGGCAGCGCGAGCATCGCCTCAACGGCGCGAGCGGCCGCGTCAGGGTCGCGCAGCTCCGTGCGAACAACGTCGTCATCGAGCGGAATCCCGGCGCTCTCGAGCGAATGCGTGTAGCCGCGCAACCGTTCCTCTGCCGTCGAGATCGACAGCAGATCGCCGAGGAACCCGATGCGCCGATGCCCGCGTTCGAGTAGGTGGGCCACGGCTTGAGCGGCCCCGCCGAAGTTGTCCGAGACAATGCTGTCGGCGTCAAGGTGACTGGCCGGGCGATCGACGAACACGAGCGCCGTCCCCGCCCGCCGCTCTTCGTACAGGTAGGTGTGATCGTGGCTCGCAGGCACGACAATGATCCCGTCGACGCGTCGCTCGCGGAACGACCCGATCAGGTCCCGCTCGCGCTCTGGATCCTCGTCGCAGCTACCGGCGAAGACGAGCACGCCACGCTCACGGGCCGCGTCTTCGACCGCGCGGTGAAGCTCGGAGGAGAATGGGTTCGAGACGTCTTCGAGCACGAGCCCGATCGTCTGCGTCTTGCGGCCGAGGCGTCGCAGAGTGGCCGCGTTCGCGTCACGCCGGTAATTGAGCTGCTCGATCGCCCGTCTGACTCTGGACTCGAGCTCCGGGCTGACCCCCGGCTCGTCGTTGACGACCCGAGAAACGGTCTTGAGAGCGACCCCGGCGAGCGCCGCGACATCGACCATCGTCGGACGCCGCTTCGTCTCGTTTGGAAAGTCTGACAACGAAATTTTGAAGGATTGGGGGTCGAACGGCCGGATTCTAGAGGGAAACCAGGCGCTTGACAACGTTATCTTGACAACGTTATCTTGCCCTCGTCTGTGAAACGGTCGTCAACCGTTCAGACCAGTAGGGCGTGTCGCGAGCTGCTGAACGTTCCGCGCTCGACCCCGACCGCCACCCCCTCAGAGGAGGCAGCAACCATGCATGAAAGAAGGATTGGGAGCGTCCGGAGTCGCGGGACGCTCGTGGCCGTTTTGCTCATCGCAACAGCCGTCATCGCGGCGTCATTCGCCGGCGCGGCATCGGGCAGGAGCTCGGCCAAGACGATCAGCGTCGCCGTCGTCGCGAACGGGCAGATGCAGGACATCGCGAGGTTGACGCCCTCGCTCTTTACGAAGAAGAGCGGGATCAAGGTGAAGTACACGATCCTCGACGAGGGCAAGCTGCGGCAGGTCACGACCCGTGACGTCGGCTCCGGCGGCAAGGCGTTCGACGCAGTCATGATCGGCCCATACGAGGCGCCGCAGTTCGGCACCGCGGGCCTGCTCAAGGACTTGACGCCGCTGGCGAAGGGCGACAAGACCTACAACTACAACGACCTCATCCCGGCCGTGCGCAACGCGCTGTCGGCCAAGGGTCACATGTACGCAGCGCCGTTCTACGGCGAATCGTCGTTCCTCATGTACCGCAAAGACATCCTCGCGAAGAAGGGCGTGAAGATGCCGTTGCATCCGACCTGGCAGCAGGTTGCGGCCGCCGCTCGGAAGATCAAGACTTCGTCGATGGCCGGCATCTGCCTGCGCGGGAAGCCGGGCTGGGGTGACCTTGGTGCCGCGTTCACGACTGTCCTGAACACCTTCGGTGGCACCTGGTGGTCGGCGAAGCCCAACGGGCAGCCCGACAAGGCGCAGGTTGATCAGCCGGCGTTCAAGGAGGCGCTCGACTTCTATGCGAACCTCGTGCAGGACGCCGGTGAGAAGGACGCGGCGAACTCGAGCTACAACGAGTGCCTCACGCAGTACCAGGCGAGCAAGGTGGCGATGTGGTACGACGCGACGGTCGCCGCCGGCTTCCTCGAGGCCAGTGACAGCCCGGTGAAGGGCAAGAACGGCTTCGCGTTCGCGCCGGTGAACAAGACGAAGTCGTCGGGTTGGCTGTGGACCTGGGCGCTCGCGATCCCGAAGAGCTCAAAGAACCCGAGCGACGCGTGGAAGTACATCGCCTGGGCGACCGGGCCGAAGTACCTCAAGGCGGCCGGACCGCGTGTGAAGGGCGGCTGGGCCGCGATCCCGCCGGGCACGCGCTTTTCGACCTACCGCATCCCGCAGTACAAGAAGGCGGCCAAGGCCTTCGCAGGGATCACGCTCGCAGCGATGAAGGCCGCGCCGATCACGAACCCCGGCACGACGAAGCGTCCGGGTCTGCCGGGTGTGCAGTACGTCGGCATCCCGCAGTTCCAGGACGTCGGCAACCGCTGCACGCAGCTGTTCTCGGCTGTGATCGCCGGCTCGATGAAGTCGTCGGCAGCCATCAGCCAGTGCCAGCAAATCGCATCCCAGGCGATCAGGTAATCCTCCTCGCTTGAACGCCACCGCCGCCGACGTCGCGCTCCCGAAAGGGAAGGCCGGGGACCCGTTCTCCTCCGCGTGGCGTCGGCGGCTCCCACTGCTGCCGGCGCTGCTCTACCTCGTCGCCATCACGCAGCTGCCGTTCATCGTCAGCATCTACTACGGCTTCACAAACCTCAAAGACAAGACGCAGTCGCTGATCCCGGAGCCGACGAAGTTCGTCGGCCTGGAGAATTACAAGCAGATCTTCAGCGACTCGTTCTTCCGCCAGGCGGTGTGGACGAGCGTGAAGATGACCGTGCTCGCGGTTCTCCTTTCCTTGATCATCGGAACGCTGTTCGCGATCCTGCTCGACCGCAAGTTCTTGGGGCAAGGCGTGATCCGCACGTTGCTGATCACCCCGTTTCTGTTGATGCCGGTCGTCGCAGCCTTGATCTGGAAGCAGCAGATGTTCTCGTCGCTCTTCGGGGTCTTGAACAAGGTCCTGGACTCTCTCGGCTTCAACTCCGTCGCCTTCATCTCGGACCACCCGCTCGGCTCGATCGTGACCGTGCTCGTCTGGCAGTGGACGCCGTTCATGATGCTGATCATCCTGGCTGGACTGCAGAGCCAGCCGACCGACATCATCGAAGCGGCCAACGTGGACGGCGCGAGCGCTCTGGGCATCTTCCGGCAGCTCACGCTGCCGCATCTGCGGCGTTACCTCGAGCTCGGCGCGCTGCTCGGTTCGATCTACATCGTGCAGGCGTTCGACGCGATCGACGTCATGACCGGCGGCGGTCCCGGCTCGACAAATGTGCCGTATTACGTCTACCAGCAGTCGATCGGCGGCGGCTTCCGCTACGGCGCGGCATCGGCCTACGCGATCGTCGTCGTCATCTTCGCGATCATCATCGCGACGTTTGCGCTTCGCGTGCTGTCGAGCCTGTTCAGAGACGAGGAGCGGGCGTGACGGACCGCGAACGACGACGCGGCGGAAAGCTGGGCGTCGGCGAGCGCCGCACTGTGGTAGCCGGTCTCGGGGTGCTCGCCTGGATCGTCGGCCTCCTCTGGATCTTTCCCGTCGCCTGGACGGTCTTCACGAGCTTCAAGACAGAGGAGGATGCGTCTGCGCAGACCCTCCACCACGGCCTCAGCTTCGGCCGCTACAGCGATGTCAGTCACGCGACGGCCGGCACGCTCTCGCTGCAGACGGCGTTCATGAACTCGCTTGTCGTGGTCGTCGTGTCGACGCTGTTCGTCCTCGCGCTGGCGATACCGGCTGCCTACGCGCTCGCGATCCGCCCGATCCACAAATGGCGCGACGTCCTCTTCTTCTTCATCTCGACGAAGTTCCTGCCCATTGTGGCCTCCATCTTCCCGATCTACGTGTACGCGCAGAAGTGGAACCTCCTCGGGACCCGCAGCGTTCTGATCATCCTCTACATCGCCATCAACCTGCCGCTCGCGGTCTGGATGATGCGGTCCTTCTTCATGGAAGTGCCGCGTGAGTTGATCGAGGCTGCCGAGATCGACGGAACGAACCTCTTCAACCAACTGCGCTCGGTGATTCTTCCGATCGTGGCCCCGGGGATCGCGGCGACCGCGCTGCTGTGCGTGATCTTCGCGTGGAATGAGTATTTCTACGCGCTGCAGTTGAACTTCGCGAACGGGTCGACGATGCCGCAATGGGTGATCACGAATGTGTCGACGCGCGGCAACTTCCTCGCGAAGCTGTCGGCGGCTTCGATCATCGCCTGCCTACCGGTCGTCCTTGCCGGCTGGGCGGCACAGAAGCGGATGATCCGCGGGCTCTCGATGGGCGCGCTCAAGTGAAAGGAGGCTGAACACGTGGCGGCCGTCCAGTACGAGGAAGCGACAAGGCTCTATCCAGGTACGCCAACCCCTGCCGTGAACAAGCTGAACCTCTCGGTCTCGGACGGCGAGCTGCTCGTGCTCGTCGGCCCGTCTGGATCAGGGAAGTCCACGGCGCTGCGGATGCTTGCCGGGCTCGAGCCGCTCGACGACGGCCGCATCCTCATCGGCGGCAACGACGTTTCCAGGGTGCCGCCCCGCGACCGCGACATCGCGATGGTCTTCCAGAACTACGCGCTCTATCCGAACCTCGACGTCGCGCAGAACATGGGGTTTGCCCTGAAGCAGCAGGGTGTGCCGAAGGAGGAACGGCTGAAGCGCGTGCGCGACGTGGCGAAGCTGCTCGACCTCGAGCCGTACCTCGACCGCAAGCCGCGGAACCTCTCCGGCGGCCAGCGGCAGCGTGTGGCGATGGGCCGCGCGATCGTCCGTCATCCGAAGGTCTACCTCATGGACGAGCCGCTCTCGAACCTCGACGCGAAGCTGCGCGTGCAGACGCGCGCCGAGCTCGTCGAGCTGCAGCGGCGCCTGGCCGTAACGACCGTCTACGTGACGCACGACCAAGTCGAGGCCATGACCATGGGACACCGGGTCGCGGTCCTCCGCGACGGCGACCTGCAGCAGGTCGATGCCCCGTCGACGCTCTACCACGAGCCGGCGAACGTGTTCGTGGCCGGGTTCATCGGCTCCCCGGCGATGAACATGCTGCCCGTCTCCGTCGACGGGTCGGTGAAGATCGCGGGCGCCGAGATTCGGATCGCCCAGGCGCTGAGGGGGGGACCGACGACGATCGGTTTCCGGCCGGAGACGGTGACAATCGGCGGCGATGGACCGATTCCGGCGCGCATCCGCGTCGTCGAGGATCTCGGCTCGGAGGCGTTCGTCCACCTCGTCGTCGACCACGAGGGCGAGGAGCAGCGCATCGTCGCCAAGGTCGACCCGCCGTTCGCTGGTGAACCCGGCGAGAACGTGCGGCTGATGCTGCGCGGAGACGTGCACCTGTTCGACGAGACGGAGGTGAGGCGCGCGACGGTCAGGCTGTGAGCACCGTAACCGAGCCGATCCCGATTCGCACGTCGAACCTCGGCGCGATTCGCGCTCTCGGCGTGCCCGTACCACTCTACGACCGATCGGCGCTCGTGCCGCGCATCCTCCACGTCGGCGTCGGCGGCTTCCATCGGGCTCATATGGCCGTGTACACCGACGACGTTGCCGCCGACGGTAGTGAGTGGGGCATCCACGGCGTCGGCCTTCTCGATCGCGACCGCCGTATGGCGGATGTCCTAAAGGCGCAGGAACATCTCTACACGCTGATCGAGCGCGACAGCAGCGGCTCTCGGCCGCGAGTCATCGGCAGCATCGTCGACTACACGCTCCCCGCGGGCGACGCACGCACTTTCGCGTCGCACGTCGCCGATCCCGACCTCGCGATTCTCTCGCTGACGATCACCGAGGGCGGCTACGCACTCATGGGCGGCAACCAGACGATCGAGTCGATCGTCGGCGCGCTCGATGCGCGGCGCGCGGGCCGTGCCCGGCCGCTGACGATCCTCAGCTGCGACAACGTGCCCGGGAACGGCGACGTAGCGCGCGACGCGATCCTGAGCGTGGCCGAACGCCGCGGCGCGGAGCTAGCGCGCTACGTCGAGAGTTGCACCTTCCCGAACTCGATGGTCGACCGGATCACGCCTCAGACCCAGGACGCAGATCGGGCATGGCTGCGCGAAGAAGTCGGAGTCGACGACGGCTGGCCGGTGGTCTGTGAGCCCTTCCGCCAGTGGGTGGTCGAGGACCGGTTCGCCGCCGACCGCCCACCGTGGGACGACGCCGGCGTCCTCTTCACCGACCGCGTGCACGACTGGGAGCTTTACAAGCTCCGCATGCTGAACGCGAGTCACTCGTGCATGGCCTACCTGATGGCGCTCGCCGGCATCGTGTACGTGGACGAGGCGGTGGCGACTCCCGTCGTACAGCGCTATCTCGACCAATTCCTCGCGACGGAGGCGATCCCGACGCTTCCTAAAATACCGGGCCACCCGCCCGCGGACTATGCCGCGACCGTGCTCGCGCGGTTTGCCAACACCGGCGTACGCGACCAGATCGCCCGCCTCTGCCTCGACGGGACGGCGAAGTTCCCGAGCTTCCTCATCCCAACCGTCGAAATGCAGATCGAGCTCGGCGGCCCGATCTCCTGCGCTGCGCTCGCCTTCGCGGGCTGGGCGCGATACCTGGGAACGGTCCCGGCCGCGGTGCGAGCGTCCGACTCGCGCGGCGAGCGCGCCGCCGAGTTGGCCGAACGGTCGATCGCCGAGCCGCTCACCTTCCTGGAGCTCGACGAGGTGTTCACACCGGCGCTGCGCGCAAGCGAGCGCTTTCGCGACGCCTTCGTCGCGGGAGCTGCCGCCCTTGCTCGGCTCGGTCCGCTGGGCGCGGTCGAGAACGTCCTCACGTAACCCTCGACCACCGCCTTGACTTGGAGAACCGTAGGCGCAGAAACGCGCGCACAAAGCGGAGATGCGCGCCAAGCAGCAGGCCTGAGTTCGAAAACGGCCGAAGCGGTCGAATCGGCGTCGGCCTAGTCGCCGCTGCCCGGTAGGGTCGGGTGGTCGGTGGGATAGACACCGACCGCGAATCCATAAACGGTCTCGCCCGACCGCCGAAGCTGGTCGAAATCCGCCACCAACTCCGCCATCCGCTCCCAGAACTCCGACGCCTGTGCCTCCGAGATGCGGGCGTGCCGGATGAACCCCCACAGCTTCCCGTCCTGGTGCGCCGCGGCCGACTCCCGAGCGGCGACCTCGAAGTCGTTGAAGTCTCGAGGGAGGTCGTCACCTTCCGGGCTCCGCTCCACGCCGACGTAGAACATCCGCGCTGTGCGGCCGTAGAACCGCTCCTCGATCGCGCGCACGCGTCGCGTCCTCACCACTCGCACTAGTCCACTGTCACTCAGCACCTTGACGTGGTGGGCAACGGTGCTCTTCGGCCGTCCGACCGCGACCGCCAACTCGGTAACCGATGCCGCCCGCTCGTGCAGCAGGCTGAGGATCGTGGTGCGCAAGGGATGACTGAGCGCCTTCACCTGAGAGGGCTCGTTCAGCGCAATCCGGTCGGCGAGATCGTAGTCCGGTGGACGCGGGTTGCGCGACATCCTCGAATAGACTAGCATTGTAGAACGTTCTAACTTTTTGGATCAATGGTCAGGAGGGATGGGAGATGACCGACGTTGTGCTGTATCACCACGTCCAAGGGCTGACCGAAGGTATTCAGACGTTTGCCGACGAGTTGCGGCAGGCGGGGCACACGGTCCACACGCCCGACCTGTTCGACGGCCGCACGTTCGACACGATCGAGGAGGGCATGGCGTTCGCGGGAAGGCAGGCTTCGGCGCGCTGGCCGAGCGCGGCGTGGCCGCCGCGGAGGGCTTGGGCCCTGAGGTCGTCTACGCCGGCTTCTCCTTCGGCGTTATGGTCGCCCAGCAGCTCGCGCAGACCCGGCCCGAGGCACGCGGGGCACTGCTCATGTACGCCTGCCTCCCGGTCTCGGAGTTTGGAGAGGCGTGGGCCGAGGACGTCCCGGTGCAGGTGCACGCCAAGAAGACCGACCCCTTCTTCGCCGAGGACCTCGAGGCAGCGCAGGCGCTCGTCGACTCAACCGATCGTGCCGAACTGTTCCTCTACCCGGGGAACGAGCACCTCTTCGCCGATCCCTCTCTACCGGCGTACGACGCGGCCGCCGCAGCGTTGCTCACCGAGCGCGTGCTGGCGTTTCTCGACATGGTCCGGGCCGATAAGGATGAGCTGAAAGACACAGGGGAGATCGCCCGCCTACGCGAACGGTAAGCGCAGAAGCGTGCGCACAAAGCTGAGATGCGCGCGAAGCGCTCGGCCTGACCTGGCTTCCGCTCATCTTCGCGCAAACGCGGGTTCCCGTTCCGCCGCAGGCGACATCCACGCACCACCGGTGACCGGCCGCAGATCAGATTCGCTTCGGGACGTTGCCCGTGAGGGTGAAGACGAGGCGCATCGCCTTGTGGCCACGATCGGCAGTGCGGCCGAACATGCATGGGCAGCCGCCGTCGATCACCGCGATACCACGCGCACGACCAAACGCGGCCGCAGTCTCGGAGACGCTGCCGGCGCCGGGGCCGCGGTGCATCCAGACGTGCTTGATCCCAAGCTCGGCACACTCGCGCATCGTCTCGTCGGCGCGTTCCGGTCGCGTGGCAATGACGACGGCATCGACCCCGCCGGGGATGGAGCGGAGATCGTGGTATGCGCGATCGCCCTCCAACTCCTCTGCGTTCGGATTGACTGCGAACACCTCGTAGCCGCGCTCGCGCAGCCGTTTGTAGACGACGTTGCTGCCGTGGTCTCCCGGCGTTCGTGAGACGCCCGTAACAGCCACACGCTGGTGGCCCAGAAATTCAGCTGCGGCGTCCTTGATCGTGGTCATCGAAACCTCCCTGTCCGCTGATCTAGAAGCGTGCGCGGATGTCTTGGTGCAGACGGGGCGTGCGTCGATCAGCTGGTCGGTGTCCTCTTGCTGAAGCCCCACTTCGCCACCGACATCGTGGCGAAGAGCGCGAAGAATGCGACTCCGATCCCAGACGGAATCGTCGTGGCATTGCCGTCGTTGCTTCTTGCGACGAGGTCTGGCCCGAACACGCCGACGAAGAGCACGGCGAGCCAGATGACAACGATCGCCACCGTTGCCCACAGGTCTCACGCTTCGAGCCACACAGACCGCTTCACGAGCACCGAAGACTGCTCGTGCGGGATTGTGTTCATGTCACCTCCTCTCGTCGCCCCCAAGGGTCGCCATCGTTCTCTCCGAAGAGCATCGGGCGAAGGTCCCGATTGCGTGTTCCCGAAACTACTGAGCGTTCGGATCGACATTTCTCTCCCTTCATGTCCGAATCGCTGCGGCGGTGGGCGCCACGGCAGATGAGGCGCGTCGAGCGCTCGTTGTGATGCTGTCGGCGATCAACTGCACGAAGTTGGTCGTTGCATCGAAGGGCGCTGCGTGACCTGCCCCTTCGATTTCATGTGTTCTCGCGTTGGGGATGGCAGAAGCAAGCGACCGGACGAGGCGGAACATTCCGTTGGGACTCCGGCCGCCGTAGCTGCACACGACGGGGACCCTGAGGCTCGCGAGATCCTCCGCGGATGGATAGGTGCCGATCGAGTTGCGGAAGTCCGCCAGGGCCGGCCTGGCGTTTTCCCTACCGGCCCGCCGCCACTCCTCGGGAAAGGCGTCCCAGGCGGTGCCACCGTCGCGATAGGTGTAGGCGCTGCGCAGCAACGCCTCGGCCGCGTCGCTGTCACGGCCGCGTAGAGCGAACAATGCGATCTTGGCCAGTGCCACGACCTGCGAACCGCTGGGAAGGTGCCGGGTGAACCGCCATGGGAACTCATGGGCGATCACCACCCGCACCAGGTCTGGACGACGCACGGCCAGGTCTACGGCGATCGCCGCGCCGGCGCTCGTACCGACCACGACGGCCGGCGGCGTCCGCAAGTACTCCAGGATTGCTCCGGCGTCGGCCGTGTGTGTGGACATCGAGCGCACGGGTTCGCCGGCTGACCGGGCGTAACCCCGACGGTCGTAGGTGATCACCCGTCCGATGCCGGCAAGCTCTTCAGTCACGGAGCCCCAGGTTGACGCAGTCGACCCGGCAGGGTGGATCAGAAGGATTGGAACGCCGTCGCCCACCTCCTCGTGGTAGAGGTCGCATTCGTCCGACGTCATCTCGATCAGGCTGTCGCACCTTCCGGGACGACACCGAGCTGGACCGCGACGGCCAGGTTGTCGTAGTACAGCGTGTTGATGACGACCTTCCCGTCGCGCACCTGCACGAACTCCATGCCTGCGACCTCTACCCGCTTGCCGGTCGGAGGCAGGTCGGTCCCGTCAGGCAGCGGGAAAGGGCGCGTGTGGGTGCCCGCGAAGGTCCACTCGTCTGCAAACGCGTCGCCCTCCTCGATGAAGCTGCGCACGGTGTGGTTGACTTCCGTGAAGCCGTTGAGCTCCTGGGCGAGGCGCTCGCGGATGGTGTTCCGGCCCTCGAACGTGCCGTCCGGCATGTTCTGCACGGCGTCCTCGGCGTAGAGATCCATGACCCCGTCGAGATCACCCGCGTTGTACAGCTCGACGTAACGATCCAGCAGTCTCCTGTTAGCACTCATCGTCTTCCTCTCTCTTTCACACGTGCTTCGGCACCCTTCGGCTCAACGCGACGCGCATCACCTTGTGGCCGAGATCGGCGGTAGGCCCAAACATCAAAGGACAGCCGCCGTCGATCACGGCGATTCCGTGTTGGCGGCCGTACTTGGTTGCGGTGTGCGAGACGCTGCTTGCGCCGGCGCCCCAATGCATCCAGACGTGCTTGATCCCGAGCTCGGCGCACTCGTGCATGGTGTCCTCGGCGATCTCGGGCCGTGTGCCGATCACAACGGCGTCGACACCTCCGGGGATCGATTTCAGATCCCGATACGTGCGATCTCCCTCTACCTCGTCGGCGTTCGGGTTGACTGCGAAGACCTCGTAGCCGCAATCGCGCAACCGTCGGTAGACGTTGTTGCTCCCGTGCGTCTTGGGCGTGCGAGAGACGCCCGTCACCGCTACTCGCTTGTTGGCCAAAAACGCCGATGCGGCGTCGCTGACACTCTGCATGACTTCTCCTTTCTCACTCGCGATGGCGCCGGATCGCGCCGACGATCAGGAGGACCGCACCGGTCATGAAGACGGCTCCTGCCACGAGTAAGCCGACCGCGATCCACACCAGTGCTGGAAAGCGCGCTCCCAGATCGGCCTTGACGTCGACTCCAGGTCGGCCGTCGGCATTCATTACCACGACCGTCCACGAGCCTTTGGCTGCATCCCACACGAGGGTCTGCGCTCCGGCGCCCGTCGCGGACGCGACCCAGAAGTGTTGCGTTCCGGGAGCCGCCGCGGTCGTGCCGCCGGCGCGCGGCTCGACCTTGTCGCCCCAGAAGTCGGAGATGAGGGTGTGATTCACGCCGGCGAGGTAGCGGTCGACGTCGGCGGTCGGTCCGATCCCCACGAACAACGCCGGGCTCGTGCTCAGCGGCCTGACACGGATGCGAACCTTGTCGAGCAGACTCGGGGCGTACAGCCAGCCGACTCCTGAGGTTCCGAGCTTGGTCGATTCAGTCGCCAATGCCGACCCGGCGGTCGAGAACGCGTGGACGTCAGTCGTGACGTAGTCGCCGTCGCGCTGCGTCAGGTCGGCCCAGACGCCTGTTCCGCCGGCGCCAAGGAGCACCAACGCGAACAGGCCAATGAGCACCCCGACTACGAGCGCCGCTACACGGCCGCCCGTCCAACGGCTGGTGTGGGCCGCGACGTCGGGCGGCCGCGGCACCTCCTCCGGAAGCGCTGTTGATGGAACATGGATCTGGTTCACGCGTACCCCCTTCCAGACCCCTTGTCGCGACCTATGCAGGAACCTCCTCAGGAACCTCGATCTCGACGTCGAGTCCCTGGAGCAAGGAGAAGCGCCTGAACGTGACGAGGCCCTCCAACTTCTCTATTGCTGCGGCGAGTGCCGGGGACGGCTCGCCGTACAGCGTCATCGTGTGGCCGTCGGCGAAGTCGCGGAAAAGAACGTCTCTCGCGGCCCCGACATGCTCGGCGTGCTCGAGCAAGGCATCGGCGTCCACATAGCCCTCCCGCACCTCGCATTCAGTTCCGTCATTGCTCAGGAACCAGTCGTAGCGCAGCGTCTTCGTGTCCTCGTCCCTGGCGAGCCTCATCATCTCCGCCGCCTGACGCTTGAACCCCTCGAGCTCGCCCTCACGCACCTTCAGACTCGCAGTCACCTCGAACATCGCGTGCGCCTCCTTCCGTCTCGCGCGCGCACGTCGCGCAGCATCGTATGAAGAAGGCAAGCGTCCCTCAGTCGAGGGTGGCAGACATCGGCGCTTTTCCGCATCAAGCTTGCATCGAACTACTGAAGGTTGAAGGCGACAGGCGGACGCGTTACGGCTAGGGAAGAACAACCAACGCGGCGGGGGCGGGAAGACCGACGACGGACTCGACCGAACGCGGCGGGATTGCGGCGCAGCCCGGGATCGACTATAGTGAACCTAATGGTTCAGTATTCCACGACCGTCGACCGCGCCTTCACAGCCCTCGCCGACCCGACCCGCCGCGCCGTCCTCGAACGGCTCGGCTCCGGCAGCGCGACGATCAGCGAGCTCGCCGAGCCCTTCGGCATGACGCTGACCGGGATGAAGAAGCACATCCGGCTGCTCGAGGAGGCGGAGCTCGTCACAACGGAGAAGGTCGGCCGCGTCCGCAGATGCATGCTCGTGCCCTACGCCTTCGAGGGCATCAGCACCTGGCTGCAGCGGCTCGACCGCTTCGCGCAGGTCGTCGAACGCACGAAAGGAGACCGATGAGCACCACCACGAAGAAAGGCAAGCAGTCCCCCAAGAGCACCACCAAGAAGGAAGGATTCACGGCCGAGGAAAGGGCCGCGATGAAAGCGCGCGCCCGCGAGCTGAAGGACAAGGCGGACGGGGAAAGCGCCGTCCGCGCCTCGATCGCCGCGATGTCGCCGCAGGACCGCGCCATCGCTAAGCGGCTCCATGCGCTCATCAAAGCCGCTGCCCCAGACCTCTCGCCGAAGACCTGGTACGGGATGCCCGCGTATGCCAAGGACGGCAAGGTCGTCTGCTTCTTCCGCAACGCGGGGAAGTTCAAGGAGCGGTACGCCATGTTCGGCTTCAACGACACTGCAAAGCTCGACCAAGGCTCCATGTGGCCGGTCGCCTTCGCGCTGACGAAGCTGACCGCAGCCGACGAGACCAAGATCGGCGCGCTCGTGAAGAAAGCCGTGAGCTGAGGAGCCAGAAGGGACGAAGGAGCAGGATGAACGAAACCACCGTCAGCACCCCGAACGAGCTCGAGATCCGCGTCGAGCGGATCTTCGACGCGCCACGCGCGCACGTCTTCTCTGTCTGGACCGACCCGCAGCTGATCCCCGAGTGGTGGGGCGACGGCACGATCGTCGAGGAGATGGACGTCCGCCCCGGCGGCACCTACCGCCTCCAAACCCCCTATGGCCCGGTTGAGGGCGAGTTCCGCGAGGTCGAGCCGCCCGAGCGGCTCGAGCAGACGTTCCAGAACCACCTGCAGACGCTCGAATTCGAAGATCTCGGCGAGCGGACGAAGCTGACGCAGACGATGCGCTTCGCCACGACCGAGGAGCGCGACACAACGATGCAGTACGGCGTCGAGGAAGGCGCAAAGAGCGGCTTCGCGCGCGTGGACGCACTGCTGCCTCGGCTAGCCGAGGCACCCCGCCAAACAGATTGAGACACGATGAGCAAAGCCACGACGAAAGCCCAGAGCTAGCCCGCCAACACGGGCGAGCCGTCGCCTGCGCCCTGGCGCCCTGCCTTGCCCTTTTCGCGTGCCTCGGGGCCGGCTGCGGGGACAACAACCGGCCGTCGGTTCCTCTCTGGACGGTTGAACAGGCCGAGTCGATCACGTCCGTACGTGGACACCCGGTTCGTGTCCGGTACTGCCGCGGGCGCGGCCGTGGCAAGCAAGGCGACGGCGCGGAGCTGTACGCTCGTTTCGAGTGTCTAGCTGGAACACGGACAGGGTTCCAGCGCTATGACACCGTCGGCGTGTTCTACGTCCTCCTTCCGCTAGAGAACTACGAGGGTCCTCGTTCTCGTCACCGTCTGACGGGCGTCCGCTTTGTCGGAGGACCGGGAATTCCTTAGGCCCGACGCGAAATTCACTCTGCTCTGCTTGGAGGTCTTTGGGCAACGCTGTGGGCTAGAGGTCTCAGCCGGGTGATCCGCGCTCGTTCGTGGTAGGCGACCTCGGTCTCGGCCTCATCAGCCGCGATGATGTGTTGGACTCGCTCGTAGAGTCCGGACTCGTCCGCATCACTCTTTTCGCCCGTTGCCTGCGTCGCGTGCGCGTCAGCCTCCGCGAGGAAGTCGCGTAGCTCGCTTGTACATGAAGCGTAGACACGCATGTCGAACTCGGCACGACGTTCCGCGTCGAAAACACCGCGGGCGACGACATGCGCGAGTGCTTCCTCTGCCTGCAACTCGCCCTCACCGTCGGAGGTCGATGCTGGTTCCGCGAAGACGACTTGGCCGCCGCGGTGCACCTCGACGGTGGCCGTACTGGGCACGGGGTGAATGTCGATCAGGACGCCATCAGGCGCCAGCAGGGTATGAACTTGCTCGAGGGCAGGAACCTGCTCGTCTGGCTCCATGCAGCAGAGAGACCAGGAGAAGATCGCGACGTCGAACGTCGACGCAGCGCTGGCGGCCGCAAACTCATCGAACGTGAACTGGCGCATGGTGACGCGGCTCGCGATCTCCCGTGGCAGATTCCTTTCTGCCCGGGCGAGCGCGGGCGCGAACGGCTCGATCGCGGTGACGTGTGCCACCCTGTCGGCGTAGAGCCAGGTCAGGCGTCCGTCGCCGCAGCCGATCTCGAGCACCCGACGTCGATCGAGATCGGCGAAACCGAACAGCGCGTGCGTCTCATTCTGCTCCGGATCCACCCTGATCGTCATCGCTGAGCGCCACGCATCCGATAATCAGCTTCGATCGCCCAGTGCTTGGGCCGGCCGTCGGCCCACTTCGAGCGCTCGCGCGAGGTCGGTGATTGACAGCAGCCCGGCCAGGTGTCCGTTGTCGACCACGAGCCCACGATTCGCGTTCGGGCCGGAAAGCTCCGCCAGCGCGTCTACGGCCTTCTCGTCCTCGGTGAGCAGCGGGACCTGATCAAGCGAGATCATCGTGTCGCGCACGCGTCGCGTATCCCAGTCGGAGCGGGGAACCGCGGCGACCGAGGAGAAGGTGAGCAGGCCGACCGGCCTCCCTCCGTCGAGGACCGGGTACGTGGTGAACCGGTGCGACCAGGCGACGTCGTCCATGATGCTCCCAATCGTCGAGTCGGCGTCGACGCTGACAGGATCGCGAACCATCAGGTCGCGAACGCGCAGTCCGTCGAGCGCCTGCTCCGTCGCAGCGTAGCGCGCCTCTGCCCTGGCGCCCTGGAGGAGGTACCAGCCGATGAAGGCGAGCCACGCGCCGCTGAACGACCCCTGGAAGATGAACATCGCGAGCCCGAGCGCGATGAACAGGTAGCCGAAGCCCTGTCCGATCTCCGACGCGACCCGGGTCGCCCAGGCGAAATCTCCCTTGGCTCGCCAGAGCGCGGCGTGCAACACACGGCCCCCATCAAGCGGCGACGCGGGAAGGAGATTGAAGACGGCAAGGATCAGGTTGATGTAGCCGAGCCAGGTGGCGACCCCGTCGACGGAGCTCGGCAGCTGAGCCAATGCGATCAGAACGAACAGCACACCGAGGACAATCGAGACGAGCGGGCCGGAGATGGCAACTCGGAACTCGGCGCCGGCGCTCGTGAACCGACCTTTCAACTGCGACACGCCGCCGAACAGCCACAGCGTGATCGAGTCGACCTCGATCCCCTCGCGGCGGGCGACCCACGAATGCCCGAGCTCATGGAGAAGGATCGACGCCAAGAACAGCACGGCGGCGACGATCGCCATCGCGATGTAGGTGCCATGGGAGAGCCCCGGGTTCTGCGACGGGAAGACGCCTTCCGCCAGCGACCACGCGATCAGCGCGAAGACGGCAATCAAGCTCCAGTTGAGCCGAACCTCGACGCCGCCGAAGCGGCCGATCGTGAAGTTGCCAGCCATCGTCCCCTGCCTGCGTTTCGCCGCGCGCCCCCGGGCGCCCGGTCGGCTGAGTTGTTCGCTAGCCATCGAGCTCTCCTCTCGTTGTTCCTCTTCGCCCTTTGAGGCGTTCGACACTACTCCGAACGGGCGGGCCGCCCACCCGACTTCGGCTTGCACAGCCGGCCGGTCACCCTCAGAATCTTGGCGTGACCGAGATCGTGCGACGCGACGAGTTGCAGGCGGCAATCGAGGCCCGTGCGGAGCTCGGCCCCGACATGGAGCCTGCCGTGATCGATGCGTTCGTCGAGCGACTCGAACGACGCCTCGCTGAGGGCGCAGCGGAGACGGAGCAGGCGTTGAAGCGGAAGCGCGACCACCAAAAGGAGATGGTCCTTGGCGCAATGGGCATCTCGATACCGCTGCTCGCGATCGCCGCCATCTTCACCGGTCTCGCCGGCGTCATCGCGGTCTGTGGAGCGCTCGCAGTGATCGCGTACGTCTCGACGCGATAGCCCGCATGCACACGGCGTCCCTTCTCGTCCGCCTTGTCTACGCGTAATCGCGGAAGCGCGCGCACAACGCTGAGATGCGCGCGAAGCAGGAAGCCTGACGGGTTCCGGTGACAGAGCAACGCCCCGTGGGTCTCGCCGTGCCGACCGCAGGAATCCGCGCCGACGACGTCATCCTCTGCTTCCCGACCCTCGACCACGTCGATGCACTCCTGCCGGCGTTCACCGATCCCGAACTACGCGAGGCGGGAAACCTTCCCGCTTTCGATCGCGACGCGCTCATGGCGTCGATCCGAGATCTACCGACGCTCGCAGAGCAAGGACGGCTGTTGGCACTCGCCGCTGTCGACGGCCGCAGCGGAGAGGTTGTCGGTGGCGGCACCCTCCACCATCTCGATGCCGAGCGGAAGATCGTCGAGATCGGCTACTTCGTGCTGCCGCACGCACGGCGACGCGGCATCGCAACCACGATCGCGCGCCTTCTCTCGCAACACGCGTTCTCGCTAGGGATCGAGCGCGTCGCTGCGTACGTCAACGTCGGCAACGTTCCATCCGAACGCGTGGTCGAGCGCGCCGGCTTTACTCGGGAAGGTGTCGTGCGCTCGATGCCAAAGCCTGATGGCCGACGCGTCGACAAAACGCTCTACTCGCTGCTCCCGGGAGAATGACGGGCGGTTGATGCAGATCAGCCGATCAGCACGCCTGCGTCGAGCAGCAGTTGGCGGTAGACAGCTAGGCGGCGCCCAGCGACCAACGGCGTCGAGTTGCGGTTCCGCGAGTCCGAGCCGACGAAGCGTTCGAGCACGTCAGGCACGCGATCTCCGTCGGTGTCGGCGCCCATCCGGCGCACTCGAGGGTCGGACTCGAGCCGGACGATCGGCTTGGCGCGCAGTTTCCGGACGATGATCGCGCGCCAACGCTCGAGTTGTGCGGCGGGACGTGATGGATGGCTGTCGCGACGACCGGGCATCGAACCGAACATCAGCTCGACTTCGTTGCTGTAGCCGTCTCCGTCGGAGTCGCGCGCGAGCAGAGCCGGCCGCCGCGCGGCCTCCTTCTTCTTTCGCATCGGCACGACGTAGATGTCGTCGTACTCCGGCGCGACTTGCCGGAAGAGAACCTCACGATAAGCAGCGCCGAACCTGTTGAAGACGACCGGTCGCTGGGCCCAGACCGCTGCCTCGAGTCTCCCCTCGTACGGCCCGACGTTGTGGCACATCGTGCAGGTGGAGCGCTGCGCCGATAGCCCCCAGACATCGTTGAGCGCCTGAAGCGGAGGAGTTTCCCCGCCGCCGCCGACCTCGGTGATCGGGCCGCGGCCGACGGCCGGTGGCGGCGCGGTCGCGGTACCGTTCACGAGAACGAAAACGGTTGCAAGAGCGAGGGCCGCGACAACTGCGCATAGGGTCACCCAGATCGTTCGGCGCCGGAAGCGCCTGTTCTTCTCGGAGCTCAATACGCTCCTTCGGCCGGCGACGACCGTGCTTTTCGTGTCTCACGAGCACGATAGCTCGGCCTGCCCCGAAGTGAAGCAGCGCGAACTGCTCTGAGTAGGTGGTGAGGCGGTGGGTCCTGCCCGGCGCCTCCGTAACGTACGGCCGTGGCGTTCTCGTCTACAGACGCCCGGAGGGTCACCGCCGAAGCCGCCCGGCGGTTCCTCGTCGCACGTCAACTGCTCGCACCGGCGCGCTCGCTCGAGGGAGGCCCCGATGCAGTGCTCGAGGTCTTCCACCGCCTCGGCTCGGTGCAATTCGACCCGCTGGCGGTTGCGGGCCGGAGCCACGACCTCGTCTTGCACGCGCGCGTCGTTGACTACGACCCAGCCTGGTGCGACCTCCTGTACGAACGCCGCGAGATCTTCGAGGCGTACAACAAGGGTCTCTCCCTCGTACCGACGCGCGAGTTCGCGTGGTTCCGCGGCAACTTGAGCCGTAACGCGCCTCGGATCCTCGCCGAGAACGCAGACGCGGCCGGGCGGGTGCTCGAGCGGATCCGCGCGGAGGGCCCGCTCTCATCGCTCGACTTCGAGCGCGAAAGCGGGCCGACGACCGACTGGTTCGGGATGCCGACAAACGTCGTACGGGCCGTGCTGGAGGCGTATGCCGTCACCGGCGTGCTCGGCCTCGCGCGGCGCGACGGGAGTCGCAGGTACTACGACTTGCTCGAACGGCTGCTACCGGCCGAAGTGCTTGCGCGGAAGCTCCCGGTAGAAGAGCAACTCCAGCACAAGCTCATGTCGCGGTACCGCGCGCACGGTCTGCTCGGCGTCGGCGGTGGCGGAGATGTCTTCGGCGGTCTCGGTCCCGCGAAGCCGGACGAGCGCTGGCCGGGCTATCCGGGACGGAGCGCTCTACGCGACGAGCTCGTCGAACGAGGAGACCTCGTTTCCGTCGAGGTGGAGGGCATCCGCGGAAAGCGCCTTGTCGTCAGCGAGGACGTCGAACTGCTGGCAGCGCCGCCGGAACCGCCGCCTTCCGTCGCCTTCGTCTCCCCGTTCGATCCGATCGTCTGGGATCGCCGCCTTCTCGGGAGCCTGTTCGAGTTCGAGTACGTCTGGGAGCTCTTCCACCCGCCGGCCAGGCGTCGCTGGGGCTGGTACGTGCTGCCGATCGTTTTCCGGGACCGCTTCGTCGGCCGGATCGAGCCGCGGATCGACCGGGAGGAAGCTCGCGTACAGGTGCTCGGTCTCTGGTGGGAGGATGGATTCGCCCCGCGCCGCGCCGACGGATTCGTCGACGCGATGCGCGACGCGCTGCGCGCATATCTCGTCTTCGCGGGCGCCGACAGGCTCGCGTGGGCGTCGCATCTCGGCACTGACAAGCGGCTGTTCCTGACGCAGCCGTAACTCCTTCGCATCGTGGACATTTGCGAGAGTCCCCCCGTGGGCACCGAAACCATCGAGATCGTGACGCCGGACGGCGTCGCCGACGCCTATCTGGCCCGACCCGACGGGCGCCGGCACCCCGGCGTTCTCTTCCTGATGGATGTTCACGGGCTCCGGCCGACGATCGAGGAGATGATCGCGCGGATCGCCGGCGACGGGTACGTCGTGCTCGCGCCGAATCTCTTCTACCGCGCAGGTCGTGCCGGAACGCTGCCCTCGGGCTTCGACAACCTGCGGCCGTTCATCGAGGAACTCACTCCTGAGCGAATCGCGGCCGACGGCCGTGCTTACCTCGACTACCTCCACGATGTTGCTGAGCCGGGCCCGGTCGCGATCACCGGCTACTGCATGGGCGGGCGGGTCGGTTGGCGTATTGCAGCGGCGTATCCGGATCGGGTTGCAGCGCTCGCCGGCTTCCATGTGGGCGGCCTTGTTACCGACGATCCCGAGAGTCCGCACCGGTCGGCTGACAAGCTCCGAGCCGAGGTCTACTTCGGCTTCGCCGACCAAGACCGGAGCATGACGGGCGAGCAGATCGCAGTGCTCGAGAAGGCCCTCGACGAGGCGAAGTTGACGTACCGGTCGGAGGTGTACGCGGGCGCGCAGCACGGCTACACGATGGCCGACGTCCCGGCGTACGACCAGGCTGCAGGCGAGCGCCACTTCCAGGAGCTGGGCGCGCTCTTGGAGCGCGCCCTCTCCTAGCGGTCAGCCAAGTCCGTTGGCGATCGCGGCGATCAGCTCGCCGCTCGGCGTGTCGCCGCTCAGCTCCCAGAACATGATTCCGCCGAGGCGCTTCCCGGCAACGTAGCGAGCCTTCGCCGTCATGACCGGCGGGTCGTCGAACGTCCAGAACGTCGTCCCGTCGAACAACCACGCGGCTCCGGCGGCCGGGTCCTCGTACCGGGTGAAGCCGCTCGATAGTCGCTGCTTTGCAACCTTGTAGTCGTCGACGCCGGCTTCCCACGTCCCCGGCGCGGCGCCTGAGGCGGTTTGGTACAGCCCGTGGTTGGCGGTTCCCACGCCCGTCCAGCCGCGCGAGTAGAACGGAACACCGACGACGATCTCCTTGGGAGGAGCTCCCCGGTGCAGGTAATCGTTCACCACTGCATCGTCGGAATAACGCGGGGAGGACGGATCAGCAGCTGACGTGTACAGGTTCGACTGGTGATTCGTGGTCGACTCCCACGTGCCGTGGAAGTCATATCCCTGCACGGTCCCGAAGCTCAGGGAACCGAAGATGTCGGGGACCTCGAAGCCGAGGTCGATCTTTGCCGAACTGGCCGGCAGGAACGCCGTCAGCAGGTACTCCTGACCGGTCTGCTTGCCGTAGGCGTGCAGTTGCTTTCGGAACTCCGCAAGCAGCTTCGTGTAGTTCTGCTTGTCCTGCGCGCGGATGATGTTGCCCGCGTTCCCTTCTGAGCCGGGCCACTCCCAGTCGAGATCGATCCCGTCGAAGACGTCGGCCGCGGAGCCGGGCCCGCCCATCCCACCCCAGCCGGGAGACGGGATGTTGCCCTTGATGAACAGGTCGATGCAGGAGGAGACGAACCGCTCACGCGACTCCTTCGTCAGCGCCGCGTCGGAGAAGTACTTCGACCAGGTCCAGCCGCCCAGTGAGATCAAGACCTTCAGCTGCGGGTGACGCTGCTTCAGCGCCTGCAGCTGCTGGAAGTTCCCCAGGATCGGCCGGGGCCACGTGATCTCCTCGCCTGTCACGGACTCGTCGGGGCTCCACGGCTTCTGGTAGTCGGCCCACTCGTCGCCGAGCTTGCAGACGACATTCCCGGCTCCGTCCGGCGCGACGTTGCCGAACGCATAGTTGATGACGGTCAGCCGGTCGGCGGACCCACTGGTCTCGACGTCCTTGACCTTGTAGTTCCGGCCGTAGATGCCCCACTCGATGTAGTAGCCGACGATCTGCGCGCCGTGGGCACGGGCGCTGCCGGAGTGCGACGGGCCGGCAACGGCAAACGGCACGACGAGGGCGAACGTCGCGAGGGTGGCAAGCGTGGCTGTGAGGCGTCTCCTGGGCTTCATATCTCCTCCGATCCCGAGTGGTGTGTACCACTTGCGCCTAGCGCACCTTCCCATGGCCTTGAGGACCCTGTCAAGAGCCGAGTGGTATTGCCCACAGCGGCCGGCCGTCACATTTCCCGTGAATGCCCCGCGGGGCTACGCGGCAAGCCTGAGCGGCGTTCGGCCGAACGCGCTGACCACCCGGTGCGCGTCGGAGACCATGCCGTAGAGGTTCGCCGACGAGCGATGCGTCAGCCACGGTGCGCCGACGACGTGCAACCCCGGAAGTTGCGGACGATGCTGTGAGTCGAGTGCGTCCCCCGGCAGCCAACCGATACTCGGGCCGAAGCCTGTCGCCCAGATCACGGTCGAAATCCCCTCTGCGACGACGTCGAGCGACCGGGGGCCACGAGCGTCGTACAAATGCGGCGCGGGTTCGTCCGCTGCGTCCACTTCGTCAGAAAGCTCGCGTGCGAGTAGCCGCGCGCGCTTCTCCCACGTCGCCCGGAGGAAGCTCGAGGCCTCATCGGCAAAGCGGACGTTCTCGCCCAGGTCGCCCGCGAGCTCGAGACGCCCGTCCTTCCAACCGGCTGCACGGCCGAGCAAGGTGACACCGCGACGCGCAAGGGACTGGTAGCTCACGGTCCGCCCTCCCCCTGCGCCCGACACCTGCGGCGGCGTTCCGGCGATGGCGCCCGGATCGGCCTGTTCGCGCGCCAGATCCATGTCACCACTCTCGATGAGCCAGTCGATCGCGTCGCGGCCGGCGTAGCGCCGGGGCAAGCGACCGACGCGACTTGTGGCGAGGTACACCCGTTTCCCGGCGTCGACCAAGTCCTCGGCGACCTGCACGCCGGACTGCCCGCCCCCGACGACGAGAACGCCGTCGTCGAGCGCGGCGGGCCTGCGGTAGTCGGCGACGTGAAGCTGCCTGATCTGGTCTGGGACGGCGCCGGCGTCCCGAGGTCTGCGTGGCGCGTTCTGGAAGCCGCTGGCGACGACGACTGCGTCCGCGGCAATCGATCCGCGCGTCGTGTCGAGTCGCCACCTCGGGCCGATCCGTCGCGCGCTGAAGACCTCGACGCCCTCAGCAACCGGCAGCCGCTTTGCCGACTCTTCCAGAGCAGCAAGCACCGCCCCGGCAGACGCGAAGCTGTCCCGCTCGCCCGCCAGCGACTTGCCGAGCGCGCGGTTTGCCCAGCGAGGCGTGTTCAGCCGGAAGGAGTCCCAGCGCTGCGCGCTCCAGCTCCACCCGACGCGTCCGCGCTCCAGGACGACGTGCGGGAGTCCGAGGTGCGCGAGCCTGGCGCTCACTGCGAGCCCTGCGGCCCCCGCGCCGACGATCGCCACCGGAAGAGAACCAGACATTCCTCTCATGCAACAAGGCTGCACCGCGCCGGACGCGGAGAGAAGGGAGCTTCCCTGTGTCTTGGGGTGCGGTCAGCCGCACTCGCCGGCGGCGCTTTCGCCAGACGCAAACCAGCGCGACGCTCAAAGAGTCCAGCCACTTGCCACTTGGTCTGCTGTGGTCATGTCGATCTTCTTGAGCGGGAATCGGTTGTCTGTGATCGCCGTCGTCGTCTGTACTCCCTGCAGCTAACTCATCACCTCGCGAGCCGGAGCGCCTGGGCGGCCCAGCCGCCGAGGGCGAGGAGAACGACCGCGAGTCCGATCACGGTGAGGATCAAGCGCTGTTTGATCGGCCTGCGCCGACTGGTTTGGGCCATCACGTCCTTTCCTTGATGAGCGCTTAGCGTCCAGAGTCGTGAGCGGGCAATAGCGCGTTGTGCAGGACGAAGCCGGCGACGTCGTGGCCGAGTTCGAGGCCGGCAACGTGGTCGAGTCGCGTGTGCTGGCCGGAGAAGATGCGGCTGAGGCCGGCCTCTCGTTCGGCCGCTTTGAAACTGGTAAACGACCGGGTCACGCCGGGCAGCGTTGGCGA
>Ga0137375_10001236_pt1 | contig 29283 bp, 26 predicted proteins | sample SagtaG_24_FD_104936 | JGI IMG/M metagenome (GOLD analysis project Ga0137375, IMG submission 104936) | Vadose zone soil microbial communities from Sagehorn Ranch, Mendocino, California, USA - Sage1_R_113_16 metaG | ecosystem: Environmental > Terrestrial > Soil > Vadose zone | place: USA... | reverse complement strand
CGGTCGGCATGACCGGCGCCGAGATGCAGGAGATGTACCGGCTGCTCGCGCTCGCGAAGTACGAGGAACGGTACGTGATCCCGACCGCCCACGAGGAGCAGGCCCGCGAGCTGGAGGAGACCGCCTGCAGCCTGGACTACGAGGGCGGTCCGGGCATGTACGCCGGCGGCGCGTTCGGTGAGGCGTCGGGCCGGCCGGTCCCCGTGGCCGTGGAGACCTTCCACGCCCTCAGGAACCGGCAGACCGCCGACCGGCCGGTGGACCCCGAGCGCCCTGGAGCACGGGTCAATCTGCTGAACTGGGACGGCAAGGGCCAACCGGAAGGGTTGTTCCCGCCGCCGGGCGAGGAGGAGGCCAGGTGAAGGGACTTGGCGACCGCCAGCTCGCGATCATCGACCAGGCCGCCTCGGTGCTGCTCCAGTACCCGGACAGCGAGGTGCTCGAGCGGGTCCCGCTCGTACGGGAGGCCCTCGTCGGGCTGCCCTCGCACCGCTCGCGTGACCGGCTCCTCCAGTTCCTGGCGCATGTGGACGAGGCAGGGCCGATCGCGCTCGCCACCGGGTACGTGGAGACGTTCGATTTCCGGCGGCGTTCCTGCCTGTACCTCACCTACTACGCCGACGGGGACACCCGTCGGCGTGGCGTCGCCCTGGCGCGGCTGAAGCGCCGCTACCGCGAGGCGGGACTGCACATGGAGCCGGGGGAGCTGCCGGACTTCCTCCCTGCGGTCCTCGAGTTCGCCGCGACCACCGGGGACCGCGACGTCCTGTCCGAGCATCGCCCGGCGCTGGAGCTGCTGCGGCTGGCGCTCGCCGAATCGGGGACGCCCTACGCCCTGGTGATGGAGGCGCTGTGTGCGACCCTTCCCGGGCCCTCGCCCAGGGACCGGGAGGCCGTCCTGGCGCTCGCGGCCAGCGGGCCCCCCCGGGAGGAGGTCGGGCTGGAGCCGTACCCGACGCCGGGGGCGCTGGAGCGATGAGCACCTGGGACCTGCTGATGTGGGGAGCGCTGCCCTACGTCACGATCGCCCTCCTGGTCGCGGGGACGGCGTGGCGATGGCGCTACGACCGGTTCGGCTGGACGACCCGTTCCTCAGAGCTGTACGAGTCGCGCCTGCTCCGGATCGGAAGCCCGCTGTTCCACTTCGGGTTGCTGTTCGTGATCGCCGGCCACGTCCTCGGGCTGGTGATCCCGGAGTCGTGGACGTTCCGGGCGGGGGTGAGCGAGCATGGCTACCACGTCACCGCGCTCACCCTGGGGGGCCTGGCCGGGATCACCACGCTGACGGGGATCGCCATCCTGATCTACCGGCGCCGCCGAACCGGCCCGGTGTTCATGGCCACCACCCGGAACGACAAGATGATGTACGTCGTTCTGGTCGGCTCGATCCTGGCCGGGCTCTGGGCCACGTTGATCTTCAACGGCATCAGGGCCGGCACCGCCGGATACGACTATCGCGCGACCGTGGCCCCCTGGTTCCGGTCGATCTTCGTCCTGGGCCCCGACGTCCGGCTCATGGCCGCGGCCCCGGTCGACTACCAGGTTCACACGCTGGTCGGGATGGCGCTGTTCGCAGTGTGGCCGTTCACGCGCCTCATCCACGCGTTCACCGTTCCGGTCCACTACCTCTTCCGGCCCTACATCGTGTACCGGCGCCGCGCGCCAGCGTCGGTCCCCGGTGCTCGACCGAGCCGCCGCGGGTGGGAGGAGGCGGGCGGGATCAGCTCGCGGCGCGGCGGCGGAGCACGGAGCGGCCCATCCCGACCAGGGTGAGCGCCCAGGCGAGCAGCGCGATGCCGAGGAAGACCCTGGGCACCCAGTCGAGGAACCCGAGGCGCAGCCCCGTCGCCATGCGAAACGTCGCCGCGCCGTACATGCCCAGTGGGAAGACGAGGGACCAGTATTGCGGGTCGTAGCGGACCGGCACCCGCTGCACCAGGTGACGCCAGACCCCGATGACGACCAGGAACGGGATCCACCATGTGGCACCCGCCCAGAACAGCACCGTCATGCCGCCGAGGAACGGCCCCAGGGCGTCGACGCTGGGCGCCGCCTGCCTCCCCAGGTAGATGTTGGCGCAGGCGAGCGTGCTGATGGCCAGCGCCCCCATGTTGATCCAATAGGGCGGAGTGGCCTGGTCGGAGTCCATGCGGAAGAACCACCAGCGGTAGCACACCAGGCCAATGACGACCAGGTAGAGCAGGAGCCCGACCATGCACGCCACCAAGGCCGTGAACAGCAGGACGTCGGGGCGGCTCGATCCTCTGGCGAGAAGCGCGCCCAGGACGCCGACGGACTCCGTCCCCACCACCAGCACCAGCCACCCCCCATTCAGGCCGGTGGTGAGGTCCGGCTTCGGCTCCCGGATGGTGACCGAGGCGATCACCGTGTAGAACAGGACGACCCACAACGCGATCCCGAGGAGCCACAGGACCGTCCCCGGCACGCGCCACCCCGCGATGAGCACGAAGCCGGCGCCCAGGACGTTGGTCCCCGCCACGATGGTCAGGAACGAGGGGCCTCGCTGGTGACTGGTCAGATCGTCCAGGAACCTCGCCCGGTGGCGGCCGAGCCGCAAGAGGTACAGAACCCACAGCACGACGTAGAACGCGACGTTGACCCACAGCAGCGCCCAGGCCAGCCATCGGATGTTCTGCTGCGACGCCCCGACCGCGATGATCCCTGTCGCCATGACCAGGGCGAAGTAACCAGGGAACAGGTCGGCCAGACGACCTCCCGCCAAGCGAGGGCCGGCCGGCGCCCCACTCCTCGTCCTCTCCGGCATGCCGATATCCTCGCACGACCGGCACGCGGCGAGGCGTGGGCCAGGCGGCCTGTGGCCCGAGGCTACCGCCGGCGCAGCCGTATTCAGTTGTCGACACGCACGGCGAGCGCCGGGAGGATGCGCGCGGCTCGACGCGCGGGACCCGCCGTGACCAGCAGAGAAGCCACGAAGGTGCTGACGACCAGCACGGAGATGGTGGGCCAGTCGATGACGAAGCCGCCCCCCAGGCCCTCGAACGCGGTGCTGTTGCGGACGAGCAGCCATGAGGTCAGGACCGACAGCCCCACGCCCAGCAGGATGCCTTCAAGGGCGATGAACGAGCTTTCGAGCATGAACGACCGGTGGACGGTGCCGGTGCGGAAGCCCAGGGCGCGGAGCACCCCGATCGTGCGCCTGCGTTCGCGGACGGCCCGGACCATCACGACGCCAAGACCGGTGAGGCACACGACCAGGCCGAGAGCCAGGAAGCCGAGCATCAACTGGAAGAACCCCCGGTTGGCGGCGAACATCCGTTCGACGACCTGCCGGACCGAGGTGGCCACCAGGCTGGAGGAGATGAATTTGCCCTGCAGGCTGCTCAGCAGCGCCGACTCGTCGATGCCGGGAGCGACCCGGAGCAGGGCGCTGGAGACCTGGGCGGCGGAGCCGAACTGGTCGTGGACACCGGTGGCGCTCATCACCACCGGGAAGGCGCCGCTCGGCGCGAAGCCCACGTTGTAGAACGAGGTGCCGTCCTGGAGGACGCCGGCGATTGTCTTCTGCTGGCCACGGCCGGTTCCGGGGTCGGTCAGCCAGAAGGTGTCCCCGGGCTTGTAGGCTTCGCCGGGTGGCCCGCCGGTGGCGCCGAAGAAGCGGTCGAGGACGACGTAGCGTCCGTCTCGCGCGACCAGCGACCAGACGGCCTTGTCGTCGGCCTGACCCGGCAGGCGGGCGTAGAGCTTGAACCCCGTGACCATCGACTGAGCGGGAAGTCCCACCACGACGGTGCGCAGCGGCGCCGTCGTCCGGCGTCCGGGGTCGGTGGCGCCGGCGGTGATGACCGTGAGCGGCGCGACCGATTGGACCTGGCGGGCGAACGGCCCGGAGCGCAGGGTCCTGGCGGGGTCGGGAACCGGGGCGTTCGGGTTGTAGTCGACGCGGACTGAATAGCCGGCGGTCGCCTGGGCGATGGAGGTGTCGACGCCTGCGTTGACGACGGCGCTGATCTCCGCGATGAGCACGATCGTGAACACCACGATGCTGTACATGATCAGGGTCGCGCCGGTGCGGAACTTGCGTGCCAGCGGGTACGCCACCGCCAGCCGGATCGCGAGCCCCGACTCCGAAGGCCGCGCCATCAGCCGACGCAACGGCCACAGGACCAGGTTCTGGTTCTCGCTGACCACAAAGACCGCGGAGAAGGTCAGCAGCGCTCCCAGCACGATGTAGGTCGACATCGAGGAGTCGTCGAATAGGTGCGGTCGCACCAGGTTCGCCGTGAGCCCCCACAGGAGGATGGCTCCGGCCGCCGCGGTGTAGACCCATCGCGGCGGTGCCAGCCGGCGCAGCAGCGGGACGGCGAACAGGACCGCGAGGGCGGGCACCAGGTAGGTCGCGGCCCCGCGGCCGCGCGCCACGACCGGGATCGAGGCGACGGCCAGGAGGCCCGCCATGAGGGTCGACGCCACGACCCACCCCGTGCGGGTGCGCCGGCCTGCCTCGGGAGGCAGGTCACGGATGGCGGCGATCACGTTCAGCCGGCTGATCCGCACGCTGGTGAGCAGGACGGTCGCCAGTGCGATGAGCAGGCCCATGGCGAAGCCGTTGATCAGGCTGACCCTGCTGACGGCGAACGAGATGATGAGCCCTGAACCGTCGGCCGACCAGCCGCGGAACACCCGGGCGGCCAGGCCGGCCACGGCCCACCCCACGCCGATGCCGGCCAGCGTCCCGATCGCGGCGGCCGCCACCGCGTACAGCGCCCCCTCGAGCACGAAGCTGCCGACCACTCGGGAGCGTTTCATGCCGACCGCGCGCAGCATCCCGAGCTGTCCCTTCCGCTCCTCCCCGAGCATGACGAAGATGTTCATGAGGAGCAGCACGCCGGCGATGATGGTGAAGCTCCCGATGAACAGGAACAGTGCCCCCAGGGCGTCGCCGGTGACCTTGGCCGCGGCGAGCACGTCCTTCTTGGGCGTCTCGACCGCCGTGCCCGCGGCGGAGAGTGGCGCGATCGTGTCGCGGATGTGGGCGGCCACCTGATCGCTGTGACGGTTGCCGGCCTCGACACCGCCCCGGTTGGACACCAACGTGACCGTGCGCGGCCAGATTCGGCCGGTTTTGGCCGCAGCCTCGATCAGGGTCCCAGGAGCTACGAAGGCGTTGCGGTTCGTCGAGCTCCCAAAGCCCCCGCCGGCAAGCCCGCGGACGGGCACGATCCGGGACACGAAGAGCGGCGTGGGGCGGTCGTAGAGGTAGAGCATCACGGTGTCGCCGACGCGGGCGCCCAGGTCGGTGGCCAGCAGGTCATTGAGCACGACCTCCGAGGGCCGCGGCGACGGGCCGCTCAAGCCGGAGGCGGCACCGGAGCCGCCGAACCTCTCAGCGGCCCGAAAGTCCATGTCCCACACCAGCGTGCGCGGCTCCGCGGCCTGCCGGCCGCCGCGGGCCAGCACGACGGCGGCCTGCTCGGAATGGGCGGTCAGGACACCGTCGACGAGCGGGTCGGAGCGGAGGTTGTTCAGCGCCAGCGCCACGACCTCCCCAGCGACCGGGTCGATGCTGACGACGCGCTCGTCAACGGGCCCAAGTGTGCGGTAGGCGTCCTGCTTGACAGAGAAGTTGAGTGTGTCGCCGACGACCAGGCTGCCCACGATGATGGTCGTCCCCAGCGCGGAGCCGATGATCACCAGCAGGGCCTCGGTGCGCCGCCGGCTCGCCTGCCGGATCGCGAGCCGGCGTAGGACCGGCCGGCGCAGCAGCAGGAAGACGAGGAAACCGGACGCCGCTCCGAGCGTCACGGCCATGGGCAGCATGAGCTCGGGATACATGACCGTTCACCTCGCCACGGAGGGGGTCGTCGGCCGGCGATGGAGTTGCGGCGTGTCGGCGACCAGTTGCCCGTCGCGCATCCTGACCAGCCGGCCGGCGCGCTGGCCGATGCCGGGGTCGTGCGTGACCAGCACGATGGTCTGCTGGTCGTGGGCGTTCAGCTCGCAAAGCAGGTCCATAACGGACGCAGCCATCTTGGTGTCCAGGTTGCCGGTCGGCTCGTCCGCCCACACGATGGCGGGACGGGCCACCAGCGCCCGGGCGATGGTCACGCGCTGCTGCTCGCCGCCGGACAGTTCGTTTGGGCGGTGCTCGACCCGGTGGGCGAGGCCGACCCGGTCCAGCATCGCCGTGGCGCGCCTGCGCGCCTCATGCGGTGAGGTGCCGACGAGCAGGAGCGGAAGCTCGACGTTCTCCGCCGCGGTGAAGACCGGAATCAGATTGAATGCCTGGAACACGAAGCCCATCGCATGGGCGCGGTGCTCGGTCCGGTCCCCGTCGGACATCGCGAACAGGTCACGGCCCTGGACGACGACCTTGCCGGCGTCGATGTCATCCAGGCCGGAAAGGCAGTTCAGCAGCGTGGTCTTGCCCGAGCCACTCGGTCCCATGACCGCGACGAGCTCACCCGGGTGGACCTCGAAGTCCAGGTCAGCCAACGCGACGACCGACACCGCGCCGGTCCGGTAGGTCTTGCGGACCCCGTCGGCTCGCAGCAGCGGCTCCGTCTGCGTGCTCATTTCGCTCCCCCCTGCGGGCCGGGTGTTCATCTCACCAGCACACTCCGACGCCGGCGGAGGCGAGCAGGGGCGACGGTCCCGTCGGGCAAGAGTCGTCAGCCCCATGTCCAGGGCAGGGCCGCTTCCTAACGTTGGCTCATTGGCGGGTACCTCCGACAGGGCAACCCCGTGGGTGATGCGCCTGCGGCACCGAAGGCGGGGTCGACATGCGCCGACCGGTTATCTCCTCGGCTGCGATGCTGGTCGCAGGCCTGCTGCTCGTGGTGAGCTGCACCAGCGCCAGCCAGAACGCCGCGCCCAGGTCCCCGGTCGAGGGAACCGGTGGCGCGGGCATCGTCGTCGGGGCGTTCAACTTCAGCGAGAGCGAGATCCTCGCGCACCTGTTCGCCGATGCGCTGAACGCGGCCGGCCTCCGTGCCACGGTCAAGGCCTTGAGTACCCGCGAGCTGGTGCAGCCCGCGCTTTGGGCCGGACAGGTCCAGGTGGTGCCGGAGTACACCAGCACGCTGACCGCCTTCCTCAACGCCCACGACCGGGTTTCGGGCGCCAAGAGGGGACACGACCTCCATGGCACGATGACGGCCCTGCGGGAGGCTGCGAGCCGTCACCACCTGATCGTGCTCAATCCGTCGGCCGCCGCGAATCAGAACGTCTTCGCGGTCACCGGCCAGTTCGCGCGGGACAACCACCTCAGCTCACTGTCCGACCTCGCGCGGTACCGTGGCCCGCTGGTGCTCGGCGGCCCGGCCGAGTGCCCGACCCGGCCCTACTGTGCACCAGGCCTGCGTGAGGTCTACGGCATTCACCCCACCGGCTTCCGCCGCCTGGACCCGGGCGGACCCCTCACCAAGCTGGCGCTGAAGACCGGCCAGATCCAGGTGGGACTGCTGTTCAGCTCCGACCCCGGCATCCGGGCGTACGGGCTGAGGGTGCTCGCCGACGACAAGCGGTTGCAGGATGTCGACGTCGTCGTCCCCGTGGTCAATCGGACCGTGGCCAGTCCCCGGCTGGCCGCGGCGCTGAACAAGGTCATGGCCGTCCTCACCACCGGCGAGCTCATGAGGCTCAACGCGGCCGCGGAGCTGGAGCACATCGACCCGGCGGCGGTTGCCAGGGCATATTTGACCAGCAAGGGCCTGACCTGACCGTCCCGGAGCCGCATCTGTCGGTGGGCAGGGACGGGAGCGAACAGCCGACCTGGGTTCGCGGTCCGGCACCAGAGCGTGACCGCCTGTTGTGCGTTCTTTATGGCAAATGCGATATTGCTCAAGGCCTTACAGCCTTGTGCGGATTCTCCAAGGCTGCCTAGAATCCGCGCCACGGGATTCCCGCGATCTCCGCCGGTCAGTTAGCGCAGGAGCACCGTCCGGACCGCGGACGCGACCGCCTTGGCGCTCGCCGGCCAGACGTGGACGTCCCTTGCGTTCAGGCTACGGTGAACCGGCTTCGGTTCTCGAACGGGAGGTTGGGTCGTGCGGAAGCTGTTCTTGCTCCTGGCCGTGGCCGCGCTCGTGATCGCGACAGCAACAAGCGCCACGGCAGCCAACCCAGGCTCGGGTGGCAGCACCGGCGCCGGCGCCGTCTTCGTCCCCAATCCCGTCCAGTCGCTGGGTGACGAGTCGCTGACCGACCAGAAGGACGCCGATGCGGCCGTGCCAGCGGCCGCCTATCACGACGTCACCCTCACCAACCTCGACGGGAGCGGGTACCTCAGCGGGGACTACGCGACCATCGTCAGCGAGACCGGCAATCCCGCCTACTCGCCGACCAACACGTTCAGCTACACCCGCCACCAGGACGAGTTCGAGCAGGTCATGGCCTACTACTGGATCACCCAAGCGCAGAAGTACATCCACACCCTCGGCTTCGGCGAATCTCGGCGGCCGATCGACAACCGGCCGCAGGCGGTGCGGATCAACCAGTGGGGGCAGGACAACTCGTTCGCTACCGACCAGCCCAAGAACGAGCTGCGCTTCGGCAAGGGCGGCGTGGACGACGCCGAGGACGCCGAGGTGATCCTGCACGAGTACGGCCACGCCATCCATTTCTCGCAGAACTTCATCTTCGCCTCCGAGCAGGCGGGCGCGATCAGTGAGGGCTTCGCCGACTACTGGGCGGTAACGGTCGGAGACGTGGTCTCCAAGGCGCTGGGCGTCCCGGAGCGCGAGCCGCTGCCATGCGTGGCCGACTGGGACTCGGTCTCCTATACGAGCACGGTCCCCCATTGCCTGCGGCGCGTCGACACCGACCTGCACTACCCGGACGACCTGAACGGCAAGGTGCACCACGACGGCCAGATCTGGTCGCGTGCCCTGTGGGACATCCGCCAGGCGCTCGGTAACGTCCAAGCGGACACGATCATCCTCCAGGGCTCATTCGATTTCCCCGGCACGACCATGCCCGACCTGGCCAACCGGACGGTCGCGGCCGCCCAGCAGCTCTACGGCTCCGCCGCCGCCAAGGTCGTCAGCAAGGCTTTCGCCGACCGCGGGATCCTCTGACCCGTCGCACAGCGGCACCCGGGTCCTCTGAGCCGCGGCGGTCGTCATCTGCCGCGGAGAGAAGCGGCGGCAAGGACTGTTTGTGCGCCAGTCCCTCATGGCCCTGTCGGGCCGCCCTGAACGGATGAAAACCGGCGATTTTCGACTCAGCCTGGTACCAGTCGGTTGCATCGAAAGCAGCCCGGACAGGGCTGAGAAGCCGCCCAGGAGAGGGTTGCCATATATAGTTGGTCGATGTATCGTTGGTCGTATGGTTAGAGTATCTTCCTCGATGACTGCGGCGTCCTACTTCATCCTCGCGGCCCTGTTGGATGGTCCCCTGCACGGCTACGGGATCATCAAGAAGGCCGCGGAACTGTCCGACGGCCGTGTCCGGCTTGCCGCCGGCACGCTCTACGGCGCCCTGGATCGGCTGGCCGAGGAGGGCTGCATCCTTGCCGACCGGCAGGAGCTCGTTGAGGGACGCGTGCGGCGCTACTACCGCCTCACAGACCATGGCGTCCACGCACTCCACCGGGAGGCGGCCCGCATGGAACAGGCAGCACGCGTGGTCACCCGACGGTCGGGGTCGACCGCAACGACCCCGAGGCTGGCGTGAGCGGGCGGCTACGGCGTCGCTACGAGCGGCTGCTGTTCACCTACCCGGCCGCCTACCGTCGGGCGCACGGCGACGAGATCATCAGCACGCTGCTGGAAGCCGCCCGACCGGACCAGCGGTTGCCCGCACCGCGAGAGACCGCGAGCCTGCTGCTCGGCGGCCTGCGGACGCGGGCCCATCAGGCGGCCAGGCAGTCGCCGAGGCGCCTGTGGGCCGACGGGCTGCAGCTTGGCGTGCTCCTGATCGTCCTGGTCAACCTGGGCCACGCCCTCCAGACGCCGTTTCCGCCGCGGTTTCCGCTGTGGATCGCCCTTGTCGCCGTCGCCGCACTAGCGGTGCTGCGTGGCTGGACCCGGACCGCGCTGGTCGTCAACGCCGCCGCCGCGCTGGCGGCGGCGCGGCCGCTCCTGCCGCACGTCGGGCTTCCATGGTGGCTGCCCGGCTACGGCGACTGGTCAGCGGTTGCGCGCTACGCCGTACCAGTCGCGGTCCTGGCCGTCCTCGCCTGGCCCAGGGTCGGCAGCTTGCGGGCGCGGTCCTGGTGGTGGTTGGTGTTGCCAGTCGCGACGGCGCTGCCGCTTGAGGGGGACGCCTGGGCCTTGGCCCAGGCTGGTCTGCAGGTCGGGCTGCTGCTTGTCGTGCTGGTGGTCGCAGTCCGTGCGCTCGACCCCCGTCCCGCGATCGCAGCCGCCGTATACCTGGCCCCCGGCCTGCTCTACGCCGCAGAGGAGAGCACCACCGCAGGCGCACCCAGCACCCTGGCGTTGGGCTATTGGGCGGTGTTGGCCGCACTCATGGTTGCGCTCGCCGCGGCGGCCTGGCGAATTAGGCGCCAGCAACTCACGCAGCGACAGCCCTGAGCCGCTCTTCGTACACGGCGGGTCTGCACGCCACGAGCGGCGCTGGACACGCTGTCTCCCATCACCGATTGACAGCTCCCGAGCTGGCTGCGAACCCTGGCAACACAGATGACCAGCTCGCAGCCAGCTCGAACGGCGCCACCACCAAGCCGGGCAGGCCCGCGCTGGTGAGCAGCTGGTCAAGAGCCCATGATAGGAAAGCTCGTACGACCTGACAGTGCGGACGCAGCATGTGCCCATGCTCGCGGAGAGCCTGGATGGCACGACAATGGCGCGTTGACCTGCCCACCAGCCCGAAGGCTCTCGGGATGATAGCGGCCGCCGTGCTGATCACCGCCCTGCTGGTTACCAGCCGCGTGATGAACAGCAGCAGCGGACCTGGGCCAGCGGCACCCACCGCGGGCCGCGGCCCCGCCAACAGCCAGGCGCCCTACAAGATCAGCGGCAGGGTCGAGTGCCCGCCGAACTGGCCGGTGCTGGCCATGTCCAACCACCTCAGTTATCCGGCCGGTCATCCGACCAAGCCGCCGCCGACCGCAGCTGCGGTCGCTTGCTACCAGACGGCCGCCAAGGCCGCCAGCGCCGGCTATCGGCCCGCGCCGCTGCCCGCCGGAGCGTTGGAGGTGGGTGGCGTCTACCTGATCCCAACCAGCCCCAGGTTCAGTGCCGGCTGCCAGCAGGCCGCCGATCGGCTCGGCTTCGCGGTGCCCTGCCCTGGGCTGCTGCCCCCCACGCCACCCGGCCTGCCGCCACCAAAGCTGTGCGAGGAGCCGTCGAGTTGCCGGCGCGGGGAGCTGCTCGGGTTCACCCTGGAGGGGTTCGTGGTCCCGGTGGGCTATGTCGGCCTGCCCGGCATGCAGTCCTACGGTGTCCTGGCGATCTACGCGGCGACGACCGCCGAAGCGGCCAGTCGGCTCCCCCTGCAATGCCCGAACGAGCGCCGGACCGCCACCCCGATCGTGCACCACGCCCCAGCGGTGTTGGCCACCTGCCACGACCCCCAAGAGCCCGACAGCGTGCTGCTGCGCTGGTCCCAGCAGGGCACCTTCGTGGTGCTGAGTGTGCTGGGCTCCAGCGAGGTCAACCAGCGCTTGGTCGTCGCGTTGGCCGACCACCTGCGCCTCATCCCGCCCAGAGATTGACCTGAGAGCCGCCGGCTCCGCTATTCAGCCGTCTTGACAGACATGGCAGCCTCGTCACCCTTGCCTTGCTAAGTGCATCCGCTTCCTTGAGCTGATCAGGTTGGAGGGACCCCGACCTGCCCAGAACGATGGCAAACCTAGCATCGCAGGCTGACCGCCCCAAAGCGACAGATCGTTCCCGCAACACGCTGTTGAGAGCCTGAGCCTGTTTCACAAAGCTGTGCGAGCGGACGTGGAAGTTGCCGCCTGTGATGGCTCGCGGGATGCGCCTGTGCCGCGCTGGCCGGGGGACGCACCGGCGGACGGCCGCAGCCACAGCGACACGCTGGCCGGCTGCATCGTGTCCTCGACCACGCCGAGCAGCTCGGCGGTCAGCGTGTCGAGGTCGACCTGCTGGCGCAGCCTGGCGCTGAACGCGGCGATCGTGCGGGCGGCGTCGTACCGGCGCCGGTCAAAGCGCCGGTCAACCACGGCCTGGATGCGGCCGCGGGCCGGCTGGAACGCCGCGGCCACGGCCAAGGTCGCTGTGGCCATCACCAGGGGAGAGTCGCGGCCAAGCAGTTGGCCCAGCCCCAAGACCACGCCGGCGTAGCTGCCGCCCAGCAGCACGGTGAGCACGCTGTAGGCGAGCGTGCGGCTGATGATGCGGTCCAGGTCGTACAGCCGGTAGCGCAGGATCGCCGCGCCGGTCGCCAGCGGCAGCAGCGCCACGCAGGCCCCGGCCGCCCAGCTAAGCAGCTCCGGCAGGCCCAGCGCCGCGCTGGCCAGCGCGGCGATCGCCGCCAGCGCCACCAGCGCCGCCGCCCAGGCCACCCAGCGCAGCTGCTGGCGTTCGACGCCGCGGGCGCGGCGAAACCGCACCACCAGCGATCCCGCCGCGACCATCAGGGCAGCAGGGTGACGCCCAGCCCGAGCTGGCTCACGACCAGCAGGGCACCACCGACACCGCGGAAGTCCAGCGGGTTCTCGGCCTGGACGCGCGGGTCCAGCGACCCCTTGGCCACCGCCATCGCCACCAGCAGGGCGACCGGGGCGGCCACGGTGGCCCTGGCCCACCAGCGCCAGCGGGGTGAGGGCAGGGATCCGGTCGGGGTGAGCAGCAGGATGAGGCTGAGCGCCAGCAGCGCCGCCAGGATGAGGGCCGGGTAGTAGCGGGCCACGGCGCCAGCGGCCGGCAGGGCGCCGGGGCGGGCCACCAGCCCGTAGGCCGTGTAGGCGGCGGCCACCCCGCTGGTGTTCAGGGCCAGGCCGAGGATCAGCAGCAGCCAGCCGACCGGGTGCGCCGGCCGGCGGCTGGCCAGCACCGCCCCGACCGTGGCCGCGCTCACCAGCGCCAGCACGGGGCCAACCACGGACCCGCCGCTGAGCTGGGCCAGGTCGCCCCGGCCGGCCTGGCGCGACAGGTGATCCAGCCAGGCGACCACCGGCAGGCCGAGCATGGCCAGCGCCCACAGCGCCCACGCCAACACGCCCGGCCACCGTCGCGGCCGGGCCAGTCGGGCGGCAGAGGTCACCGCCATGGTGCTTGCGGCATGCAGCTCCCCTTCGGCACCGCCACCCTCGACGGCGTGGATCACCCACCACTGTGGCTAGCCTCCGTCTCGGTAACGTTACGGACGATGGACCAGCCGAAACCACCAGGGCTTTGTAAAACAGGCTGTTAACGGCGTATTGCGGAAAGTCTGCTGCGATGACCATTTCGTGGTTCTTGACTAGTTGGGCAGGCTCTACTGGTGGTAGGCGGCTTGAACCCAAGGGATGAGAATGGCAAGCGTCCTACAGGACTGCCCGGTTGCTGGTGCTGGCCGAGACGAGGAGGGGAGATGGCCGCCAGGATCAGGCACCGCCTGATGGCGCGCACCGATGAGATGGCGGAACCGGGCGTCCACTGGCCCTGGGCAACGGTCGTCAGGAATGCGAGAAAGCGCGAAGGGAGGCCGTTATGAAGGCAGCACGACTGCACGCCTTCAACGCCGCGCTGGAGCTCGACGAAGTCGCAGCGCCCGAGATCACCGGGCCATTCGACGTTATCGTGCGCGTCGGTGGGGCCGGGTTCTGCCGCACCGATCTGCACATCATGCAGGGATGGTTCAAAGACATCATCCCCGTGGAGCTGCCCGTCATTCTCGGGCACGAGAACGCCGGCTGGGTGGAGGCCGTTGGTTCGCAGGTTGCCAACCTCGCCATCGGCGACGCCGTGGTCATGCACCCGCGGATGTCGTGTGGGATGTGCCGTGCCTGCCGGATGGGCCAGGACATGCACTGCGCCGAGTTCATCTTCTCCGGGGCCACCAGCCCGGGCGGCTTCGCCGACTACCTCAAGACCAGCGCCCGCGCGGTCGTCAAGCTGCCGCCCGGGGTCGAGCCCAAAGACATCGCCGCCCACGCCGACGCCGGCGTCACCGCCTACCACGCGGCCAAGAAGGCCGCCGCCACGCTGTATCCGGACGCCAAGGCGGTGATCATCGGCGCCGGCGGGGTGGGCCACATTGGCATCCAGTGCCTGCGGGCGCTGAGTCCCGCCCAGATCATCGTGGTGGACAAGTCCTCGGAGGCGCTGGAGCTGGCCAGGCAGTGTGGCGCCGAGCATGTGGTGGTCGCCGATGGTAGCCAGGCGGGGGCTGTTCGGGAGCTGACCGACGGCAACGGCGCCCAGGTCGTCTTGGACTTCGTCGGCGAGGGCACTGTCTCCGACGGCGTGGGCATGCTCGCCGCGGGCGGCAGCTACTACGTGGTCGGCTACGGCGACACGCTGAGCGTGCCCACCATCCAGATGGTGCTGACCGAGACCAGTTTCATCGGCAACCTGGTCGGCTCCTACATCGATCTGGTCGAGCTGATCGCCTTGGCCGCACAGGGCAAGGTCACCTCGCGCAACCGCACCTATCCGCTGGGTGCGGTAAACGATGTCCTCAACGATCTCAAGCAGGGTCGGCTGCAGGGACGGGGCATCCTCGTTCCCGACGGCGCAGCGGCCTAACGTCCACCTCGTCGGCCAGGCAGAGAGAAATCGGGCTGCTTGACGCGGTCGCCGCTGGTACACAGCTGTCTTCGACACTTAAGAACGGTCTATTTGTACATTAAAGCCGGCCAGGCCGAGGCCCGGTCTGGAGGCCGAGGCCGCCCGCGGGAGCAGGCCTACCAGCAGCGCGTCGCCGCCCACACCGCGGCAGCAGCCGCCAAGAGCAGACGGCCTCGCCAGCTCAAGCGTCGGCCGCAGGAGGCGCCCAACCCGAAGGCGGTCGCCAACGTGACCGACCCCGACAGCCACTTCCTGCACACCCGCACCGGCACCATGCAGGGCTACAACTCCCAGCCGGTCACCACCTTGGAGCAGCTGGTCGTGGCGGCCGAGCTCACCGATGAGGCCAACGACATCCACCAGCTCGACCCCATGCTCAAGGCCACGGCAACCACGCTGGCCGCCGCCGGCATCGACGAGCGACCCGAGGCGCTGCTGGCCGACTCTGGCTACTGGTCGATCGACAACCTCACCACCATCCCCAACACGCCGGAGCTCTACATCCCGCCGGCCAAGCACGGCCGCCAGGGCAGGCCCCGCAGGGACGGCAAGCCGTCGGCGTCGCGAAGCGATGGGCTCCGCGCGGCGATGCGAGCCAAGCTGGGCAGCGAGGACGGCAAGACCCGCTACGCCAAACGCCGGGAGACCTCGACCACGTCGAGCACGAACCAGGCCAGGTGGCCTTGGGGAGCCAGTCGCGCAGGTCAGGGGGCAACAGAAAGGGCTGGTCGCGCTCTGCGCGCAGGAAGTTGTAGGCCGTGGCGTAGTTTATATATTCGCTACGTTCATCCACAAATTCCGGGCTTGCCGTCGGTCGACCACGAGCGTAATCCCACGCAGCCGCCAAGCCGAGGCAACCAACCGCCGCTCGCAGCGTGTCTAGGGTGACGCCCCGAGCCTAGGAGCTGGCATGCACGCCAACGAGGACCACTTCGACGGCTTCTACGCGGCCGTCTTCGCCCGCCTGGTCGGCCAGCTCACGCTGGTGACCGGCGATCTCCACGAGGCCGAAGAGGTGGTCCAGGAGGCCTTGGCCAGGGCGGTGCCGCGCTGGGCGCGGCTGCGTGCCTACGACGTGCCCGAGGCCTTGGTCCGCCGCGTCGCGCTCAATCTGGCCACCAGCCACCACCGGCAGGCGCGCCGGCGGCTGGCCGCGCTGCTGCGTCTTGGGCCACCGCCGGCGGTGCCACCGGTCTCGGCGGACGCGCTCGCGCTGGCCGAGGCGCTGCGGGACTGTCGATACCCCACCGCCAGGTACTGGTCCTGCACCACCTGCTCGGCCTGCCAGTCGAGGAGGTGGCCCGCCAGCTGGCCCTCCCGGTGGGCACCGTCAAGGCCCGGCTGGCGCGCGGCCGCCGCGCTCTGGCCCGCCGTCTCGCCGAACCCGTCCAGGAGGTGCCAACCATGGATGACCTGCTCGACCACCTCCAGGAGCTGGCCGACGCCTACGCCCACCAGGCCAACCCACCCGGCCCGGCCGCCGCCCGCCGCCGCAGCCGCGCCCGCCGCAGGGCCACCGCGGTCGCTGTGACCGGCTGCCTTGTCGCCGGGGCCGCCGCCGTCGGGCTGCTGTGGCCGGCGCGGGAGCCGCCCACCCCACTGCTCCAGCCGCCCCAGTCGACCGCCTGGTTCCAGACGACGTACCTGCCCCACGGGTTCCGGTTCAACGCCGCCGGAGAGTACCCGCAAAAGCTGCTCGGGCCGCCCATCCCCGGAGCCCGATCATTCCGCGGCCCCGCCAGGGTCCGTGGGGCACGCGCCGAGGGCGAGCTGACGGTCAGCGTCAACCCGCAGCTGCACGCACTGGACGTCACCCGGGAGGCGCGCAGCTACCCGACCGTGCGGGTCGTGCGGGTCCGTGGCCGCGCCGGGCTGCTGTTTCCCGCCCGGCCGGGCAACTTCACCAGCGGCCTGACCTGGCTCGAACACCCCGGTGTCGTGGCCCAGACCGCCGGCTGGAACCTGCCCGACGCCGAGCTGCTGCGGGTCGCGGAGGGCCTGCGGATCACCATGGCGCGTGGCCAGCCCACGATCGAGGTGGGCGCCCTGCCCGCGGGCTGGCGGCCGGCCAAGCCGCGGCCACCCGCCGCCAGCGCGTACCAGCTGGTGCTGCCGCGTACCTACATCCAGACCTTCACCCTCGCCAATCCGAACATGGGCCCGATGTTGTCGGTGCGGGAAACACGGGACCGCTATGGACCCCTGCCACCAGCCCAGCGGCAAGGCGAGCACCAGGCGAGGTCGCCAAGGCCACCGAGCACGCCCGCGACGACACCACCGACGACTGGCTCGACCGCGTGGACGACGACGATGGTGCGCGGCCATCCAGCGGTGATCAGTACTGACCAGCTCAACCATCAGATCACCGTCACTTGGCGGGAACCTGGAGGAATCGAGCTGTCGGTGGCCGGCGACCAGCGCATCGGCCTGCAACAGCTCCTCGCCGTCGCCGAGGGCATGCGACAGCCCTGACCCGGCCCAGGGCCCATCGGCATCCCTAGCGGACGCCGCCTTGCGGGCGGCTGCCCGTCGTTGAACTCGCCACAGGTGGGCATCACCACGACAGCCAGCGCCACGAACCAGAATGAACCCGTTTCCGCAACGGCCTGTTAACAGCCTGTTTCACAAAGGCCCGATGCGTTGGGCGGGTCGTCGTCCGTAACGTTACCGGGACGCAGGCGGGCCACACTGGCAGCTGACGAGCGTGGGAGGTGGCCGGATCGGTGGTGCGCTGCGAGCAGCCAGGACCACGGCGATGACGTCGACCGCCCGACCGGCCCGGCCGCACCGGTGGACGGCCGGGCTGGCGTGGGCGCTGTGGCTGGCGAGCCTGCTCTGCCTGGCCGCCGTGCCGTGGCTGGACGAGCTGCTGCGCCAGGCCGGCCGGGCCGACCTGGTCCAGTTCGTCTTCCCGGACGTCGCCATTCCCGTCCTGGCCATGGTGAGCTCGGTCACGGTCGGGGCGGTCGTGGCCGCCCGCCGCCCGGCGCACCCGGTGGGCTGGCTGCTGCTGGGCATCGCCCTGTCGCTCACCGCCACCGCCGCGACCGCGCAGTACTTCGTGTACGGGCTGCTGGTCCGCCCGGGCGCGCTGCCCGCCGCCCGCTACGCGGTGCTGTACCAGCCGGCGACCGCGTTCACGGCCCTGACCCTGATCGGGTTCGTCCTGCTGCTGACGCCCACCGGGTCGCTGCCCTCGCCCCGCTGGCGCTGGCCGGCCAGGGTGATGGCGGTCACGCCGGTCGTCCTGGTGCTGGTGGTGACCCTGGCCGGCGGGCCGGTGGACCCGCGCTACCAGGCCCGGGGCGGCCCCTTCGACCTTCGTGGCCTCGACGGCGTTTTGCTGGCCGCCAACCGGGCCGCCCTGGCGGTCACCGTCGTGGGCCTGGTGGCCGCGGCCGCGTCACTGGTGGGGCGGTTCCGCCACGCCCGCGGGGTCGAGCGGCTGCAGCTGCGCTGGGTGGCGCTGGCCGCGGTGCTGGTGGGGCTGGGCGCCGTCGGCGTCCTGTTGAGCCTGGTGGTCGGGGGGTCGGGCGCCGGGATCCTGTTCGGGGTGGGCGTCGGCTGCTGCCTGGTGGTCCCGCCGGTGGCCACCGGGGCGGCGGTCCTGCGCTACCGCCTCTATGACCTGGACCGCATCGTCAGCCGCACCCTGGCCTACGGGCTGCTCACGGTGCTGCTGGGCGGGGGCTACGCCGCGGTGGTCCTCGGGCTCGGCCAGCTCCTGGGCCGCGACTCCAGCCTGGTCGTCGCACTGGCGACGCTGGCGGTCGCGGCGGCGTTCCGGCCGGCCCGCCGCCGCGTCCAGCGGGCGGTCGACCGGCGCTTCAACCGGCGCCGCTACGACGCCGCCCGGACCATCGAGGGGTTCAGCGCCCGGCTGCGCCAGCAGGTCGACCTGGACACCCTGACCACCGAGCTGCTGGCGGTGGTGGAGCAGACGATGCAGCCGACCAGCGCGTCGCTGTGGCTGCGGCCGTCCGCCAGCGCATCCCCTGACCAGCGCGGCACAGGCGCACCCCGCGCGGCGTCCCAGCCGACGCCAGCCTCCCGGTCCGTCCACGCAGCTTTGTGAAACAGGCTTAAAGCGTCAAAGCCGGGCAAGCCTCTAGCCGGCCTCCCGCTCGCGGTCATCGCGGCTGTGGGTCCGCTCGCGGTACCGCTCAATGGTGGTCCGTGCCGCCTGCCACGCGCGCCGCTGGCGAAGATCCTCGGTCGGCTGCGGTCCGAGGAGCTCCTCAGCGGGTGCGGCCTGGCGCTCATGGCGAGCCGACCGCCGCTCCTGCCGGGTTCTGTCGCTGGTCGGCTTGGCCTCGCGGTCGCGGTCCTCGACCGCCGCCCGAGTATCCGGCTCCTCCGGCCTCGTCTCTCGCTTACCGCTCGGCTTGGCCTGGCGGTCCTCAACCGACCTACCAGCGGACTCCTTGCGTTCCTCCTCCCGCTCGCTGCGCTCTTCATGCTTCGCCATCCCGGGCGACCCGATGCCCCAGGCCGCCGGTAGCCGTCCACCTGGCCGACCGCCGCGCGCCATGCCGCCTGCGCCTTGCGCTCGGTGGGCATCGGGCCGAACGCGGCGACCAGGTCGGCCGGCGGGTCCAGCTCGATCGCCCGGTCGTCCGCGCGCCGCCGCCACGCCAGCTCCCGCATGACCGCTCGCTGTTCGCCTACGAGGTCGGCGTGGTTCTCCAGCCAGGCGGCGCGCTGCTGCTGATGCTGGCGAAGTCGCCGGGCCTGCTCGCCCGCCTGGTCCGCCAGCTTGATCGCCGTGCAAGCTCCGGCCCACCCGTCCCGGCGTCCTTCAGTTCTCGCACGCGCTGTTCCCGCTCGGCGTGCCGCTTGGCGGCGCGCTCGGCCTCGCGGTGGCGGTCGCGTGGCGCCTGGTCCATCGCAGCGTCCAGGCGGTCGCGCTCGGCCCGAAGCTTCCGCGTCGGCATCCCTCGTAGGTTCACCAGGGGACGTGCGTCGGTGGCCAACTGCTCGGCGCGGTCGCGGCCCATCGCGGCGGCAAGCCGCTCGTAGCCGTCCAGCGCACGGCGGTTGTCGGGCACCTCCTCTAGTTCTGGTGCGCGCTCCTTCGGGCCGGTCACGGTGTAGATGCGGGTCAGGTGCTTGGCGCGGCTCAAGACCACATACAGCCATTGGGCATCCTGGCGGCCCGACACGAACGGCAGCGAGGTCCACTTGGTCAGCCCTTGCGACTTGTGCCCCGGTGGTCGCATACGCAAGATCCACCCGGCGCGGCGCGCCCGGCCGGCTCTTGCCGTCCAGGTAGGAAGCTGGCAGTCACCGTCTCGCCCTCGGCGGCAGCAATGCGGAGATTCGGTGTTTGCGCTGCTCAGTTGGCATATGGCAGGGCAAGTCGTTGTGAACGTGCTTGATGACGGCCTCACGGAGCTCGGCCTCGGATAGCCGCTCTTGGATGGTGGTCAACGCGTAGCGGATGACGTCGTTGACAGTTACCCCGACGGCGGTTATGTAGCGACCTCTTCCTTTTCTTGGCGACCCGCACTCAGTTGGCCCGGGACGGACTCCCGACCGGCGAGTATCAGTCTCGCTTGAATGCCTAACGACGAAACAGTTGCAGCAGCGTGGGGACGCCTTGGGAGGTTGTCACCTCGACCGCCTTGCGCACGAAGCGGTCGTCGGTTGCCTGTTTGAGCATGCTCGCGGCGAGGTCCGCGCGGCTGGTGAAGATGCCCGGCGCCTGGCCCTCGTGGAGCTCGTAGCTGGACACACCGGGGGCGTCGAACAGCTTGGACGGGCGCATGATCGTCCACCCGAGGTCGCTGTTTCGCAGGAGTGCCTCCATCCGCCGCATGTCGCTGATGCTGGTCTTTCCGAACGTCGCGATGACCAGCTGCAGGAGGACCCGGTACGGCAGGAAGCCGCCGTCGGCATGATGGTGCGGCTCGGTGGCGCTCGAGGTGACCACTACCACTCGCTGGACCCTGTGCCGGGACATTGCGGCGATGATGTTCCGGATGCCGTCGCTGTAGATGTTGACCGGCTTGCGGGTGAACGGCACGCCAAGCGTGGACAGCACCACATCGGCTCCGTCGACTGCCCGGTCGACGGCCTGCGCGTCGTGCACGTCGGCCTCCACGACGCTGAGTTGTTGGTGCCCGATCGGGAAATCCGCCGGTCGCCTGGTCACCGCGACAACGTCGTGGCCGGCAGCGAGCGCCTGCTCGGTGAGCAGCCGGCCGGTCGACCCGCTGGCTCCGAAGATAACGATCCTCATGGTTGCTCCTCTTGCTGACCCGCTTGGTGCGGGGGCCGTGGACGACCCGGTCGAGACGCATCCCGGGTCATCGCCGCCGGCCGGGATACAGCCATCCGCGCAGCAGCCTGGGTCACGCGAGGCATGACGACCCACGTCATCAGCGCCACGGTCACCAGGGTCGTGACCGCGAGCTTGGGAACCAGCGGCAGGCTTCGGCGGAGGGGCGCCGAGACCACCACGACCAGGGTGATCAGGGGGAAGATCGTGGCCCAGGTGAGGATGGCCATCTTGTACGGCGGCGGCGGCGCGGCGGGCTGCGTGGGCAGGGTGAACCAGCTCTCCAGCCCGGTGAGGAACTCGGTCCCGGTCCGCATCGAGCCGGCGAGGTGTGGCTGGGCGCGCTTCATTCAGGCGGCGTGCTCGTCGGAGTCCAGCCAGCCACGAAGGTGAGCGGGCGAATCGAAGCGGTAGATAATCCGGTACGTGCCGCGCTCGCCGCTGGCGGGGCGAAAGACCTCTGCGCCGAGATATCCGGGGAAGGCCCTCGCCGCGCCGCCGATGCCGGCCAGGAAGTCCTCGAAGGCCGCCTCGTGGCCTGGCTTGATGCGCCGAGCGGCCGTTGCTGTGATCGGCCCCTCGGCGTCGGGCAGCGCAATCTCCCAGCTCATCGAAGTCTCCCCTTGGTCGGCTGCAGATGAAGGCGTCGGTGTTGTGGCATGGCTCACCCTGCCCCCTCTCGCAGCACGGCCATGACGACACGCAGGATCAGCACGACGGCCAGGAACAGGCCCATGTAGCCGAACAGGTCCAACAGTGATGTGGCTTTGGTCAGCTGCGGGCCGCCGGGAACCGCCAGCAGCCCCACCGACGCCAGCGCCACCATCCCCCCCAGCAGGCCGAGCACGACCCGGTTGACCAGACGGCTCACCACGGCGACGTCACGATCGTCGCTGAACAGGCTAACCTGAGCGCCGATCTCGCCCCGCTCGATCAGGGTCGCCACCCGCTCCAGGTGGCGTGGTGCCCGCCGCAGGATCGGCAGGACGGTCACCAGCTCCTGCTTGGCGGTGTCCTCCCAGGTCGTTGGCGCCAGCCGCTCCTGCAGCAGCTCGGCGGCGAAGTCCTCGGCGGCCTGCACGATCGGATAGCCGGGGCACAGCATGCTCAAGGTGCCCTCCAGGGTGGCCAGGGTGCGAAACAGCAGGCTGGTGGTGGGGCTGAGGGCGATGCCGAAGGCCAGGAAGATGCCCAGCAGCTCGGTCAGCATCGCCGCGCTGGGCGTGACCTTGCCACCCAGGTGTCTGGCCATGAAGCGGGCCAGCGCCCGCTCCAGCTGCCGCTCGTCCAGCCGCCGGCGCACGGTGGCCACCTCCAGCACCGCCTCGCGCAGCAGCGCCGGGTCGCGTTGCTTTAGGGCGGTCAGCAGGTCGGTCACCGAGGCGCGCTCCAGGGCGTCCAGCCGCCCGGTGGAGCCGAAGTCCAGCAGCCCCAGCCGCCCATCGGTCAGCACCATGACGTTGCCGGGATGGGGATCGGCGTGGAAGCGGTCCCCGTTGAGCATCTGCCGCAGCAGCGAGCGCAGCAGCACATCCGCCAGCTTCTCGCGGTCGACCCCGAGCCCGTCCAGACGGTCGACCTGCCCGACGCTCACTCCCTCGAGCTGCTCCAGGACCAGCACCCGCGAGGTGGACAGCTGCGCGTACACCGTGGGCGCGTGGATCTCGGGCGTGTCAGCCAGGCCTGCGGCGACCTCGGTGATGCTGCGGGCCTCGGCCTGGAAGTCGAGCTCCTCGCGGAGGTTGTCGGCGAACTCGGCGGCCAGGTCGCCCACGCCATAGGCGGCGCCCCAGGTGGTGCGGGTCTGGACCCGGCGGGCCATGTGCAGCAGGATGGCCAGGTCCCGTTCGACCAGCTGGTCGATGCCGGGCCGCTGCACCTTGACGATCACGCGCTCGCCGCTTCGCAGTCGGGCGGTGTGGGCCTGGGCGATCGAGGCGGCCGCCACCGGCGCCCAGTCGAACGTGGCAAACACCGTGTCCATCTGCGCGCCCAGCTCCTGTTCCAGCAGCGTTCGGACGGCCGCCGGGTCGGCGGGGGCGACGTGCTCCTGCAGCGCGGCCAGCTCGTGGGCCAGGGCTGGGGGGACCACGTCGGGGCGGGTGGACAGCATCTGGCCGAGCTTGACGAACATCCCACCGGCCTGCTCCAGCGCCTGCCGCGCGCGGCGCTCGGGGGCACGGGTCGCCCCGTCCGCCTGGCGGCCCCGGCCGATCCCCAGGTAGGGGCCCAGGCCGTGGTGGACGGCCAGGTGGGTGATCTGGCTGTAGCGACCCAGCCGCTGCAGGTGTTGGCGCAGCCCACGCAGCGGATGGGGCACCCCGGGCGGGAGATCGCGGATGGCGTTGCGCTCCGGTCTGGCCAGCAGCTGCAAGCTGACCGTGGCTGCCATGGTGAACACGATGGCCAGCAGCAGCATGGTGCCGACTGCGTCGGGCGCCGCGAGCGTGCAGCCCGCCAGCGAGCCGGCAGACCCGGCTACAAAGGCCATCAGCAGCGACCGTCGCCTGACCCCCAGCAGCCGTCCGGTCAGCCAGGCCACCAGCACTGTCACCGGCAGCATCTCCAACCACATCAGCATGAAGTCGCCGACTGGGTACCACGGCGTCATAATTGCCTGCACCTGCACCATCTTGGCACCCCCTCGCCCGCCGAAACGCCAATGTGCGGTGGACCTAGCTGGACCGGTCTGCTGCCAGGCGCACCACCCCCGCCGTGCCGTCGACGGTCACGGCCTCACCGTCGCGGAGGCGGCGGGTCGCGTCGCCTGTGGCGAGCACCGCGGGGATCCCGTACTCGCGTGCGATCAGCGCGGCGTGCGCGAGCAGCCCCCCGCCGTCGGTGACCAGCGCGCCGGCCTGCGTAAAGAGCACCGACCACGCCGGGCTGGTGATAGGGCACACCAGCACCTCACCAGGGCCGAGCCGCCCGAACTCCGACTCGTCGCGGATCACCCGCACCGTCCCGGTGTGCCGTCCCGGCGAGCCGGCCACCCCCGCGATCACCGACCCGTCCCCGTCCGGCCGCGCGGGCGTGGTGCGCAGGTCCACCTGCCAGAGCATTGCGGCGGACAGATACCTCAGGCCGGCGGGCAGCCCTCGCAGGTCGCTGGGCGGCGCGGACGGGCGGCCATACGACGCCGGGCCCGGGTGCGCTGCGACCCACGCCCGCTCCGCCCGCCGCCGCGACACCAGGGCCCGCAGGTCGGCGGAACCGGCCGGCAGTGCCGCCCGCAGCTCGGCGTCCTCAAGGAATACCGCGTCGTCGGGCCTGGCCAGCAGGCCCCGGTCGACCAGGCGCCGCCCGACCTCGATCGCGACAGAGCGCAAGAGCCCGCTCGGCACGTTGTCCGTCCACAGGACGTTGTCCTCGCGGACGCCGTAGGCGCGCTCCGCCGCGGCCAAGGCGCGCTCGAACCGCTCACGCTGCTGCTGGGGTCGGGCGCCGATCTCCCGCCGCGCCCTCGCACACGCCGCGGTGCGCGCCTCCGCCGCGGGGTCGGGGTGCTCTCCGCCGTCCGCGATGCGCGCGCGGAGCAGCGCCGCCAGCAGCGCGGGCCGCTCGGCCAGGGTCGGATCGCCCGGGTCGTAGCTGAACGTGCGGTGGCCGTACCCCTCCAGGTACGCCTCGACCAGGATCGCAAGCTGCGGAGCCGCTGCATGGAGGCGATCGAGAAGGTCGTCGCCCGCCCCCTCGGTGGCCCCGACCGCCGCCGGCGAGGAGGCCACCGCAGCGGCCAGGTCGCGCAAGGCCCGGCCGGGTTCGGAGGACGTCTCGGAGGTGCCGGCCAGGAGAGCGAGCGCCTGGGCCGGTGTCCAGCCCAGCAGCTCCTGGCAGGCCTTGCCGAGCCCGTACACCGCGATCCCGTACGCCGGCACCAGCGCGAAGTGGGCGGCCTCGCCGCGGCGCAGTAGCTCCAGCACGCGGTCCAGATGCTCCAACAGCTGCTGGTCCGCCAGGGCGTGCAGGTCGACCGCGCGCAGGGCCGCCGCGTCGCGGCGGAAGTCCTCCCGCGACCCCGACCACCGGTCGATCAGCCGCTCCGGCAGCCGCTTGCGCAGCGCCCGGTCGATCCGCTTGGCGCGCCGCCGCAACGGTGGGGCGACCCGCATGGCCACCCACACCACCCACCACGGCGGCGGCTTGCGGTCCTTGCCGCCCAGCGGGACCGCGCGGGTGTAGACCTCGCCGCCAAAGGACCGCTGCAGGACCCGCTGCATCGGCAGCCCCCAGGTGTCCAGCATCGCCGCCAGGCCGTGCTCGACGGCGGGCAGGTACACCGACGCACCGAACGGCGTGAGCGGCATCGGATAGTGCTCCTGGTCCTTCTCCCAAAACCCTTCGGCCGGCGCGACGGTCTGGGGCGGGCACGGCAGTGCCGTGATCGGCCTGGCCTGGATCAGGAACAGCTCGCCTTTGGCGATCGCCCACTCAACGTCCTCTGGCTGGCCGAACGCCGCCTCGACCGCCGCGGCCAGCGCGCCGATCCGCGCGGCGTCCCTGGCGTCGATGGCCCCCTCGGGGCCGGCCACTCGGCGAGCCTTCGCGTCCCGGACTCGCCACTCGTCCGGGGTGGCCTCACCGCCCACCAGCCGCTCGCCGATGCCCCGAACCGCGCTGACGAGGACCTCGTCACGGTCGCCGGTGACCGGGTCGGCGGTGAAGGCGACCCCGGCGGCCTCGGCGGGGACCATAGCCTGGATCAGGACGGCCATCCGAGACCCGGCAGGGCTCGCGTCCCCGACCCGCCCGGCGGCGTACGCGGCCACTCGCTGCGAGCCGGCCGACGTGGCGCACCGCACGACCGCCTCGGCGACCGCGTCGAGGCCGTCCACGCCCAGGAAGGTCTCGTACTGCCCGGCGAAGGAGGCGCCGGGCAGGTCCTCCGCCGAGCCCGAGGACCGAACCGCGACGGGCCCGCCGAGGTCCCGCAGGGCGAGCGCCAGCCGGTCGCGGAGGTCCTCGGGCACGGTGTTGAGCGCCCGGATCCGATCGACCGCGTCGGTGGACACCACCACGCCCGGCGGGACAGGGAAGCCGAGCGCGGTCAGCCGGGCGAGACTGGCGGCCTTGTGGCCGGCCAGGCTGGCGTCTCTCGCCTCTTCGTCATCGATGCGGAACACGACTCGGGCCGCCGCCGCATGCTTTCGGCTCATGACCGACCCTCCTTCCGATCCCACGCTCGGCAAGGGCGATCCCTACGAGATCCACAACCTCGGCGCCATGCCGGCTGGGCGAGCGTGGGGCCGACCGCTGCTTGTCATCCTGGCCGCCACGAGCCCACAAGGCCCTCCCCGCAGTCGACCCGCCCCACACGAGCGCGGCCACGACCGCGATGACCAGGATCACCATGAACAACCAGCCCATCACTGCCTCGCACCTCCCTTTGATTCGCAGGCCGATCGACCTCGACAGGGCGTAGCGCTTGGTGGTGTGCAGATCGTCGCGGGACGTTGGTGTGCCCAGCGCCGTGGCAAACGGTGTCCGCTGGGGCCGCCGCGGTGCAGGAACAGCATCAGGGCACCCCAGCATCGGCGGCCACGGCAGCAATCCTGGGTTCGCCACCTGACTGTGGTGAGGCGCAACCATCTCCTTCCCGTTCCCGGGAAGCGACGCCCGCAGCGGAACTCCCCGGGGTCGATGCGAGATCCCGGACTACCAGATCTGCGCCTCACCTGCGTGATGCCCCCTCGTTCTCTGCTTGGGGCTACCGCCTGCCTAGGGCCGGTCGGCCCCTTTCCGTCGGGGCCCTGGCCCCACGCCGCGACACCTCACCCTCACGTCACCCTGAACCGCCCCGCGTCTTACTAAATAGGCTAAATAGGGCTTTCCCGTGAGGTCGGCGAGCGGGGCCTGGGAATGCCGTCGTGCACCAGCTACACCACGAACCGCGACTTGACTGTGATCCCCCTCACGCTGCCCCTGACGCTGCACTAACCCTGGAGAACTGCTACACACGCGGGGCACCCACCGCCGCCCGGGAGCCTGGCAGAAGCCTCGAAGTCGGAATGGCCCGTTACAGCGGCCCGGTGGAGACGCAACTTCCCTATGACCGGCGGATCGGTACGCAGCCGTGCAGGGTGACGGTCGAAACATCACACGGGATCACTGGCTAGTGTCACCACGGTTCGTCACGTCTGGGTTGTGACGGGTCAATTCGTCACGCGCTGAGGAGCCTGGCCGCCACTAGGTCGCTACCCTGGTTCCTGCTCGAACCTCTGTTCGAGTAGGCTATAGGGATGCGGACCTGGGAAGGACGCGACCCCGACTTCGGCCGGCCGATCGCGGCGCCGCTTGAGCGGTGCGCGGATCTGCTCAGCGCCGACCCGGCCACGGTCCGCCAGGTGGCCGTCAACGTTGAGCACTACGTCCGAGTGGATGGCACCAGGATCTGGAGCCTCATGCGGGCACCGCCGATCCACCTCCGGAGGGCTAGTGTCCGACAGTCACTTCAGCACCCCCATCCGGCATAGGAAGAGCCAAGGGTCCCGACCAAGACGGGACGACCGGCCCTGGGCAGGCGGTGGTCCCGAGCGGAGAACCAGGGGCATCACCAGGTGCGGCGCGGATCCGGATGGTCCGGGGATCTCGCATCGACCCGGGGGCTGCGCTGGCGGCGTCGCTGCCCGGGAATGGGAAGGAGACGATGGCGCCGCACCAGCGGGAGCGGCACGGCCCACCGTGGGGCTGGTCCTGATGGCGCGTGAGGACCATGAACGTGGATGGCGGCCAGACATCCAGCACGGTCCCTCCCACTCCCGCGTGGTGCAGGTGCGCTCGGAGCGGAGCCCGCGGAACCCCAACGACAGGAGGGCACGATGAGCCAGTTCGAGGTACGCGCCCGGCTGAAGATCCGCGAGGGGCAGCTGGAGGGGTTCAAGCGGCAAGCGGCTGAGGTCATGCGGCAGGCGCGGGAGAAGGACACCGGAACCGTCGCCTACGACTGGTTCCTCAGCAGCGACGGGACCCAGTGCGAGGTTCGCGAGGCCTATGTGGATGAGGACGCTTTTGTCGAGCATGCGTTCAACGTCCGCGAGGCTCGAGACACCCTCTTCGGTGAATTCGCCTACGACCACAAGATGACGATCTACGGCGAGCCGTCGCCTCGGCTTGTCGAATTGTTCGACAGGGTGGGGGTGGACGTCACCTGGTTTACCCTGCTCCAGGCCCTTGAGCCCGCGAGCGTCCACTGACTGAGCCTGGCAGCGCGCTCGGAGTTACGGTAACCGCCGGCTCCGCTCCGAGCGCGCTGCGCCACGCCGCAGAGCCTGCGCCGACTCCCGGGTGTAGAGCAGTCCGGCGGTGAGCGGCGGTCAGGGAGGCCGATGATGGGTTCGGTGAGGTCGGGCGGATGCGACCTCTATTACGAGCAGGTGGGCGAGGGCGTACCGATCCTGCTGATTCACCCTGCCGGGGCGACGGCCTCAACTTGGGGCTCCGCGACCGAGGAGTTGGCCCGGATCGGACGAGTGATTACCTACGACCGCCGGGGGTACGCCCGGTCTGGCGGCCAACCGGTACGCTTGGTCTCCACGCATACGGCCGACGCCGCGGCGATGCTGGAGTCCTTGGGGACCGCGCCCGCCGTCGTGGTCGGTACGAGCGCCGGGGCGGCGATCGCCATCGACCTCGTGGTGCGTCGTCCGGACCTGGTGCGGGCGGTCATCGCCCATGAGTTCCCATGGCGGTTTACTCGTCACCTTCCGACCGTTTCGCAGGTGGCGGCGCTGGCCAAGATCGGATCGCTGGTTCTCCGTGGCCGGCATGGCGACGCCGCCGAGGCATTGTTGCGCTCCGCCTACACCTACCGTGACGGTGGGAGCGCGTGGGACGCCTTTCCCGAGGAGTGGCGGCGGGCCGCCAGGGAGAACGCTCGGGCAGCCCTAACAGACTTCCGCAACTCGATCGGCACCTATCCATCTGCGACGGAGCTGGCGACCGTCGAGGTCCCTGTGGTGTGCAGCTACGGTGCACAGAGCCCCAACTTCATGCCCCGCTTGACCCGATCGCTCGCCGCTGCGATCCCCACGGCGAGAACGCAGCAAATTGAAGGGGCCGGCCACGCCGCCCCATTTGATGCAGCAACCAACTTCGTGCGGCTGATCGCCGACACCATCACCTCTTGAGACAGTGATCCTCTGCGTTCATGCGCGCGTACGGTTGAATGGGTCCTCTGGCGGTCGGCTGGCCAGCCTGGTACGAGAGGTTGACCCGGGGTTCGTGGATTTTGAGGTGGGGTCCTCCCCGGAGCGTCTGACATGGGACGCTCCGAGGACTGCCAAGTCCGAGGAGGAGGACCCCGGATGCAAGACTCTCACACGTCCG
>Ga0137375_10001232_pt1 | contig 29336 bp, 18 predicted proteins | sample SagtaG_24_FD_104936 | JGI IMG/M metagenome (GOLD analysis project Ga0137375, IMG submission 104936) | Vadose zone soil microbial communities from Sagehorn Ranch, Mendocino, California, USA - Sage1_R_113_16 metaG | ecosystem: Environmental > Terrestrial > Soil > Vadose zone | place: USA... | reverse complement strand
TCGGGAAGATTCCTCAAGTAGCGGGCGCGGTCCGCACGGTCGTTGGCGAATGCGAAAAAGACGGCGATCGGGCGGGTCGGGCTCATGAGCTTCTCCGTGTCTACCGGCGCACTCCCATGGGCAGTGACACGGTCGTCCAGTCCATTTCAGTGGAGGTGTCCGAAGGCGCCGGAGGCGTGGAGCGGACGCTCCGCGTCTCCTTCCCCACGGTGTAGAGGAGAGCGAGCTTCTCCAGGGGATGGGGACCCGCGGCCTCGATGCGCGGCGCCTTCTGCTCCACGAATTCGAAGTCGGCGCTCGCCGGGGTGACCAGGAGCTTCAAGGTGACGAGGCCCAGGCCGGCCTCCTCTCCCGGCTCGGCCGCCCAGGGGAAACCCTTGGGCAGGTGCAGCGGCAGACCTTCGAGAATGGCGTCGGTGAGCCGCGGGTCCTGCCGGAAGTAGTCGGCGGCCAGCCGGACGGTCTGCCCGGGCTTGAGCCGCATCCCCCCGCGGGCATAGGTGGCGTGGCCGGGCATCGGCATCAGCAGCTCGATCCTGCCGTCGCAGCCGAACTGCACCAGGGTGACCCAGACCGCGGCGTCGTGACCGTTGACAATCTCGAATTCGGCCTTCTCTCCCTCGCGGAAGACGGCCACGCCGGCGCCTGCTTCCGGCACGGCGTCCACGAGAGCCTTGCGGCCGGCATCCCAACGTTTTGCCCGCAGGAGGACGCGGCCTTTGAGCCCGCTCGCCGGGTCCGGATTGTCGAGATCGAGGAGCTGGCGGTAGCGGCCGACCGCGACCAGATCCTCGGCGAGATTCTGCATCTCCTCGGCCCGGTCCGGCCGCAGGCGTGCGGCGAGCCGGCCGTCGCGGCCGATCCCCGCCCAGGTCGCATCCTTTTCACGAAGGCGGATCAGGACGTCAGCATCCTCGGTCTCTTCGAGGACCTCCAGGAGCGGCTCTCCAGCCAGGGCACTGGCGAGCCGTGCTCGCGGCTCATCGGGCGCCGCGATCGCCACCCGCAGTCCGGGTTCCGGGAGCTTCTGCTCGCGCAGGAAGGCCCGCAGACCGGCGGCGAGCCGGGAGGGGTCCCGCGCCTCGACCACCCGCGCCGTGGAGCTTGCCGCGCGCACCGTCTGGACCTCGACGACGGCCACCTCCTCCCCCGTGTCGCTGGAGCGGGCACCGGGCGAGCGCACGGTCCAGATCGATCCGGGCCGCAGGCCATGCGCCGCGCCCCCCCCGATCTCCACGCCGTCGTCCCCCACCGCCAGGACCTGCAGATAGGGAGCGGGCCGGATCTCCGCGGTCCCGAAGAGCAGCTCGTCCAGCCGGCCTTCGAGCTGCGGGTGTTGGCGGCCGTATTTCGACGTCAGGGCCGGTGCGACCTGCTCGAAGACGTCGCGCCAGGTGGCTCCCGGTTGCGCCTGGAGCAGCGCCTGGCTCAAGAAGAAGGTGAGCGCGCCGTCGCGGACCACCGCCTCGCCGGTGAACATCTTGTGCTCGTTCGCGTACTCGTCGGCCCGGCAGGCGGCGATCACCACCGCCCGCCGCCGGCCGGGCAGCCATCCAGCCGTCCCCTTGTCCTCCGCCTCCGGGGGTGCGGTGAAGATCTCCGGGACCGGTCCGCCGGCGAACATCTCGGCCGGCGCGCGGAGGTCGGCCGGGGCCTCGCGGGTCCGCTCGCCGAAGGGATCGCGGGTCACCGAGCCCGAATGGCAGCAATCGAAGATCAGGGTGACGAAAGGCGTCTTTTCGTTCACCTTCTGGACCCAGCGGTCGATCTCCTCGTCGATGATGTCGAGATTGGGCAGCTCGCCGCGTCCGCTGTCGTGAGGGACGATCGACTCGATCATGCGGCCCGCCTCGCGCGGGTCGGCCATCCGCGAGCCATGACCGGCGTAGAAGAGGACCACGACGTCGTCCTCCCCTGCCCTGCCGGCGAGATCGGCGAGAGCGCCGCGGATCTGCGCCTGGGTCGCCTCCTCGTCGCGCAGCGTCCGGGTGTGCTCGGCGGGAAAGCCGAAGCGATCGATCAGCAGGGAACGCATCAGCTCCATGTCGCTGACGGCCCCCTGGAGATCCGCGTTCGGGACCTTCGGATACCGGTTGATTCCGATCAACAAGGCATGGCGTACGGCGGGCATATCTCTGCCAGGAGCGGGGCTATCCTGGCAGAAAAGAAAAGGGACCTCAAGGACAACAAGGACTTCAGGGACGGAGAGGGATCGCCTCCAGCACCAGCACCGAAGGCACCCGGTCGGGGGCTGCAAGGCGGAGCAGGCCGTAGCCGATGCCGGCGTAGCCGTTCATCAGGGCGGGCGATTCGACGTCTCCCCGGGTACCGCAGAGCCAGCCGTCGCGCTCGATGCTGGCGAGGACGGTCCGGGTCTGGCGGTCGATCACCTCGTCCAAGTCCGGGCAGTCGAGCGCCTGGCGGGCCTGGAGGAGGAAGTCGAGGTTGCCCAGGTCGCCGTGGCAGAGGCAGTGGTTCTCGCCGAAGCCGCGCGGGACGGTCTGCCGCACGGCTTCCTCGATCTCGGCGCGGAGCGCGCGGCACGCTTCCGGATTGCGCATCTGGGGGAGGGCGCGGAGCCGCGACAGCCCGACGCCGGGAGCGCCGTAGCACCAGGCCATGGCGGTCATGCTCTCCAGCGGAGGCGGCTGGTCGCCGTCTCCAGAGAGCCAGCGCCGCAGCGCGGGCCAGAAAGCCTCCCTCTCCCAGGCGAAGCCCGCCAGGCCGGCGTCGAGAAATCGGACCTCGCCGCTGGCCGCCGCCAGCTCGACGAGGGCGAGGCCGATGCCGGCGTTGCCATGGGAGAAGCCGACCTGCGGCCTTTCGGTCGCGAGCCGGGTGAGCCATCCGAGGCCCGGACCGGCAGGATGCGAGCGGGCGAGGAGATGCTCGCCGCAGCGAACCGCCACCTCCAGCGGGCGCTCCGACCCGGTCGCCTGCGCGAAGGCGAGCAGGCCGAGGATGGCTCCGGCGGCGCCGCCGACGATGTCCAGGTCCTCGTCCCGGCCGATCCGGGGCGGGATGCGCTCGACCATCCGGCCGGCCGCGGCGAGGAGCCCGGCGTCCTGCCACAGGGCTCCCAGACAGGCGGCGGTGTAGAGGGGACCGCCCCAACCGATGAAGGCGCCGATCGAGGAGGGGCCGGACTCGGGAGCCCCGTCCTCCAGATCCAGCCGGGCGAGCAGGCTCGCCAGGGCGGCCCGGGAGAGCCCGGTCCAGCGCTCCTCGCCAGTGATGGCACCGAGATAACCGAGAAAAAGGGCGATGCCTGGCAAGCCGGCGTACAGGTCCTCCGGGGACTGGGCGAGCGACCAGACCTGGTTGCGGAAATCGAGCCCGATCCAGGTGGCGTGGCGCTCGTCGCGCAGGGCCATCTCCTCGAACCAGGCGCCGACGGCGCTCGCATGTCCGATCAGCCGGCTGCGCAGCTCTTCGGGCGCGAGGGGAGGACCGGGATCGGCCGCGCCATACCGCGACCAGGTCACGTCGTCGCGGTTCAGGAGCTGCGTGCCCAGGGAGAGGCGGAGCAGGTCGAGCTGGCGCCGCAGGTCCTCCTCGCCCAGACCGGCGAGGCGGCGCCGCGCGGCCACGAGGGCGGGCTCGCGGAAGAATTCCGGGATCCTCTCCCCCCGGCTGGTCCACAGGTCCAGGGACGACGGAAGCGCGCGGAAGGCGGGAACGTCCCCCGCATGCAGATCCTCATGCTCGACCGCCACGACGCGGGCCAGATCGGGCTGGTCCTCGACGCCGAGCCACAGCCGGTCGAACAGGAGGTCGCGGTCGAGCGCGTCGCGCAGGATGTCGGGGTGGAAGCTCTCGGAGAGCAGGAGGCCATAGATGCGCGTCGAGCGCAGCACCGCCCGCACCGGATCGTCCGCGAAGCGGTCGAGGAGCGCGAGCACCTCCTCCCGCCGGCGCGCCAGCAGGCGGTAGACCTCGGCGAATCCCGCGGCCATCTCGTCCCGGAAGGCGCCGGCCTCCACCTCGCGCCCGTCGAGGCAGGGGCGGTTGCGCCCCCTCTCCATGAGGACGCGCTCGCGGACGACCCGCATCTCGTCGGTGCCGGTCCCCTGCCATTGCAGCACGGGCTCCGGGGTGGGTTGCCCCGCCACGATCGCGACGCCGCTCAGGTCGGCTCTGGGGATGTCGTCGCCCTCGCCGATCCGGAACGGGAGAAGGCCGATGCGGAGCACCGACTCGGCCAGTACCTGGCCGGCCAGCCGCTCGTCGGGCCGCGGCGTCTCCCGGGGCTCCATCCGCGGATGAAACAGCGCTTCGAGATCGACCACCACCGGCTGGTCCCCGGCCGCGATCAGGTTCTCGAAATGGCAATCGGTCGCCTCGAGGACGTAGAGGACGGCGAGCAGCCCGCCGAGGCGGCGGTGATAAAGCGCCACCTCCTCCCCCGACACACAGTCGCCGGAGGCCACGTACTCCATCCAGCCGTGCTCCCCCCGGTCGAGGACCCGCAGCGTGCGGAACGGCGGGAGCTCGCCCGTTTCGTTGAGCCACGCGAGGACCTCCTGGAAATGGGCGTCGACGGCCAGCGACCGCGGCTTGTAGACGAGCCGCGCGCCGGAGGCGAAGCCGGCGATCCGTACGGAACGCCCGCCGCGGTGGCGGTCTCCGGCGCCACCGTCGAGCGAGGTCAGGAGCCCGGGATCCTCGCCAGCGAAAAAGGTTGCGACGAGGTCCGGCCCGTCGCCGGCGAGGTGCGCGAGGAATTCGAGGGAGGCCGCGACCCAGAGGTCGAGCTCCTGCACGGCGAGGCGGGCGAGGACGGCGTACTCCTGAAGGATCGCGGTAGCGGTCGAGCGGTCGCGCAGGCGCTCGACGAACGAAGCGAAGCGCTCCTCGGGCATATGACCAGAGAGCAGCTCCTGGAGCCGGGCGACGTGCAGCTCCAGGACGAGGGTGCGGCCGAGGAGAGGCAAGAGGCGGAAGGCGAGCGGCTCGGTGAGCAGCCGCTCCGCTTCCGGTGCGGAGAACAACGGGGTTGCGCCGGAGCCCCGCACGATCCGCTCGATGCCCTCGCGCAGCCGGAGACGCGCCCGGTCCACCAGAGGACGCACCAGCTCGAGGAAGCCGGCCGCGGCATCGCTGCGCAGCTCCTCGGGGAGAGGCAGCGGCTCGAGACCTTCGGGAAGGGGACCGGAGAGCGCCTCCGACAGCTCGGCGAGCCAATCCGGCGGGGCCTCGAGGCGATCCCCCAGGACCTCGGCGGGTGTGGCGAGGAGACGGACGAAGGATTCCTCGTCGAGACCGTCCGCGGCGAGCCGGCGGACCAGGCGGTCTCCGGAGCGGAAGGGGGACAGCTCACGCCACCGAGCGAGCCGGTGCCGGTCCGTCTCCGCGAGAGGATGGTCGTCCCCAGAGGAAAGAAGACCGGCCCGCTCGGCGAGCGTCAGCGCGCGATACCAGCCTTGCCAACCCGTTACGGGCAGCAGCGCCTCCAGTTGGCGTAGGTATATGCGGTGGCGATGGTGAGCGGGGCTCCGGAGACGTCCTTGAGCTGCTCTTCCTGGAGCTCAAGGATGCCGGATGGATGGCTCGGGAGCTGGGCGAGCTCGTCGGGGCTCAGGGCCGCGCGATAGGCAGGATCCTTCCAGGCGCGGATGATGTCGACCTTCTTCATCTCTCACCTCCTAATGGCAGCAGCGGGAGATATAGGTGTACTGCGTGCAGGTCTTGAACGTGGTCTCGATCAAGCCTCCGGTCGCCTCGCGGAGCTCATGGTCCTTCAGCTCGATCGCCCCCGCCGGATGGGCCGGGAGACGGGCCAGGTCCTCGGCGCTCAGGGTGGCGCGGTAGAGGGGGTCTTTCCAGGCACGGATGACGTCGACTTTGTTCATCTGTTCTCCTTATTTAAGGCTTATTTAGGGCAGCAGCGACGGAAGTTGTTGAAGGTGAACTCGGTGCAGGTCTCGAACGTGGTTTCGGCGAGGGCTCCGGTAATGGTCCGGAGCTGCTCGTCCCGCAGCTCCAGAACTCCGGAGGGGTGGCCGGGGAGCTGAGCCAGCTCCTCGGTGCTCAGGGTGGCGCGGTAGAGGGGGTCTTTCCAGGCACGGATGACGTCGGCTTTGTTCATCGTCTTCGTCCTCCTCGTCTATAAAAGGTACGGCCCCGGCTCTGGACCGGGACAGGCGGTCCAGCAAGAGCTGCGGACCGGCTCGCTCAGCCCACGGGCTCGGCCGGCGTCCGTTCAGCACCAATAGCAGCGCGACCTCCTCTGAAGGAGGGGGTGCTCGCGAACCGCAACAGGGGGCCCATCAGCAAAAAAACCAGGGAGTGTGCTCTCCCTGGCTCGCGCGGCGAAAGGCTCGCGGACCTCCGCGAGGTTGCCGGGCCTCCCCGCTACACCATCGCGTCCGAGCTGAGCTCGGGGTGCACCTTCATGAAGGAGACCAGGGTTGGGAGGTAGCTGCGGAGCGGCGGCACCTCGATCCCGGTCCCGGCCAGGTCGGCTCGGGTGTTGGCGCTGTCGTAGTAGGTAGGGTGCACGAAGTAGTCGATCGACGAGGAGGGAATCTGCATCAGGCGGTAGACGCCCGGCACCCAGTCGATGAGCTTCTTGGCCAGACCGACCGGCAGGGGCACCCGGATCATCACGCGCCCCGTGGCCTTGGCCACCGCCGTCAGCACTTCGTGAATGGTCAGTGGCTCGGGGTCGGCGAGCTGGTAGGTCTTGCCGAGCGACTTCTCCTGCGCGGAGAGGTACGAGATGGCCGCGATCACGAAGTCCCGCGGCACCAGGTTCAGGCGGGTGCGGTGCGTGTCCCCCACCACCGGCATGATCGCGATCCCGTGCTGCTTCAGGAGCCAGCGGATGACGAAGTACGGACCGTCGTACTTCTGCGTGTCGCCGGTCCGGCTGTCCCCCACCACGATCGCCGGGCGGTAGATCGTCGCGGGCATGCCGCGCTTCATCCGCTCCCGCACCTCGACCTCGGCGAGGAACTTGGTCTCCTCATAATAGTTGTTGAACACCTGCCCCTTGGCCAGGTCGGCCTCGCGGTAGATGCCGGCGAACATGCCGCTGACATAGCAGGTGCTCACGTACTGGACGCGGTGGAGATGCTCGCACCCTTCGGCGAAGTCGAGGATGTTCTTGGTCCCTTCGACGTTGACCTTCATCCCTACCGACCGGCGGACGCTCAGGTCATAGACCGCGGCGAGGTGCCAGACCTCGGTGACCTCCTTCTGGAGGCCCGCCAAGTCGGCCAGGCCAAGGCCGGGGACGGTGATGTCCCCCTCGACGAGGCGGATGCGGCCGGCGATCAGCGGGTCCCGCGTCTCGATCTCGCGGACGCGCTGGCGGGCGAGGTCGGCGAACTTCTTCTGGATGAGACAGACGACCCGCTCCTCCGGCGAACGTGCGAGGACGCGCGGGACGAGCTCCGATCCGAGGAAACCGGGGAACCCGGTGAAGAAATGCGTGGACATGTGGATCTCCCTCCCGGCTCTACCGCAGGCCGGGGATCCGGCGCAGGGCCTTGAGCGTCGTGCTCATCGTGCGGCTGAAGACCTCGTCGGGCACGCCCGCCGGAGCGGCGAGCGGAAGGCCGCGCTGGATCGCGACGGTCTGCGGTTCCGTGTATTTGAGAATGCCTTCGGCGCCGTGCCGGCGGCCGAGGCCGGAGTCCTTGAACCCGCCCATCGGCGCATCCACCGAGGCCCAGGCCGCGGCGTACGCCTCGTTGACGTTGACCGTGCCGCACTGCAGGCGGGTGGCGATGCGGTGGCCCAGCTCCAGATCCTGTGTCCAGAGGCTGGCATTGAGGCCATACGAGGAGGCGTTCGCCCGTTCGATGGCCTCGTGGATCGATTCGAAGTTATAGACGGCGACGACCGGACCGAAGGTCTCCTCGGCGAAGAGGGTCATCTCCGGCGTCACGTCCACCAGGAGGGTGGGCTCATAGAAGCACGGCCCCAGGTCCGGCCGAGCTCTGCCGCCCGCCAGAACCGTGGCTCCCTTCTCCACCGCATCGCGCACGTGCGCGTCGACCTTGGCGAGGTGCTCGGCGGAGATCAGGCTGCCCATGTCGGCGTGCCAGTCGAGACCGGCGCCCAGCTGGAGGGCTTTCGTCTCCTGGACCAGGCGCTCGACGAAACGGTGGTAGATCGATTCGTGGACGAACAGCCGCTCGATCGAGATGCAGAGCTGGCCGGCGCTGCTGAAGCAGCCGCGGAGCGCTCCCGCCACCGCGGCTTCCAGGTCGGCGTCGGCGAGGACGAGCATCGGGTTCTTGCCGCCCAGCTCCAGCGAGCAGTGGATGAGCCGCTCGGCCGCCTGTCGCGCCACTTTGCGCCCGGTCGCCGTGCTGCCGGTGAACTGGATGGCGTCGCAGCTCTCGATGAGCGGCGTACCCAGAACGGCCCCCTCGCCGGTGGTCACCTGGAAGAGGTCCGCCGGAAGGCCGGCCTCGCGCAGCAGCGCCACGGCCCAGAGGGCGGTGAAGGGCGTCTTCTGATCGGGCTTCAGGACCACGGCGTTGCCGGCCATCAAGGCCGGGATCGCGTCGGTGATAGCCATCGAGAGCGGGTAGTTCCAGGGGGCGATGATCCCCACGACGCCCACGGGATGGTGGTGCTCCCAGGCCACGGTGAGCCCGGGGAGGGCGCCCTGCCGCCGCTTGGGCTCCAGGTGCCCTTCGGCGTGGATCGCATAGTAGCGGGCCACAATCGCCGTATCGGCGACCTCCTCGAACGCGTGCTTGCGGGCCTTGCCGGATTCGAGCTGGATAAGGTCGAGCACCTCGTCCTGCCGCTCGATGATCAGGTCGTGGAAGCGGAGGAAGACTTGGGCGCGCTCTGCGAAGGTCCGGTGGAACCAGTCCTCCTGAGCCTTGCGAGCCCGCCGCACGGCCTCGGCGACATCGGCGGGTGTCGAGCGCGGGACCTCTCCGATCCGCCGTCTGTCGAGGGGAGAGCGGATCTCCGTCCTCTCGCGCGGTGCCACGGTCATCGCGGGAGCTTCCAGGGTGAGCTCGGCCATGCGGGTTCGCCTCCTCGGGGCCGATGCGGCCCTCCCCTGTAGAGTGCCACAGGCGGTGCGCTACGTCAAGCTGCGGCATAGAGTTTGACGCGGCACGGCAAGGGATGGAATCGGCAGGCGTGTTAGGCTTCACCCCGTCATGGGCAGGGATGAAATGCTGCGGCTGATAAAGGACTTGGAGTCCGATCGGGTCGAGCGGACCGTCTCCTCCACCAATACGGACAAGTTCGCTGAGGCCATCTGCGCTTTCGCCAACGACATGCCCCAGCATCGCCTGCCTGGGTACCTGTTCATTGGTGTCCGCGACGACGGGGAGCCGTCCGGCTTGGCGGTGACCGACCAGCTCTTGCAGAATCTGGCGGCAATTCGCTCGGATGGAAACGTCCAGCCACTTCCCACGATGAATGTTCAGCGCCTGCCGACCTCCGGCGGAGATGTGGCTGTGGTCGAGGTCCTTCCTTCGGACCTGCCGCCCGTCCGCTACAAGGGGAGGATCTGGATCCGGGTTGGCCCGCGGCGGGCGATCGCCAGCGAAGCCGAAGAGAGGGTCCTCGCCGAGCGCCGCGTTGCCTTGGCTCGAACATGGGATGCCCGCCCTTGTCGGGAGGCAACTCTGGACGATCTTGCGCTCGACCTGTTCGCTGTGGGATACCGTTCGTTTGCGGTCGCGCCCGAGGTCATCGAAGAAAACAACCGGAGCCTGACGGAGCAGCTCGCAGCGCTTCGCTTCTATGACCTCAAGCTCGGCGGCCCGACGAACGCGGCGATCCTGCTGTTCGGCAAGGACTCTCTCTCCTTCGTTCCCGGGGCCTACGTCCAATATGTACGTTATGCAGGGACCTCCAGGGCGGACGAGCCTGTTCGTGACCGGCGCTTCTCGGGAGACCTTCTCTCGGTGCTTCGTGGCCTCGATCAACTCGCCGAGGATGTCGCCGAGGCACGTCCGACGGCCGCAGAGGGTCTCGCGGAACGGACTATCTATGATTACCCACCTCGCGCCTTGCACGAGCTCTTCGTCAATGCGGTCATCCACCGGAACTATGAGGGATCGAGCTCTCCGGTACTGGTCAACCACTTCGATGACCGGCTTGAGGTCTTGAGCCCAGGCGGGTTGTTCGGCGATCTAACTCCGGAGCAATTTCCCCGCGGGACCGCCTACCGCAATCCCGTGCTCGCCGAAGCAGCCAAAACCCTCGGGTTCGTCAACCGTTACGGTAGAGGAATCGCGATCGCACAGTCCGAGCTCGCGCGAAATGAAAGCCCTGTCGTCACCTTCGAGCTGGGATCAAATTATTTCACCGCAACAGTGCCGAGACGACGATGAAGACGGTCGTCTTTTTCAATCCCAAGGGTGGCGTCGGCAGGACGACGCTTGTGTACCACCTTGCGTGGATGTTCCAGGAGCTCGGGGTGGACACATTGGCTGTAGACCTGGACGCTCAAGCGACTCTTACAGAGACATTTCTCCCTGTCGAGATGCTGGAGGACATCTGGCTGCGGGAACAGAGCCCTCGAACGATTTTCGGAGCCCTCCAGCCGTTGCTGGATGGGATCGGCATGGAGGCCCCGGTCCCGATGGAGATGGCGGAGCACCTGGCGCTCCTGCCGGGGCATCTGGGGCTGAGCCGGCTCGAAGATCGATTCGTCGGCCCCGATGCGCATGACGCAGCCACCGCCGTCCAGCGCGTCATCGAGCTGGCGGCGCGCACATGCGGGGCCAATCTCGTGCTGCTCGATGTCGGTCCGGGTCTGACTGCGTTGAACCGCGCCTCATGTACTCTCTCGGATTTCATGGTGATGCCCCTGGGAGCAGATGTGTACTCCCTTCATGGACTTCGTGTCCTAGGGCAGGCGATCGACGTCTTTCGCACCGGAGGAGTGGGACCGATCGGTTACATCGTCCTCCAGCGCATCCGCGCAGGCCGTCCGATCAAGGCGGCACACTATTGGATCGACCGGATCTCGGCCGCCTATCATCACGAAATCCTCGGTGCACCGGAAAATGCAATCCTTCCCGATCCGGACCCGCACAAGCTGGGGACCCTCAAGCCTTACCGCAGCCTGATGCTCCTCGCGCAGGATGTTCGCAAGCCCATGTTCCTCCTGAAGCCGGCCGATGGTGCCATCGGTGCGTTCAGCGAAGCCGTCCTCGACTGCTACCGCGACTTCAAGGCGCTGGCCACGGGGATCGCCGCCGCCTGCGGAATCGCGATCCCAAGCAGCTCCGCCTCACTATGAGTCTTCTCCGCTGCGCGCTCCTCGCCCTGCTCCCATGGCTCGCCGCGGCCTCGGCAGCGCCCGCCCAGGAAGGTGAAACCTTTTCCGACGAGGTCACCGTCACCGCCACCCGCACCGAGCAGCGGCTCGGCGAGACCGCGGCGAGCGTGGTCGTGCTCTCGTCCGCGGAGCTGGCCGCGAGCGCCGCGCCCACGGTGGACGACGCCCTGCGCCAGGTCCCCGGGTTCAGCCTCTTCCGCCGCGCCGGCAGCCGCTTCGCCAATCCCACGGCCCAGGGAGCGACGCTGCGCGGTCTGGGTGGGAGCGGCACCAGCCGCGCCCTCGTGCTCGCCGACGGCGTGCCGCTCAACGACCCCTTCGGCGGCTGGATCTACTGGGCGCGCGTCCCACGGGCCGAGCTCGAGCGGATCGAGGTTCTGCGCGGAGCGGGATCGGACCTCTACGGCAGCGGCGCCCTGGCCGGCGTCATCCAGCTCCTGCGGCGGGAGCCGGCACAGCCCGGTCTGATCGCGGAGGCCTCCGCGGGGGAGCGCGGCACGCTCGACGGCTCGGCTTTCGGTGCCTGGACGCGCAGCCCCTGGGGGGCGAGCCTCGCCGCCGAGGGGTTCGATACGGACGGCTACATCCTGGTCGATCCCGCCGAGCGCGGGCCGGTGGACATCCCCGCGACCTCCCGCCACTCGACCGCGGAGCTCAGCGCGGAGCGCCATGTCCAGAACCGGCTCTTCGCCCGCGCCTCGTGGTTCGACGAGGACCGGGGCAACGGCACTCCACTACAGACGAACGGCACCACAATCCGCGAGGCGAGCGCCGGCGGGGACTGGTCGGCGGGCTCGGGCTCGCTGTCGCTCCGCCTGTCGGGGGGAGATGAGGACTTCCGGCAGACCTTCACCGCCGTCTCCCCTGGCCGGACGAGCGAGCGGCTGATCCGCTCGCAGAGCGTTCCGTCGGACTTTGCAGGGCTGTCCTTCCAGGCCTCCCGGCCGCTGGGGGACCGGCACGCCCTGGTGGGGGGGCTCGAAGCGCGGCAGGTGCGCGGGACGAGCGACGAACTCGTCATCACCCCCGCGGGATCGCAACCCGTTTCGGCCGGCGGCCGGCAGCGCACCGAGGGCTTCTTCCTGGAGGACGTGGTCCGCGCGAGCCCCCGCCTGAGCCTGACCCTGGGCGGCCGGTTCGATCTCTGGACGAACGACCAGACGGGAGGCGGAGAGCGCGACGAGTCGGCGTTCAGTCCGCGGGCCTCGGCACTCTTCCAGGCGACCGCGCGCTGGGCCTGGACCGCCTCGGCCTACCGGGCGTTCCGCGCTCCGACCTTGAACGAGCTCTACCGCGCCTTCCGGGTCGGCGACGTCCTCACCCTGGCCGATCCGGACCTGAAAGCCGAACGCCTCACCGGTGGCGAGACCGGAGCGCTGTGGACAGGTCCGAACGGCCATCTCACGGCCCGCGGCACCCTCTTCTGGATGGACGTCGAGCAGACGATCGCCAACGTCACGCTCGCCACCCAGCCGGGTCTGATCACCCGGCAGAGGCGGAACCTGGGCCGGACGCGCTCGCGGGGTCTCGAAGCCGAGGCCGCGGCACGCGCCGGCCGCTTCACGCTGTCGGCCGGCTATCTCTTCGCCGATGCCACGGTGGAGAGCGCGCCGGCCGAGCCCGATCTCGAAGGGCTCCGCCTCCCCCAGGTGCCGCGCCACCAGCTCAGCCTCCAGATGCGCTTCGATGATCCGCGGCTCGTTTCGGTCGGTCTCCAGGCGCGCTGGAGCGAGGCGCAATTCGACGACGACCTGAACCAGCTCCGGCTGGGGAGCTTCACCACCGTGGATGCCCTGGTCTCTCGCTCTCTCGGCCGCGGGCTCTCTCTTTTCGCAGCCGCCGAGAACCTCCTCGACGAGCGCTACGACATCGGCCGCACGCCAATCCGCACCCTGGGGCCGCCGCGGATGGTGCGGGTGGGGGTGCGGTTCAGTCGAGCTGGCAGTTGACGGTCACGATGTAATAGACCTTCACCGGCTTCCCGTACTGCATCGCCGGCTTGAACTTCCACTGGCGTACCGAGTCCTCGGAGGCCTTGTCGAGCCCCTTGGGAAGCCCTTTCAACACCCGGGTGCTGGTGACGTTCCCCTGCTCGTCGATGACGACCTCGATGATCACCACGCCGTTGACCTTGCTTTCGCGCGCCGCCTCCGGATACTCGACAGGCACCGAGGCGACGAGCTCGGGCCGGGATACGCTCCCGCCGACCCGCAGAGGGATTCCTGAAGGCGCCGGCTCGGGCGGCTTCTCCGCGGGCGGCGCGGACGCCGCCTTCCGCTCCTCCGCGAGCTGCGTCTGATATCTCCTCTCCATCCCCTCGACATAGCCGCGGTATCCCTGGGGATCGACGAACGGATTCGGCGTCTCGCCCTTCCGCAGCCGTTCCGCCTTCTCGGTCAGATCGAAGAACGAGCCGTGCGACGACAGGAAGACGTCGCAGGGGAGGCCTTTGAGCAGTTGGAAGCTGTGCGCGAAGTCCCCGGCGATGCCCGGATATCTGGGGTTGACCGCCAGGGTCACTCCAGGGAAGACCGTGAGGCTTCCCGCGAACACCACGTCGAGGGTCCGATTCCCGTCCTTCGCCTTCATCGTCCAGGTGGTGCATCCCTTGGTGTGTCCCGGCGTGAGGTGGGCGGTCAGCGTGACGCCACCCAGCGAGACCGTGTCGCCGTCGCGGACCGTGCGGTCGGCGACGACCGGCGGGAAAAGGAACTTGTCTCCCAGGGCGTAGTCCCCATGGCCTCCGGCGGCCAGGAGCGGAGCATCCCCCTCGCTCGCCACGAGCTTCGCGCCGGTCAGCTTCTTGAGCTCCGCGAGCCCGCCGGCGTGGTCGTAGTGGGCGTGGTCGTTGAGCAGGACCTTCACGTCCTCCAGGCGGAAGCCGAGCTTCTTCAGGCTCGCGCGGATGAGCGGCACCGTCTCCTCGAAGCCGCCGTCGATCAGGATATGACCCTGGGGAGTCGTGATGAGAAACGAAGTGATGTCGCTGGCGCCTACATAGTAGAGACCGTCCGCGATACGGAAGGGCTCGACCGGCTGGTTCCAGGAGCGGGAGGTCGCGTCGGCCTGGGCGGCGGCGAGCGTGGGCGGCAGAGACAGGAGGAGGACGAGAGACAGCGGACGGAGGGCGCGCATGACGAAGGATTCTATATGGAACGTGCTCGTTCTACTTTCCGCAAGATCTGAGCGGCTCGCGTGTTTTACCTTCGGAGCATCAGAAGCCGTTCGCGGCCGGGAGCATGACGTCATGAGGTACCGATTCGGAGAGCACACGCTGGATCTGGAGGCGAGCCGGCTGCTCGGGCCGGAGGGGGAGATCCGCCTGCGCCCGCAGGCCTTCCGCATGCTGGAGGTGCTGGCGGAGAGCGCGCCGAAGATCCTCTCTCAGGAGGCGCTGCTCGACCAGGTCTGGGGAGTCGAGCACCTCTCCCCAGCCTCGGTCAAGCAGGCGATCAGCGAGGTCCGGCAGGCGCTGGGGGATGATCCTTCCCGGCCGCGGATCATCGAGACGGTCCACCGCCGCGGCTACCGCTTCATCGCACCCATTGAGCGCATCGATCCCGCTCCACCGCCGAGCGAGCTCGCGACCCAGCCCCTCCCGATGTCCAAGGTCCTGGCGAAGATCAACGAGGTGCTCCCGCCCTCACCTCCGCCGGTGCGGACCGGCCGGCGGCTGGCGATCGCGCTCCTGGTCCCCTTGCTGGCCGGCTTGGCCGTGGTGACTCTCCTGGGGCTCTCGCGACCCGACCGGGCGGCCGGGCCGGCCAGGGCGACCGCGCCACCGGCCGCATCTCCGTCGGGCCGCCGGGCCGTGGCCATCCTGGCCTTCCGCAACCTCTCGGCGCATCCGCAGGACGCCTGGATCTCCCCCGCTCTGGGCGAGATCCTCGGCTTCGAGCTCACCGCTCCGGGGCGGTTGCGGGTCATCCCGGCCGACAACGTGGAGCGCATGCGGCGGGAGCTCGGGCTGGGAGAGGACGAGGCGGCGCCGGCGAGCCTGGCCCGGATCGGCCGCAACCTGGGGACGAGCCTCGTGGTCACCGGCTCGTATCTGGTGAGCCGGCCTGCCGGCGCCTCGGACGAGACCCGCGACAAGATCCGCATCCAGCTCATGGTCCAGGACATCCGCAGCGGCGAGACGATCGCCTGGGCGCGGGAGACCGGCGCGCGCGAGGAGCTCCTCGACCTGGCGACGGCGGCGGCGCGCGGGCTCCTCGGCAGCCTGGGCTCGCGGGGCGAGGTCGCGAGCCAACCGGGAGCGGCGGCGCTCGCCGCGAACGCCGAATCGCTCCGGCTGTGGTCCGAAGCGGCGGCCCGCCTGCGGGTGCGCGACGCCATGGCGGCCGTCCCCCTGCTCCAGAGGGCCGAGAGCATCGATCCGGACAACCCGTTCGTCCACGACGCCCTCGCCGCCTCCTGGTCGCGGCTCGGCTTCGACGGCAAGGCGGCCGCCGCGGCGGGCAAGGCGCTGGCGCTCGCCGAGGGCCTGCCGCGGGAGATCCGGTTGCGCCTCGAAGCGCGCGCCCACGACATGCGCTTCGAGCCCGCCGAGGCCGCACAGAGCTATGCAGAGCTGTGGCGGCTTTTCCCGGACAACCTGGAGTACGGCCTCGGCCTGGCGGCCGCGCAGACCCAGTCCGGCGCCGCCGAATCCTCCCTCACCACGCTGGAAGCGATGCGCAAGCTCCCGCCGCCCGACGGCGCCGATCCCCGCATCGACCTCGCCGAGTTCGATGCGGCCTGGGGGCTCGGCGACTTCGCCCGCTGCCGTGACGCAGCCCAGCGGGCGGTCCAGAAGGCCGAGGCGCGGAGCGCCACCGTCCTGTTGGCGATGGGGCGGGTCTCGCGCGGCTGGGCGCTCTCGCGGCTGGGCCAGGGGGACGCCGCCCTCGCCGACTTTCGGGCGGCCGGCGCCATCTACCGGAGGATGGGCGACCGCGGCGCGGCAGCGGGCGCGCGGGCCGCCGAGGCGCTCATCCACCAATCCCAGGGGAAGCCGGCCGAAGCGCGGCAGATCTACGAGGAGGTGCTCCCCGTTCTCCACGAGATCGGCGACCGGACCCGCGAGGCGAAAACGCTCAACAACTTCGCCGCCCTGGTCGGCGGTGCCGGCGACAAGGCCCGCGCGACCGAGTTGCTCGAGCGCTCCCTGGCAATCAAGCGGGAGATCGAGGACCTCCAGGGGACGGCGACGACGCTGGTCAACCTCGGAAACCTCCGCGAGATCCAGGGGGATGCGCGGGGCGCGCGGCCCTATCTCGAAGAGGCGATCGGCCTGAGTCGCCGGCTGGGCGATTCCCATGGCACCGCCCTGGCCCTGCGCGGGATCTCCCGCGTCCACGTCCGGGAGGGCCATTTCGATGCAGGGCGCGCCGCGCTCGACGAGGGGCTCGGGCTCTGCCGGCAGACGGGAGATGTCGAAGGGCTCGCCCAGACCGAGTTGGTGCTGGCCAGTCTCGAGCAGAATGCCGGAAGGCTGGACGAGGCCCGCGACCATTATGAGAAGTCGCTCGCCCTGTGGATGAAGCTGAAGGACCAGGAGACGGTCGCCGAGGTGCGGGCGGAGCTGGCAAAGCTGGGGGGGCGCGAGGGGAGAGAACACGCTGGCCTGGTTCTGCGTCAGAGACCGGCCAAGAACTCCTCCACCGCCCGTCGCCGCGAGGACTGCTCGGGGAGATCGGGATAACGGAGCGGCTGGTCGAACGGCTCCCCGGGACGGACACCGGCATGCCGCAGGGCGATCTCCACGGCCTCTTCGGGTGAAGCGGTCCAGTCGGCGGCGAAGGGGGGCTGGGCATGGAGGAATTCCCAGGCGCGCAGGTAGACGACCGGCACGCCGATCTTCAGAGCCAGGGCGATCTCGGAGAGCGTTCCCTCCTCGCCGGCCAGGGCGACCACCGCGTCCGCCGTGCGGACGTTCACGTAGTTGCGCCCGTCGCCCAGGCCGGTGTGGATCGCACAGTCGACGAATGGGTTGGCGTCCCCTTCGCCCTCCAGGCCCGGCAGGATGCCGATCGACCGGCCTCCCGCCTCGCGCGCCCCGCGGGCCGCCGCTTCCATGACGCCGCCGCGCCCTCCGCAGAGGACGAGCGCTCCCCGCGAGGCGGTGGCACGTCCGACGGCCAGCGCCAGCTCGTAGGGCTCGGCGTCGGGGAGGACCGTCCCGCTGCCGATCACGCCGAGAAGAGGAGGCCTCCGCACGGTCCCCTCCTACCTCCGGGCAGAAACAGGCGGCGTGAGGTCCCGCTGCTCCTTCAGCAGGGGCGCCAGCCGGCGGACCTCGGTTTCCATCTCGGCCAGCACGCACGCGGCGCCATCCAGGGTCGCGGTCCGGCTGCGCCTCTCCAGCTCCGTGCTCAGGGTGGCCAGGCGCAGAGCCCCGACCTGGGCGCTGGTCCCCTTGAGCGAGTGGGCGATGAAGGCGAGCCGCGGGAAGTCGCCGCCGTCGAGCGCATCCCGCAGGCGTTCCATCTCACGGGGTGCCCCCGTCAGGAAATCGTCCAGCAGCTCGCGCACCAGCGACTGCCCGGTCATCGCTTCGAGCTGGCGGAGCTCGCAGAGGCGCGCCGGATCGAGCATCGGGGCCCCGGTGCCGCCAGCGGACGTCTCCCCCGCCGGCGAACGCTCCCTCTCTCCCGAGGTCCGCAGCAGGGCGGTCCGCAGGTCGGGGAGCAGGATCGGCTTGCTGAGAAAGCCGTCCATGCCGGCGGCGAAGCAGGCCTCGCGGTGCTCGCGAAGAGCGTTCGCCGTCATCGCCAGGATGCGCGGCTGCTGTTCCCGGGGAAGCTCGGCACGGATGCGGCGCGTCGCCTCCAGCCCATCCATCCCCGGCATCTGGACGTCCATCAGGACGAGGTCATAGCGCTGTCGCCGCAGCGCGTCGAGGACTTCGCAGCCGGTGGCTGCGACGTCGGCGACATAGCCCAGCCGCTCGAGCATCAACAGAGCGACCCGTTGGTTCACGGAGTTGTCTTCCGCGACCAGGACCCGCAAGGGCAGCCGCGCGGCCAGCGGCGGTCCGGCGAGCTCGTCGGCGAAGGCCGACGCCCGCGGTACCGGCACCTCCACCTCCCGGCAGCGGATGGTGTACGAGAACGTCGAGCCTTTGCCGGGCTCGCTCTCCGCCCACATCCATCCGCCCAGCCGCTCGACCAGCCGGCGGCTGATCGCGAGGCCGAGGCCGGTTCCGCCGAACAGCCGCGTGGTCGACGAGTCCGCCTGGGTGAACGGCTGGAAGAGACGCTCGATCCGGTCGGGCGGAATACCGACCCCGGTGTCGTGGACGGCGAAGCGCAGCTCCAGCCACTCGCCGTCCCGGGGTCCCGCCTCGACCTCGAGGCGCACCTCGCCCCGCGGCGTGAACTTCACCGCATTGTCGAGCAGGTTGACCAGGATCTGCCGCAGGCGGGCCGCATCGCTCTCGATCGCGGCCGGCAGGCCGGCGCCGGTCTGGCAGGACAGGTGGAGCCCCTTGGCCGCCGCCTTGGGGGCCACGATGGCAACCGCCTCGTCGAGACAGGCGCGCAGCTCGAACGGCACGAGCTCGACGTCCAGAGCGCCGGCTTCGACCTTGGAGAAATCGAGGATGTCGTTGATCACGGAGAGCAGCGCCTCGCCGCTGTCGCGGATCGTCTCGACGTACTCGCGCTGCTCGCGGGGCAGCGGCATGCCGAGCAGCAGGCTGGTCATTCCGAGCACGGCGTTCATCGGAGTGCGGATCTCGTGGCTCATGTTGGCCAGGAACTCGCCCTTGGCCCGGCTCGCCTCCTCAGCCCGCACCTTTTCGCGTTGCAGGTCGCGCGTGCGCTCCTCGACCAGGAGAGCCAGGTCGCGCTCCCGCCGGCCGACGGCGCGCAGCCGCAGCCGCATCGCGCTGATGCCGCCCAGGAAGACCAGCACGCCGCAGGCCGCGAGGAACCAGGAGGTCTCCCAGAAGCGCGGGTGGATCTCGAGCCGCAGGGTCGCACCGGTCTCGTTCCACAAGCCGTCGTTGTTGCTGGCGGCGACCCGGAAGCTGTACGAGCCCGGCGGCAGGCTGGTGTAGACGGCGGTGCGCTGCGTTCCGGCATCCACACAGTGCTTGTCGAACCCTTCGAGCCAGTAGCGGAACTTCACCTTTTCAGGGGCGAGCAGGCTCAAGGCCGTATAGTGGACCTCGATCTTCTCCACACCGGGGTCGAGGGAAAGCGGCTTGTCATCCTGCCGCAGCGCGACCGGCTTGCCGTCCGCCAGGATCTCCTCGATCATCACCGGCGGCAGGCGGCGATTGATCGGGACCCGGACGGGATCCGTCACCGCCACGCCCTGGAAGGTTGGAAACCAGAGACGCCCGTCGGAGGTGGCCAGGGCGCCCGGCTGGTTCCCTCCATTGCACTCGGCGCTCTTCATGCCGTCCGTGTCGTCGAAAGAGGTCGAGGGGATGATCGGGGTCCGCCGCTTGGCGAAGGCCTCCAGATCGGCTTTGCGCACGTTGTAGATCCCGCGGTTGCAGCTCATCCAGAGGCGCCCCTCGCGGTCCTCGAAGATCTGGTAGGCGGTGTCGTCGAACATTCCGTAACGCTGAGGGAAGACGGTCAGGCGTCCCCCTTGAAGGCGGTGGAGTCCGGCGCGCGAGGTGCCGATCCAGAGGGTTCCCTCGCGGTCTTCGTGCACCGCGAAGACCTGGGTGGTCTGCGGAAACCCCGGGAGCCGCTCGAAACGCCCCCCGACGGTCCGGTAGAGCCCGGTCTCGGTGCCGACCCAGAGGGTGCCGCGGCGATCGCGCAGGACGGTATTGACACGCTCGCGCGGCAGGCCCTCCGCCGGATCGACGATCTGGAAACGCCCCGCGGACCAGCGGGCGAGCCCCCCGGCGGTGCCGAGCCACAGCGCTCCGTCGCGGTCTTCATAGATCGCGCGGACATAGTGGTCGGGCAGCCCGTCCTTCTCCGTCCAGGTTTCGATCCGGCCCGCGCGCAGGCGGCAGAGGCCCCTGGCGGTGCCGAACCAGAGAGCCCCGCTCCGGTCCTCCAGGATCGGCCGCACCTGGTCGTGGGGGAGCCCCTGGGCGGTCGTGAAGCTGGTGATCTTGCCGCCGCGCAGGCGGATGAGGCCACGATCCTCGGTGCCGAACCAGAAGGTTCCCGCGCGGTCCTGGTAGACCGACCAGACATCGCCCAGCTCGCCGCCCAGGGTCAGCGTGGTGAACGCCACGTCGCGCAGGCGGCGCAGCCCTCCCGTGTCGGTCCCCACCCAGAGCGCCCCTTCGGCGTCCTCGAAGAGCGACAGCACTGCCGACGGGGAGAGGCCGTCCCGTGGGGGGAGCTTCTCGCAGGACCCGTTGCGGAAACGGCAGAGCCCGCGCCGCGTCCCCACCCAGAGATTGCCGCCGCGGTCGGCGAGCAGGGCGTTGACCGCGTCGCCCGGCAGGCCGTCGCGGGCGGTGAAGGTCGTCCAGGCACCCGCCCGGAGGCGGCCGAGCCCGCCGACCGTGCCGACCCAGAGGTCGCCACCCGGTCCGATGGTCAGGGCCTGGACCCGGTTGTCCGGCAGTCCCTGGCGCGCGGTATAGAGCGTGGCCGTCTCGGAGGCGAGGCGGACGAGCCCGCGGTCGGTCCCGATCCACAGCGCGCCGTCGGGAGCCCGGGTGATGGCCGCGACGGAGCCGAAACCGGGGAGGCCGGGAGGAGAGATCTCCTCGAGCCGGTCGCTGCGCACGCGGGCGAGCCCCCGCGGCGTGCCGACCCAGAGAGTGCCGTCGCGGTCTGCGAAAAGGGCGTGCACGCCGTCCAGGGAGCCGTGCTTCCAGGCGATCTCCTGGACCGCATCCGGGGTTCCGGCCCGCTCAGTCCGGCGGGCGAGCCGGCCGGTGGCGAAGCCGACCCACAGATGCCCCGCGCGGTCGGTGAGGAGCTCTTCGGTGATCGTTCCCGCCTCGACGAGGGAGAAGCGGACGCCGTCGAACCGCACCAGCCCGCTGCGGGTCGCGATCCAGAGATAGCCGTCCCGGGTCTGGGCGATGCCGTTGATGGTGTTCTGCGGCAGGCCCTCGCGCGAGCTCCAGCTCTGGAAGCCGTACTCGCTGACCGGACGCGCCGGGTCGAGGGCCGCGGCAGGCGCGGCCAGACAGAGGACGCTGAGGAGAAACCCTCCAAGGGGACGCACGCACATAGCTCCGGGCTGCAGCGCTCCAACGACAGAGAAAAACAGCGCACATTCTACCTCTCGTTTTGGAGCAGGTGCGCGACGCGGGCCGCTTCCCCCTCGATTTCGGCCAGGAGGCCGGCGGCGGCGGTGAGGTCCTCGTGCCTCCCCCGGCCTTCCAGCTCTGCACTGAGAGCGGCGACGCGCACGGCGCCGAGCTGGCCGCTGCTCTGAGGACGCGCAGCGGGAGGCGTCAGCCTGGAAAGTCGGCCGGCACGGTGCTGGCGTCGACCGCTGGAGCGGGTCTCCCTGCCCGGCGATCTCGCCTGGGTGATCGACGCCGCCGGCGGCCTGGCGCTGCTCCGGGGAATGCTCCTGGTCCGTCGCGACGGCGGCCGCCTACACGTAGATCTCCGCCCCACCCTTCCTGAACTCCTCCGCCTTTTCCTGCATCCCGACCTCCAGGGCCTCGGACTCCCTCATCCCCTGTTGCGCGGCGTACTCGCGGACTTCCTCGGTGATCTTCATCGAACAGAAGTGCGGGCCGCACATGGAGCAGAAGTGGGCCACCTTGGCTCCCTCCTGCGGCAGGGTCTCGTCGTGGAAGGCGCGGGCGGTGTCCGGATCGAGGGAGAGATTGAACTGGTCTTCCCAGCGGAACTCGAAGCGGGCCTTGGAGAGAGCGTTGTCACGGATCTGTGCGCCCGGGTGCCCCTTGCCCAGGTCGGCGGCGTGGGCGGCGATCTTGTAGGCGATCACCCCCTGCTTGACGTCGTCCCGGTTCGGCAGCCCCAGGTGCTCCTTGGGCGTCACGTAGCAGAGCATCGCGCAGCCGTACCAGCCGATCATCGCGGCACCGATCGCCGAGGTGATGTGGTCGTAGCCGGGCGCGACGTCGGTGGTGAGCGGTCCCAGGGTGTAGAAGGGGGCCTCGCCGCAGGATTCGAGCTGGCGGGTCATGTTCTCCTGGATGAGATGCATGGGGATGTGCCCCGGCCCTTCGATCATCACCTGGACGTCGTGCTTCCAGGCGACCTGCGTCAGCTCCCCGAGGGTGTCGAGCTCGGCGAACTGCGCGGCGTCGTTCGCGTCGGCGATCGAGCCCGGGCGCAGGCCGTCCCCGAGGCTGAAGGCGACGTCGTAGGCCTGCATGATCTCGCAGATCTCCTCGAAGTGCTCGTAGACGAAGCTCTCGCGGTGGTGCGCCAGGCACCACTTGGCGTGGATCGAGCCGCCGCGCGACACGATGCCGGTCATCCGGTGCGCGGTGAGCGGCACCCAGGCGAGCCGCACGCCGGCGTGGATGGTGAAGTAGTCCACCCCCTGCTCGGCCTGCTCGATCAGGGTGTCGCGGTAGATCTCCCAGGTGAGGTCCTCGGCCTTGCCCCCCACCTTCTCCAGCGCCTGGTAGATGGGGACCGTGCCGATCGGCACCGGCGAGTTGCGCAGGATCCACTCGCGGGTCTCGTGGATGTTCTTGCCCGTCGACAGGTCCATGACCGTGTCGGCCCCCCAGCGGATGGCCCACAGGAGCTTGTCGACCTCCTCCTCGATCGAGGAGGTCACCGCGGAGTTGCCGATATTGGCGTTGATCTTCACCAGGAAGTTGCGGCCGATCACCATCGGCTCGCTCTCCGGATGGTTGATGTTCGACGGGATGATCGCGCGGCCGCGGGCGACCTCGGCGCGGACGAATTCCGGAGTGATGACCGCCGGGATGGCGGCGCCCCAGGCCTGCCCGGGATGCTGCGCCACGCCGCCGCCCCAGGCCTTGCCTCCCGCTTTTTCCAGGAAACCCTCCCGCGCCAGCTCGCGGCGTTGGTTTTCCCGGATGGCGATGAACTCCATCTCAGGGGTGACGATCCCCTTCCTGGCATAGTGCATCTGGGTGACGTTCCCGCCGGGGCGGGCGCAGAGCGGCTTGCGCAGGTTGGTGAAGCGGATGCCGTCGAGCTTCGGATCGGAGGCGCGGCGCCTCCCGTACTCCGAGGAGACGGCGGGCAGCTCCTCGATGTCGGCGCGGTCGAGGATCCACTCCCGGCGGAGCGGCGCGAGGCCCTGGCGCAGATCGATCGCCACGTCCGGATCGGTGTAGGGGCCGGAGGTGTCGTAGACGGTGACCGAGGGGTTCTCGACCGTCAGCCCGGCGTGGGTGTGGGTCGGGGCCACACGGATCTCCCGCATGGGCACGCGGACGCCGGGCTGGCTCCCTTCGACGTAGATCTTGCGCGAAGCAGGGAACGGCTCGGTGGAGAGGGCGGTGGACGCGGCCGGCTTGGATTCGTTGATCATCTGCCTTCCTTCGCTGGCATTACCCAGATCAGGTCGTTGAGGGTGGTCCCGGGAGGGATCTCAGCCTTGCGGCCCCCCTGGCGATGAGATCATCCTACACTGGTCCGGGGAGGGAGGAAACGCGGCGCCGTCGTCATCCGGCGGGCGGATCGCTTCTCCGCGATACGGCATGTCTTCCTACGACACTAGAAAGGCGCTAGACTCGCCTTCAGGAGGTTGTATGGCCGAGCCCCTCAAGAGGCTGTTCACGCGCGACGAGTACTACGCGATGGCGGAGGCCGGGATCCTGAAGCCGGAGGATCGGGTGGAGCTTATCGAGGGAGAGATCTACCGCATGAGCCCGATCGGTGATCGCCACGCTTTTTGCGTCACACTGCTGTCGGACGCCTTCTCGGTCCTGTCTGCGCAAGGACGGGTTTCCCTCTCGTCGCAAAACCCTGTCCATCTCAGCGATTTCTCCGAGCCGCAGCCCGACCTGGCGATTCTCCACCGTCGAAGGGCGGGCGGCGATTCGGGCCATCCGACGCCGAGCATGGTTTATCTTCTGATTGAAGTGGCGGACACCAGTCTCGAGAATGATCAGCGGAGCAAGATGCCCCTCTATGCCCGGTGCGGCATCCCCGAAGCATGGCTGGTCGATCTGACCCGAAACGTCCTCGAGGTCTATCGAGATCCTTCTCGCGAGGGCTACCGGAGCATCCAGCGCCTCCGCCGCGGAGACCGGATCGCGCCGCTTGCGTTTCCGGACTTCGAGATCGCCGTCGAGACGATTCTCCCCTGATTTTTTCTCTTCTGGGACGTCTGCTGCTTTCCTCTTGAGGCCTCGAGATCGCCGCCGAGTCTTCGAGGCGGGCCGGGATGGGAGGAGTGATGGACCGGGAGCAGCGGCACGTCGTGGTCGTCGAGGCCTATCAGGGGATCATCGAATTCCTCTCGGACGATCCGGCGGAGCTCAAGGCGGCGCGGGGGCTCGGGCTCCCTCTCGTCCAGCTGGCGGAAGTGCTCGGCTGCCGGTTCACGGTCCTCACCTGGGACGACTGGCGGCGCGAGGAGGGGCGGTGGGGCTCGCCGTTCACCTGGAATCATGTGGCTTCGACCCGTCCGGTCGCACCGCCCAGGCCCGCCGCGCCGCCGCCCGACCTCGGTCCCGCGGTGAGCTTCCAGGCGATCCCTGCACGGGAGCCGGAGCTGGGTCTCCCGTTCTGGGAGATCAAGGACAGCCCGAAGGCTCTCGGGCTCATCGCGGGAAACGACCTCCTGGTCCTCCTCTCGCGCTGCCTGGAGGTCGAGCTGGCGCGGCTCTTCCGCGCGGACCCGTTCGGCGCCGTAATCGTGCCGCTCTGGGGAGGCCTCGGGCATCTGCCGCAGATGGCGCGCGCCGCCGGGACGGCCGGGTTCGACGCCCCCTTCGCCGTGGTGGTGACCGAGCCGTCGATCCACCGGCAGCGCGCCAACGAGGAAGGGGTGTGGACGCGGCCGGCCCAGGTCCGCCGCCAGGCCGAGGAGATGTCGCTCGCCCTGGCCGACCTCGCCCTGGCCTTCGGCCCCCGCGGGTGCGACCTCGCCCGCGCCGGACGCCCTGCGCAGGCCCGGCCCCCGGTACGCACGCCGCGCCGGGTCGATCCCGGCGTGCTCGCCCGGGTCGCGGAAGCGGCCGAGCGCCGCGCGGGCGCGGGACCGCTGCGGCCGTTCCTGGATGAGCCGCAGGACGGCTCTTCGGGGGTCCTGGCGACCCTCGACGCGATCCGCCTGCTGGCGGACCGCTCGATCTCCTTCGGCTCTCCGGTCGTCTGCGCCGGCCCCGACATGGTCTTCGCGCCGATGAAGCCGCGGTCGTTCGAGAGCTGGTGGTCCTCGCACGCTTGGGTGCAGGTGCTGCGCGCAGCCGGGCTCTGGGATTGGACGGTGCGTCCCGACGGTGGCGGCGGTCTCCCCCTGCGCCTGTGGCCGAGCCGCTTCGAGCACCTGCCGGACGTCTGGAGCGAGCTGGCGCGCGGCTCGGCCGTGCTGCTCTCCCCGGCTGCCGCCGAGGGGCTGGCGCCGGGCGAGGAGCTCCCGGTGGAAGTGCTCCTGGGGGGAGAGCCCACGCCCGACCGGCTGGCCGACCGCCTCTCCGATCTGCTCCTCCTCGGCCCCGAGCGGGTCGACTCCGCCCGCCGCGAGCTCTGCCGGAGGGCCGCCGCGCACCGCGGCCGGCGGCTGCTCCAGGAGACGGCCGCGGCGCTGGGCGAGCTGCTGCGCGCGCCGTCGGCGCCGGACGTCGGCGGGGCGGCGGTGCTGCTGCTGGACCGGACCAGGACGCTGGGCGAGATTCCCTCACCCCCTGGCCCTCTCTCCCATCCGTCTCCGCCGAGGCTCTCCGTCGTCCTCACCTGCTACGACCTCGGTCCCTCTATCGGCGAGGCGGTCGCGAGCGTCTGGGCGTCCGAGCGCATTCCGGACGAGGTCCTCCTCGTCGACGACGGCTCGCGCGACGAGGCCACGCTTGCCCGGCTCGCCGAGCTGGAGACGGAGGCATCCTCCCGAGGTCTCCCCCTGACCGTGCTGCGCCAGCGCAACCGCGGGCTCGCCGGGGCGCGCAACGCCGGGCTCGACGCCGCGCGCGGCGACTTCATCTCCTTCCTGGACGGCGACGACCTCATCGAGCCCTCCTTCTACCGGCTGGCCCTCGACCTGATCACCCGCAATCCGCGGCTCGGCGGCGTGGCCTCCTGGTCGCTCTGCTTCGGGCCGGAGGGTCCGGTCGGCTTCTGGAACCCGCCGCACCCCGAGCTGCCGATGCTCTTCGTGGAGAACCTCGTCTGCGTGCCCTGCCTGACACGGACGGCGCTGCTGCGCGATCTCGGCGGCTATGACGCCCGCCAGCGCTACAACTACGAGGACTGGGAGCTCTCGGTACGGATACTCGCCGCGGGCTGGCCGATCGTGACCATCCCCGCGTTTCTGGCGCGCTACCGGGTGCGGCCGGATTCGCTGCTGCGCACCCTGACACCGGCTCAGAACCAGGTCATGCGCGAGCGGCTCCTGGAGACCCATCGCGAGACTGCCGCGCGCTTCGGCCTCGAGATCGCGCTCCAGATCGAGCACCGCCTGAAGACCCTCGAAGCCACGGCGCCCGGCGCGGGGCCGGCCCAGCCGCTGTGGCAACGGACGGCGCGCAAGGTCCTCGACCTCGCGACGCCCCGGGGACGGAGGAAGGTGCGGTGAGGCACCTTAGATGAGATAAGGAGATCCACGACCCCATATACTCGCCGCATGGCGAGCCCGCGTGACCTCCAGTCCCTGCGCGAAGCGATCGAAGAAGCCGACCACCAGCTCCTGGCCGCCCTGCGCCGCCGCATGGACCTCGTCGAGGAGGTGGTCCACGCCAAGCTCGACGCGGCGTGGCCGTTCCGCGATCCGGCGCGCGAGGAGCAGATCCTCCAGCGCGTGCGCCATGCGGCGGTCGAGCAGGGGCTCGACGCGCACGAGGTCGAGCGCCTCTACCGCGTGATCCTCGACATGTCGGTGGCGCACCAGCATGCGCACCTGCGCACGCTCGCCACGGCTCCGCTGCGCGTCGGCTATCAGGGGGTCGAGGGCTCCTACAGCCATCTCACCGCCCAGCGCCGCTACGCCGGGCGTCCGGAGGGAGTCCTGCTCGACGGGTTCGAGACCTTCCACCTCGCCGCCGAGGCGGTGCGCGGCGGGAAGATCGACGTGGCCCTGCTGCCGATCGAGAACACGACCGCCGGGAGCATCAACGAGATCTACGACCTCCTGGCCGAAGGCGGGTTGACCATCAACGCCGAAGAGGTGAGCCGGATCGAGCACTGTCTGCTGGCGCTGCCCGGCACGCGGCTGGAGGACATCCAGACGATCGTCTCCCATCCGCAGGCCCTGCAACAGTGCACGGACTTCCTGCGCAGCCTCCCTCACGTCCGGGCGGAGGAGGCGTTCGACACCGCGGGAGCCGCGCGCAAGGTGCGCGAACGGGGGGAGCGGAGCGTCGCCGCGATCGCCAGCGAATCGGCGGCGCACCGCTACGGCCTGGAGATCCTGCGCCGGGGCATCCAGTCGCAGGAGGGCAACTACACGCGCTTCGTCGAGCTGGCGGTCCATCCCACGCCCTGCCCACCGGGGGTTCCGGTGAAGACCTCCCTGCTGATCGGTACCGCTCACCGGCCCGGCGCGCTCGCCGAGCTCCTCGGGGTGTTCCGGCGGCGCGGCGTCAACATGACCAAGATCGAGTCGCGCCCGATCCCCAGGACCCCCTTCCAGTACCGCTTCTATCTGGATCTCGAAGGGCACGCCGCGGTCGATCCCGTCCGTTCCGCCCTGGACGAGGCGCGCGAGCACACGACCGAGCTGCGGGTCCTCGGCACCTATCCGAGCGCCGAAGCCGAACGCGGCATGCGGCCATTGTAATAAGGGTAAAAACAAAAAAGAGGCGCGGTCGCCAGGACCGCGCCTTGAAAGTATCCCAACCCACACTCGATCGGGCCTTCCCTCCATGAATGATGAAATGTTTCCCTCCTCCTTCATTAGTACTCTCCTGCATACTTGGCAGCCATGAGGGAAACTCCTCAGAGATCAGGGATAAGATCCCCCAGCATGTACATCCGCCGAGGCTCGATCCTGCTCGCCTGTGCTCTTCTGGTCCCGCCGGCCGCCGCGGCCCAGACCCGGGAAGCCGCCGTGCCCGACGAATGGCTCACCCCCGCGGAGGCCGCCGGCTTCGAGGCGACGCCGAGCTATGACGAGACGCTCGCCTTCCTGCGCAAGGTGCAGACCCGCCTGCCCGAGATGTATCTGGGGTCCTTCGGCACCTCCGCCCAGGGGCGTCCCCTGCCGATCGTGGTGGTCTCCAAGGAGAAGGCGTTCACGGCGCGCGAGGCCCGGGAGCTCCCCAAGCCGATCCTGCTGATCCAGAGCGGCATCCACGCGGGCGAGATCGACGGCAACGACGCGACCCTGATGATCCTCCGCGATCTGGCTCTGGGCCGGCATCGCGAGATCCTGGACCATCTGACCCTGCTCTTCGTGCCGATCTACAACGTCGACGGCCACGAGCGGGTCTCCCCCTACAACCGTCCGAACCAGGACGGGCCGCACCGCGGAATGGGTTTCCGCACCACGGCCGACGGGCACGATTTGAACCGCGACTACCTCAAGCTCTCCACCCCGGAGGCCCGCGCCCTGATCGCCCTGGTCAACGGGTGGCGCCCGCACCTCCACGTCGACAACCACGTGACCGACGGCGTCGACCACGACTGGGTGCTCACCTGGAGCTGGGCGGAGGCGCCGCAGGCGCCCGCGCCGGTCGACGCCTGGTTGCGCGCCCACATGCCCGCGGTCGCCGCCGCTACAGAGAAGGCCGGCCACCGCAACGGTCCCTACGTCGATCTGGAGGACGACGGCGATCCGGCCAAGGGCTTCAACTCCTGGGTCGGCCAGCCGCGCTATTCCTCCGGCTATTTCCCGTTGCGCAACCGGCCGTCCATCCTGATCGAGATGCACTCCTACAAGCCGTACCGCCAGCGGGTGCTGGCCAACCGCGATTTCCTCCTCGCCCTGTTCGCCGAGGTGGCGCGCGATCCGGCGTCGCTGACCCGGGCGGTGCAGGAATCCGAGGCGGCCACGGTCGCCCTGGGCAAGCCGGACGCGGCGC
>Ga0137375_10001228_pt1 | contig 29361 bp, 27 predicted proteins | sample SagtaG_24_FD_104936 | JGI IMG/M metagenome (GOLD analysis project Ga0137375, IMG submission 104936) | Vadose zone soil microbial communities from Sagehorn Ranch, Mendocino, California, USA - Sage1_R_113_16 metaG | ecosystem: Environmental > Terrestrial > Soil > Vadose zone | place: USA... | reverse complement strand
GGGACTCTCCGAAAGTGCAGTGCCGGTGTACGTAGGGGACCATATTCTTGGTTTTCTCGAGACGGGCGAAGTGATGCTCAAGAACCCGACAAAGAAACACTTCGCGACCATTACGCGGCAGCTCCGCGCGTGGGGCTACAAGACGGATTGGAAACAGCTTGAGCGGGCTTATTTTCGGACGTGCGTTTTATCGCCGGACCGCTATCGCGCGATGTTGCGGTTGCTAAGCATTTTTGCGCAACACCTTTCGATCTTGTCGAATCAGCTGATAGTAGGCTGCGAGAAGGAAGAGTCCGCGAGCATGGCGCGAACGCGGCAATTCATCGAAACGCATCAGGCGGAGCCGCTATCGCTCGGGCGCGTAGCCCACGCGGCTAACATCAGCAGGCATTACTTTTGCAAGATGTTCAAGAAAGCGACCGGCATGAATTTCATCGATTACCTCTCGAGAGTCCGAGTCGAGAAATCGAAGACGCTCTTACTGAATCCCAACTCGCGAATTAGCGAAGCTGCCTTTGCCTGCGGATTTCAATCCATGACCAACTTCAATCGCGCGTTTAAGCGAATCGTCGGTCGCTCTCCCACGCAATTTCGCGAATCGCTTCCGAAGCTGCGACGCTCGGTATAACGCTGCGACCGCCAGGCTGTGAATCTCGCCACTTTGATCAGGCCAGGAGGCCTGACCTTCCAGCGATGATAAATCTCAGTCGGACTCTGAGCCGCATGAGCCGACGGAGGGACCCGTCGATCCGCCGCGTACGTGTACGCCGTAGCCGCCGGAGATCACACGCCGCACTGCTTCGCCGGTTTCGGGATCCACGTGGAGCGGCTCGTCGTGGATGCTTTGCCGGAGCTCGAAGCGCCGGACCGGCTTGGTGGGGTCAGTGGTTTCGTAAACGTAAGTCGGCATCGCCCAAATCTACTCGCGGATATGTCGGCGTGCAGCTCTGTCAGAGCTTAATTTCTATCTTGATGCTCCCAAGGCTCTTCTGAAGGTTCCGAAGCATTTCACTAGTACGATTCGTAGCCTCATCAAGACCCGGTCGAAACTCTGTCGTGTCGAAGAGCGTGTCGCAAAAGGGGCATTTCCGACTGTCAGCCTTGAGCCATCTGACAGTCTCCTTGATCTGCTTGCCACATTTAGGGCATGTAATTTCCAGTGGTAAATTGTCGAAGAATGCCATCCTCTGGCTCACACAATGAACAAAACTTCTCGATTTGGCTAGTCTTCTCGCTACAGACTTTCAATTTACCACCCCGACTTCGGCGCCCGATAGGGGCTCGACGTGGACGCTGCGGCTGCTCGGCGTCGGAGCCGCTTTCGGACTGACTTTGCTGTTTACGTAGGGGCTCCGAAGCGGGGCGTACACGCTAGGGCAATCTAAATCGGGAGCGTGATGACGGTGTTTAAGCGAATCGGCGGTCGCTCTCCCACGTAATTTCGCGAATCGCTTCCGAAGCTGCGACGCTCGGTATAAGGAGGAGGTGGCTAAGTTAGCCGCCTTACACTGGGACGAACGCGCGGAACCCTCCGCACGCTCGCCGTCAGTGTTCGAGCATTACGCCACTTTAACTTGGATGGCTTTTGATCTTGGTGTTGCCGTTGTCGGCAGGTGCACTTTGAGCACTCCGTCGCGAAATTCCGCCGTCACTTTCGTGCTATCGGCATCTTCAGGCAGCGTGAAGCTGCGTCGGAAATTGCCAAAGGACCGCTCGGTGCGATGGAATTTTCTTTTCTGATCTTCCTTCTCGGTTTTGCGTTCTCCGGAAACGCAGAGGACGCCGTCTTCGACTGTTACCCTAACGTCATCCTTCTTCATTTCAGGCAGGTCAGCTTTGAGAAGATATCCGCGATCATCCTCACTGATATCAACCTCTGGTGACCAATCTGCGACTGTCAGGCAGGGGGTCTCCCCATTGCCTATTCTGTTCGGAAATCCGCCCAGGAAACGGTTGAAGCGATTTTGCGTCGCTTCTTCCATCTCTCTAAGCTGATTCCATGTGATTAATGTATTCATATATATTTATCTTTCTGGATTGAGTTAAAGCCATCTTGGTGCATCGCGCTCACCGCTTATTGTCAGAGTCGACCCGAATCTTGTGCACGTTGCAGCCGAAGTTGTAGCCGCCGTCGTTGACTGCGGTTTTCAGAGCGATTTTTGCTGTAGTGGCAGCCGTGTCGGCTGCGTGTTTGTGACGACCGCGGAAGCGAATGCCAACGCTTTCGAAATTTAGGCGCGAACCACATTCCAAGCACAGACTTGCACCCGTCGAGGTGAGTTGTTGGTGCGCGGGATGCAGAGCATATTGGCAAAGTCTATGAAGGATTCTGTCGTCAGAGGACGCCTGCTGCAGCTTCTCTATGAACGTCGAAGCGAAGGTTCCATTCCGTTCGGCCAACATGAGCAGGCGGTCCCGCCGCCAGGAGGCATAAATGGGCGTGACTGGCTGCGCGCCTTGGCCCAGCTTTCAGAGTATCATCTCATCGACTGGACCCCTCTTGAAGATCAGAGCGGAATGGGCCTGCTGTCCGGCTTTGCTAAGATAAACGACTTCGGAGTCAAAGTGCTCGAAGCTGGTGTCGCGTCCCCGATTTCGATCTCTATCGATAAGAGCCGGCGAACCACCGTTCCCCGGCGGCAACAAACGTCGACCGCACCGAGCACTTCGCAGCAGCAGCAAGTGATTATGGAGGCACTGGAGAAAGTGATCACCGCGATCAATCGAGCCGATGTGTCGGAGCAGGAGAAAAATGAAGCGAAAACTTTGTTGCGAAAACTGCTGGGTAGCAAAGCAGCGGCTAGCGTATTAGGTCCTGGTGCGCAATCCCTCGCCGCGAAGTATTTCGCGAAATAAAGCAGAGAGCGGGCGTCAAAGATTCGTTGGCTCCCTTCCGAGTCTTGGATTCGCACGACAAGAAACGGTTAATCTTTGTGAAAATACGCTCAGAGCACACTCACCGACGAGGTAAGTTACATCGTCTTCGAACAAGGAAAACAGAAAGACTACGCTATGAGACAATTAATCCCGACCCTTACGCAAAGCGGACTGCTCGCCGTGTTGCTGCAACGCCAGCGCTACCAAGTAATCCAGTTGGCCCGGCGTCGCGCACAACGCAAGCACGTTCGTGCCGCCCTTTGGAATACGCTCACTTGGCCGTACCGCGCACTCACGGCGCCAACCCTGGTCGACGATTCTGCCGAGCCCTTTGTCGGAACCGTCCCGCTTCCCCCTTGAATCTTTGACCAGGACAATAGCCATGTATCAAATCCACACCTACCCCGAGCTCCGGCAACAGATTCACTCCAACATCCCGAATGGGTCAAGTCCAATGGCGAATGTCCCACGTGCGATTCTTACGAGTCGTGCCTCACGGAAATGCTCGGGCGTTTTAACACGAACAGGATCCAACGCTACGCGAAGTAAATGATCGTGGACACATCTACCTTCGTAATTCAGTTAGTCCTTTTAGCCGCTATTATTCTCGCTCCCTGCTTTTGAAAGAGGAGCAAAAGCTAGGTTTGTTCCGCTCAGGTCTAAAGAAGAACTTACCAGACACGGCGGTTTGCGACAGGCCCGAAACCGGAAGTCCGAAATCCTTCACCCATCTATCGTAAGCGGCTTACGCCACTGCAATTCCCCGCGGAACGATCTTTTTTTACCCAGAGCGGGCTCCATATCGATTCTATCTCCGGGTAAGCCCGGAACACCACCGTGCAAGTCTGGACAGTTGGAGAAGGATTTTGAATTGGAAGTGAGTTCCGTCAGACATGCTGCGCGGCTAATAATTTTCGAGATCATGATCTGGATTGAGTTAAAGCCATCTTGGTGTATTGCGCTCACCGCTTATTGTCAGAGTCGACCCGAATCTTGTGCACCTTGAGGAGCAGGTCCCGTGGAAGGCGAACGCCCGGCGACTTCACCAGATCGCGATTTTAGCCTCCCAGGATGGAAGCCCGCATGCGCACAGGCAGGATGCCTATGTTCCGATTGTGCACAGCGGCATTAGAATCTGACTTGCCATACGCGCCTCCGTCGTTGTATGACGAGTTCTCGATGATCCGAGCGAATTGTCGGGCGCGGTTTACGGCCGCTGATTTCGACTTCGTCGTGCGCACGCTCGCGCGCTCCCAAACCGATCAGGTCTCACTCGTCGATCTTTTGAGCGATCTCGAAACGCGCGATTCCATTCTCGATCATCCGCGATTGGTCGAAGCCATTTTATCCAATTGCGGACACCTCCGGATTTCGTCGCAGTTTTATTTTTATGTTCTGGCCCGGTACGTCTTGCAGCAGGGCGGGATCGGCGATCGCAAACTGTGCGATTACGTGGCGTCGCTGCTCGAAGCTTTTTCGCGCGCGAACCGATTACAAATGACCGATGATAACGATAATCGCGCTCAGCAATATATCTCGGACATGCTCATCGCGCTGACCCGCGCGACGCCCGAGCAGGCGTTTTTGCTGCGCGCGCACGTCGGCAATTACTCGCTTTTTATCAGCGGCATTTTTCATGAGAACACGCAGCGTCGCAGTTTGCGCGGCGGACCGGACATAAAATTTTATGAGCAAGTCGGCCGGACCAATTTCCAAATGGTCGCTTCGCATGCGACGGCGCGACACTGCGAGCTGGACGATGTATTCGAGGAGCTGGCTGATCGGTTTCGCGAAGTCCGGCTCGCGCTCAATCAACTCTCCGATCAATTGCTCAACCTGGATGATGACGCGCGCCCGTCGCTCTCTTTGTGAACGAGACACTCTTCAGATGCAAGGAACATAGGCATCTTGCCTGTGTGGACAGCGGGCATTTTTGCCTGCTGCGAACGTTCCAGCGGAGTCAAACTCCGCTGGCCGCACAGACTGGAAGTCTATGTTCCTCCTGGCGGCTACGGTTTCATATGAATCGCACGAGCCCAATCCAAATGCTCGCGCGCGGCGGACTATCCCGACTTGTCGGGACTTGCTGCTTGTGAACGAGACGCTCTTTAGCCAAATCCAGAGATTGTTTGAGCGAACCTATGCCCAGGTCGGGATTAATCTGGAAGATTGCCTGATCGATCGGAAGCGTTGCGCGCAGTTATCGATCCTGGCCGGAAGGTCGGCCCGCGAGTTGAGCGAACTGGCGCGCACATTTCTACGCCATGCCGGGGACCAGCTTTACGTCGGCATTTATTATTCGAGCTGGTTGATCGACCAGCTCGAACAACACGACCCACGTGCTGGACTGGGCGAGCGCAACATCCGGTCGCTGATCATGTTCGTGGAAGAAATCAATCATGCACTGCACGCCGCGCTCCAGTTCAAATGCGGCTCGCGCGAGATCGCCTCTGAAAATTTCGCCCGCAATCTCGAGCTGCAGGCGCAGGTCGATACTTATCTGGTTCTCCTTTTGTTTGTCGCCTTTTTTCGAAAACCGCAGCGAGTTTCGCGAACCGACCGGCGCTGGCTGCGCTTTCATCTTTTCGCCCGTCAATGTCCCGAGGCTTTTCGCGACAAGAATCTCCGAGGCCGTTATCTCGAGACAAGCCAGCTCGCCGCCAGCTACACGCATTACCTCGACACACTCAACGGCCAGCGTCGCCTCGATGAAATCCGGCGGTTCCGTTCACTCGATTACGACGCGAAGCGCCAGCGGATCCTGGCCCTCACGGAGGGCGACGGGAACTAGGGAAATTGGCCGGCAGTTGCAGAAGCGCAGCGAGCCGACGATACCTTTGGCATGGCGACGTATCCGAAAAGCCGGAAAGAGATGACGCGCGGAATGATGTACTTCCCGCGCATGCTGGACAAGATCCGGCTCCATTCCCGCGGGGAATTGCATGAAGACTATCACAAAAACTTCGGTGCACCGCGCACGGCAGACAGTGCCTGCTGCAATTTCCTGCGCGTACACCATCGCGACTTGTGCGAGCGCGTGAAACAAGGCGGCACCGACGAGGAAATTCTGGAGTGGTGTTTCGAGAAAGGTCGGCGGCCCAATGAAGGCGACATCCTGGCGTGGAACGGCTTCATCTCCAAGTTGGGCTGGCGCGACTTCGCCACGCCAAACCTAGAGGAGAGAAAGCGCGAATTCGGAATCGCGGATCGCACCGACATTCTCACGATTCCCGACCTGATCGATTTCGATGAAGGTCGATTGCCAGAGATAAGGAAGACTGCGTGAATGCATCGAATTTGATTTGCCGGCGATTAAGCTTCGGCGTTGTCTTTTGTCTTTGCATTCTGGCTTTTACCGCTTGCGAATACGAAGTTCCAATCACGCCAGGTCCCACTCGCAAAGTGGAGGAACGGCTTCTCGGCGACTGGGTTTCCCTGGACGGCAAGGAGCAGATGAAAGTGCGACGGTTCGATGACAATATTTACATCGTTTACTACGATGGTGATTTGTTCCGTGCTTATCACTCCGATGTTGCGGATACGCCTTTTGTCAGCGTCCAGGATATTAACTCGAGCGACCGCAAATATGCTTATGTGGTTTGGAAGCTGTCCGATGAGGACAAGCGGCTGAGCTTACGCAACGTTAAAAGCACAGTGATCCCAAAGGAAACCAGAGACTCGGCTACGGTTGCTGCACTTTTGACGAAAAACGTGCGCAACCCTGAGCTGTTTGGTGAAGAAATCGAGTTTCGCAAAGAGAAGTGAGTGCGGCTTCCAGCGGCACTATTTGTTGGCGCCAACGGCGCTCTCCTCACTCGAGCCTGGGGCACCGCCCTAGGAATTCGAATCGAATGATAATGAGACGCTGCAAGCGCGATTCAAGCCGAAGTGAGTCGCACTTGCAGCGCTAGCGTTGCGGTTCCATAAAATCCTGGGGCGTTGCACCAGGTTCGCCACGGCGAATCCGTCCTGTGGCGGACTGGCGATGAATGCTGCGCCCTTGGCGCTACGCAGGATAGTCAACTGGATGATCAGATGCGATTCTTCAACTCGCGAATGCTTTCGGAGTCGGTTGCAGTAATTGATGTCAAAGGCTTTTCTGACAGAATTCGGAATGCCCAGACCAAAGAGTCGATTCTTCACAATCTGTTGTCTGCTGTTTCCATTCTGTTTTTGTGCGCTGGATATTGAGGCGCAACAAACGCCCGCGGCAGCGTCAAACTCGACCGCTTCGCCGTCGCCATCGCCGACGCCGGCTGTCTTTTCGGCGCAAACGCTGGCGGAATTGAAACGACTACAGCAGGCGGCTTTGAGTAGCGATTACGCATACAAGCAGGTTGCGCATCTCGCGAATAACGTCGGGCCGCGCTTAAGCGGATCGGCGCAGGCCGCCAAATCGGTTGAGTACGTCGCGAACGAATTGAAGGCCATCGGCTGCGACGTGCAGCTCGAAAAAGTAATGGTGCCGCATTGGGTGCGCGGTGAAGAAACGGCGACGCTCATTCAATTTCCGGAACAGGCCGAGAACACGACGCAGAAGATTGTGCTTTGTGCGCTCGGGGCAAGCGTCGCGACGCCGGCAGACGGAATCATCGCCGACGTAATCGCGGTCAGGAATTTTGACGAGCTGAAATCGCTGCCCCGCGACAAAGTCGCGGGCAAGATCGTGCTTTTCAATTATCCCTTCGACAAACAAATGGCCGCGCAAGGCCGTGGTGGCGAAGCTTACGGCGAAGCGGTCGTTTATCGCAGCGACGGTCCGAGCGCAGCCGCGCGACAGGGTGCAGTTGCGTGCTTGATTCGTTCGGTGGGCGGCGCGGATCTTCGCCTGCCGCACACCGGGCAAACAAATTACGCGGACGATGCGCCGAAAATTCCGGCGGCGGCAGTCACGGCGGAAGACGCAGAGTTGGTTGCTGATCTTGCGCGACAGGGAACAGTGAAAATGAAATTGCTTTTGACGCCCCAGCAATTGCCGGATGTCGAGAGTTACAACGTCATTGGCGACATCGAAGGCAGCCAATATCCAGAACAAGTGATCATCGTTTCCGGTCACCTGGACTCATGGGATCTGGGCACAGGCGCGACCGATGATGCTGCGGGCGTCGCAGTTTCAATGGAGGCGGCGAATCTGATTCAGAAACTCCACCTCAAACCGAAACGCACGATTCGCGTCATCGCGTGGATGAATGAAGAGAACGGTTCGGCCGGATCAAAACAGTACGTGAAAGATCACGAGAAGGAGATGTCCAGGCATTTTGCAGCGATGGAAACAGACGGCGGCGCCGGCCATCCGCTTGGCATCAATATCAGGGGAAAACCAGAAGTGAAAAAGATGTTCGCGCCGGTCGCGGCAATTTTACAGGAATCCGGCGCTGGCATGCTTAATTTGGTAGAACATTGTGGCGCCGACATCGAGCCGCTGGAGAAAGCCAATGTTCCCGCTTTCAGTCCAATTCAAGACAGCCGTTCCCATTTTGATTATCACCACACCGCTGCTGACACACTGGACAAGATCGTGCCGAAAGAATTGGCGGAAAATTCCGCTGTCGTCGCAGTCCTTGCCTATGCGCTAGCGAACATGGAACAGCCTTTGCCTCGTTGACAAAATAGGTGCGTCGAGATTCGGGGCGATCAGTTCGGCGCGGGCCGAAGCGCATCGTCAACGTTTCAAATTGCGCATCTCATTGAGCACAAGATGTCGAAGTCGCCGGCCCGTGATTACGCACAAATCTCCAAGGGCCCCCATCGACGAAATAAGTAAGCAGAATGCTATCCCTCGTAGTGACTTCCGGTCCAACCGGCTCGGCTGAATGCCAGGTATTATCGGCAACTGCGAACGCGTAGCCGGTATTTGGCGAGAATGGCATCTGCGGCTTATTCCAGCACTGCTATCCCGAGTTCACGCAACTGTTTTCTTGCTTGCTCGTATCCGGGCCTGAGCCGCAATGCTTGCTTCAGGTGCGCCACCGCCTCATCTCGGTGGCCCTGCTGCGCTAGCATTCGTGCCAGATTGCAATGTGCTTCTGGATAATCCCCATTCATTTGCACGGCTTTGTTGAATTGTTCGAAGGCTTCATCACGCTTTCCGATCCTTTCCAGAGCGCCACCGAGGTTGTTGAGAATTTTGGCAGCTTTTCCAGAGTCACGTTCTGTGCTGAGTGCAGCCTGGTAGCAAGCAATGGCACCGGCCCAGTCGCCTTTGCGGGCAAGCGCGTTACCGAGATTGACCTGCATCTCAGCAGAGCCGGGTTGGATCGCGACAGCCTTCCTATAATGCGCGATGGCTTGTTCGAACTCACCGCTTCGCGAAAAAGCCACGGCTAGGTTGTTGTGGGCGTCGGCATAGCTCGTGTCGAGCTTAACGGCCTTTTCGTAATAACGGACCGCTTCGGCAGCTTGCCCCTTTTTCATAAGAGCGTTTCCGAAAAAGTTATACGCTTCCGCATAAGCCGGATCAATCTGAAGCGCCTTTTGCAGGTGGACAACCGCTTCTTCTACGTTGCCCTCTCGCACGAGAGCATTCCCCAGGTTGCTCTGCACTTCCGCGACGTCGGGCTTTATCTCGAGCGCTTCTCTGTAATGAGTAATTGCTTCGTTGAGTTGTCCCTTCTCCAGCAAGGTACCCGCCAGGTTATTCTGGGCAATGTAATTGTCATGGGTAACATCAACGGTATGCCTCCACAGTGTTTCGCTATCTCGCCAATATCCAGCTTGGAGATAGCTACGTGTTATCAATGCTCCTATTAGGAGTAATGCAACAACTGGTAATACCTCGCGTTTGTGCCGCCAGTTTTTGAACAGCTCCATCGCGCCCCAGGTCACCAGAATGTATAGTCCAATCTGAGGCAGGTACGTGTAACGATCGGCCATTGGTTGTGATCCGACCTGAACAATGCCTATCATGGGAACCAGCATCCCCAGAAACCAGAGCCAGCCGGTTAAGGCGAACGGATAAGTCTTGCGCCAGCGAAACAAAATCACCGAGACAATCGGCAGCAACAGAAGCGCAAGGACTACTTCGGCGACGTTCGGGCCGCTTTTCGGATATGGATACAACACCGCCAGATTCGCTGGATACACCATCTCAACCACGTATTCGGCATACGCGACGACTGCATTACCTAATCGCTCCTGGAAAGGGACTTCGCGGACTGGAGCCAAAGCTTCTTTTTGAGCCAGAATCGTCGCAACGCACGACGCGCCGGAGAGCACAAAGAAGGGAATCTTCTCCAGCACTAGACCACTGACCACGGACCACGGACTTCGGACTTCTGCCCTTCGCCCTTTGCCCTCTGCCCTCTGCCATCTGCCAAGCGGCCAATAGTCCAGTAGCAGTAACACAAACGGCACCGTCACCAATGTCGGCTTACACATCAGCCCCAGCGCAAAGAGAACCAGCACCGTTGCATATCGGCCAAGGGAAAAGCGACTGCTGCGCGCGTACCGCGCGTAAGCAAAAAGGCTGAGCATGAAAAACACCCCGCTAAGCACATCCTTTCGCTCCGCTATCCAGGCCACCGATTCCACCCGCAGCGGATGAATGGCAAATAGCACAGCTACAAACGCGCTGGCCCAGAAAGCGCCGCGATCTTGTAGCCGGGATCGGCGATCCCGGCCGGCATCATCCCGACCTGTCGGGACTACAGCATCACCGTCGCCCGTGAGCTCCCGCAGCGCGAAGAACAGCAAGATAGCCGCTGCGGCGTGAAGCAGGATGTTAGTAAGATGATGTCCCCAGGGCTGGAGTCCGTAAAACTGGCAATCCAGCATGTGGGAAATGGTGGTGAGTGGATGCCAGTTGGCTGCATGCACATGGGTGAAAGCCCATGCAAAATTCCCTGGCGTGAGACCGTTCAATATTTTTGGGTTGGCGTAAACGTAAGGACCATCGTCGTAATTCACGAACTCGTGATGAAGGGTTTGGCCAAACACGACCCAGACAATGACTGCAAGCAAAATGCAGACAGCGCTGGGGATTAAATAGCCATTACGAGCGTGAGAGCGACTGGCCGCTAGCCCCGTTTTCGACGTTTTCCTCTGCTTCACCCGAGACGCCATTGCAAATCGAGAGAGTAAAACACGAAACTGCAAAAGAGCCAAGATCAGGGCAACGGCGTGTCTGATTTCTTAGGAAGCCGTTGCCGGGCTACTCTCTGGGCACTTCCGGCTGGCAGAATGCTCCCGGAGGAGTGAATAAGCGCTTGAGAGAGCAAGACGCAAAGATCCAAAAAGTTAGTGCCCAGTTGGAAGTCAGTAAACTACGGCCGCAAATCGTTAGTAACGATCAGTAAAGCCCTGCTTTGTTTCCAACGCCGTTTGCGCGCCACAGTGCCTCCAGATCATTCGAACGCAATAATTGCCGCGGGTCGCATCTTATCGTAGTAGCAGCATCCATGGCGCGAAAGACCGCCAAGCGAGCTAGAGTTTTCCACGGCGCATGGATGGTGCTGGCCGTGATTGTCCTTGGCGTGGTAATCGTAATTCGCATCCGGCTTCTGGGGATTCCGCTGGAACGCGACGAAGGCGAATATGCTTATGCCGGTCAACTGATGTTGCAAGGAATTCCCCCATACAAGCTGGCTTACAACATGAAGTTTCCCGGAACGTATGCCGCTTATGCCGTGATCATGGCGATTTTCGGACAAACAATCGCTGGTATTCACCTCGGCTTGCTCTTGGTCAATCTTGCCACGATCACGCTGATCTTTTTTCTTGGCCGGCGCCTGTTCGACTCTGCAACCGGCCTGATCGCGGCTGTGACTTACGCGATTCTTTCCGTCAACCCGTCCGTGCTTGGCCTGGCCGCTCACGTGGAGCATTTTGTTATGCTGCCGGTTCTCGGTGGCACGCTGCTTTTGCTCGGCCCTCAAGGGAACAGCGGGTTCGGCAGCGCACTGCAAAGAGCGGCGGTCTCTAGTCCGCCGCTTTTCTTACAATTGTTCCTCGGTGGTCTGCTCTTCGGCATTGGCCTTTTGATGAAGCAGCCGGCCATTTGGTTTATCCTATTTGGCGCGATCTATGTTCTGGCGGGCGGTCGTCGCCACCTTGGGTTGCAGTGGAAAACAGTCATTCTCCGAAACTTCATCTTCGGCGCCGGCGCGGTTCTCCCCTTCGCGATTGCTTGCCTGCTCCTCTGGCGCGCAGGTGTATTTGATAAGTTTTGGTTTTGGACAATCGACTATGCGCGTCAATACGGCAGCTTGGCTTCGCTCGGCATGGGGTTCAGGGCGCTCGCCGTGAACGGCACGCTGGTGATCGGATCCGCGTGGGCGCTCTTGACCTTGGCTGCGATCGGCCTGGCTGCCGGGCTCTGGCACAAGCCTATGCGCGCCGGCACGGGTTTTGTCCTCGCCTTGTTCGCTTTTTCCGTGCTGGCGGTCTCTGCGGGATTTTATTTTCGCGAGCATTACTTCATCCTAATCTTGCCAGCCGTCTCCCTGCTTTCTGGCGTCGCTATCCGCAGGTTTTCTGACCTCGTCGCTGCTCGCGGGGGTGCGATTCGGTTTGCGCCGTTTGTGGTGTTTTGCGCCGCGTTAAGTCAGCCGATTCTCGCGGCTAGAAAGTTCTACTTCGAAGACTCTCCCATTGAGGCATGTCTAGCAAGCTACGGATTGAGCCCATTTGCGGAGTCTGTCAGGATTGCAGAATATCTCCGCGATCACTCGAGCCCAAGCGATACCATTGTCGTACTGGGTTCCGAACCTCAGATTTATTTTTATTCAAGGCGACATTCTGCTACGGGCTACATTTACACGTACGGTTTGATGGAGCCGCAGAGCTATGCGCGGCAGATGCAGGAAGAAATGATCCGGGAGATCGAGCTTGCGCGGCCAAAGTATGTTGTCTCTGTTAAGATGAGTACCTCCTGGCTGCGACGCCCTGAATCCGAGTCGCTCATTTTTACCTGGGCAAACCGATTACATCAAAAAGTATTACGATGTCGTCGGCCTGGTGAATATTCTCCCGACGGGCCAAACCGATTACTATCTTGGGGAATTACCCAAATCCCGCCCGCGACTGGGAAGTTATGTTTTGATCTGCCAACGAAAATCCTAGCGAATCATCGGGCCGCAACAAAGGCACTTGCCCAGAAACCGCCCGTCAGTTGCCATAGAGCGAGAAACAAGAGGATCTCCGTTGCGATGTGCAACAAAACGTTGACTAGATGATGTCCCCACGGTTGAACTCCGTAGAACTGGCAATCCAGCATGTGCGAGATCGTGGTGAGTGCGCGCCAGTTGGTAGCGTGAACATGGGTAAAGGCCCATCGGACATTGCTCAGAGTAAGCCCGTTAGTTATCCTCGGGCTCGCCTAGACGTAAGGACCATCGTCGTAGTTGACGAACTCGTGCCGAAGCGTTTGGCCAAACGCAATCCAGACAATGCCCGCAAGCAAAATGCAGACGACGCCGGCGCTTAAGCGGTCATCATGAGTGTGAGAAGCGCGACTGGCAGGATGCGTTTTCGATGCTTTCTTCCGCTTCACTCGAAACCCCCAGGCGACTCATCCGCATGCGCGTTGCAGACGGAATCCGCGACGAACTGGATCAAGTTTTCAACTGACTCCGATCTCTCCATCGAGTGTTCTTAGCGGGGCTAATTTAGGAATGTGATTCTGCCGTGCAATGAATAACGCTTTCGGCTTTTCGATACAGCAAGGGCAAACGTTGTCTGGCCCCGCTGGAATCCGGGCACCGATGATGTTAAGGGTCGCAAGAGATAGCGCGAAGAGCATTCGGGTTGAACAATGAGCGAAATAAGCGAAAAGTGTTCGCGTCTCTCACGTCTCGGCCGTTGGGCGGCAGAATTGCTGCTGGTATTCCTTGGCGTGTACGCCGCGTTCTGGCTCAATGATTACCAGCAGCACCGGCAGGGCGCAGAACAGCGTGACCGAATCCTGGCGTCGATCGAGCAAATGCTGCGCCAAGGAATCGAGAGCGGAAAAATTAACCGCGCGAACTAAGAACGAGAGGCCGCGGAGTTTCAGCGCGCGCTCGACGCTGGCGAGATGCCACCGCTGCGTCCGTTTGTTTTCATCACAGACTACAGTCCTGGTGACTTCGCCACGATGCTTCAATCCGGCGGCATCCACCTGCTCGACTTGGAGACGCTTACCGCGCCGCGAAACGACGAATCGGTTATCCGCTGGGGATTGAGCCGCATCGCGCGTTACCAAAAATTAAGCGACGAACTGATCGTGCCGAATCTCGATCAGGACATTTCGTTCTTTTACGATCCAGCCACCAGGAAATTGCGAAAATGGTTCGAGATATATCCCGAAGCTCTACAAGCAACTGTGAAGTTTGCCAACGACCTGGAACACACCCACACCGAGCTGCTCCAACGAATTCAAGCCGAACGCCAACTCCATCGTTAACATGATTCCAAGAATTCGCAGCCTGGCTTTTATCTCAGCGATCTTCACCGCGAGCTTCGTATTCGCAGCGGATTATCCCACGCCTACGGAAGGCGATTTTGTCGTTCGCGATTTCAAATTTACTTCAGGCGAAACGCTACCGGAGTTGCGTCTGCATTATCGGACGCTCGGAAAGCCGGAGAAAGACGCGCAAGGCAAGACGACCAATGCAGTTCTCATCATGCATGGAACAACGGGCAGCGGCGCGCAATTTATCCGGCCGGAGTTTGCCGGCGAACTATTCGGGAAAGATCGGCCGCTTGATGCCACGAAATTTTTCGTCGTGCTGCCAGACGGGATCGGTCACGGCAAATCGAGCAAACCGAGCGATGGAATGCACGCGAATTTTCCGCGTTACGGTTATCTCGACATGGTGGAAGCGCAGTATCGCCTGCTGACTGATGGGCTTGGCGTGAATCATGCCCGGCTCGTAATGGGCACCTCGATGGGCGGGATGCATACCTGGTTGTGGGGTGAGTTGCATCCCGATTTCATGGATGCGCTCATGCCCCTTGCGAGTTTGCCCACCCAGATTTCCGGCCGCAATCGCGCCTGGCGGCGGATGATCATCGATGCGGTCCGCAACGATCCCGCTTGGAACGGCGGCGAATACAAAACGCAGCCGCCGAGCCTGCGCACCGCCGCGGAAATGCTCTGGTTCATGAGCAGCAATCCAGTCTTGCGCCAGAAGGATGTGCCCACACTTTCCAAAACGGATGAAGTTCTCGACAAATTCGTCGAGCAAATCGTCAAGACTGACGACGCCAATGATGTCCTTTATGCGCTGGAAGCTTCACACGATTACGATCCCGGACCGAATCTTGAAAAAATCCAGGCGCCGCTTTTGGCAATTAATTCTGCGGACGATTTGATCAATCCACCCGAGCTCGGCATTCTCGAGCGCGAAATCAAACGTGTCCCGCGCGGGCGCGCAATCGTGATTCCGTTCAGCGACAAAACGCGCGGCCACGGCAGTCACACCGTCGCAGCGCTGTGGAAAGATGAGTTGCTGAAGCTGCTAAAAGAAACGAAGGAATAAACCGCAGATCACGCGAATAAAACCGGAATTCTGCTGCCTATCGACGGCGTAGTTTGGACTTGTAAATTTCCGGTTATCCGAATAAAAAACGCAGAATGCCGGTAGCGTTGGATTCCACAACGCGGGATAGCTCGTTCGCGTCCACGCGGTGGACGGTTGTGCACCAAGCAGCCGATTCGCAAACAGCATCGCAGCACGCGCTGAGCGCGCTGTCGGAGCTTTGCCAAATTTATTGGCGGCCAGTTTATGTTTTCCTGCGACGCCAGGGCATCGCGCAGCACGATGCGCAGGATCTCACCCAGGGATTTTTTGCTGATCTTATCGAAAGTCGCGCCTACGCTCGCGCCGATCCAATGAAGGGACGGTTTCGCTCGTTCCTGCTTGGAACACTAAAACATTTCGTGGCACACGTGCGCGATCGTGACCGCGCACAAAAGCGCGGTGGCGGCACGGTGCCGGTGCAATTGGATGAGACGGCGATTTCTGAAGCCGAAACATACGCATCGCGCTGCACTCACTGGAGCGCAGATGGTGTATTCGACCGCGAATGGGCGGCATCACTCGCTCGACAAGCCATGGACCGGCTTGCGCAGGAGTATGAGCTTGGAGGCAAAGGCGCCCTCTTTGAAGCGCTGAAGTTTCGCCTAACCAGAGGCGAGGACGCGGCCATTCCATACGAGGAATTAGCGAACCGACTCGGACGCACCGCCGCACATTTGCGCGTTGACGTGTCACGCTTGCGTGCGCGATATCGGGCGATTCTGCGGGAAGAAGTCAGCGGCACGGTTGTCGAAGCGGCGGAAGTGGATGAGGAACTGCGCTACCTGTGTCGTGTATTGGCCGCGGGTTAAGAGCAGGAGCTAACGCAGCAATGATTCGACCGCCGCATTCAGCGGTAATCGGCTCATCGGTCAGCCACGAATCGATCAAGCCCGAGAATTGCGTTGTGAAAACCTAGAAATATCAGCTGATTCAAATGGCGCAAAATTTGAACAGCGTTTCGCAAGTAATGGGGAGCTTGCTAAAAGCGAGACCGGTACTCTCTCAGCCTAAGAAAGACAGTTACGAGTGCACTCATAGAAAGTACCGAAGATCAGGATCAGGTCTCGGGGAATGGGATCGCTCCGACGTGTCCGACCTGCGGCTCGCCAATTGAGACGACTTCCGCGGGCGATCTGGGTTGTATCAACTGTTTGCTTGGTGCCGGCTTGGATGCTGAGGCAGAGCAGAGTGATACCGCATTTGCTTCGGCGCCGGATCAGTTGGGTGCTTACACGATCGAGCATCACGCGGATGGCAGTGCATGGGAACTGGGTCGCGGCGCAATGGGAGTCACTTATCGCGCGATCGATAAAGCGCTCGATCGCCGCGTCGCGCTAAAAATCATCAATATCGATCGCGGGTCGCGCAACGCGGAAGCGCGAGAGCGGTTCATGCGCGAAGCGCGCGCGGCCGCTGCGCTGCGCCATCCGAATGTGGCGACCGTGTACCAGTTCGGTGTTCGCGAGGAAACCGGCCAATTCTTTTACGCGATGGAATTAGTCGAGGGCGAAACGCTTGAGGAACGCGTTCGCCGCTTGGGACCGCTCGATGTTCTCACAACGATCGACATTGCCTTGCAAGTGACCGCCGCGCTGGAGGCAGCTGAGGAACACCGATTGGTTCATCGTGACTTAAAGCCCGGCAACCTGATGCTGGTCGAGAGAAGCGATGACATGATAGAGATCCCGCAGTCGCGGGAGGCCGTCCGGCGCGCTCGGAGATCGCGCCCTACCAATTCTTCTGCGGTCGTAAAAGTAATCGACTTCGGTGTCGCCAAAGCGATCTCGGAAAAAGCGGATCCGAAAACGCTCACGCACAGCGGCTTCGTGGGGACACCGCCGTTTGCAAGTCCGGAACAATTTAGCCATGCGCCCGTGGACGTCCGCTCGGACATCTACTCGTTAGGCGTGACGCTCTGGTTTTTGCTCACCGGTCACATGCTTTTCAGCGGCCGTACCATCGAGGAAATTCGCGATGCGCGCCGATCGAAGCCGTTGCCCATCGCGCAACTGAAATCAGCGCACGTTCCGCGTCGCTTCATTTCATTGATTGTGTCGATGCTGGCGATTGAACCGGCAGCGCGACCCGCTGGCGCGCGCGAGCTCAGCGCGAGATTGCAGGCGATTCGTGCTTCTATTCTCGGCCGAGGCAAAACCGCAGCGCGGCTAGCGATTTCCGCAGCAATTGTTGCGCTGGCGATAATCGTTGCCGTCGGCGTATTCCATTCAGTTCGCGTAAACACAATCCCTCCCGCGATTCTCGAAAAGAGCATCGCGGTCCTTCCTTTTGAAAACCTCAGCAACGATCCAAATAACGCCTATTTTGCTGAAGGCATTCAAGAGGAGATCCTGACTCGGCTGTCTGGTGTGGCGGATCTCAGAGTGATTTCGCGTACGTCTACGGAGCGCTATCAGAGTAAACCGCGCAACCTCCGCGAGATCGCAAAGCAGCTTGGCGTGGCAAACATTGTTGAGGGTAGCGTGCAAAAAGCGGCCGACCAGGTGCGCGTGAATGTGCAGTTGATCAACGCGCAAAACGATTCTCACCTTTGGGCCGAGACCTACGATCGGAACTTGACTGACATTTTAGGCGTTGAAAGCGAGATCGCCAAAGGAATAGCGGAGTCGTTGCAGGCGAAGCTAACCGGTCCCGAGCAGCAAGCGTTAGCAGTCAAACCAACAAACAATCCGGAGGCTTACGACGCCTATCTGCGCGGTGTGGCTTTTGAAGCACGCAACCACTCGTACTCCTGGTCAACCGATCTCCTAACAAAAGCCATCGGTTTTTATGAGCAGGCCGCGCAGCTTGATCCCAATTTTGCGCTTGCTTGGGCGCGGCTTTCTCGGGCGCACGCCGCACTCTACATTTCCGGCGCCGACACTACTTCCGCCGCTCAGGACGCGAAACTTGCTTTGGAGAATGCGCAGAGACTGGAGCCAAACTCGCCTGAGACCCTCCTCGCCTTGGGTTATTATCAATACTACGTGCTGCGTGATTACGGGCTCGCTAAGACCACGTTCGGTCGCGTCAGCAAGATGTTGCCAGGCAGCAGCGAGGTACCCAAGGCCCTCGGCCTGGTTACGCGACGGGAAGGAAACTGGGATGAAAACGCTGCCTACTTCGAGCAAGCTCTCGCCCTCGACCCACGCGATGTGGACTTGCTTATATGCTCGGCAGAGAGTTACGCGATGCTTCGACAATTCCCGGCCGCGCTAAAGCTCTATGATCGAGTGCTGGATATTACGCCAAACGATCCCGGTGTGATGGCGTTAAAGGCTCGCATTTATCAAGCCCAGGGTAACCTGAGGGAAGCCGCCAGGGCCCTGCCGAAAATAAACTTGGAGACTTCTCCTGATTTTGCCTTCGGCACCAAGATCACTCAGTTGAAACTTGAACGAAATTACGATGAGGCGGTTCGATTGCTGCGAGCCCGACTGGCTCAATTCCATTATGCTTCTGAGTACGAGAAGACCAGTTCGCAGGTGAGCCTTGCTTGGATGCAGCGTCTTGCTGGCGATACGGCTGGGGCAAAGGTTACGGCTGAACAGGCGCGCAACATACTCGAGCAGTTCTACAAGGATCAATCAGACAACTTCGGGGGGAGAATCGTAACCAGATCGCCAAAACAGGCGGCGGATATTGCGGGGCTGCTGTCTACAGCTTATGCCGTGATGGGGGAGAAGGACTCGGCCTTAAAGCTAGCGGAGCGTGCAATCATGCTTCTCCCCCGTGCTAAAGATCCGGTTTGGGGACCTGCTTATGAAGAGCATCTGGCGCTGATTCAGGCGATTTTTGGCGAGAATAGCCGGGCGATTTCAACTCTCACCCAGCTGTTACGAATCCCCTATGGTTTGCGCCCAGCACCCATTACGCCGGCCCTTCTTAGGCTCGATCCGAACTGGGACCCTTTGCGCGCCGATCCCGCTTTCCAAAAACTCTGCGAGGAAAAGCAGCCGTCTGCCACGCCGTAGCTCGGTTTAGGCGAAGGCGGGTGAAGACACGAATTGCACGAATTATCACGAATAGCTGATTCAATTTGTGAATTTAGTGAAATTAGTGTCTAGCCGTTTTCTTTGGAGAGCAACCGGGCGACATCCGGCGTGTCAGGCCAACGGATTGCGCGGATCCGGCAGCCGCCGGGCGGATAAGACGATTCATCAGGAGGCCAAGCACACACCGACTCGAATCGTTCGCGCGATGCACGCGCGGTTTCTTTGCGAAATTCTGCGAAAATTGCTTTGCGTGTAAGCAATGCTTACATCATTGTGTATGCATGCATGCCACAATTTATGGTCGGGGGCAGATGGTGATACCGGCCCAGGCTCGAAAGGAAGCCCGGATCGACACTGGGGACGTCGTTAATGTGCTGTCCGAAGGCGACGGTCGTCTGGTTCTGGTTCGAATGGAACGGCCCAAGCCGAAGCCACGGAACAAGGTTCGAATCATTCGTCGCAAAGGCAAACACTCACTGCTTTCCATTCGCCGGAGGATTTCGCGTGAGGAAATCTTCAAAGCGCTTGAGAAATTTCCACCGTGATTTACCTGCTCGATGTCAACATGCTGATTGCCGCAATCTGGCAGGACCACGAAGACCAACCCAGGGTTGAGGCATGGTTGCGGGGCAAGCAAACGGCGACTTGCCCGATCAGCGAACTGGGCTTTTTGCGGATCAGCAGCGGCGACACGTTTCCGTTTCGGGCTGACCCGCAGCCTTGCCGAGCGGCTCTTTCGGAATTTGTCCGGAAACATCGCTGTCGGTTTATCGCGGACGATTTTTCACCGCGAAAGATCGCCGCGCAATCAAGCACGCAATTCACTGATTTGTATCTTGCCGAATTGGCCGAAAAACATCGAATGAAGTTGGCGACACTCGACACCCGCATCTCTCATCGGGCGGTTGAGGTCGTTTCTTAGGAACTAGCAGGGCGCGAGCAAGCGTGCGCTGGCGGAGGCGCCCTAGGGGGCCTTTGAAGAAAAGGCAACGAAGATAACGAAGCTTTCTAGCTCGGACAAACCGGAACCTTTGTTTCCTTTGCCAGCTCGCGAAAGCCTTCGGAGTTACCTTCTGTTTGGAATCTTCGTCGCTCCCGATCGGTGAAATCCGGGCAATCCGTGATCAGAAAAGCAGCGTTGCCGCCATTTTCTTTGTAACGCGGCGCAAAATTTTCGGAAGGAACAGGTGAAAGCACAGAAATGGACGCCGAGGAGGACACGAAAATGAAAAAGCAAATTAACCCGAATATCCAAGCGCATCTTCTCCAAGGTACGTTTTACGTGCTTCTGCTTGTGGCCGTCTGTGCAAACCCCTTCGCGCTGGCGCAGCGAAACGTTGCAAAGCAAAGCGTGGCCGAGCTCGGCAGCGCCAGCAAAGGAACGCTGGGAGTGGGCAAGGCTTTGCCAGCGGCCATCATCGTAGTCACAAATACCAATGACAGCGGCCCAGGCTCGCTGCGCCAGGCGCTGGTTGACGCAAACGACGGCGACACGATCAATTTCGATTCGTCACTCAACGGGCAGAAAATCACACTGACGAGCGGCCAACTGAACGTGGACAAAGATGTCACCATCAGCGGGCTCGGCGCGAACAATCTGGCCGTGGACGGCAGCGCGCAAAGTCGCGTGTTTTACGTCAATCCAGGCAAAACCGTCACCATTGAAGGCCTTACCGTCGGGAATGGCCATAGCGACTTCGGCGGCGGTATTTATAACGGTGACGCCACGCTGACGGTGAGCAACTGCACGGTCATCGGCAATTCGGCCACTGCTACCGGCGGCGGCATCTCCAACGGCGGGTTCACTTTTGGCAGCGCGACGCTCACGGTCACCAACTGCACGCTGATCGGCAACTCGGCCTACGGCGGTGGCGGCATCTCCAACGAGGGGGACGTAGGCAGCGCGACGCTGACGGTCACCAACTGCACGCTGATCGGCAACTCGGCCTACGGCGGTGGCGGCATCTTAAATGCAGCCGGATTCGAAGGCTCCTCCATGGCGACCATCAGCAACAGCACTATCAGCGGCAACTCGGCCGACTACGGCGGCGGCGGCATCGACAACGGGGGCGGGGGCAACGCCTTCGCGGCACTGACGATCACCAACAGCACCTTGAGCGGCAACTCGGCAGATTCCGGCGGTGGCATCTACAACAGCGAGGCGGGACTTGGAACTGGAAACACAATCTTCGACGCGGGCGCGTCGGGGGAAAACATCTTCAACTCCGGCGGCAACCTCGCTCGGCTATAACGTGAGCAGCGACGACGGGGGCGGATTTCTGACAGGCGACGGCGATCAGATCAATACCGATCCAATGCTCGGGCCGTTGCAGGATAATGGCGGCCCCACCTACACACATGCGCTGTTGCCGGGCAGCCCGGCCATCGACGCCGGCGACCCAAACTTCACTCCGCCGCCTGACTATGACCAGCGCGGTCCGGGGTTTGATCGCGTAGTGAACGGCCGCATCGATGTCGGCTCTTTTGAGATCCAGTCTGCGCCTACACCGACTCCAACGCCCACGGCTACACCCACACCAACCCCGAGTGTAACGCCGCTGCCTCGACCACCTCCAGGACCTAGCGCGACGCCTCGAGCAACCCTACCGCCTCGACCCGGGGGATAGAACCGCGCCCCCCAGTCTATTGGGAAGGCACTCGCGGATTTCCGCATTTTCCGCGTAACCTCGCGCCGGATTTTACGCACTACCTCAAGTGAATGGCCAGAAATAACTCCTCAATTACGAGGAATCAAAGAAGGCCAAAACAACGGAAAAGGAAATCAATGTTATGAAAAACCGAAGCTTACTAACCAAACTTATTCTACTATTCACATTCTTACTTGCCCACAGCGTGGCGCAGGCTCAGAGCCCCCTCTCCCTCTACCTCTACATTGACTACCGTCCTGTTGGCATCACCCTGGGCCAGAGTGTTCGGTTCAACTTCGTCAGCATTGGCCAAGACCCCGGTATCGTCTTAAACTGGCGGTTCTTGGAAAAACTCTGCGAGGAAAAGCAGCCGTCTGCCACGCCGTAGCTCGGTTTAGGCGAAGGCGGGTGAAGACACGAATTCCACGAATCGTCACGAATACGGCTGATCAATTGGTGTGAAGTTGTGAAATTCGTGTCCGCGTTTGGTTCCTAGCGGAACGAAACGATTCGATGGGGCAACGTCGCCCCCAAGGCTATCAGAGATCAAATTCGTCGCGTCTGCGAATATTTTCTTTCCGAGAATCACGGTAACTCGCGCAGAGATTTGGTAGGGATATCGCGCTGCGATGTCCGGACGGCGCAGCGCGCCGTCCCTAGCATTTGTTCATTCGCGTTATTCGCGGGCTAATCCTTCGGTTGTGACCGAGGCGCTCCGGTAATCCGCGGTCAGAAAAAGCAGTATTTCGACCTGCACGCCGCCAGCCCCGAGCGCTCGGGGTGTTAGCCAAGGCGGTTTGGCAAAAACGGACATTTTCTTTGTAACGCAGCGCAAAATTTTCGGAAGGAACTGGTGAGCGGCTGGAACTGACTTCCTCAAAAAAGAGGGCTCAAGGAAAGCCAAATCAAGAAAGGAAATCATATGATGGACGAAGGAAACTTTACGCGATGTGCCTTCTTTAATCTCACCGGTTTAATTAATCTGGCTGTCTTCCCAGCCGTGTTTCTGGCGATGCTTGGTTTTGGCGCGTTGTCAAAGATGTTCGGCGCGCCGTTACCCGACCGTCCGGAGCCAGTAGTAGTTAAGGCTATGCAAATTAGGGGCCCCGAGGGGACGGGCAGCTGTGGCGGAGGATATGGTTTGGGAGTTGGTCTGGTCGATCTCGACCACGGCCTTGGCGCTGGCGCCACGACTTATGACCACGGCGGCTTCCTCTGGTGCGAGACGTACGCCCCTTATCTGTGGTCAGAACAAAATGGAGGATCGACGCTTTGTGAGCTGGAAGGCGAGTTCAACTGGGAGAGAAGCACCTATATCCCGAGCGGAATGACTCCGGACGGAAGCAAGATGGTCGGTGGGGTAATCTTTTTTGACCGGGGTACGAATGCGCCATGGATGTGGACGGCGGATGGTGGCCCGGTGAAGTTTCTCAAGCTGCCGCAGGGTTACAGCGGAGGGAACGCGGTCGCCGTCTCCAATGACGGGCGGCTGGTCGCGGGCAACTTGCGCGTGGGGCGGGCCGGCGTGAGCAACGCAGCAGTGTGGCGCGATGGTACCCCGCAGATCCTGCCGAGTACTCAGCTTTGGTCGGCAGTTGGCAGTAATCCGTTCGAGCTAAACGTCGCATACACTGCGCGACGCACACACCCGATGAACAATGATGGCTCGGTCATCGTCGGGGCGGCTGGCGCGCCCTACCTGGCACCATGCAGAGCAACAAAGTGGGTGAATGGCGTCGAACAGCAACTATCCACCGGCGGGATTGTCGTGCAGTCCAGCGTAGCTGTGTTCGTTGCCGACAGTGGCGTGATTCTCGGTTATGCAGTCCTCAGCGATGGACGCGTGGTCTTGCTGCGCTGGGGTGGTGGCGATGGCAACCCCGAAATATTCGAACCGCCAAACGGCCTTAGTGTTGTTAACCTCAGCTCCATCGACTCACAAGGCAATGCGGCCGGAGGTGCGCTGGCCCAGCAATTCAGCTGCCCCTCATGCGACGACCCCGCCTGCAAACGAAAACCGTTTGTGTGGACTCGTCACAACGGATTCACGATCCTACCCGAAAACGGCCTCGAAGAAGCCTACAACACCAGCGCCGTCCAAGACGTGTCCGACGACGGGCGCGTAGCCGTGGGACAGCTGTCAACATGCCTCATAGGGCCGGGCAGTCCGCCGCAGGTGGGGTTCGTATGGACGGCGGACTCGGGGCTTGTGCTTGTTGACGATCTCATGGCGGCGTTCGGGCAGCCCGACCCTCACTATTACACCGCGACCGATGCGAGCCGCGACGGAAACCGCGTCCTCGCAGTGGGCAACCCTCCACTGAACAACGCGCAGGACACGCCCGATCTCGCTCTCGATCTGACGTGGCCCACGCCAACTCCAACACCCAGCGCGACTCCGACACCAAGGCCTCGGCCTACACCGGTGCCGCGCCCGTAAATCGTAGCGCCATCGTGATTCCCATTGAGCGACAAAACGCGCGGCCACGGCAGTCACACGATCGCGGCGTTATGGTTGGCAAAGTTACTTGAGGAAACGGAAAATAATCGGTCGCCTCAATCTCCATAGTAGTACGGCTCCGCCATCATTTGACATATACGTTTATCCGTATATGTATCGAACATGAAAACACCGGGCAACGGCGCGCCGGCCCTCCTCTTCAAGACGCTGGCCGATCCGACACGGTTGCGCTTGCTGAATTTGCTGGCGGATGGCGAGACCTGCGTCTGCGAATTGACCGATACCCTGCGAGTGGTGCAGCCGAAAGTGTCGCGGCACCTCGCCCACCTCAAACGCGCCGGACTCGTGGAAGCGTGCCGTAATGGGAAATGGACGCATTATCGTTGGGCCAAACATGCCGATCCGCTGATCCGCCACGTTCTCACCGGATTGCGGGAGTGGATGGCGAAAGACGACCGCATGAATGGCGAGCGTCGCAGGCGCAACCAGGTTTGCTGCCGGACCACTCTAAAGAAACCGGACGGAACAAAAAACAAATGAAAACGAACGAATTCATCTCGATGTTGCGCGTTGCGCCCGACAATCAGTTGATCTTTGTCGATCTTGACGGGCACACCGTGCGCAGCGGTTATCACCTCACAGAAGTAAAAGCAGCCTCGTTCGAGACAGTCGATTGCGGGGGACAAACAGACTGCTGGGAGGAAACGATCCTCCAACTTTGGGTGCCGTCAGACGCCGCTAACGAATACATGACGGCGGCCAAATTCTTGAAAATCTTCGAAAAGGTTCGCGGGATGATTCCGCTCAACCTTGGTACAGAAGTTCGAATCGAATACGGCGACGAGAATTTCTTTCCATCGACGTATCACGTGCACTCGGTAACGCACGATCAAACTACAACGCGCGTGTTGCTGGAACCGCCTCGGGCGAGCTGCAAGGCGCGAGATCGCCGTGTCGGGACTTTGTCCACGACAGATTCGTGCTGTGCACCCGCGACCGGTGTTTGCTGCCCGGCGTAGCTTGCCAGTGTTCGTTGATCGGCAGTTGGGCGTTTTGAGATCGACATCGGGGATCGACGCTTCTTGAATCAGCGTGATGAAGTGGAATTTCTTTTGTCTCGCCCTTTTCCTGACAATCGTGTTCGCAATGTTCGCGAAGGATCCATCGCCATCGCCAGGCGCCGCAGATTTCGACGTTATTATCAGAGGCGGCACGGTTTTGGACGGAACCGGCGCCGAACCGAAACATGTCGATATTGCAATTCGCGGTGATCGGATTGCGGGCGTTGGCGATTTCAGGACGGCGAAAGCGAAAACGGTTATCGATGCGACAGGGCTCGCCGTCGCCCCCGGGTTCGTTAACATGCTCTCGTGGTCAACGGTGTCGTTGATCCAGGATGGCCGCTCGCAGAGCGAGATTCGGCAGGGCGTCACGACCGAGATCATGGGCGAAGGCGAATCGATGGGCCCGGTGAACGATCGGGTGCGCGACCACATGCTGCGCACCCAGGGAGACATCAAATACGACATCAAATGGAACACGCTCGCGGAATATCTCCGTTATCTCGAGAGCCGCGGCGTTTCGTGCAATGTGGCTTCGTTCATTGGCGCGACTACCATCCGCGAATACGTGATCGGTTTCGAAGATAAGACGCCGACGCCGGAGCAACTCGATCAAATGCGCGAACTCGTGCGCAAAGAAATGGAAGCGGGCGCGCTCGGAATTGGCACTTCTCTAATCTATCCTCCGGCCTTTTACGCGAAGACCGAGGAGTTGATCGAGCTGTGCAAGGTCGCCGCCAAATACGGTGGCAAGTACATCTCGCACATGCGCAGTGAGGGAAATCGACTGCTCGAAGCGCTTGATGAATTGATCCGGATCAGCCGGGAAGCCGGAATTCCGGCAGAGGTCTATCACATCAAGGCAGCCGGACAACAGAATTGGTCGAAGATCGACAATTTACTTTCGCGAATTGAAGCCGCGCAAAAAGAGGGACTGAAGATTACCGCGGACATGTACTCGTACACGGCTGCAGGAACCGGGCTCGACGCGTGTCTCCCGCCATGGACCGAAGACGGCGGTTATCCTGAGTTGTTCAAGCGGCTGCGCGATCCGGCCACGCGAGAAAAAATTGCCGCGGAAGTGGGCAAAGACAGTGACGAATGGGAAAATCTTTATATCGGCGCAGGGTCGCCCGACAGAATCTTGCTCGTCGGATTCAAATCCGAAAAACTGAAACCGCTCACAGGAAAATCGCTCGCCGAGGTGGCGAAGATGCGCGGCAAGGATCCGATTAGGACGATTATGGATTTGATCGCCGAAGACGAGTCCCGGATTGAGTCGATTTATTTCCTGATGTCGGAGGAGAACGTCAAAAAAGAACTGGCGAAACCGTGGATTTCATTCGGCTCTGATGAAGCGTCTCAAGCTCCAGAGGGCGTGTTCCTAAAATCGAACCCGCATCCGCGCGCATATGGAAATTTCGCGCGCGTCCTTGGCAAGTACGTACGGGATGAAAAAGTAATTCCGTTGAAAGAAGCCATTCGCAGGCTGAGCGGATTGCCTGCGACAAATCTCGGCCTCGATCATCGCGGTTTCATTAAGGAGGGAATGTTCGCCGATGTCGTTGTGTTCGATCCGGCGACGATTTCCGATCGCGCCACGTTCGAGAAACCGCATCAATACGCGGTTGGCATGAAGCACGTTTTCGTGAATGGCGTGCAAGTGCTCAAAGAGGGCGAGCACACCGGCGCCAAGCCAGGTCGCGCGTTGTGGGGTCCCGGGAAAACGCGATAAGATCCGGCGTGCTTCGTTTGAGCCGGTTGAAAACGGAACGCGCGGGGTGGAGATTCACTTGCGATGGATCCAAACCGCAGCATTAAACTGCGCTGGCTGCAGGGCACGCTTTATGGCGTGACCTCTGAGCTGGCGCGTTTGCAGTCTTCCCGGATCGGCGCGCACACATGGCAGCCGGCAATCAATGCTTATCGTTGCGACAAATGCATTCGTGTCTGTGTCGATCTTGCCGGGGTTGAACCCTCAGGCATCGATCTCACGGTCGAGTCAGAGCGCCTCATTCTGCGAGGCGTCCGCGAAGTGCCCGAGCCGACCAATGCTGAAGGGCGCGCCGTGCAATTGCTCGCCATGGAGATTGATTACGGGCCGTTCGAGCGCGAGGTGCGTTTACCGGCGCTGGTGGACATTGAAAAAGTACATGCCGAGCAGCGAAACGGCTTCCTGTGGATCTCTCTGCCACTGAAATCATGAATGAGGAGCCGCTAGTGGCCTTGCAAAAAGGCACCGATGCGAAATCTCCGCCATCGGATGCGACTGCAATGGGAGGCGTCGCTGCCACATCGGAACCCCAAATTCCCGATGTGCTCTCCATTCTGCCGTTGCGCAGCTTCGTTGTTTTTCCAGGGACGATTCTTCCCCTGACAGTCGGCAGGGCTGCATCGATCAAGCTCCTCGACGAAACGCTGCCGCAAACAAAAATCATCGGTTTAGTGACCCAGCGCGATGAGACGAAGGAAGATCCGGAGCTACAAGATCTCTATTCAACCGGCACGGCAGCGATCGTATTGAAACTTTTACGCCAATCGGACAATCACATTGTCATTGTGGTGCAGGGTCTCCGCCGCTTTGCGCTGCGCAAAATTATCGCCACGGCTCCATACCTGCGAGCCGAAGTCGAGCTGCTCGATTCCAGGCTGCCACCGAGCACCAAGGAATGGGAAGCGACTTTCCGGAACTTGCGCGATTCGGCTGCGAAGCTGCTCGAGTTAACCCCCGATGTGCCCGAACAAGCGCGTGCCGCTGTGCTCAGCATCGAGAATCCGGAACAACTGGCCGATTTCCTCGCGCCGAATTTGAATGTCGAAACCGCGCAAAAACAGGCGCTTCTCGAGGAGCTCGACGTCGAGAAGCGGCTCGCCACCGTGCAGACGGCTATTTCAGCGCAACTGGAGATCGCGCAAATTCAACAGAAGCTGCAACAAGATGTGCAGTCGCAATTTTCCGATGCGCAACGGCGCGCTTATTTGCGCGAGCAGATGAAGGCCATCCAACGCGAGCTGGGAGAAGAAGCCGGGGCGACTGACCAGATCGAGCGACTGCGTAAGCGCTTGGAAGAGGCCAAACCGCCTGACGATGTCCTGGCACAAGCCGATCGGGAATTGAAGCGTCTTGACGTCATTCCATCCGCCAGCCCCGAGTATTCCGTGATCGTGAGCTATGTGGAAACGATCGCGGAGCTACCGTGGTCGAAACTCAGCCAGGACAATCTCGATCTCGATCAGGCGCAGAAAATTTTGGATCGCGATCATTACGATTTGGAGAAAGTAAAACGCCGACTGATCGAATATCTTGCCGTGCGCAAATTGAATCCGCAGGGGCACGGTCCCATTCTTTGCTTTCTTGGCCCGCCCGGTGTGGGCAAGACCAGCCTCGGTCAGTCGATTGCCGACGCGCTCGGTCGAAAATTTGTGCGGATGAGTTTGGGCGGTATCCGGGACGAGGCAGAGATTCGCGGGCATCGCCGCACTTATATTGCTTCGATGCCTGGCCGCATCATTCAAGAGCTGCGCCGGGCGGGGACTCGCAATCCCGTGATGATGCTCGATGAGATCGATAAGATCGGTACCGATTTCCGCGGCGACCCGGCGAGCGCGCTGCTCGAAGTGCTCGATCCCCGCCAGAACAATTCATTTTCGGATCGCTACCTGGATGTGCCCTTCGATTTGTCGCAGGTGCTCTTCATTGCAACTGCGAATTATATGGATGGTGTGCCGGAACCGTTGCGCGACCGGATGGAAGTGATTTCGCTGCCCGGATACACCGAGCGCGAGAAGCTGGAGATTGCAAAAAGATATTTGGTTCGGCGG
>Ga0137375_10001217_pt1 | contig 29443 bp, 26 predicted proteins | sample SagtaG_24_FD_104936 | JGI IMG/M metagenome (GOLD analysis project Ga0137375, IMG submission 104936) | Vadose zone soil microbial communities from Sagehorn Ranch, Mendocino, California, USA - Sage1_R_113_16 metaG | ecosystem: Environmental > Terrestrial > Soil > Vadose zone | place: USA... | reverse complement strand
CTGTCTATGCTGATCGACTGCCCGGTAGAGATAGCTCCACTCACCAGCTACCTTCACCTACGTCTCATCGACGAACCACCGGTCGCCAGGAGCGTGACGGCACGGCCGGGCGGCCTCGATGAACTCCGGGGTGAAGCGCTGCACCCATCGGTAGATGCTGACGTGATCGACGGTGACGCCGCGCTCGGCCAGCAGTTCCCCGACATCGCGGTAGGACAGCCCGTACCGCAGATACCAGCGGACTGCGATGGTGATCACCTCCCGCGGGAACCGGAAGCCGGCAAAGACCGAGTGCGTCCGAGGTGCAGTCACCGGACCAGTCTCTAGCCATCCGCGATCGACCAACGCAACAGTGCCCGCATAACCGCCGTGCGGTGAAGTATACGGCTATTCGAACCGTTAGGAAGACGGTGCCCAAATGGCACATAAATACTTCCGGGTAGGATAGGTGATGGTTGCTCTTTCGGGTTCTGATGAGCAGTCGAAGGACGCCCGATTTGTCGTTATTTGTGAAATTATACTCTTTTTAGTCGTTGCGTTGCATCTCGTAGCACTTGCTGCGACGGATTCCCGGCAAAGGGGGCCCGCCGACGCGGGCGGCCGCGACCCGGCGCTACAGCCCTGGCCGAAACCCGGGGGCGGCCGGCCGGCCGACTGGCGCTATCACCGTGCCGGTTATGTGCTGGGTAGTAATCCCCTCGGGCACGTGCTTGCCCGTGGTCGATGGGACTAACCGCAGACGAAGGAGCAGATCGTGGCCGGAAGCAATGCGGTAATCGACCCCGCCGTGCAGGCACTCATCTCAGTCATCAACGACAGCGACAAGGCAGCGTTCTTCGGCGCACTGACGATGTCGGACGCCGGCACGGACCTGCCCCGGCCAACGGGCCCGGCAAGAGCCGTACGGCGCCGCGTCTAGCGGCCGAATGAGGCCGGATTCTCAACTGTCCGCAGAGTGCTGAGTGGCTGCGGATACCGCCAGCACGACAGCGCCGTTGCACCACCTGGCGGCAGGTGGCCGCCCGACTTTGGGCCGACACACCCAAGGCCAACCAGTCACCTATCGGGCCAACGTCGTCCCCGTGCGGCGCGCGAGAGAGTCGTGCGTGATGGCGCGGCTTGGGATACCGATGGTGATTTGAGGGCTGCGGCATCGTAGCCATCTGCACTCGCGGCGCGTCCCGCAGGGCCAGGACATGGTCATTGCAGTAAACTTAGCCTTTCCTCGCGGCTAGTTATCATCTCGTGACGCTAAACTAGCCGTCTCGTTCGCTCGTTCGAGCGTCCCACATGCTGAAGCCAGTCGCATCGGCGAAGACACGAGCAATGCATCCAGCCACCGCAACTTCGGCTTCTAGCGCAAGCTTTTAGGGGAGGACCGCGACCGCTTTGCGTTCTCGGCATGTGGCAGTCATCCAACGAGGCCCGATCACCGCACTCATGGCTCGGCCCGCATCGGAAGGCGGATGTCACACGGCTTTACTCGGCGATAGGAGAATCCGTGCCGTACAAGGTGATTCCGTTTAAGGCAAACATCGTAGCTGGCGAGGGTGCGGCGAACGCCGCCAGCCAGCTGGAGCAAATGGTCAACCAACAAGCCACCCAAGGCTGGGCGTTTCACAGCCTTGAGACGCTGGAAACCAACGTGACGACGCCTGGGCAGCCGGGGACTAGCGGCTGCATAGGTATCGGGGCAACCCCTGCCACTCCTGCAGTCAGCAAGAGCACACCGTACTACGTCGCGGTATTTAATAAGGACTGAACCGCCCTGCTCGCCTATCTGCTCGTGGCGGCGATCCGACTATACCGGATTGCCGCCCGAGCGGTGCCGCGCCGTCGGCCCTGCCTTTATGCTCTCTCCTGCTCACGTCACATCGAGCAGGTTGCCCTGGCCAAGGGCGTCGGGAACGCCTTGATGGCGATGACCCGCCGCTTCGCTGCCTGCCGGCCGGGCTACGCCTTCGAATTCTGGGACAATGACTGGCGCCTGGCGTGCGTGAATGGGTCGTACATCCCCTCCGTGGAGGTCTCTCGGGCCATCCATGCCGAGGCCGACTTGATCCGTAATGTCATTGCGACATCGGCCACCGCCCGGGCATCTTTGGATGCGCGCTTACCTGGAACTCGTGACTGATCTTCCTGCAGGCTTCAAAACAGGACATAATTCTTGCCCCGTCCGCTGGGTCGCCCCTGCTCGCCGCGTTCACCAGCATCAAAAGTTGCCGAACTGCTGGTGCTCCAGCATCAGGTCGCGGGTCGCCGGAGTGCAAAAGCCCCCTGAACCTGGGGCTCGCCTGAGCGGGGCGTGATGCCGGTGGCGCGGCTGGTTCTTGAATCGTTGCGTGACCACATTGTCAGGCCCGGCATGCGCCGCGCCGCGATCGAACAACGCAACAGCGCCCCGTGACCTGCGAAGCAGCGGATGATAAAAGTCGATGTCGACACTTCGCTCCAGAGTATCGGCGATATCCGCGTGTTATGCACCACGATCATGGAGTGGGCCGGTGCAGGAGCCTCCCCGCCGTTCGCCCGTCCTTTTTCATCGAGGACGACGGGGCTCGCGGCTACTGCGCGGGGCTATAGGTGACCTGAAGGTCGGCACTGATTCCCGGTGCGGAGAAGCCCAGGATCTCGGTGGTTGAGTAGTGCCCGGGTACCGCGCTGATGCTTGTTTCCAACGGGTTTTCCGGGGTAACGAGACTGCCATCATCGTTGATCAAGGGAACGGTGACGGGCCGGCCATCCTGCCCGGTGAAGGTCATCGTCCCGGTGGTCAGGAAGAAGGTTTGCGGCCCGGCTTCGCCCGGCTGGATGATCCACCCCGAGGAGTCGACCTTGAAATGCTGGGCGCCTGTGGCACCGACACCAGGAACGGCGGCGAAAGCTCCGGTGAGCTCGGCGTCCGCATGAGTAGCACCTGTCGCAGCATCGCGGGTGAGGTCCGCCGATCCAGAGAACACGGCGTCTTCGTCCTCGCAGATGGATGCGACGTGGCACTGGAATGACAGCGCGGCGTGCCATGTATCCAGGCTTTGTGTTGTGGACCAAGCCGACGTAGGCGTGCCGCTGAGCGTGGCAATGCCCAGGACCGAGGTGGTCGAGATAGCTAGGACAGCAAGAAATCGCTTTAGCCAACTTTTCATGTTACTCCCTTTCTCAGGTGCCAGTGGGGTGTGCGAGAACGAATGCGGGGTGACCGGGAGTTGCCACACGGCCGGCCCGGCCAGTCGAAATGCGTTTGGCGTGTGGTCTGCGGTCAGTTCGTCGTGTGCGCCATTTACAAAATCATCAAAGGGTATTCATGCCTAAGCAGGGGCGGGCTCTGCCGCTGCTCGCCGGAAGCCGAAGAATGGCTGCCCCTGTAACGAACCCGCGATACTGCCAGCCCTGCGGCGGCCAAAGCAGGCATGCTCGCACCCATGGTCAGCTGCCTATGCCCCTACCTATGCCCCGCGTTTCCGAATCCCCACAGGGCTGTCACGGCCAGCATCAGCCTTGGTGCTGGAGGATGGCCCTGATCCGGGGGTTGTCGATGAGGTACTGCACCTCCTCTGGTCCTTCGTCGACGATCCAGCGGGCCAACGCGAGGTTCGACTCGCGGGTCTGCGAGATGAACCTGGATTTCGGATCCCGCAGGCCCTGCACGGGCAGCACGGCCGGCGATGAGCTGACCATGCTCATCAACCGCCGGCCGACGTCACCCGAGTCCATCTGGCCGTGATCCACCGCGTTGCAGAGCCGGACCATCTCGGAGAACAGCTCATCGTAGGACTTCGAGGGGAACGGAGCACCGATATAGGCGTCGTCGGTCTCCAGCTTCCGGTAAATGCTGTCATCGCGGTTGATCCGGAAATACTCGAAGGCACGGTCCACATGCAAGTTCGCCGGAACAATGGATGCAGCCCACACGCGGTACACGGCGTTCCACAGATCCCAGTCCGACCAGGAGATGAACGAGCAGTTGACGATCCCATCGTTGTAGCGGATCAGTCCCTCCTGCAACTGTCCCACGTATTCGAAGCGCTCTTCAGAGAAGTCGTCGTCCTTCAGCGCCGCGATCAGCCGCCACGCGAGGGCGTTGATGACCTCGACGGTGTTGGTCAGACCGCGGGAGTACAACGGGTCGATGAACCCGGCCGCGTGCGACATCAGGCACCAGCGCGGACCGATGGTCTTTGTCGATGTGTACTGGAACCTTCCGGTGGATACCCATGGCCGGATCGTCTTGGCGTTCTTGAAAATCCGCCTGAGCAGCGGGAACCTGTCGACGTGCTCGGCAAACTCCTGCTCGGGCGAGAGGTCGTCCGGCTTGGGATAGCGCCGCTCGTCGAACGTCAGGCCGATGCTCACCAGGGGGTTGATGGACGCCGGATCGTTGTTGAACGGAATGATCCAGAACCAGCCCCGTTCGAAGATATGGTGCATGGTGCCCATCACCCACGGCAGCGGCGGCCGCGCAGAGTCCTGCATCTTCAGGCACTCATCGGTCGGCCGGACGTCGATCATGTGCGTGAACATGGAGCGCGCGTGGTGCTTCACCGCATCCGGTCCGGCACGCAATCCAAGGTTCGCGGCCACCGGCGAGCGGTAGCCGCTGCCGTCGATGAGGTAGCGCGCTCGGTGCCGGGTTCCGTCATGCCCAATCACCGTGACCCCGGAATCGGTCAGTTCGATGTCGTCGACGCGATACCCCTGCCTGGCGACGCAGCCGTACTTGACCGCGGTGTGGAACAGGAACGAGTCGGTGTCCTGCCGGAACAGGTGGCTGGTGTCAGTACCTGCGATCGCCGTGCCAAACTGCGTGGTCTGCTCGGGATCGGGCTCCTCGCCCTCTTTGTGCATCATGAAGCCGAAGTGCAGCTTGCGGCCCATCGTCGGGGCGATGTGCTTGATCGTTGCGTCGTATGAGCTGAGAAGCCCCAGCTCGGGCACCTCGTACCGGTCGGCCAGGATACGGAACAAATTCAGGGTCCGGGGAACCAGTGACTCCCCTACCGCGAACCGCGGATGCACGCCGGCGTCGGCGAGCAGGACCTTGGCTCCGTTCCTGGCCAAGATCGCACCCGTAATGGAACCGGCTATCCCGGCACCAAGAATGATCACATCGTAGGCGTCGTCCTTTTCGGACATCGGTTTCCTCCTGTTTGTCAGCTGAATGCGGTCCACCAGTTGGCATACGCCGCGTCCAAGCGACAGTAGGCTCCGTCGAAGAAGACCAGCGGCTGAACGGTTCTCTCTTCTTCCGCGGACACCGCGACCACGCGTCCGACGACGATGGCGTGGTCCCCCGCCGCCGCCACGGAGTCGGTCGCGCACTCCACGACGGCGAGCGAATCGGGCAGCACTGGCACGCCGCTGTGTCCCGTGGCATGCGGTAGCGTCCCGAACCGGTCCAGGCCCGGTCTGGCGAACCGCCGGGACAGGGCCTGCTGCGCCTCGGTCAGGATGTTGACCGCAAAAGCCGCTGTGTTCGTGAAGGCGGGATAAAGGCGGGAATCCCGGTTGACGCAGAAGAGCACGAGCGGCGGCTCCAGAGAGACCGACGAGAACGAGTTGACCGTCATGCCGAGGGGATCCCCCTGCATGGTCTGAGCGGTGACGACCGCGACGCCGGTGGCGAACCTGCCGAGCACCGAGCGCAGCACCAGTGGCTCGACAACGGTTTGGACCATTTCCGCCCGCATCCACATCCCCTTCGGGGTCGCCGCTCAGGCGGCGATCGTGACCTCTTATCCGCGCCCACACGAAGCCGGAGCGATTCCCTTTCCGGAGACATGAAGGATGTTCTCAGAATTGCATGAGCCAACCCGACTTGTAAAAGTGTTCAACACGCGAAAGCATCGCGGTTTCCTACCATTATCAGGGACCAGGATTCTGCGCGCTCGTAGCCTCAGGTGTGTAAAGATCTTTAACTGATTCATGTTCGCTATGCGAGGGCGAATTCGTTGAGTGCGTCGGCGCCATCCCATGACGCGTTGCCCCCGATGAGGTGCACGGGCCGCTGCGCTTGCCCGTCGTGCGCTCATGTCTGATCCGGCTCAGTACACACTGAAGTACTCGCGCTGTTCCCAATCGGTAACCCCGGTGTCGCAGGGCTGCTCGCTTTCCCGCCAGGCCTCGAACCTGGACAGTTCGGTCTCCTTGAGCTTCACCAGGCAGGTCATGAGTGGCTGGCCAAGCAATTCCTCGGCCTCCTTGCTCAGGCGGAACGCGTCCAGCGCTTCTCCGAGGGAGGGCGGCAGGGTGTCGCCCGAGGCCACGGAGAACGGCGCGGCCGACTCGCTCGGCGACGCCTCGCCTAGCAATCCGTCCAGCCCGGCGGACATCTGCGCGGAAATGGCGAGATACGGGTTCGCGCACGGCTCCCCGACCCGGTTCTCAATGTGGGTCGAGCTGCCAGCGCCAAGCACCCGCAGCATCACCCGCCGGTCCTCGAAGCTCCAGCCGATCTGCGTAGGGGCCAGCGGGAATTGTCCGCCGAATCGCCGGTAGCCATTGATGGTCGGCACGGACAGCAGGCAATAGTCGCGGGTCCTGGCCAGAATGCCGTCAATGTATGCCTTGCCCTCCGGCGAGACGCCGTCACCTGCGCCTTCTGGCGCGAACACGTTGCGGCCGGTCGTCGTGTTTATCACCGACTGGTGCAGGTGCCAGCCGCTTGGGTCGAAGCTGTCCAGCTTCGGCAGTGACATGAACGAGGCATGGAATCCGCGCCTGGCGCAGGTCTGCTTCACCAGGGTCCGGAAGAGCAGCATGGCGTCGGCGGCGTCCGAGGCGAGCATCGGGTCGAAGGTGAACTCCAGTTGTCCGGGCCCGGACTCGTGCTCCATGGATCGCAACGGCAGGCCGAGCGCGAGAAGCGCGGTGGCCAGGGGATTCGCGACGTCGGCGAGCGACTGAAGGTAACCGTCGAAATTGAACTGATAGCCCGGGTTGACGGCCTCGACGGCTGGCGCCGGGCCCTGCAGGCCGAAGCCGTTCCCCTTGTTACCCGGGGAGTTTCCGATGAGACGGGTGAGGTACCACTCGACTTCGAGGCCGACTACCGGCTCGAGGCCGTGCGCCGCGTACCGCGCGCCGACGCGGCGCAGCACGTGCCGCGTGGACAGCGGGTGCGGGGTGCCGTCGCGCAGGTACTCGTCGCCGAGCACCCATGCCGTTCTTGGCTCCACCTCCGGAACGACCTGAAATGTCAGCGGATCTGGTACGACGAGGAAGTCACCGGCTCCAATGATCTCGTCAACTCCCAGGCCAGGGTTCTCGCCGAAGATGTCGATGGCGACCGCATGGCCGGTGTCGAACAGGAACGGGCCAGGACTGAAGTCCATTCCGTTACCCAGGGCGCGCCGGAACGACTCCGTGGTCAGCGTCTTCGATCGAGGCAGGCCGTGCGGATCGCAGAAGACGAGCCGTACCAGCTCGATTTCATCGAGGCAGGCCATCACTCGCTCGGCCGCCTGGGCCTGCTGGTCATCCCACAGGCCCAGTTCGGCGACGAACCCCGGGCTGCCCACACTGGTCACGTCGAGGCGACGTGACCAGGGCCGAGAGAACATCGAGCACACCTACCCTTCGAGCACGCGGTCGGGCACAGCCGGCAATGGCTCCAATTGCGCCTCGACCTGGAGGGCGGTTGACAGCACCAGCTTGTCGCCCCCAAAAGGGCCGACAAGCTGGACACCGATCGGGAGTCCGGCGGAGCTGAGACCCGCGGGCAGCGAGATGGCTGGCTGCCCGGTCAGGTTGAACGGATAGGTGGTGGGCGTCCAGGCGGTCCAGGCCAGATCCTCCGGCTCGGCCGCCCAGGGCGGCCCTATCGCATCGACGTCGAACGGCTCGATCGGCACCGTTGCCATCGCGAGCAGGTCGTAGCTGGCCATGATCGATCGCATCGTCGTGCGCAGGGCCAGCCGCACGGCCTCGGCGCGCAACACTGCTGCGCCGCTGACGGTTCGCCCGTACCGGACGACCGCCAGCCGACCCGGATCACACAACTCCTCCTGTTCCGGGGTGGTGTCCGCCGCCTCGCTCGCGGCGATGAGGTCGACCAGGGCGGGGTGGGGATCGGGAAATGGGACATCCATTGACTCGACTCGATGTCCCTGTGCCCTAAGTGCATCCCGCACCGCTGCGCCCGCCTGGTGCACCTCGGCCGAGGTCCCCGGAAATACCAGCCAGCCGATACGCAGCGACGACGGCTCGCACGGTCCGGCGAGATCGATGACGCGGAGTGCCGAGTCAGGGTCGCAGGCGTGCGGGCCGGCCAGAATCGGCATGAGCTCGATGACGTCGCGTACGCTTCGCGTGATCGGGCCCGCGTGCGCCAGCCGGTCGGCGCAGGCTGGGACGTAAGGAACCGTGCCGAACGAGGGCTTGAACCCGACGACCCCGCAGAACGACGCGGGAATGCGGATTGATCCGGCACCGTCGGTGCCCAGCGCCGCGGCACACAGGCCGGCCGAGACAGCGGCGGCAGCGCCACCGCTGGAACCGCCCGCTGATCGCTCCGGGTTCCAGGGGTTACGAGTCGCCGGACCGAGCCTGGACTTGGTGCTGCCACACCAGCCGTACTCGGACGTGGTGGTCTTCCCGACGACGATGGCACCGGCGGCCCGCAGCCGGGCAACCGCGGGTGCGTCGACCCGAGGCCGGGGGTTCGGCAACAAGGACCCTCTCCTAGTGGGCAAGTCCCGGGTCTGGATCAGGTCCTTCACCGAGACGGCGACGCCACGCAGCGGCCAATCCCGCCAGGCCTCGAGTCCGAGCGCGCGAATGCACTGATCGGCGAGCTCGGCGTCCCTGAGCGCAGTGTCACTGGCGACCGAGACGAACGCCCCGAGCTCCGAGTCCACCTTGTGGATCGCGGTCAGCACCGACTGAACGTGCTCAACGACGGACGACCGGCCGCTGCGGAGCATCGCCCTGGTCTCGCTGATGCCAACCGGTATCTCGTCCATCATGGCGCTGCCCTGATTTCCACGACCGCGGCGGCTGCCTCCATCCCCGGTGCGCCGCTGAGCAACAGCACCCGGTCTCCCACGCCGGCTATACCTTCGCGCCACACGTACTCAAGGCCCCGGATCTGGTCGAGCGGGCCGGCGTGCCCGACGCGCCGGGTGAACTCCCAGATCCCTCGTTCCTCGTCAATGCCCAGCGGATCCAGGAACATGTCATGCAGCGCCTCATGGGTGAATCCGTCGTGCACCACATTCGTGATGTCGTCGAGCGACGTGTCGGCGTCCTTCAGCGTCTTCTCGACGGCATCGATCAGCACGCTGCCGAAGTCTCCGGGCGGGGCTCCGGATGCCGAGTTCTGCCGCCAGAACTCCATGCGATCGGAGAAATTTAGTGCTCTGCCCAGGGTCATGCTAGGCGGGAACAATCGCTCCCCGCCCCGGTGCCGTATCTCCAGTTCGGGATCTGATACGGAATCGATCGCCAGCACCCTAGCGATCCCGCGCCGCCTGGACAACACGATAGCCCCGCCGCCGTCGGCCAGTACGTACTGGGGTGATGCGTGCCAGCGATTGACGGCAGGCGTGCCGAAATTGTCGGCACAGGTCAGCAGCGTCGCCGGCCGGTCAGGTGTCGCCTTAAGGTAACAGGACGCGAGGTGCAGATTCGAGAAGAATCCAACGCAGCCGTTACGAACCTCAATGGACGTGACCGGCTGATTAATCGTGTTGCGGTTGATGTAATGCTGGGACGACCAGCCGTCCGGCCCTTGTGGATGAACGCTCGTATGAAAGACGGCACCTATTTCTGCGTTACTGTGCCAGCTTTCGGCGACGGCACGTCTGGCCGCCTCGATGGCCAGGTCCGGGGCTGGTGTGGTACCCGCGACTGAAATCGACAGTAGGCCGCTGCGTTCACACTCGTCCGCGTCATACCAGCCCTGCTTCACGGCCTCCGCAGTGGCGATGCAATCAACTTTCGAGGTACCTATTCCGGCGATATAGATGTCGTCGAACCTCATCGTGCCTCGCTTTGACCTCTGACCCGCTGATGGCTAAAGCCGGTGAACTTCGGAAAGGCTACGCGAACTTCGCTAAGCTGCCTATGCTCGGCTGGCTGTAATGGCCGGGCCGACCGCGAAGTCGGATGTAGTGTTCGACTGCGGTGGATCCGCGGTTGAACACTCCGGCACGGACTCCGCGAACATCTCGGAGGATACGCGAACTCTGCCGAGCTGGCCATGTTCGCGCCCCACTGTGTCACTTGATGCCGACCACTGAAATGTGAGAGATGCCGGGACTGGCAGTTCTCGATATCCTGCGGAAAAGTAAATCGGACCGGCGTCTCGACGTCGTTATCAGGCGGACCACGCTCGGGCTTGTGGTGCGCGTAATGCTCTGCCTACCGGCGGTAGCCACGCCGACCAGGGTTCGTCACTTCCAGCCAGCGATCTGCGGAACTCTCCAGCTCATTCAACGACTCCACAAAGGAGCGGCCATGTGCGGAATCGCCGGAATGGTGTCCTTCACCCGCGAGCTGTCCGGATGTCGTGACCTCGCTGACCGGATGTCGAGGTCGCTGGCGCTGCGCGGGCCGGACCAGGAAGGGCACTGGGTGGGCCCGCACGCGGTACTGGCATTCCGCCGCAATGCCGTGGTCGACCTGGCGGGTGGCTGGCAGCCGATGTCAGCCGAGGATGGCACGGGCGGCGTCATCGCCGTGCTCGACTACACGGGGGAGATCTTCAACACCGACGAACTGCGAGCCGAGCTGTCCTCTCGCGGCCACCGGTTCCACGATCACAGCGACACCGAGGTCGTGCTGTGCGCCTACCTGGAGTGGGGCGAGCGATGCGCGGAACGGCTGCGCGGCATGTTCGCGTTCGCGGTATGGGACGCCCGTTGGGACCGGCTGGTGATGATCCGCGACCGGTTTGGTATCTACCCCCTCTTCTACACCGAGGTCGCGGATGGCCTGCTGTTCGGCTCGGAGCCGAAGGCGCTGTTCGCCAGCGGGCTGCGGAAGGCCGTGGTCGACCAGGATGGGCTTCGTGAACTGCTCGGCTTCACGCCGACGCCGCGGCTGTCGGTCTTCCGCGATGTGTTCGAGGTAATCCCTGGCGAGGTGGTGACCTACGATCGGGCTGGGCTGCGCCGCTGGCGGTACTGGCAGTTGCCCGCGCGCGAGCACTCCGATGGCTACGACACGACGGTGCGAACCGTGCGGGCCCTGCTGGAGGACGCCGTCCGCACCGAGCTAGTGTCGGATGTCCCGCTGGGGGCGATGCTCTCCGGAGGCCTGGACTCCAGTGCCATCTGCGCGCTGGTCGCGGCGTCCGGTGGCTCGCGGCCGTCGGCGGGCGGCACGCATGTTGGCGACTTGCTGCGTACCTATTCGATGGAATTCGGCTATCACCTGACCCGCTTCCGCCCCGACGAGCAGTTCCCGGCGACGGACAGCCCGTACGCGGTCCTGATGAGCCGATACCTTGGCACGGCGCACCGTGAGCTCGTGCTCAGCGCGCAGGACTCCACCGACCGCGCCGAGCAGCGCGCGGTGCTGGAGGCGATGGACCGGCCGACGGCCCGGCTGGACATGTACATAGCGCAGCGGCGGCTGTCGGCCACCGCGCGGGGGAGCTTGAAGGTCGCCCTGAGCGGGGACGGCGCCGACGAGCTCTTCGGTGGTTATCGCTGGTTCGCCGATCCGTCGCGGATCGACGGCGAGACATTCCCGTGGTTTGGTCCCGGACATAGGTTCGAGGAGTTCTGCGGCCTGCTCGACCGCCAGCTCGTGAAGGAACTGGATCTGGCCAGCTGTATCCGTGACCGGTATGCGGGGGCACTGGCCGAGGTGACCCATCTGGACGGCGGCTCGAGGCTGGAACGGCGGATGCGGGAGCTAACGTACCTGCACCTGACGAGGTACCTCCGGGTGACGCTCGACCGGAAGGACCGGACTGGCGCGTCGGTGGCCCTTGAGGGCAGAGTGCCGTTCTGCGACCACCCTCTCGTCGAGTATGTGTTCAACGTGCCGTGGTCTATGAAACAGGCCGGCGACCGTGAGAAGTCCCTGCTCCGGGCGGCGGTTGCAGATCTGCTGCCGGACGGGATCCTTGACCGCCGGAAGTCACCGTTCCCCAAGCTCCAGGATCCCAACTACGAAGCCGCCTTACGCGACCAGTTGCGCGAGCTCACCAGTGATGGCACGAGCCCGATCGCCGATCTGCTCGACCAGCCTCGGCTCGATGCGGTCCTGGCGGGGCCGGCCGATGCCGAGCGGCTCGGTATCAGTCGGCTGAGCACCGAAATGGCGATCACGCTCGACCTATGGGTCCGGGAGCAAGGGGTCACGATATCTGCCTGAGCACGACAGCTGGTGGTGGCCGGGCCAGGAAAGCGAGGCGGCCCGGATCTCGGCGGACGGGGCCGGCTTGGCGCCCTCCGGGGATCGCAGGTCTTATTGGTTCACCGGTAATTTGTCGTGCGTGAGCAGCGCCTGGCTTACCTCGGGCCATTCCGCGCGCAGCACGCTGTAGAATACCGCGTCGCGCCGCCGGCCGCCGGGCATGAAGTTATAGCTACGCAGCACGCCCTCCTCCGTCGCGCCGATATTGCGCAAGGCACGCCGAGCCTTGATATTCAGAACGTCAGTCTTGAACTCGACCCGTTCGGCGCCGAGTCCGTCGAAGGCATGGCGTAACAGCAAGAATTTTGCCCAGCGGTTCACCCCCCGGCCCCGGAACGCGGTACCCAGCCAGGACGCGCCGACCTCCAGGCGCCGGTCCGCCTCGGCGAAACTGGAGTAACTCATGCTTCCCGCGGTGGCACCGCAGCGCTTGTCGGTGATGTGGAAGACCACCCGGCGGCCCGCGTGCTGAGCGGCCAGTGCGGCATCGAACCAGTTGTGGAAGTCCTCCTCGGTCTCGATCATCGTGACGAAATAGGTCCAGATTTGCGGGTCCATCGCAATGGGGCGCAGCAGCTGGCGATGTTCCTCCCGCAGTGGTTGCAGCAGCACATGCTCATTCTCCAGGCGGGCTGCCGCGAGTTCGATCCAGGTCATGCCAGCCTCCAAGTCCGCCCCCCCGGACGGACACAGCACGGCTGGGTAACGTCGGCGCGGGGCGCAAACGGCGGGTGATGCGGCCTCAGCGCGGACGATCCTCCGCACCGGAATGGCGATCAGATCGCTCGCCGATGGCGGTTCGCCCGGGCGCATTCAGGTACCGCCGCCAGGCAGCGAGCGTGGGCTCCGCGGCAAGCTCCCGGTAGGACACCCGAATGCGTGCCCGCCGCCAACGGTTGACGAGCCGCATCATTCCCAGCGAGTCAACGCCAAGCTGAATGAGGTTGGCGTCGTCCGGAATTGAATGAGGTTCCAGGCCGGTGAGTTCGGCGACGGCTTCACGTAGGTCATCCAGGGTCGGCGGTTCGCTTACTTTATTGCTTTGCATGATTGCTATCGGCCCTTAGCAGTGAGTCCGTAAAGTACGGGCGCTGTCCGGAGAACGATCGGGTCCCCGCTTTCACGGCGGCATCGGCCGCCAGGGCTTTCTTGTCGACCTTGCCGAGCCCGGTGAGGGGGAGATCGGTGACGATCTCCAGCCGATCGGGGAGCTTGTATTCGGCCAGCCCTCGGCCGAGGAGTGCCTCCCGCAGCGTGGCCAGGGACGGGGGCTCGCCGACGGGCCTGATGTAGGCGCAGATCCGCTCGCCCAGATAGGGGTCGGGGACGGGTACTACCGCCACCCGGCCCACGGCAGGATGGGTCAGGAGGTGCTGTTCAACCTCCCGGGCAGAGATCTTGTTTCCGCCCCGGACGATCACGTCCTTGAGACGTCCCTCGATTACCAGCTCCCCGTTTTCGCTCAGCCGGGCAAGGTCACCCGTCCGGTAGAACCCGTCATGGGTGAACGCCCGGGCATTATGCTCCGGTGACCGGTAGTAGCCCCGCAACGTGTAAGGACCACGAGCGAGCAACTCCCCGATGCGGCCCGGCGGAAGATCGGCCCCGGATTCGTCCACGATGCGGATTTCGTCGGCAGGCGAGAGCGGCCGCCCCTGCGTCGTCAGGACGGTCTCCGGCGGATCCGTCTCGCGGGTGAATGTGAGCAGTCCCTCCGCCATCCCGAACACCTGCTGTAGCTGGCAGCCGAAGGCAGGCGTGATCCGCTCGGCGATCTCACGGTGCAGCGGGGCACCGCCGATCTGCATCAGCCGCAGGCTTGACAGATCGGCCTCGGCCTCAACCACAGCCTCGAACCACAGCTGCGCAAGCGTCGGCACGAGCGAGGTGAAGGTGACCCGTTCACGCTCAATGGCTTCGAAGCAATCGGCGGCGACCGGTTCCTCCGCGAGCACCACAGTTCCCCCCGAGCGCAGCGTGCCGATGACGCCGGGACAGCCCCAGGTAAAATTGAACTCAACGGGAAGAACGGCCAAGTAAACGTCTGCCGTGGAAAGGCCGAGCAGCTCGGCTGCGGCCCGCGTCTGGTAGGCGTAGTCGTCATGCGTCCGCGGGATCAGCTTAGGCGTTGCCGTAGTACCACCCGAGAGCAGGAAGAAAACCACATCTTCCGGGTCGGCGGAGGATGGCTGCTCGGCCTCGGCGTCGACATCGGCGAGCGGGAAGAAAGCCTGGCGGCCATTCCCGTGATGACCTTGTCCGGGAAGCTTGCCGTCCGCGACGAAGACCTGCCTCAATGCCGGTGATTTAGCCATGGCCTCGGCCGCGAGCGCCACATAGTCGAAGCCCTGATACTTGCCTGGCACAACATAGGCGGTTGCACCGGAAAGCGCGCAAAGATGGTTGATTTCGCTAGCACGGTGCGCCAGCAGCGAGAACACAGGCTTGGCCCCCACACGGAACAGGGCGAAGCAGACGATGACAAACTCAGGAATATTCGGCAGCTGGACGATGACCCGGTCCCCGGCGGCGATTCCGTGCTTCCTGAAACCAGCCGCCATCCGAGCCACCCGCAGGTCAAGCGCCGCAAATGTGATACGCACGTCCGCGTGTACAAGCGCGGTACGCTGACCGAACCGCCGTGACCACTCTCGGGGGAGGTCGGCCAGGTTTTCGCCCTGCCAGTACCCCTGCAGTCGATAGCGCTCGGCGATGTCAGCAGGCCACGGCGTGCACCCATCGAGCATAGGAATCTCCTTTGATCAGTCTGCACTCTAAGAAAATGCCTGTTCAGCTCCTGGCCTTCAGGAAATAGCCAGCGACCCTAACGGCCGGTCCTACAACACTGCGAGGCCGGACCGGGCCGGCCGTGCCGCCCCGCGCAGCGGCGCGCTGGCAGGTACCAGGAAGCGGGCTACGCTGTCGAGCTTTTCGCAGGTCTCCTCGAATTCCCGGTCTGGACGGGACTGGCCCACGATCCCGGCACCGGCCTGCAGCCATGTCATCCCGTTCTGCCGGTACACCGCACGGAGCACCAGGGCGGCATCCAAGGCACCATCGTGGTCCACAGTGAGCACGGCGCCGCTATAAAGGCCGCGTGCCTTCGGCTCACTCGTCCGGATGCTGGCGCACGCGGCGTCCTTGGGCACCCCCGATGCGGTTATCGCGGGAAAGGCTGCACCAAAAGCGTGCCACGCCCGCTGCCCCGCTGCCAGCCGCCCGGTAACCCGGGAGGCAATGTGCTGTACGGAACCGCGCTCCTTAATCACCATGAACTCATCGACATTGATTGAGTCCGGCACGCACACCCCGCCCAGCTCATCGCATGCGGCCTTGACCGAGATAGCGTGCTCGTAGACCTCTTTGGGGTCCGATAGGAGTTCGGCGCGCAGCCGCTCGTTCTTAGCTGGATCCCCAGTGAGTGCGCGGGTTCCTGCCAATGGCTGGCTCAACACCCGGCCGTCCCCGCTGACCTGGATGACAACCTCTGGGCAGTACCCAGCGGCCTCAATGCCCCCCAGGCGGAGCAGGAAAGACCGGGCAGGATTGTTGCCGCGTCGCCCGCAGATATAGGTTCCGACGAAGTCGATCTCCTGCTCCACCGGGACGATACGGGAGAGGACTACCTTCTGGAACCGGTCCGCGTTGATGTCCTTGACAGCGACCTCGACAGCCTGCCGGTAAGCCTCGCCCCCGTACCTTCGCACGTCGACCGGGCTCGGCTCCCAGTGGCGCACCGCAGGCTCTCGACTGAGGGCAGCCGCCACTGGCGGGAGCATCTGTTCGTCAGCCGATCGCACGTGCGCCCAGCCTTGCTTGAGGCGCGCCTCGGTATGCGGCACCACTAGATGGAGCAAGCGCTGATCGCCGATATCACTTATGTCCCCGTCTTTGACGTGAGCCAGTTCGAAGGCCGCCCAGCCGTAAGCCCGCCAGTCCTTCGCTGGCACCTTGTCGAGCAAGCTTTGCACCTGCATGAGCGGAGCCCCATCCCACGGCAGCAGAATTTCCTGCGGCTTCCGCATCCAAGCACCGGAGCAGTCCAGGAATATTTCGGCGAGCACGCCACTGGCGAAGAACCACTCCCCTGCTCTCTCGTAGACGATGTAATCTTCATGGAAGCCGCACGCAGTGAGCCGGAAGATAGCGGTCAGCGGATCCACGGGGAGTTCGACGCTTCTCTCGAAATAGCCGTTGAATGTTCCTGATGTCATTTTTCCCGCCTCTTTGGTGGCGCTCTCAGGGTTATGCACCCAGAGGGAGATTTCGCGTCAGCCGTCATGGCCGGCCGGATCATCTTCGTTCGGCGTATTCACTGTCCCGATGGCGGGTACCCCCGGTCCTGGCGTTTTCTATCTCTTCGGCAAAATGCTCAACGATCTCCATCGCCTGGCTGGGATTCAGGCGAGGATCGCACGGCGGGCTTGACTCGAGACGTGCGGCCAGATGAATGTCCTCATGACATTCCCCCACTTCTTCCGGTGTTACCTCAAGGTGCAAGCCTCCTGGATGACACCCGGCCCTCCGCAGCGTTCGCACGAAGGTACTAATCTCGGCGCGGATGTCAGGTAGCAGGCGCAGCTTTCTTTCGCCGACCTTGCGAGTGTTGCCGTGCATCGGATCGCATTGCCATAGGACGGGCGCGCCGGAGTCGGTGACAGTTTGTGTCAGCAACTCAAGCCGGTCGGCCACCTCCGCAGTGCCTATCCTCAGGATCAGGCTGAGCCGCCCCAGCTCGCAGCGCGGGTTCAGAGCATGGACGAGATCCAAGACGTCGTAATGCGTTGCCGCCGGCCCAATCTTCACCCCGACCGGGTTCGCGATCAGCGAGGCCCACTGAACGTGCCAGTTCCACAACCTGCGGGTACGCTCGCCAACCCACACCAGATTCCCGCTGGTGCAATGGAGTTCGTCGCCGCCTCTCGTCAGAGGCTCCTCATAGTCCCTGAGCAGGCCTTCGTGCGAGACGAAGATGGGGTGACCGCTATAGCGGCTGCCCCGAAGGTAGCCGAGGGTTTCGCGCGACCGCTGGTAGCTTCTCAGGAGCAACTGCGGGTTGGGTTGCCGCCCGGCGACGGTCGGGGCGCTACCGTTAACCGCGTCACCACGGTAGCTGAGCACTTCACCGCCATCCGGCAGCTTCTCGTAGGGCTGGCTACGTGGCTTTGCGTGCTGGCCGGCCATCCGGGTAAGCAGAATGACATCCCGCCCGGTGCGGCTGGCCAGATGATCCGCCATGCGGCAGTACAGCGCGACGCGCTGCGCGATATGTTTCACGTTTGCCATGGAGAACGTCTCGGCGCACTCACCGACATGCAGCAAGAAGGCCGATCCCACCTCGACCCGGGACAGCAGGCGGCGCAGCGCCAGAGTGTCCATAGGATCGACCAGGGGAGGGAGATCTCGCAGCTCCGCGCGTACGCTGCTCAGTTCTGAGTGGTAATCCCACTGGGGCTGTTGCGCCGCAGGAAGGTAGCTCAGGCAGCGAATCCGCTCGGGGGCCTGTACTTCGAGTACCCGCCCGCGAGACTCGAATGAATCGTATTGAAACATTCTCCCACCAGACCTTTGCATATTTGCGGCCAGCCGTAATCGGCTAGCTGCTCATGGCACTCTCTGCGTTTCCTCCATTGCCCTCGCGCGCTGCCTCGGCCGACGGTGGGCAGGCAGTGATTGTCTTCCAGTGCCAGCCTGTATCAAACGCTGTAATGTCGGCGTTAGCGCCCTGTTCGACCAATGTCGCGACCCAGCTCGTCGCTCTCGCTATGAAAGCGGAGCAGCGATGTGCGGCGAGAAGATCCTGCTCGTCGAACGGAATGCCCTCGCATCGAAGCAGCCGGAGATCGACGAATCCGGAGAACATCCGGCCCAGTATCTTGACCGCCTGCGGACTCCGTATGCTGAAGCGCACCCGGGCCGCGACGTGTCCATGATGGTGCTGGTCTGAGTAGTATGCAAGGTCGGGAATAGTTGGCGGCACGAAGTAGTCACGAGCGACGACTTCCGGCACCTTTGGGAGATTACCCGCGATAAAATGCCATGAATTATACTGCATTCGCGCCGAGATAGACCATGCCACATCGGCGAGATGCTGCGCCGAATCTTCAAAGTACCGGCGGGCCTCCGGATCTGGTACGACGCAGCAGAAGAATTCGGGAAGATCCCACTTGGTGATCTGAGCCCAGTCTTGCTCGCGCAGTCCTCGCACGAGGCGGGACAGCGAGCGCATCCCGCGGCTCATGGCGAAGTCGGCATCAAATGCGTTCCTTGCCGCGACCACGGTCTTGTAGATAAGTAGCTCGAGGCCAGTTCCGAAGCCACCGTGCGGTTCGGATAGCCAGTCCGGCGAATCTGCCAGGCACGCCGCGAGTTCTTCGAGCGTGTCGCCGGTAATCGGGAGGTGGTCCCCGAGGAACGCGCAGAGCCTCGCTTCCCGTCGCCATGCGCCGTCGCCTCGGGGACCGGCGACCCGCTCAATCTTGTGCAGCAGCGGCCCGTGGATTTCACGGTAGAGCTGGACGCTCTGCCCGACCTCCTGGCGGCGCTCACGGACTGCGTCGGCGAGTTCGATCAGCGACGTAATCCGCCTCGATGCCGCGGCGGCGACCTTTCGCGCACCGGGCGCCTGGTTGTACTTTCGGCGCGTCTGCTCAAGCAGGTCTGCCACATGGTCGACTGTCAGCTGTGTACCGTTGGCCTCCTCGATGCGCGCAAAGCTGCCCGACCGTATGAGCAAGGTGAGACAGACGACCATCACCGTGTCGTTGTCCGACCACAGCTCCAAGGGGACGCTCCGCAGGCTGCTCAGGACACAGTCCGGGTGACCTGACCAAAGGGTCTTTCCGGTCAGGTTGTTCCGCTCACGGAAGTTTGTGTAGCGCCTGTCCTCCTGGTAGAAGACAAACGGAGCAGTCCGAAGAGCGGCCTCCCGCAACTGGTCAAGCAGGTCACGCCGCTGACGTGCGCCCACAGCGGCTAGCCACTGGCGACAGTCGGTGACCGAACTCGAGTACCGCGCGGCGGCCTGGCTCATCTCGTCCTGGTAGTCCGAGACAGCCTGCGCTGACCAGGGGATCCGCATGACGCCGCCGACGAGATCGTGCCCGGACGTGAGCTGGCCACCGGACGGGACGCTCACCACGACCCGGCCAGTGGTAGTCAGTCCGAGCTCGCCGAGAAACGCCGGCCGCTGGGTCAGCTCATGAACTGGATCGCGGGGCCGAGCGTCCTCCCGCCACGACACCCCGCACAACACCTTGAGCGCAGACTCTTCGGCCAGCCGCAGCGCCCGGAGCTGGACGTCTGCCGGGACCCGGCCGCCGAGCGTGAGCAACGTGCCGACCGCCGACGACAGGTCCGGCGCTGCGGTCGCCTCCTGCCAGACACCTGCGAGCAGGCTCGGAAATCCCGCATCGGCAGCGAACACATAATCTGGCCTGGGCGCGGCTCCCGCTGGCGTGCCGAGACGGCTTGGCCGACGGCTCTGCCGCGCCCGGGCCAGAGCGGCCCGGCGAGACGTAGTGGCTGACCCGGTGGTAACAGTCATTGGACATGCCATCCTTGATTGACTGATTCATGCCATTCTTGCTCGACACGCGTTTATTAATAGACAATCAGCGGCACGCGGCCGTCACGTAAGCCCGTGTGGGCCACGCATAATTTTGAGTGATTGGTAGGTCGGTACGCCTTAATCTCTTCGACGACGAGGGACATCATCAGTTATGGACGTATCCGCCAGCGTTACACAGGCGGGAGCGCAATAGCAACGATGCAACTGCCTTCTTTCCGAGGCTCAACAGACCATAGTAACGTCAGCCCTCAGGTTTTGTTCCCGAACGGCCGATCCTGGCCCGTAAGCGCTCGGCGACGGTAAAGAATGCCAGATCGGAACGTGGGTAACTCGAGTGGTGGTCAACCGCGGAAATGCCGAAGTCGAACGCCAGGCTTTCCCGCCGTGATGATCAGCGAGATCTAGCGAAAGGCTGGGACATCGAATGCCTTGGAGGAAGGATGCTCAGCTCGGCGCCAGTAATGGGCGATCTGAGCGTATCGCGACGCGGTCGCGCGCTGAGACGTGGAAAAAGCCGCCGCGGCGCATCGAGGCGTCTGAGTGCATCACCTGCGACACGTGCGTCCGTAACTGCCCGCCAGAGTTTGGTGCGATCTTCGATCGCGGGATCGACGTGATAATCATTCCCGAACTCTGCTCAGGCTGCCCTGTATGTGTGATGGTATGCCCCGTTGACTGCATCTACGTCGACGAGGAATGGTCGCCCACCGGAGAAGACATGTGGGCCCACCTCAAGGTCACAACCCAGCGCGGCGGAGAGCCAGGACATGGATCCTGAAACGCTCAGTCTTCCACCTCATGCAAGGTCTCCAGCCGATTCATGATCACGTCGTGGCGGGTGAGGAAATTCTCCGGCCGGAGAAGATCGGAGTCGATCCCCTCCTCGTTTAGCACGCTCCGGAAATCCTCGCCAGAAGATACCGAGCGGTTCGCCGCGGCCTGTACCAGACGGTAGGCCTTCTCTCGCTCCATGCCATTACGCAAGAGATCAGCTAGAACAGCGGAGCTGAACACCAGGCCTTTGGTCTGGTCGATAGCCGCACGCATTCTTTCCGGGAACACCTCGAGCGTCTCAACGACCTCCGCGGCTACCGTCGCCTGGTAATGCCCAACCATCAGGCTGTCCGGCAGGACAACCCGCTCCACCGGGGCGTGGGCGAGGTCTCGCTCGTGCCAAAGCGCCACATCCTCGAGCATCATCGTCGCGTAACCACGCAGCAGGCGGGCCAGCCCGCACAACTTCTCACTGGTCGTCGGGTTCCGCTTGTGCGGCATGGCGCTGGACCCTTGGTACGCGACTGTCCGCTGCTCTTCGACCTCACGGACCTCAGTGCGCTGTAGCAGCCGCAATTCCAGGGCGATCTGCTCGATGCAGGCGCCCAGGGCTGCGACCGCCGCCACAAGCTGAGCGTGCCGATCACGGGCCACGACCTGACTCGGCGCCACCTCGACGGTCAGGCCTAGCTCGGCGCAGACATATCTTTCGACAGACGGGTCGATCAAGGCGTAGGTACCCACTGCCCCGGAGATTGTGCCAACCGCAACGGACTCCCGGGCCGCTCGGAGGCGCTGCACCGAGCGGTCGACGGCGAAGGCGAAGCCGGCCAGCTTGTGGCCGAACGTCGTGGGCTCGGCATGCACGCCATGCGTCCGCCCAATGCAGATCGTCTCCCAGTGCTGCACCGCCTTGTCCACCAGTACCCGGCGCAGCCGCCGCGCGGCCTGCAGTAGGAGGTCGGTCGCGCGGGCGAGGGTGCACCCGAGGGCGGTGTCCACCAGGTCGTAGCTCGTCATCCCGAGGTGCACCCACCGGGCGGACTCATCGGGAATTCCCTCGCAGAACGCCGCGAGGAACGAGAGCACCTCGTGGTCTCGTTCCCGTTCGATCTCTGCCACTCGCGCCGCCAGCGGCACCGGGGCCCTCTCTATGTCCGCGAGCGCGTCGTTGGGCAGGCAACCCATACAGGCCTGCGCTGTGGCGGCCAGGACTTCCACGCGGGCCCAGGTGACGTAGCGGGCCTGATCCGAAAATAGGTCCGCCATCTCGGGTCTCGTATAACGTGGAATCATCCTGCATTCACCTCAAGCCGCTAAGATTCGCGCTGATAAAATCCGCTGGACTCCCACGGGAAACAGAACCTGCCCGCAGGCTATCTCAGACGGCGAGTGGCTGGCCGGCCAGCCCCGCGTGCGACTGCTGCATTTTCCGCAATTGAACGCGCCAGCCGGGTGGCGATCCTTCTCCGCCCGGGCGCTGACCCGTCGCGCAGGCGCCGGGGTGGCCGGGGACGTAGCGAGCACTTGATTATTTGATCCGGCCGCACTTATCTTGATCCCGGCATCCTGTTACAGCCGTTATTGATATTGAGTTCTGCCGGCAGCTGGATATTGAGCACTGTTTTTCCGTCCCCACGAACCCAGCTGTTGTCATTCATTTACGCTCTGACTTCCGGACCCAGCGAACGGCTGCAACGATCGGAACAGAGGGAGACTGGCGTTGAGTACTGACCTAATCATCACCCACGTTGTGGCATGCTGCGCGGCCATCTTAGGGTTCGGCTTCGCGCTCGGGGGGATTGCGCGGCGGCTGGGCCAGCCGGAGGTGATCGGCCAGATCCTCGCCGGAATCATTCTCGGCCCCAATATTCTCGGTCACCTGCCCGGCCACGTTGCGAGCACCCTGATCCCGCCGCAGGTGGTCCCGTTCCTGACAGCCGTCTCGCAGGTCGCCCTGGTGTTGTTCCTGTTCGCGGTGGGCTACGAACTCGACCTTCGCGTACTGCGCCGGCACCGGCGCGTAGTACCTGCCGTCTCCCTGATGGCTTTCACCGTGCCCATGCTGCTCGGCGGCTGCACCGCCCTCACTCTCGGCTCCTGGTACTTGTGGCACAGCGGAGGAACTATCCACAGAGGCGCGTTTGTGCTGTTCATCGCCGTTGCGATGTCAATCACCGCAGTGCCGGTACTGGCCAGCATCGTGGCCGAGCGCGGGGTCGCCAGCAGCGTGCCCGGCGTGGTCGCGATGACATCGGCGGGGATGATCGACGCTGTGGGCTGGCTATCGCTCACCGTTGCCTTGCTCATTGCCGGCATATCGACCACAGGGCACCGCCCGCTGCTGATCACGCTGGCACTCCTCGCTGGTTATATCGTGGTGATGTTGTTGGGCGCGCGGCCAGCCCTGCTTCGCTATCTGCGCCGGCCCGGCGCGCTGGTGCGGTACGACGTGCCGGTGATCGTGGCGGTTGCGATGGCATCAGCCTGGGTCACGGCAGCACTTGGCCTGCATGTCATCTTTGGCGCGTTCCTAGCCGGCCTAATCATGCCGCGCACCGCGGACGGCGCACCAGACGCTGAGCTGGTCCGGCCGGTGCAGGAGACCGGCTACCTGCTGCTGCCGCTGTTCTTTGTGGTCAGCGGGCTATCCGTGAACATCAGCGGACTTCGCCCGCGGGACCTGGCCCTGCTGGGGATCGTCTGCGCCGTCGCCGTCGTGGGCAAGCTCGGCGGCGGAACCCTCGGCGCCCGGCTTGGTGGCCTGGCCCGCCGCGACGCGACCGTTGTCGGCATCATGCTCAACACGCGCGGGCTCACCGAGCTCATCGCGCTCAATATCGGGCTGCAGGCCGGGATCATCAGCCAACGGCCCTACACGGTTCTAGTCATCATGGCGCTGCTGACCACCGCGCTTACCGGGCCGCTACTCAGCCTTATGCGGTTCCCCCGCCCCGGCGAGTCGGCCGGCATCTCGGTCGCGCCCTCGCCCGCGCTGGCCCACGGCTAGCGGGGCACCAGCGCTGTCGCTCCGGAACACGAGACGAGTCGAAGGAGAGCAACAATGCCACGCTATGAATGGGACGGGTCCAGTCTTGCCATCGACCGGCTGAAGAACGCGATCGAACCGGCTCGCCGGAAAGTGGTCGGCCATTCGCTCTACCATGAGCTGAAAACCATGAGCGCGGTGGTGACATTTATGGAGCACCACGCGTTTGCGGTCTGGGACTTCATGTCCCTGCTCAAGACACTGCAGCGGCGCCTGACCTGCATTGAGGTGCCGTGGGTTCCAACCGGGCCCACTGCCAGCCGACGGCTGATCAACGATATCGTCCTGGTCGAGGAAAGCGACGAGTTGAGCGGTGGCTTTATCAGCCACTTCGAGTTGTACGTGGACGGCATGCGCCAGGCGGGCGCTGAGACCGGGCCCATCGATACCTTCATCCAGCTGCTGCGTGCGGGCAAGCCCGTCGTGCCCTCATTGCAAGAGGCGGGCGCACCCAGGCCGGCGGCCGAGTTTGTGACAGCGACCTGGGACTTCATCGCCCATGCTCCAGTGCACTGCCAGGCCGCCGCCTTCGCTTTTGGCCGCGAAGACCTCATCCCGGACATGTTCGACCAGGTCGCCGCGCTGGATGCGGAGATCGGCCAGTTGTCAACCTTTGTTGACTACCTCAGGCGGCACATTCAGGTGGACAGCGAGGAACATACGCCGATGGCGATGCAAATGCTTGCGGATCTGTGCGGCGACGACAACAAGAAGTGGGCAGAGTGCGAGGCAACCGTGAACACAGCGCTAGCGGCTCGCGTGAAACTCTGGGACGGCATCCTGGAGAAATTGCTCGTGCCAGTGACCTTGTGAGCCCATCGCACGGCCGGCCAGCGGCTGGCGGACGCCGAGCCGCTGGCGGGCCGCCAGGCGGATCGGCCGCCCGGGCCAGGTCCTCAGGCAAGAGCCGCCCCGGCGGTCAGGCAGCGCTGCGCGGCCCGCCTGGAGAATGTGATGCGGGCCAGGCTAGCCATGGCGGCGAATGTGACCGGCCCTGGATCCAGGGCGCTGGGCGCGCTGAGTATCTGGCTGATGACCAGCGTGACGATACCCAGGTCCGCGGCCCCAGCAGCCAGGCTGGCCATGGCTGCGGTGGTCGTGGTGACGCGGGGGGAGATCGGCAGCCAGCGAATGATACGGCCGGTGGCGAAGACGGTGACCAGCGCGGTCACCACCGCGATCAGCGACGCGCAAGCGGCCAGGTGGACCGCCAGCTGCGAGCCCGGCGTGAGGCCTTGCCATTGCCAGGGTGGAGCAGGTCTCTCGCCGAGGTCGCTGCTGGCAGCGGCAAGCACCCACCAAAACCCGACCAGCGGGACGCTCGCGAGGAACGAAAAGGCGATGCGGCGGGCGTGTATGACTGCGAGCTCGGGACGATACGCGGCAGCGACCTGGCGGGCGTCGCCGAATTCGCCGATAGCGGCTTGGGCCGCGGCGGACGCGGGCCGGCCATTGCATTGATAATTGCTGGCGGCATCAAGCAGCCCGTCCTTCAGCTCCGTCAGGACGTCGTGCCGTGCCCGGCGAGAGCCGGGCAGCGCAGCCGCAACTTCCCTGATGTAGGCGTCGATCAGCTGCTGGCCGGCTGTCACGATGTCACTTCCCAGGAGAGGGGCGTCAGGACAGCGGTGACGGCGGCGGAGAACTGCCGCCAGCTTCCACGTTCGGCGGCCAGCATGCGCCGCCCAGCGGGGGTCAGCCGATACACGCGGCGTCGGCGTCCACCCGCCATCGACCAAGTGCCGCGCACCAGGTCGGCGCGCTCCAACCGGCGCAGCGCCGGATATATGGTGCCGGTTGGCAGATCGAACTGCCCGCCGCTGTCGGCCCGCAGCGCCTCCATGATCGCGTACCCGTGGCGAGGGCCCCTTTCCAGCGAGGCTAGAAGCAAGCCGTCCAGGTGCCCCTTGAGTGTCTCCGCTCTCATAGGTAGCCATGCTAGCCTGTGCCATTAAGTAGTGTCACTACATGTAGTGTCGCGCCAGGCTAGCTACATATTCCGCACGTCAAGGAGGGCGCCGGCTATGGTCGGAATGTCAAGATTTGTGCTGCGGCACAAGTTGCTGGTGGTGGTGTTCTGGCTAGCCGTACTGGCAGTCGGCGCTTTTGCCTCCGCCAAGCTAGGCAGCCGGCTGTCGCAGGAGGTGACTATACCTGGCGCGGCTGGATACAAAGCCGACCAGCACATCCTGGAACTCTATGGAAATGGCGGCGCCGGCTACCCAGAGGTGGCCGTGGTCACGCTGCCCGCCGGCGACACCGCGGCCAGCGCCGCAGGACGCCAGGCTCTCAAACGGGCCTTTGGCGCAGTGGCCGCAGCCGACGGGCTACGGGTCGCCGACTACGCGGACACCGGAAACCGGGCGTTCCTCACCAGCAACCCGCGAGTTAGCTACGGACTGGTCTTCATCCCCTATGCCGGAGAAGCCACCCCCAGCATGGCAGGGCAGATCACGGCCGCGATGAGGTCGGCGCTCCCGGCGGGGAGCCATGTCCAGGTCACCGGGATGAATGAGCTGAAAAGCGGCGGCCAGGCGAAGCAAAGCCTCGGCGTGCTAGCCGAAACCCTGACCGCCGGTGCCGCCGCACTCGCGGTATTGATCTTCGTGTTTGGCTCTGTGCTCGCGATCGTGCCGCTGCTGATGGCCGTGGTGGCGATCCCGGCATGTTTCCTCGCCGTCTACGGGCTCACCGAACTCACGAGCGTCTTCTTCATCGTGCAGTATCTGGTTGCCCTGGTCGGCCTGGGCGTCTCAATCGACTACTCGCTGCTGCTGGTCACCCGCTGGCGTGAGGAACTGGCGGCGGGCCATAGCAGCGAGGAGGCCGTTCACCGGGCGATGGCCACGGCCGGCCGCAGTATCGCCTTCAGTGGCATTACGGTAGCTGTCGGGCTGCTGGTGCTGATCGTGGTGCCGGTACCGTTGGTGCGCAGCATCGGGATCGGCGGGATGCTCATTCCCGCCGCCAGCGTCGCCGTCACCCTGACCCTGCTGCCGGTGCTGCTCGGTGCGGTGGGCCAGCGCATCGACTGGCCCCGGCGGCGTAGGTCAGCCAGCGCAAGCCGGGCGTGGACGGGATGGGCGCGATTTATCGTCCGGCACCGCTGGTCTGCCATCGTCGTTTCGCTAGCCATCCTCGGCGCACTCGGCGCTGCCGCCCTCAACATCAATGTTGGCGAGCCTTCCGCCAGGGCGCTGGCGACCACCAGCCCAGCCGCGCGGACGCTGCAGACCCTGGAACGGGCTGATGTGCCTGCCGGGGTGCTCGATCCCATCGAGGTCCTGGTGCCGTCCACCGCCAACTCGGCGCAGCTCGCCGCTCGTCTGGCAGCGCTGCCCGGCGTGTATGCCGCCGAAGCGCCAGCTGGGTCGGCGTGGCATCGCGGCGGCACCGCGCTGATCAGCGTGCGGCCTGCGGACGAGCCCTCCACCTCCGCGGGCGCAGCTACGATCGCGACGGTCAGGAAAGCGGTGGCGGCCGTACCCGGAGCCCAGGTTGGCGGGCCAGGCCCACTCCTCCTCGATGAAAACCACACGTTCTACGACAAGTTCCCGCTGCTGATCGCCATCCTCGCGGTCATCACCATCCTCCTGCTGGCCCGGGCCTTTGGCTCGCTGGTCCTGCCCGTCAAGGCGGTGCTGCTCAACCTGGTGTCGGTCGGTGCCACCTACGGGGTCATCGTCCTGGTGTGGCAGGAGGGCCACGGCTCTCACGCTATCTGGGGCCTGTCTGCCACTGGAGCGATCACCAACTGGGTGCCGCTGGTGGCCTTTGCCTTTCTCTACGGGCTCTCCATGGACTACGAGGTGTTCATCCTGACCCGGGTCCGTGAGGAGCGGGACCGGACTGGCTCCACTACCTCGGGCGTGGTCGAGGGCATAGGCCGCACCGGGCGGCTGGTCACCAGCGCGGCAACCATCCTGTTCCTCGCCCTCGCCGCCCTGACTACCGGGCCCGAGACCGACGTGAAAGTGATGGCGACCGCGCTCGGTGCCGGGATCCTGCTGGACGCCACCGTCGTGCGGGCCCTGCTGCTACCCGCACTGGTGGCGGCGATCGGGCGGTGGAGTTGGTGGCTGCCAAGCAAGCTATCGGCCATGCTGCGGGTACCCGCACCGCTGCCGCGGGAGACCATATCCCTCGCGTCCACGCGCGAAAGGCAAGAAATGCAGTAATAGCAGTTACCAGAGCGGACGTTACAAGGACAGACATCGGGCCCATCCGCCTTCGCATGGGCCCAGGCACAGGGACGCTCAGGCAGTATGTGCTCCGGAGGTGAGTCCTGCTGCGATGCTCCGCGCCGACTTGTTATCTGCGCACGGGCAGGACCACTAGGTGCAAGAAGACCAGCTGAGCGGTCCGCCGCTGCTCGGCCTCCTACTCCGATTGCTCCACCAGTATTGGTACGAGAACGTTGACGCGGCGCTGCGTGCCGTCGGCTTTGGTGATATCCGATCGGCTCACGCGAACGTTTTTGCGTTTGTCCCGCCAGGGGGAATCCGGGTGAGCGAGCTGGCGCAACTCTCGCACGTCCGGAAACAGCGGATGGCCCAGCTTGTCGCAGACCTGGAGCGGCTCGGCTACGTCAAGCGTGTCCCTGACATGAGAGACCGCCGTGCTCAGCTGGTCGTGCTGACCGCGCGTGGCCATGCCGTGCGCGCGGTAGGTGCCGCAGCCGGCCGCCGGGTTGAAGAAGACTGGGCGGTACTCACCAGTCCGGAAATGATCGAGATGTTGCGCACGTCGCTCCAGCGGCTCCTCACCGAGCTCGAAAACAGGGAATATCTTCGATTCTGACGCGGAATTACCCGGTAACGCCGCCAGGCTGATCGCGGCACCACGTTTACCATCCCCATGTCGGGCGGCTCAGTACGCCAGGGTCTGGCCCGTCTCTCCGCCATTTTCTGACCGCCTCAGCCGTCCGCAGTTCGAAGGTGACGCGGTATGTCACCACGCTGAGGCCTGGCACGGTGCTGATCGCGTACCGGAGCGGGTCCTCGATCATGTCGGCAACGATGATGCCTTCGACTTCCTGCCCCGGCGCGGCAAGATGCACTCGGACCCACCCCACATGCTGGGCCACTTCCCCTATTACCGTCTCCGGTCTCCGGTCACCCCTGACCTTGATAACCACCAGCGCATTCGTGGCAGTGTCACAGCACAGAAAATCGAGCCGACCACCTGTGGTATTCAGCCCAATGCCTGACTCGCCGTCGGGTCCTTCCCATATCCTCAGCGGCCGCCCCCAGTCCAGGGCCTCCCAATTTACTGCAAGGAACAATCCGAGATGGTCACCGAGGGTGAATTCAGCTGACCCGGCAACTGACTGGTCGGAATTTTCCACAGCCGGTTTGACCAGCGCCAAGCGTCGCTCACCACCGTGCGCCTGGTGGTCGAATCGGATGAGCTCACGAGATTCGGTGCGGAAGAAAAGCGGCGCCTTTGCGGCGAGTCCCGGATAGTGGCGGCGGCTAGGATCGTTCGCGGTCATTCCCCGGACGTGCGCGCCGACTGTGGTGGGCCTGACCGCTGGATAGTTTTCCCGGAACCAGGCAATGACAGCTGCTACCGAATATGGTGCGCTCAGCTCGTCTGCCGCCTCTTGCATAAGCTGCCACACTGGACGATCATAAATCATAGAAACTACTGTACTGCTGCGCGCATTACATGCCACGACTCGTTAG